>ERZ779762.42-NODE-42-length-67629-cov-4.746160_pt1 | contig 67629 bp, 50 predicted proteins | sample MGYA00511887_ERZ779762 | MGnify/ENA primary metagenome ERZ779762 (study PRJEB29588, sample SAMEA2163052) | human gut metagenome | biome: human gut; feature: human-associated habitat; material: faeces | place: Denmark | collected 2008/2010 ...
GCATGTTTCTGATTTTGATTGCAATGCGGGGCATGGGTTCGGCTACGGTCAGGCCGACTAAATCATACTTGGCGGCTATATCATTAATCACCCGCACCACTTCCTCGGTCTTCATCCCATCAGGTTCAACGCCTACGCCTGCAATCATGTCGGCAGGGTCTATCACGTCCAGGTCGAAGTGGATGACGACTTTGGAAACTCCTATTCCTTTCAGCCACTCCATGATGGCGGTGCTATGTTCCGCCACGTCTTTGGGAGCCAGACCTTTTATGCCTAATTCCTTTTGCCTTGCTTGCATACCTTCGTCCCATGAACGTAAACCTACAATCAATGCTTTGGACACATTGAATTTACCGGGTAGCATATTGATAATCTCTTCATCACCCATACCCAGACAGGCTGTGAGGGCCATTGCGTGATAACCTTTGTATGCATCGTAAGGTAGGTTGATGTCAGGATGTGTATCTATCCAGACTACGGCTACATCGTCAGGATATTTTGCCGCCAGGTAAGTGAACGGGACAACGCTCACCGAACATTCCCCGCCGAGGGTGATAATTCTGTCTGGATTGTTTTCATTAAGTATATCGAGCGCTGCTTTGCTTTGTTTTACGATGACATTGCGGGCGCTGATGCCTTTCTCTATGGCCCGGTCGTTTATGTCCAGTGAAACCGGAACTTCCACAGTCTTCTGGTTGCTTTCGGGAGCCAGCAGGTTTAAGAGTTGTGCGCCTAAATAATAGCCTCTGGAAGAGTCTTCCGCAGGAATATCAGGCATCCAGTGATCTACAATTCCACCTTGCCATTGCGGGTAAATCAGGCGGAGAGGAGTCGTTTCATTCTTCATATCTTTATTGTTTTTTTGTGCATACATTGAAGTGGCTCCAATGATTAATGCGATGGATACTAAAAAGCTTCTCATTTTTTAGGTACAAAAATAGGAAGCCCTTCGGTTTTATACAAGTACGGCTAAATTATTCATATAGTGATAAATTTATCCCTATGGATGAGTGTTACATGAGATATAGAGTATGAGGGTACAATATAATAAAGAAACACCCCATTACATCTATGATAATGTAGTGGGGCGATTTGGCTATATATTATCAGAATAAATCCAAGTTTAAATGGAGCGGTTCGTCCAGTTCTCAACAATGATACCAGGCAGCCTGCTTAAATGTTTTATATTATCTGTGACTATTGTTAAATGATTAAGGATGGCTGCACAACCTATTAATATATCAAAATCATCAATTAGTTTTCCTTCTCTCCTTAAATCCGCTTTAATATCTCCGAATAAAGGTAATGTTTCGGAAACAGGAATTACTTTAAAGTGGTCAACCACAAAAGCAACGTCTTTTAAACGTTCTTCTTTATTGTTACTGAAAGATGCACCGAAATAAAGTTCTCCAAGCGTTATTTCGGATACATAACAGTTTTCCGGTTTTACTTTCAATATTGCTTCACGAACACCATGTTGGTTTTTAAGCATGGAGATACAAATATTAGTATCTAATAAATAGCCTTTGGTCTTCATCAGAAATTATTCATTTTTCTGGTTTTATTGCTTGTCCTGCTTTCTCTGATGTATTTCATTTCCTCTTCTACCGAAATACTGTCTTCCCATGCACCAGACAATGCACTAAAGAAGTTTTCGGAATTAGGTGTCTTTTTTGCAGGATGAGCTACCTTTTCTTTTAAAGACTCAGACAATTTGCTGATTAAATCCAATTTAATATCCGGGCTTAGCGGAGCTAATAACTTCATATACCACTCCGTGGGATTTAATGACAGTTCCATAATATGTTCTCCTTTCTTTATGCAAAAGTACTGTATTTCATGTAATAAACAAGGGCGAACTGAAAATAGTTTGCTGTCTTTTTCAAGTAATAAAACGAATATAACATTTAGTCATGAAGACAGGGTGATTTTGAAGATAATGACGAAATGTATCATTATGGTTTTTATCTTTCTTCCAATATTCCTATTTTTGTGCAAAACTTGAGTATATGTATAAGAAGAAAATTCCTTTTGATATTGATTGTGGCATCAAGATTACCATGGAGGTGATTGGCGGGAAGTGGAAATCCTGCATCATTCAGGAACTGGTTACAGGTCCTAAGCGTCCCAGTGAACTACATCGTTTGTTTACCGATGCAAGTCCGCGGGTGATAAACCAGCAATTAAAGGAATTGGAAATGCATGGAATGATACAGAAGAAAATATTTACGGAACTTCCGCCCCATTCGGAGTACTCCATCACTGAGGCCGGAAGAACTTTAATTCCCATAATTGAACTGCTTGAAGCATGGGGAGATGATTTCCGACCGAGGATGAAGGAGATTCTGGAGATAGAATAGGGGAGGCTTGCTGAAAGGCTGTAGAAGATGCCTCAATCAAACTGCACCTCCCAATTCTCGTCCTGATAAGCAGCGAAGCATAGGGCAATCTGTTCTTTGCTGTTCTTTTCTTCCGCTAACTCCGGTATCTCATCCAGAGAGAAATATCTGCTTTCAGTCGTTTCGATGTTACTTTGAAAACTTCCGCCTGTTACTTCACACAGTACAAAAGCCTTGCAAACATTGTATGCGTATGGTGGTATGTTGTGCAGATTCCTGTCCTGCACAGCAATCAGGCGGACTGCTTTCACATCCAATCCCGCCTCTTCCTTTACCTCTTTTTCCGTATTGGTCTTGATGGTTTGATTCACGTCTACCCAACCGCCCGGTAAAGACCATACACCGGCCTTTTCTTTTACCAGGAGAATTTTATCATCTTTGAAGATGGCTGCCCGCGTGTCCAGTTTGGGTGTCTGAAAGCCTGTTTCGTTGCAGAACAGGTTTTTCACTTTTTCTACTGGCAGGTCGCTCTGGTGGCTCATTATCTCTGCTGATATTTCGCGGATACGTTCAAAGCGTTCAAGGTCGAAAGGATCTTTGGAATAGGTTAGTCCGGCTTGAGCTATGAACTGGAGTTCTTTGGCCCATTCGAGCCAGAGAGGGGCGTTGTTCTCTTTCATTGGATATTGGGATTTAAAGAATCATATACTATCTTGGATATACGGGCGATGATGGCTGCATTTTCCCGGTCGGTTTCCTGCGATTCCATGATGAGGACGGTGATGTAATATTTCCGTCCGTCCGGAAGGATAATGAAGCCAGCGTCGTTATCGGCGGTTTTCACACCTTCGGGGGTTCTATCGGAAGAACCGGTTTTGTGTCCGACGATAACATCAGGAGGCAATTCTCCTTTCAGTTTGTCCGTACCTGTGGAAGTCTCTTTCAGGATTTGCCATAAGAAATCTTTGTATTCGGCGGCAAACAGTGTTTGCTTGTCGGCTATATTCAGTAATCTGACTACTGCCTCCGGAGTGCTCCAGTTTTGATACTGGGTTGCCACATCCGTATGCATAAGTTCTTCGTTTGCTGCCAGATTAAAGTCTTTCAGACCTAATGACTTTATGTAGCTGTTTACTTTATCTATACCACCGACGTAGTCAATGAGCACATCGCAGGCATTGTTATCGCTCAATGATATGCTGTATTTTAACAACTCTCCCAGGGATATGCTGAAATCCCGGTCGGGGAATTTCTGTCTCAACGGGCTGTACGTGTTGGGCAGCATCTGGGCTGCTTTTATTTCCATGATACTGTCTAAACTTACGTGCCCCTTATCCATTTTGTCTAAAACAGCCAGTGCCACATGGAACTTGAAGACGCTGAACAGAGGGAAATGAATCTGATTGTTATGGAGCGCAACGATTGTGTCATTGGCTAATACGGCAACGCCCACGGTTGCTTTTTTATCTTTCAGGACTTGCCCGATTTGCTGTTCCAGTTCTTTCTGTTGGTTACGTTTGGAGGCATTGCAGGCACTGAATAGGGTTGCCAGCAGCATGCAGGTTAAAAAGATATTTGTTTTCATTACGGGGTTGTCAGTAAAGTGAATCTTAGTTTTGGCTTATTTAATCGCCCAAAGATACGATAATTCTGAGATTTTTTGATGATACAGCCCGATTCCTATCAGGCGTGCAGCAAATTCAACTCCTTTGCTACCCGGCAGGCTTCAATGGAGTTACTCACTTGCAGCTTTTCCAGAATATTCTGCCGATGCCGGTTCACGGTGTTTATGCTGATTGATAATATCCGGGCGATGTCTTTACTCATTTTCCCTTTATCAATTAGTTGCAGGACTTCTTTTTCCCTGTCGGACAGCAGGTCGTTGCAGCTTTGCTTTTCCAATTCCAAGACTTGCCCGTTGGTGGAGTTGATGATGATGCAGTTCAGAGAGGTATCTATGGAAAAGTTGTAGAGGCAAAGGGCCAGCCATACGCTGCCGTTTGAGTCGTTGGCTATGTAGAATATCCGGTGCAGAATGTGCACATACCTGCCGGAATTATCCCGCATACGCATGTTGTGCGTGAGGTAATAGTCCCGGCGTTTCCGGCTTGGGATGTTTTTCAGGAAATGGAAGAAGCGGAGTTCCTGCAAATGCTTTTCCAGTAAATCGTCCGGGTGCATCAGGCCGAATATTTCTTCTTCCCATATCGAATGAACCGTCTTGCTGGTGTCCCGTTCTGCCAGTCCGAGTTTTTCCGCTACCCCGCCATAATAGATGTAGCTGGTGTTTGTTTTCATATCGCTCAATACGGCTACGGCATTCTCGGTACGCGCATACATGGAGGCGATGTGTTTATACTCATCCAGATGTTCCGTCAGTTTCCGTTCTTTCGCGAACGTTTGTTTCAGCAATTCTTCATTCAGTTTATCTATGATATCCATGGTGCGTGAGGGGGCGAAAAATGGTTATTAATCAGTATTGCCTGTTTGCCTGCAAGCCTTTACCTTTGCAAAGGTAAGTAAAACAGATTGTTATTTCATCAAAACAAGGAAATTATGGAGACTGAAAAGGAAAAGGCGAAGGCCGGAAAGTTGTATGATGCCAATAGTGATGCGGAACTTTTGGCGGAGAGAGACGTCTGCAAGGAGAGATGCTATGAGCTGAACCGCCTGCGTCCTTCGCAGAAGAAGGAACGGGAAGACATAATCCGCGCATTGTTTGGCAGGACGGGAAAGTCTTTTCTGATAGAACAGCCGTTCTATTGTGATTACGGTTACAATATCGAAATAGGGGAGAACTTTTACTCAAATGTGAACTGCGTCATTCTGGATGGCGCGAAGGTGACATTCGGTGATAACGTGTTTGTGGCGCCGAACTGCGGTTTCTATACGGCCGGTCATGCGCTGGATGCGGAACAAAGAACCCGGGGGCTTGAATATGCTTATCCCATTACGGTGGGGAATAATGTGTGGATTGGTGCGCAGGTATGTGTGCTGCCGGGAGTGACAATCGGTGATAATACGATTATCGGTGCAGGAAGCGTCGTCACCAAGAGCATTCCTGCCAATGTGCTGGCGGTTGGAAATCCTTGCCGGGTGGTTCGTCAGATAACGGAGGCGGACAGGATGAAATATGGTGCCGAATAAAAAAGTGGAGTTGGATAAATAAGGATAACGATTAATTAAAATAACACGGAAAATGAAGAAATTACTTTTTGGCCTGTTGATGGCCGTTGTGGCGCAAACTTCTTTTGCGCAGACGTTGGAGAAGATGCAGTGGTTCAACGAACCCGAACAGTGGGAGATAAAAGATAAAACTCTTTCGATGTTTGTCACTCCGCAAAGCGATTACTGGCGCATCTCTCATTATGGTTTTACTGTGGATGATGCCCCCTTCTATTATACAACGTATGGTGGTGAATTTGAAGCCAAAGTGAAAGTGACGGGCGATTATAAGGCGCGCTTTGACCAGGCGGGACTGATGCTCCGCATCGACCATGAAAACTACATCAAAGCAGGTATCGAGTTTGTAGACGGAAAATTTAATCTGAGTACAGTGGTGACTCACAAGACCAGTGACTGGAGCGTAATCACTTTGGATAAGCCTGTTCCTTATATTTGGATTAAAGCTGTCCGCAGGCTGGATGCTGTTGAAATCTTCTATTCGTTTGATGACAAGACTTATACGATGATGCGGAATGCATGGTTGCAGGATAATATTCCTGTGAAGGTTGGATTTATGGCTGCTTGTCCCGATGGAGGCGGATTTAATGTTAAGTTTGAGAACTTCAAAGTGAAGCACTTGCCTGATATGCGCAGGTTGGAATGGCTGAAAAAGAATGCAGAATAAATAGGGTTAGTTCAATTAAGTTTGGTAAAAAGACAAATGCCGGCAAAAAGAAGAGTGATTCTTTATTTGCCGGCATTTATTCTGTTTGGAAATTTAAAGATATTCTTTTCTGAAATAGCTTTGTTTAATATCCAATGGTGAAACGTTCCTTGTGGTGCTTCTCCTGTTCCAGCTCGTCCACCATGGCTACGGCAAAGTCTTCGACAGATATGTTGCTATCTCCGTTGGCATCCACCACCAGGTCGTCTTTTCCGATGCGGAACTTTGCGGTGCGCTGGCCGGGTGTCATGTTGGCGGCGGGGGAGAGGAATATCCAGTCGATGTCTTTTTCCTTGCGGAGCGTGTTCAGGTAGAATTCGCCTAAGGACTTAATGCCGGGCAGAAGCTGTGCGGGCACATCATCGGCATCCATCACCATCTTGCCGGGGGCATAGAACAGGGTTCCGGCACCTCCCACGATGAGCAGACGTTTCACTCCGGCTTGTTTCGCGCTTTCCACTATCAGGGGATAATTCTTCAGGGTATCTTCGTATATATGGGGATTCTTCCAGCCGGGGTTATAGGCGCTGATTACGGCGTCTTTTCCTTTGCCGGCCTCTTTCAGGGCATCCGTGTCGGTGACGTCGGCTTCGACGATTGTCAGGTTCGGGTTGCTGACGGTCATCTTCTTGGCATCGCGCACAATGGCGGTTACTTTATGGCCTCTGTTCAGCAATTCGTTCAGGATGGCGGTTCCTACGAAACCACTTGCTCCTATCAATACTACATTTTTCATGTTGTTCGTTTTTTTAGGGTTTATATGATAACAACCGTCTTTCCGTGAAAGAAGTTTTACGAACGACATTCTTTTAGGGAATGTTTAATCTTCTAAGTACTGATACTTGTCGAAAAAGGAAAAATAGGAGTGTGGAAGTGATTTTCGCATATTTCGGGTCGGTTATCAGCCGTAAAGTCCGTATGTTTGCATGCTGAACAAGAATAAATCGAAAAACGTGTATGGCGGTGATGGACAGGATTCTGATACAACATTATCAATCTCCATGTGGAGAGTTGATACTTGGCTCTTTCGGAGATAAGCTCTGTATGTGCGACTGGGTGGACGAGAAGCGCAGAGGCATCATTGACAAGAGGATGCAGGATGGACTGCATGCCGGTTATGAAACAGGTAGTTCGGAAGTGACGGCGCAAGCCGTTACCCAACTGGATGAATACTTTGCGGGCAAACGGACTACGTTCAGTGTGCCGCTACTCTTTGTAGGGACGGAGTTTCAGAAGTCTGTGTGGCATGAGCTGTTGAATATTCCCTATGGGACGACGGTATCGTATGGAGAACTGTCCCGGAAACTGGGTAATCCCAAGGCTGTCCGTGCCGTGGCGGCATCGAATGGGGCGAATCCTATTTCCATATTTGTGCCTTGCCACCGTGTCATCGGCAGTAATCGTAAGCTGACGGGGTATGGCGGGGGGCTTCCTGCCAAACAGTTTTTGCTGGAACTGGAGATATCGGCGGTGTCTTTGCTGTGATTCTTTTATTAATAAGGCTTTGCCATAATCCCTTGCGCTAAATGAAACAACAACAAGAATTGAATTACGAACGCATTGCTGCCGCCATCCGCTTTATCAAAGAGAACAGGCAGGAACAGCCCCGGTTGGAGACGATAGCCGGGCATGTGCATATGAGTCCGGCTCATTTCCAACGGATGTTTCAGGAGTGGGCGGGGATAAGTCCGAAGAATTTCCTGCAATATCTGAATGTGGAATATGCCAAGCGTATTCTGAAACAGACGCATGCTTCACTTTTCGATACTGCCTGTGAGGTTGGTTTGTCGGGGACGGGACGTCTGCATGATTTGTTTGTCAACATCGAGGGGATGACGCCGGGGGAATATAAAAACGGTGGTCAGGCGCTTCGTATCAATTATTCTTTTGCCGAAACTCCGTTCGGCTGGGTGATGGTTGCTTCTACTGATAAGGGTATTTGCCATCTCGCTTTTGTGGATGAAGGGGAGGAGGAGGCGCTCGGTTCTTTGAAACAGCTTTTTCCAAATGCTGCCTATACACAGTGCCTCGACCGGAAACAGGAGGATGCTCTCTCTGTCTTTAATCGGGATTGGAGTAAACCGGACGAAATAAAACTGCACTTAAAAGGCACTTCCTTCCAGTTGAAAGTATGGGAGACGTTATTGGAAATTCCGGCGGGCGGTTTGACTACTTATGCCGACTTGGCAATGAAATCGGGACACGAAGGAGCTTGCAGAGCCGTAGGGACGGCTATCGGGAGGAATCCGGTTGCGTTTCTGATACCTTGTCATCGGGTGATAAAAGCTACAGGGGACATCGGAAATTACCATTGGGGGGAGGTGCGGAAGGAGGCGATTATCGGTTGGGAGGCGGCGAAAGCGGACGTTGAGTAAAATTAAAGTAAGCATTAGCATCTGTATCCGCATATATATTGAAAATTGTATCTGTTTCTGTCTTTCTTTTTTGAGTTACTTTGCGGCATTGTTTAATTCTCCAAATACAGATAATGCTTATGAAATTTAATTTTGCCAAAAGAATGTCCTATATCAAGGCTTCGGAAATAAGAGAGATACTTAAAGTTACGGAACAAGAAGATGTAATTTCATTTGCAGGTGGCTTACCTGCTCCCGAACTTTTTCCAATAGAGGAAATCAATGAGATAAATCAGATTGTGCTGAGGGAAGCGGGTACAAAAGCGCTTCAATATACCACAACCGAAGGGTATGCCCCTTTGCGCGAGTGGATTGCCGAACGGATGAATACACGTCAGGGAACGTCATTCGACAAAGACAATATCCTGATTGCCCACGGTTCGCAGCAGGCTTTAGACTTATCAGGAAAGGTCTTTCTGGATGAAGGTGATGTTGTTTTGTGTGAAAGTCCAACATATTTAGCGGCCATCAGTGCATTTAAATCCTACGGATGCAGTTTCATTGAAATACCTACGGATACAGAGGGGATGATTATGAACGATCTGGAAAATACTTTGGCTAACACCCCGAACATAAAACTGATATACGTGATACCTACTTTCCAGAACCCAACGGGGAAGACATGGAGTTTGGAAAGACGTAAGAAGTTAGCTGAATTATCTTCAAAATATGGCATTGCGGTCGTAGAAGATAATCCGTATGGTGAGTTAAGGTTTGAAGGAGAATCCTTACCTTCCGTAAAGTCCTTTGATACGGTTGGCAATATTTTGTGCACAGGCAGTTTTTCCAAGATATTCTGTCCCGGCTTCAGGATTGGGTGGATTGCAGGAGATAAGGAAGTTATCCGTAAGTACGTTCTGGTTAAACAGGGTACAGACCTGCAATGTAACACTATAGCACAAATGACTATTGCCGAATATTTGAAACGGTATGATATAGATAAGCATATTGCAAAAATAATCGAGGTATACAGAAAGCGCAGGGATGTTGCCGTTCAATGTATGGAGCGTTACTTTCCCGATACCGTCAGTTTCACTCATCCGAAAGGTGGATTATTTACCTGGGCAGAACTTCCTGAAAGGATTTCGGCACGTGACATATTGGATAAATGTCTTGAGAGGAAAATTGCTTTCGTTCCGGGAGGTTCTTTCTATCCGAAAGGAAATAAGGAAAACACATTTAGAATAAACTATTCCAATATGCCGGAAGACAGAATAGAGAAAGGGCTAAAGATTATCGGAGAAGTAATCAAAGAACATATGGGCAGGTCAGAATGACTCTTTAATAATGTTTCCCAATAGTTTGAGGCGTTCTTCGATAACCGGATTCCACCGCTGTCCGTAACTTAAACGCATACAGTTTCTGTACTGATCCTGCAAAGTGAACATACGTCCGGGGGCGATACTTATTTGTTGCTGAATGGTTTTGTAATACAATTCGGTGGTATCTATCTTCCGGTTTAGTTCTACCCAAAGCATGAACCCTCCCTGCGGGGGTATGATTTTGGTATCTTCGGGAAAATAGTCCATGATGGATTGTGCAAAATGAAGACTGTTGCCATGCAACTCACGACGTAACTTGCGTAAATGGTTCTCGTATCTGTCATTTTCCAGAAATCTGGCTATTGCCTCCTGATTGAGGGTAGGGGTAGATATTAAATGGATATGTTTCCGGCGAATAATAGCATCTTTGAATTTGCCGGGAGCAATCCAGCCCACCCGATAACCGGGAGCCAATGTTTTGGAAACGGAACCACACCAGAGTACAAGTCCTTTCTCATCAAAGGCTTTGCACGGCTTGGGACGTGCGTTGCCGAAGAATATATCACCATATAAATCATCCTCAATCAAGGGTATATCATATTCCGCTAGCATATTCACAACTGCTTTTTTATGTTCATCGGGCATACAACTTCCCATCGGATTGCTGAAATTACTGATGAGTAGGCAGACTTTTATTTGTGGTAATACTTTTTTCAGGGCATCGGGGTCGATACCTGTAACAGGATTGGTGGGAAGTTCCAACACCCGTAGTCCAAGACTGTTTGCTAATTGCAGTATTCCGAAGTAAACGGGGCTTTCAACAGCGATTGTATCTCCTTCCCGGGCAATGACGGATAAGGCCAAAGAGATGGAATTGGTCACTCCGGTGGTAGTTATGAGGTCTTCCTCGGTTAGATTTCCATTCCAGTTATAGGTGAAGCGGGCGATATCTTTCCTTAGACGGATGTTGCCTTGCGGGTCTTCGTATCTGGTTCCGTTGCCGGGAAGTGAATACATGGCTTTGGTAAGTTCCTTATTGAGTTTTGCGATGGGTAATAAAACGTCTTCCGGTATTCCCAGTGAAAAGCGGGTGATGGATGTGTCTTCTATGGAACTATATACTTCTGTAATTAAGTCCTCTTCTTCTTTTCCCGCTGACCTGGCCGGGGGCTGTGTAGTTACCGGGGCAGATAAACGTATCGGCTTATAACTAACGATGTATCCCGATTTAGGGCGTGAAGTGATAAATCCGTTCTTTTCTAATTCATAATACGCTTGAATGGCGGTATTTAAACTTACACCATGTTCATTGCTGATAGTACGCAAAGAAGGCAGCTTCTCACCCGGTTTCCATATGCCTGTTTTTATCTGCCGGGCAATTGTCTTTGCTATTTTCTGATAGAGGATTTCTTCTTTCATACTGGTTCTGTATCGTGCAAAGATAAGAAAAAGTATATATGTATCTGTCGTATCTTTGAGGTTATTTTCTTTGCAACCCGGTTGCACCCTCCATCCCTTACCTTTGCACCGGACAAAATAATAAGATTAAGATTATGGAAACAAAATGTCAGTGTGGTTGTGCACATACACATACTTCTCCGCAGAGCAAAGAGAAAGAGCAATCTATGATCCGTAAGATAGGAGCTCCGGTGCTATCAGGTATATTCCTTATCACGGGTATCATCTTCCAGCATCAGCAATGGGTAGGATTCAGCCATCCGGTGGTTGAATTTTGCTGGTTCCTGCTGGGCTTCCTGCCCGTGGGACTTCCTGTGATGCGCGAAGCATGGGAGGGCATCTTGCGGAAAGACTGGTTCAATGAATTCTCCCTGATGGCCTTAGCCTCCCTCGGAGCATTCTATATCGGAGAATATCCGGAAGCACTTGCTGTAATGTTGCTCTATACTTTAGGAGAGATGTTGCAGGATAAAGCCGTGAACCAGGCTACCCGCAATATCCGCGGCCTGCTCGATGTGCGCCCCGAACGGGTGGATGTATATCGTGAAAACACGCTCCGCACAATCTCTCCCCGTGACGTCAATGTGGGAGAAACCATTGAAGTAAAACCCGGCGAACGTGTCCCTCTGGACGGAACTCTGCAAAATCCGCAGGCCGTTTTCGATACTTCGGCGCTGACCGGGGAGAGCATGCCCCGCAATGTTTCCGCAGGCGGTGATGTCCTTGCCGGTATGATTGTCAGCGGACAGGCAGTGCGCATATTGGTGACGAAACCTTACGACCACAGCACGCTGGCACGCATCCTTAACCTTGTGCAGGACGCAGCAGAGCGCAAAGCGCCTGCCGAACTGTTCATCCGGCGGTTTGCCCGCATCTATACACCGATAGTCGTGCTTTTGGCTGTCCTAATAGTAGCCCTTCCCGCACTTGTTGCGGCGGTGCACCCGGGCTTCGACTATGTGTTCAACGATTGGCTCTATCGTGGGCTGGTGTTCCTCGTAATATCCTGCCCGTGCGCACTGATTATCAGCATCCCGTTGGGCTATTTCGGAGGAATAGGGGCGGCGTCCCGTATGGGAATTCTGTTTAAGGGCAGCAATTATCTGGATGCCATCACCCGCGTGAATGCCATCGTCTTCGACAAAACAGGTACGCTGACCACCGGTAGTTTCCGCGTGACGTCCATACAGGCGGCCGGTCTGCCGGAAGATGAATTGCTGCGACTGGTGCTGTCCGTAGAAAAGAAGAGCACCCATCCTGTGGCACAAGCCGTTGCCCGCTTCGCAGCCGAACGGGGTGTGGAACCTCTGGAAGTAACTACATTGAATGAACTGGCAGGTTATGGTCTGGAGGCCGAAGTAGGGAGCCGCAAAGTCCTTGTCGGCAACATCCGCCTGTTGAAGGACCGCAAGATATCCGTACCCGGAGAACTGACGGACTGTGTAGCCACTGTCGTAGTCTGTGCCGTCGACGGGCGGTATGCCGGTTGCCTGCTGCTTTCGGACACTCTGAAGGAGGATGCCACGGATGCTATAAAAAAATTAAAGGCTTTAAAAATAGATAATATTCAAATGTTATCTGGTGATAAACAGGAGATTGTTGATATCTTTGCCGCAGAATTGGGCATTGACAAGGCTTACGGTGACCTGCTTCCCGAAGATAAAGCCGTCCATCTGGAACAGCTCAATTCTGCCCCGGACGTGTCCGTAGCCTTTGTGGGCGATGGTATGAATGACGCTCCCGTACTGGCTCTCAGTGATGTGGGGATTGCGATGGGAGGGCTGGGTTCGGATGCCGCCATCGAAAGTGCAGATGTAGTTATCCAGACCGACCAACCGTCGCGGGTGGCGACAGCCATTTCCATCGGACGGGCCACAAGACGGATTGTGATGCAAAATATTGTCGGTGCCATCACCGTGAAAATATTGGTTCTGATTGCGGGCGCCTTTGGCTTTGCCACGCTATGGGCGGCGGTGTTTGCCGATGTCGGAGTGGCTTTGCTGGTTGTTCTCAATTCGGTCCGCATATTAGGTAAGAAGTTCTGAGTAGTATGAAAGACGTATATCTACATAAATTGTCCCTTCGGGATATCAAACCTACAGCGATGAGGCTGTTGATTCTCCGCACCATGATGGAGATGAGGCGGGCTGTGTCCATGGCAGATTTGGAAGAGAAACTCGATACGGTTGATAAATCCACTATTTTCCGGACACTGACCCTGTTCCTTTCCCACCACCTGATACATGGTGTGGACGATGGAAGCGGTTCATTGAAGTATGCTGTTTGCGAAGACTGCTGCATGTGTACGGTGGAAGACCAACACATGCACTTCTATTGTGAGCGTTGCCATAAGACCTATTGCATCCGGAGTGTGCACGCCCCGTCAGTCACGCTTCCGGAGGGATTCATGCAGACGGGAATTAATTATGTAATCAAAGGGATTTGCGCCGACTGCGCAGTCCATAAGAGAATAGACACAGACGATTGAGCGTATGAGACATTTCTATATATGTCTCCTCTTGTTAGGCTTTCTGCCGGCATCTGCCCTGGCAAGCGGAGATAAAGGAACAAAGGATATATATACGGAACAGTATATCACGGACATCTATATGGATGAGCCGAAACACGCGTTGCAACTGCTGGACGAAGCTGAAACAAAGCAAGCGTTGCCCATATACATGGTGGATGATTTGCGTAGCATGGTCTACTCGTACCTGTATCAGGACAAATCGGCATTCCACTATGCCCGCCGGGCCTATGTACATGATTCTATCTCCGGGAACCACCCTGACCACTTGTTGAAGATGACCATAACCCTGGCCGACCTCTCCCATACCCTGAGCGAATATAAGGAGAGCAACCGTTACGCGGTTGAAGGACTGGAACTGGCACGCAGGCTCGACGACCGGCAATCGGAATGTAAGTTACTCTTCTGTATGGGCGAGAACAAATGGATGCTGTCATTGAAAGAGGAAGGGTATGAGCTTTTCGATAAGGCAATCGCCCTGCTGGATGGCAGGAAAGATAAACTGAGCAAGTCGATGCTTTCCTATTTCTATGGGGTGAAGATGGGATACCTGATTAACGACAACCGGCTGGAAGACGCCTTGCAGGTAGGTTTTCAGCGTGAGAAGCTGTTGGACGGAATGAAAGGCAATCCGGAAGTGCGTGAGGCTTTCCTCGACCAGCAATACGGATATGTCTATTCCAAATTGTCCCGCATCTGCCATTTGCTGGGAGATGTGGAGCGTGGGAAAGAGTATCATAAAAAATACCGGTCCACCCATGCCTATAACACTCCTGCCGGCAAGCGCGATGCCACCCCGTACCTGCTCGTAACCAAGCAGTATCAGGCCGTACTCGACCATTGCCGCGACTTCAAGGAGCTGATGCGCCGGCAAGATACCTTGAATATCCAGTACGTCGGCGTTCTGCAACGGGAGATAGACGCCTATCTTGCCCTGAAAGACTATGAGAAAGTCGCCGCACTGCGTGCTTCCATCCTGTCCATAACGGACAGCATCTACCGGCGTGATAAAACCAATGTCGCGCTGGAACTGGACAACCTTTACGAAGTGAACGAGAAGGAAGCCCGCATTGCGGAACAGGCTTTCCAGCTTACCATACGTACCATTACGTTAGTCTTCATCCTCTGCATTTCGTTGTTATCACTGTTCTTCCTGTGGCGTATGTGGGTGCAGAACCGCAAAATCAAGCGTAAGAACCAGGTGCTGGTGGAGCGCATCAACGAGCAGATGTCCATGCAGACGGAGATGAACCGCTTACAGGCTGATGCCGAGAGAGTGTCGGAAGACCAACCTTTCCCGGAGACCGGGCAGACAGAACCGGAAGCATCCGACGGCAACGAAGAGGAAGCCCAGATGAACAAGATGATTTTCGGCAAGCTGGATTATATTATCAAACGGGACGAACTGTATCTGTCCGCCGACATATCGAGAGAAGAACTTGCCCGGATGGTCAAGATGAACAATACCCGTTTTGCCCGGATGATAAAAGAGAATACGGACACCAATCTGAACGGGTATCTCAATAATCTCCGCTTGAATTATGCCATGCATTTATTGAAGGAACATCCTGAATATACATTGCGTGCCATTGCCGAAGCGTCAGGCATCAACAGTATGCCTACTTTCCACCAATTGTTCAAGGCAAGGACGGGAATGACTCCTTCCGAGTTTAAGAATGCAGAGAAAGAATTGAGAAGGTAATATTCTGTATTTCAGTGTGATATTACTTTTTTTAATATAGTTGAGGACAATTCTTTATATGTATGACAAACTGTATATCGGTTGTTTTTGCGATATTTTATTCCTTTGTAAAATAATAACGGCAAAAATCTGTATATACAATGTCTATATTGTGTCTGGCAATCCAAGTTGTTTTTGTTGTTTCTGTAGCGATAGTCTATTATTTCCGATTGTATAAACTTCATGGCATATCAGTAAAAGAGTGGGAAGAAATGAAGGAAGACAATTTCCTGATGCGGGAGTTGCTGAATAATCTTCCTATTCCGACTACGGTGAAGGACATCAAGGATAACTGTAACTATCTCTTTTGGAACAAGAAATCTGAAGATTTATATAGTGTCTCTCAGGACGACCTGATCGGGAAGAACGCAAGTGTTCTGCCTCCCGAAATTTGTTCTGCCTTTCAACAGACAGACCGGGAAACGATACGTTCCGGCCAATCAAACACTTTTCAGCATCTGATATTGGCTGATGGGTGCGAACATGTATTGAATATGTATAAGCAGTTGTTGTACTACAAGGGCGAACCCCGCTGGCTGATTAGTGCGGCTGTGGACGTCACGGAAGCGGCAGAGAAGCGGTGCCAGTTGGAACAATTGGATCTTCAGCATCGCTTGCTGTTGAAAGCTACCGGTATGAAGCTGTGGACATGGGATTTGCGGCGTAAAGAGATTACCTGGAAAAGAGATGGTGAAGGTGGAACGGACAGAATAGTAGATGCCGACGAACATCTACAGCTTATCCTGCCGGAATACAGGGAGAACATCCATCGGGCATTGGACAGACTGAAACGAAAGGAAATGGACTTCTTTGACGAGGAATTCCAACTTCGGGATGAAGACGGCACTCTTTCGTGGAGAGAAATCTACGGAGCTGTATATCAGTATGATGAAGATGGCGAACCGGCTCTTCTGGTGGGGGGAACTCTGATGATTGACAAGAGAAAGGCACTGGAGCAGGACTTGCGGGAAGCAAAAGAGAAAGCGGAAGAAGCCAACAGGCTGAAGTCTGCCTTTATTGCCAATATGAGCCACGAGATACGTACTCCGTTGAATTCTATCGTCGGTTTCTCAAGCGTACTGACTATGACGGACGACATGGAAGAGAAAAAGGAATATAACCAGTTGATACAGCATAACAACGCACTCTTATTGAAGGTGGTGGACGATGTTCTGGAGCTTTCGAAGTTGGAGGCGGGAGACTTTAAACTGTATCCTGCATGGTTCTGTCTGTCGGACCTCATTGTGGAAAGTGCCGCCGAGTGCAGGATGAAGGCTGGCGGAAAGCTGGATGTTCGGGTGGATAAGCCGGAACAGGATTATATGGTGGAACTTGACGCTCAGTATGTCAAACGGATATTGAGCAACTTCCTGTCGAACGCTCTGAAAAACACTCAAAGCGGCTATATCGATATAGCGTACAGCATGGCAGATGGGGGTGTCAAGATTAGTGTGAAAGATACAGGCTGCGGTATTCCGCAGGATAAACTTCCGTTGGTTTTCGACCGTTTCGAGAAAGTAGACTCTTTTGTGCAAGGGGGCGGGTTAGGGTTGCCCATTTGTAAGTCTATAGCAGAGAACATGGGCGGAACCATCGGGGTGGTTTCGGAAGTGGGTGCAGGAACTACGTTTTGGGTTACATTGCCTTGTGCTACAGCACCCACTCCTCAATTACACAATGAAATGTTAATCAACAACCTCTATTCCTAATCCCGTCAGCAGTCCTTCCAGTCCGTAGCGGGAGAACCGGGCTTTCTTCAGGCGGTTGGCGGCAGGGTTCAGGGCGTAGTTGCGGGCGGTGCTGAAATCGGCTTTTTCCAGGTTGGTGTGGTGGAAGGAGGCGTAGCAGAGGTCGCACTCGGTGAACTTGGCTTCGGGGAGTTGCGTCTCCATGAAGTCGGCATTTTGCAGGTCGCAGCGTGTGAAGCGGGTGCCTTTCAGCTTCATTTCGGTGAAAAGGGCATAGGAGAGGAGGCAGTTGCGGAACTCCACGGACAGGCCGAAGCGATTGCTGAGGGTGAAGTTGATACCTGTCATCTTGCAGTCGGTGAAGAGGACGTCCAGCCAGGAGGTGTTGCTGGCTTTCACCAGTGACAGGTTGCATTCTTTGAAGGTGCATCTCTCAAAGATAACTCTGCCGATGCTCTGGCCGGAGAAGTTGCATTTGTCGAAGGTACATTCGTAGTAGTTGGGTTCCAGTTCGTCGATGGCGAAATCGACTTTTTCGATGATTTGGTTTTCCATATGGTGGGGTGAAATTGGTCTTGTTCAGCCTCTTGAAGAGGGGTTATTTGTTGCTGTTGTTGCCTATTTCGTCAAAGTCTACCCATTCCAGATAAGGGTCGATGAGGGTGCGGTCGGTCACCCGGTTGTTTTGCTCACGACTGTATTCGGGGATGAAGCGCACTTTTGTATCAGTGATTTGCTGGGGACTGACTTCTTCAGGCGTGTCTACTCCCTGACTTGACGACCGGCAGGAGAGATAGAATGTACCTACGCCTTTCAGTCGTACCGACCGGCCTTCACTCATCAGTTTACCCAGAACTTCACCCAAATTCACGAGTACTGCATACGTATCTCCCGGACTTACCGTAGATATAAGCGACAGACGTTTTGCCACATCATCCGTTGTAGCTGTGCGACCTTTGGTTATTGCTCTCGGATACCATTTCCCATTCAGTTTCTGTTTCTTGTAAAAAGCCATGTTGAGTTCTCCTTTCTTTATGATTTAGCTACCTTGATGCCATGACTAAGCAGGGCATACCTATATCCTTAGCCTATCATCAATGCCAATGATGACCACCATCAATGCCAATGATGACTACCATCAATGCCATTGATGATAGGCTGAGTCGCAAAGATAGCATAACTAATCCGTAACCTGTGCATGGCAAAGGCATAATCTCAAATGAGCATGAAAAAATATCATATTCGTCCTTCTCCTGTTTTTTTGATGGTTTATTGTATAAATCTATCTCTTATTCAAGCTATTTGTTTATCTTTGCAGGGGTAGATTAAGAAACAGAAAACAACGACATGGGAAGATTTATCAATCCGTTTACCGATTACGGCTTTAAGAAAATATTCGGTCAGGAGATATCAAAGGACTTACTGATAGATTTCTTAAATGACTTATTGAAGGGCGAGCGGGTGATTACTGACCTGACCTTTCTGAACAACGAACAACTGCCGGAGTGGGAGGATGCCCGTGCGCTGATTTATGATATTCATTGCACCACAGACACGGGAGAGAAGATCATTGTTGAGATGCAGAATAAGTCTCAGGCCTATTTCAGGGAACGCGCCTTGTTTTACCTGTCGCATGCTGTTACCCGTCAGGGGCAGAGAGGTGACTGGATGTTCGACATCAAGGCTGTATATGGTGTGTTCTTCATGAACTTTTTGCTCAAGGATAATGTTAAGTTACGTACCGACATCATTCTTGCCGACCGTGAAACAGGCCAGTTATTCAGCGACAAGATGCGCCCCATTTTTATCGCTCTGCCGGTGTTTGATAAAGAAGAAGAGAAATGTGAAAATGATTTTGAACGTTGGATTTATGTGCTGAAGAATATGGAGACACTAAAACGAATGCCTTTTAAGGCCCGCAAGGCAGTCTTCGAGAAGCTTGAAGAAATTGCCGATGTATCTTCTCTAAACGAAGAGGAGAATGAACTTTATTGGCGAAGCGTAAACGCGTATCGCACGCATTTGTCAGTATTGGAAGCGTCAAGACTGGAAGGACGAGAAGAAGGACGAGAAGAGGGACGTGCTGAGGGACGTGAGGAAGGACGTGAGGAAGGACGTGCTGAAGGACGTGAGGAAGGTAGTATAGAAAAATGTTTTTCTATAGCTCGTAATTTAAAGCAACTTGGCACTTCTGTCGATTTAATATCAAAGGCTACCGGTTTGACTCCCGAAGAGATTGCGGGCTTATGATCTTTGTGAAACCGATAGCAGTAGTCTTGTATATTTAATTTCTTGCCTTGAACACCGGTTCTATTTTCTGTATTTCCGACTCAAAGCCGAACCAATATCCCCGGTTTTCTTCCTCGCCGACCGGCAGGAAACAAAGCCGGAGGTTCTCCCTGTATTCCCCATACAGCACTTCCCAATGTCCGGGAGGAACCTGCCGCTTGGTCTTTACCCGTTCTGCCGGGAGCTTCTTCAGCGACATGCCCGCTTCTATCCAGGCGATGCTTGCTTCCGACTGATATTCAGGATAATGCCGCTTGCAGAACTCATACAGGATGAGGCCCCGTTTTTCCAGGCTCATCGGCTGGTCTATCAATCCTATCCGTATCAGATGTTCCAGAAAATCGTGCAGGAACGTTTCGTTATCCAGAATCAGTCTTCGGGTTATACCTTGCCAGGCAGGAGCATTATAAAATCCATCCAGCAGGCGCGAAAGTTGTCGCGCGGTTTGCAGTTCGTCCACATTGATTTCGCGGGTTTGCAGCACCTCGTAGGGTGGGAACGGGGAATATTGTATGCCCAGTTCTTCCGCCCTGCGGCGCATTTCCGTGCCGGGAAGCAGTTTCAGGGACTCCAGTTGTATTTCTCCGGCGCCATATTCCGCCAATACGCGGATGTCCTCGAATATCTCCGAAAGGTGATAGAGCGGGAGCCCGGCAATCAGGTCGGCATGCGTTTCCATGTTGGGGAGGGCACACAGGAATTTCAGTCCTTCCAGCGCATCCGACAGTCGGCCCATCCGTCGGCTTTGCACAAGCACCGGTTCGCGCAGGCTTTGTATGCCGGCTTCCAGATGCAGCAACCCTTCGGGCAGACGCTTTAACTCCTCTTTCAACTCTTCGGAAAGTAGGGCAGGGTGCATTTCCAGGTGGAAACGTATATCGGGGGCGAATTCAAGGAACAGTTCCAACAGCTCCTTTGCCCGGCGGGTATTATAATTGAAAGTACGGTCGAGCACACGCACGTTCTTTATTCCGTGTCGGTGGATGATTTGCAGCCGTTCGCGGATTGCCTCGATGGACAGGGTGCGCACGGGTTTTTCTCCACCACTGACGCAGAAGGCGCAGGTGTTGAAGCAACCCCGTGTGGTTTCCAGTTGAACGAAAGGCTTGCTCCAGTTGAAGAAACGGCTTTTCTCGGGGGGAACGAGGTGATGGAAGTCCCGCACGCGGGCGATGCCGTTATCGATGTAATTTCCGTGGGAGTCGAGGTAGCAGAGTCCGGGGATATTCTTCCATTCCGACGGATTGTTGCGGTGGGTTATCCATTGCGGAAACACTTCTTCGCCTTCTCCCCTGAACACGCAACTGACAAACGGATTACTGTGCAGGAAGAATTCGTTGTCTCCCAGGAATTCCGGTCCGCCCAATACGATGCAGCATTGGGGCAGCAGGGCTTTTACTCTTGAAATGATGTGCAACAGTTGCTCGTGGTTGAACAACCAGACGGTGGCGGCAAGCAGGTCGGGACGGCGGCGGTAGACTTCGCCCGCTACCATGCCCACATTCTCGTTGATGGTGGCGGATACGATGTCCCATTCGATGGCGTCGTCGTCGGCTATCTGTGCATGCAGTGCGGGGAGTGCCAGTGAGGAGTGGGCGTATGAACTGTTCAGGTCGAGCCAGAGTAACTTCATTTTATATAGGGTTGGGTTTACAAAAACGATTGCAAAGATAGTGAATGTATTTCTATTTGCTCTCTTTCTGTGCCCCCAATCCTTCGTCCCACCTGTATCCGATGTACTTCTTTTTATTCTTCTTTACCTTCCACAATCTTTATCCTGACACATTCGCTGGGAACCAGTGTCAGCAATTCATCCAGGAACTCACGGCTGCATTCCAGCAAAGTCTCCTGCGTCATTTCTTCTTTTGAAGCGGCAAAGAAGCGGAACAGGTTATCAGAGTCGGGAAGTTTCACCACTGTATAAACTATATCCGTTGACTTTTCATTGTATTGCTGTGCCAGGTCGTCGGCTCTTGCCCAGAATTGAACTGCTTTGTCACCACCAATTTCTACGACTGCGATTAGTTTTTTGTTTGTTTCCATAATCATTTATTTTAGTTATACATGTTGTCATGCTATCTTTTGAGTAACAATTGAAACGTTTTTATGGTTTCCTGCATTTACCTTTTTTTACATAAGTAGATGTTCTTGATTAGCTTGCATTATGCATGATAATTTAGCCCTCTGTTATTATGTGAACTAACATCTCCCTATAAAAAGGGAAAATGTGAACATAAACAGTCGATATATAGACAGCATCTTTTTGCACTAACCCGCTAACTTTGCTTCCAAATATCAAATAATTGTTATGAGAAGGTTACTGTTCATTTTTTCCTTTTTCTGCCTGCCCGTTGCGAGTGCAGGCGCACAAGATACCCTGGCATTGGAAGACTGTCTGAAGATAGGCATCGAGAACAACCTGTCCCTGCAAAGTAAACGGAAAGAGATACAAAAGGGAAGGTATGGCATCTCCGAGAACCGGGCACGATTGTTGCCCCAAATCAATGGTTTTGCCAATTATAATGATAACATCGACCCGCCTGTCTCCGTTACCGACGGCTCAGCTTACGGCAATCCCTACAATGTGACTCATACCCTGCAATACAGTGCCAACGCAGGATTGCAGCTCCAAATGCCACTCTATAACCAAACCCTCTACACCAGCATCTCCATTGCGCGGACGATGGACGAGATGAACCGCCTCACCTACGAAAAGGCGAGGGAAGACCTCATCCTGCAAGTCTGCAAAATGTATTACCTGGGGCAGGTCACCGCCGAGCAAATCGCACTGATAAAAGCCAATATCACCCGTCTTGAAGAATTGCAGAACATCACGCAGGCCTTCTATGACAACGGAATGGCAATGGAAGTCGATGTGAAACGGGTGAACATCAATCTCGAAAACCTGAAAGTACAGTATGACAATGCACAGGCCATGCTGGAACAGCAACTGAACCTGCTGAAATACATTATCGATTATCCCGCAGAAAAGCAAATAGCCTTAGTGCCGGTGAATACCGAAACTATCACTCCCGTAGCATTGACTGGACTCTCGGAGAGCCTATACGAACTCCAACTGCTGCAATCGCAACGGCAACTGGCCGAGCAGCAAAAGAAGATGATTGGTTACGGATACATCCCTTCCCTGAATCTGACGGGCAACTGGATGTTTTCCGCTTACACCGATAAGGCTTACCACTGGTTTCATTCCGGTTCTTCCGGTCATTGGTACCGTTCCTATGGCCTGGGCCTCTCGCTGCGTGTTCCCATTTTCGATGGTCTGGACAAACGCTATAAAACCCGCAAGGCCGTCATTGATATCGAAAACATCAAACTGGCACAGGAGAACACCCGCAAGAATTTGCAGACCCAATACCTGAATGCCACCAACGACCTGATGAACAACCAACGGAATTTCAAAAAGCAGAAAGATAATTATTTGCTCGCCGAAGATGTGTATACCGTCACTATGGACCGATACCGCGAAGGCATCACCTCGATGACCGAAGTGCTGCAAGACGAAATGCGGATGAGCGAAGCCCAGAACAACTACATCAGCGCCCACTACAACTATCGGGTGACCAACCTTATGTTGCTGAAACTGACCGGGCAAATAGAATCATTAGTCAAATAACAAGTTAATCAATAACATCCGAATATGGAAACAGTAGAAAATAATAGCGCATCCAGTACGCATCAGGAGAAAGCAAAGAAGTTGAGAAAATTACGCCGTTGGCAAGTCGTAATCAGCCTGTTGGGAATAGGTGTCATGATTTGGGGAGTCATACAGGTGGTCTGTCTCTTCCTGGATTACAAGCAGACCGAAACCAGCAACGATGCCCAGATAGAACAGTATATATCTCCTGTCAATCTGCGTGCCTCGGGTTATATCAGGAAGATTTATTTCACCGAACACCAGGAAGTTCGCAAGGGAGACACCTTGCTTGTATTGGACGACCGTGAATATAAAATCCGCGTTATGGAAGCCGAAGCCGCCCTGAAGGATGCACAGGCAGGTGCCACCGTCATTGGAGCCACCTTGCAGACTACGCAAACCACCGCATCCGTCTATGATGCTTCCATCTCTGAAATAGAAATCCGTTTGGCCAAACTGGAGAAAGACCGCCAGCGTTATGAAAATCTGGTGAAACGGAATGCTGCAACTCCCATTCAGTTGGAGCAGATAGAAACGGAATATGAAGCCACACACAAGAGACTGGAAGCCGTGAGGCGTCAACGGAAGGCGGCTCTCTCGGGAGTGAACGAAGTGTCTCATCGCCGTGAGAGTACCGAGGCTGCTATCCAACGGGCAACGGCTGCCTTGGAAATGGCTAAGCTGAACCTGTCTTATACAGTGGTCGTAGCCCCTTGCGACGGAAAGTTGGGACGCCGTGCCTTGGAGGAAGGTCAATTCATCTCGGCAGGGCAGACCATCACTTACATCTTGCCCGATACGCAGAAGTGGATTGTTGCCAATTATAAAGAAACCCAGATTGAGAATCTGCATCTTGGGCAGGAGGTGACTATCACGGTGGATGCCATCAGCGATAGAGAATTCACAGGAACTGTTACGGCTATTTCGGGGGCTACGGGTTCTAAATATTCGTTGGTTCCCACTGATAATTCTGCCGGAAACTTTGTGAAGATACAGCAGCGCATACCGGTTCGTATCGATTTCACCAATCTCTCCAAAGAAGATAATGGGAAACTGGCGGCAGGTATGATGGTAGTTGTGAAAGCTAAACTCTGACGCCATGCCCTCGTACCCTAAAAACTATCCCTTCTACAACTGGGTGCCTAAACCGGTAGGCATCATCATCATGTTGTTGCTCTTTATCCCCATCCTTACGGTGGGTGGCGTTTACTCTGTCAACAGCACCGAGATGATGAGTGGACTGGGCATCATCTCCGAGCATATTCAGTTCACTAATTTCGTCACTTCCATCGGAATGGCGGCTTTCGCTCCTTTCCTGTATCGCTTGATGTGTATCCGCCGGGAGAAGATGATGTGTCTGGCGGGGTTCTCGCTCATGTATGTCTTTAGCTATATCTGTGCGGAGACGGACAGTATATTTATTCTGGCGCTTTGCAGTCTGCTCATGGGCTTCCTGCGGATGGTGTTGATGATGGTCAATCTGTTTACGCTTATCAAGTACGCTGCCGGAATGGAAGCTACCCGTAACATCACTCCGGGACTGGAACCTGATGATGATAAGGGTTGGAACAAACTGGATATTGACCGATGCGTCAGCCAACCGGGTATTTACTTGTTCTTTATGATTTTAGGGCAATTGGGCACATCGCTAACGGCATGGCTGGCTTTTGAGTATGAATGGCAGTATGTGTATTATTTTATGATGGGTACTGTGTTGCTTTCCATTTTGGTTATCTTTATCACAATGCCTTATCATAAGTTTGCTACGCGCCGTTTTCCTATCAACTTCAGGCAGTTCGGCAATGTGGCGGTGTTCTGCATTACATTGGTGTGCATCACTTATGTGCTGGTTTATGGCAAGGTCCTGGATTGGTATGATGATGCGTCCATCCGCACTGCCACATTGGTTGCGGCTATATCTGCCTGTATCTTTTTCTATATGGAGAAGAACCGCCATTCACATTACTTCCTGTTGGATGTCTTTAAGTTACGTACCATTCGTATGGGCATTTTGCTTTATCTGTTACTGATGATATTCAATTCAAGTGCCATGTTTGTCAATGTATTTACGGGCATCGGGATGAAACTGGATAATTACCAGAATGCGACATTGGGCAACTGGTGTATGGCAGGTTATGCGATTGGTGCTATCTCTTCTATGATATTGGGTTCCAAGGGAGTGCATTTCAAGTATCTGTTTGCAGCCGGTTTCCTGTTTCTCGGATTGTCGGCAGTATTCATGTATTTCGAAGTGCAGAGTGCCGGATTATACGAGCGGATGAAGTATCCGGTCATTATCCGTGCCACCGGCATGATGTTCCTTTATGCCTTGACTGCTGCCTATGCTACGCAACGCATGCCCTATAAGTACCTTTCTACTTGGATTTGCGTCATGCTTACCGTGCGTATGGTGTTGGGACCCGGCATCGGAGGTGCTCTTTACTCGAATATATTGCAGGAGCGTCAGCAGCATTATGTCACCCGCTATGCACAAAATGTGGATATGCTTCATCCCGAGGCTTCCGCTTCGTTTATCCAGACTGTTCAAGGCATGCAATATCAGGGAAAGAGTAAGCAGGATGCAATCAATATGGCGGCAATGTCTACCAAAGGGCGGATTCAGGTGCAGGCTACCCTGTCTGCCGTAAAGGAAATGGCTGGCTGGACTATATATGGTTGCCTTATTTGCATGATATTTGTATTGATTATTCCTTATCCTAAACGGAAATTGCTAACTTAGCGCTGTTTTTCAATATAACCCGTGATATTATGGATACTCAGCAGGAACGTTTGTCTCGTCTTAACCATGCATTGTTAAGTGGAGAGGATGTTTGTAGTTCGGAAGGTATGCTTCATGATTTTCCTGAGTCATTGAAGAAACCGTTTCAAGTAAATGGAGTAGGGCTGGTGGTTTGCCGTCAGGGAAGTTTTATGTTTACTCTGAATCAGAAGGATTTTTCGGCCAAAGCGAATGAGACTCTCTTTATTCCCGGTGGTTCTGTCTTTCAGGTTGCCCGTCAGTCGGAAGATGCGGAAGTTTTTATTCTTGTCTACCAGACAGATCCGATACGTGACATTATAGGTAATTGTGTGACTTCTATGCATCTCTATTCGCAGCTTGCCACGGAGCCATGCTACGTATGGAGCACAGGTGAAGAGAATGAAGTCCTGAAATATATGTCTCTTCTGGACAATACTTTACGGATAGAGGGAAATACATTCAATCACTATGAACAGAAGTTGTTATTGTTGGGACTGACGTATCGGCTTTGCTCCATTTATAATCGTAAACTTATCACTCAAAGAGCCTCGGTAGGACATAAGCACGATATTTTCATACGGTTGATTCAGTTGATTGAAATGCATTATATGGAGCAGCGTGGCGTGGAGTTTTATGCAGATAAACTTTGTTTGTCGCCTAAGTATCTCTCTGTACTGTCCAAGTCGATTTGTGGATATACGGTGCAGGAGCTGGTGTTCAAAGCCATTATCCGTAAGAGCATTTCGTTGCTTAAGAACACGCAGAAGAGCATACAGGAAATATCTGATTACTTCAACTTTCCTAATGCTTCCTATTTTGGTACGTTTTTCAGGAAACAAACAGGAGTATCTCCACAGCAATATCGGAGAAAATAATCTTGCCAAAAGTCTGATATATAATATAACAAAGAAAGAGGAAAATCATTACTGAAATTCCTCTTTCTTTTAGGGTGACTGAAGGGACTCGAACCCTCGACATTCAGAACCACAATCTGACGCTCTAACCAACTGAACTACAGTCACCATGTTTGCGTCATTTCTCAAACGCGGTGCAAAGATAGATATAATCTTTGATACTGCAAATGTTTGGAGGAATATTTTTGTGAGAATCTGCATTATTTTTTATTCTCTTTGATGCCTACATTGTGTTGCTGAAGGAGCTTTCGAGAGTTTTTAGTAAAGATATTCAGATGGTTACGTGCTACTTCCGGCAGCTTTGAAACGGATGTGGAATCGGTCGGATAAAGGACATAATTTTTTTCTTTGGTAAGGGTAGGCCGTGCTGTCCATACCAGATTATATCCGCAATGACTAATATGGACACTTGGTGTGGAGGAAATAACTGTATCTTTTTCCAACTCTAACGTGAAAATAAGGCCACCATCAGTATTTACCTTACTCATATTGGATATAAAATTCCCTAAAGAATAAACTACGGCATGCTGCATTCCGGTCAGAGTATCAGTGCGTAATTCCATTGGCTGTATGACATGTGGATGTGAACCGACGATATGCGTTACCCCTTGTTTTAATAACCAATCTACTAATTGCCGCTGTTCCCGGCTGGGAAGAGACTGGTACTCATTTCCCCAATGCATACAGGCTATGATAGCATCGGGTTGCCATGTTCGGGCAGTGTCAATATCCTGTTGTATGATTTTTTTATCTATATAGTTCACTATGTTGGGAGAGGTGGGCTTGACTCCGTTAGTATCATAGGTATAGTTGAGAAGGGCTATACGAAATCCGTTCTTATCAATAAGTAAAGGATAACGCTGGGAGCGCTCTTCTTTGTTCCGATAGGTGCCTGTGTACGGAATATGTAGAGAATCCAGCATAAGGATGGTGCGTTCCAGACCTTTCTTTCCGCGGTCAAGACAATGGTTGTTTGCTGTTAATAGTATGTCGAATCCAGCATCTCGAATAGCATATAAGAACTCATCTGGGGCTGAGAATGCAGGATAACCTGTATATGGTTTTCCGCCGAGGGTGACTTCAAGATTTCCAATAGCAATGTCTGCTCTACTTATTTGCTCTTTCACAAGAGAGAAACAAAGAGAGTAATCATGAGTCCCCTGACTTGTACGCGCAGCTTCAAGTTGTGCCTTGTGTTGCATCAAGTCACCGACAAATAATAATGTGACTTTAGCAGAAGGAACAGTGTCAGATGCTTCAGCTACTACTTGTTCTTGTGCCGCACTGTTGCATGATACAAGAAAAAAAAGTAGTGTGAGGGGAGATATTCTTCTCATAAATGTTTAAGGAGTTAAAAGTTCCTTTTGGAGAATACTTTCTATTTCTTCAACTGTGGGATTTATAGCAAGAATAATTCCCTCAGCATTAACAAGAAAAGTACCTCCGGCAGCATTCGGTATCCGGTATTTCGTCCATATCTGATTGGTGTCATTGAGCTCAATGAGGTTTAACCAAGGATAGCCGTCTTTTTTGATAGCTTCTTTCATGCGGGCATCACTTCCTTGCTCACGTGCCACACCGATGACAGTGAATCCCTTATTCTTATATTTTTCATATATGGGAATAACTTGTTTGGAGTTTACACGACATGGACCGCACCAAGAAGCCCATAAATCAATTAACGCTACCTTTCCCTGAATATATTTTGATATTTGTACTTTGTTCCCATTTAGGTCAGGAGCTGAAAAATCAACATATGGTTTTCCAATTTCCGGTTGCCCGTTTTTAATGAGCATTTGCATTTGCTGACCATAAGGGTGTTCCGGATAGAGAGAGGCAAAAGTTTCCTGATAGGCATTCAGAAATGGAGTAACGTCTTCACCTTTGCGTGCCATTTCTGTCTTACTTGTCAGAACATATAGTCCGGGTAAGGAAGGGTTCTGTTTTATATGCTTTATAGTCCATTGATTCATTTCTTCGTTTAATTGCTTAATTTTCGCCAAAAGAGCTTTTCCTTCTTCTGTGTATGCTTCTCCGCTCTCCTCAAGACGGTCTCTTTCTCTGTAGATATTATTTCGCTCTTCATTGTTGTCCTTAACCTGTTCGATTTTTTTCCAAAGAGTTTGCAGTGCTTCACTTTCGAAACGGTTTTCTTCGTATAATTTATTCATTTGAGCGTATAAAGAGTCAAAATTGAATTTGGCTTTTCTTTCACTCTCCAATTGTTGTAACTCACAGGTTAATGGATTACTTGTGCTCACTAGTCCCGGTTTTCTGGTACTAGCCGGGTATAGGGTGAAAGAAACAGGACCATTTTCTGCAAAGAAGAGAGAAGGGAGCCAGCTACCGGTAAGCATATCATTCCAGATAAAGACTTCGTATACTTCTTCATGATCAGCGTAGAAATCATGTTGAAATTCTCCATTGCGTATAGGTATTGATAGCCATGGGCTGCTACTGGGATTTTTATGGGCTTTCATCAATACGAGTCGGCTGGATTGCGGACTATCGATTACTTTGCCTGAAATGTGACAATGAATCTTTCCTTTCTTTTCTTGCTCGTTGAGGCTTATGCTTTTAATTTGAAAATCTCCTTTATTGGCTCCCTCTATGAAATCAATCATCTTTTCTTGGGGGGCAAGAGGAGCAAATTGAAGGCTGAAAGTTACATTTCCCGAGGCAGGCATATAGACTTCTTTGTCCAACTCGAAACCTTGTGAACGGATGATAGGATAGTTCTTTCCGGTTTGATTTCCATGGAGTGATAGACCCGAAGCCAGACGTATCCAATAGTTAGGGCGCGAATAGGCATCCATATATAAAATAGTGGCTGTATCATTACGGACGATCCGGCTGATTTCAAGTGCATCGCTATTTCTGTATTGATAGGATGGATAGTCGATTGAAAAGTTCTGCGCAGTTCCCCGTATGGTACAGACAAGAAAAAGGAAAACAAAAACAAAAATTGTTTTTAGCTGTGTGTTCATGAGTATTATAGATTAAACTAAATACCGGAAGAAGCCTAATGGAGATAATTGTCTTCTTCCGGTATTCGGGATTATTGGTAAATTGCTTTCTTACCAGCCAGTAATGTATTCTTCATTAAAGAAACGATAGTCATCGGTCCTACGCCACCCGGTACGGGAGTGATGAATGAACACTTAAGAGCCACTTCGTCGAACTTTACGTCACCGGTCAGTTTAAATCCTGATTTCTTAGTGGCATCCGGTACGCGAGTAGTACCTACATCAATAACTACGGCACCTTCTTTCACCATCTCGGCTTTAACAAAGTTAGGTTGTCCCAGTGCAGCGATGATGATGTCAGCTTCTTGGCACTCTTTTACGAGATCTTTACTGCGGCTATGACATACAGTTACAGTTGCATCTCCCGGATAGGCTTTTTGCATCATTAAAGCAGCCATTGGTTTGCCGACAATGTTACTACGTCCCAATACTACGCACTTCTTACCAGAAGTCTCTATTTGGTAGCGTTTTAACAGTTCTAGAATTCCGTTGGGAGTTGCTGATACATAGCAAGGCAATCCTATGGACATGCGTCCTACGTTGATGGGATGGAAACCATCTACATCTTTGCGATAATCAATGGTCTCGATCACTTTCTGTTCGGAGATGTGCTTGGGTAATGGAAGCTGTACTATGAACCCGTCTACGTCTGCATCTTCGTTTAGTTCATGTACTTTAGCAAGAAGTTCTTCTTCACTCACATCTGCCTCGTAACGGATGAGACTGGATTTGAATCCGCAAACTTCGCATGCTTTTACTTTTGCAGCAACATACGTTTCACTACCACCATCGTGGCCTACGAGAATTGCTGCAAGATGAGGACGTTTACCACCTTTCGCCACAATTTCTGCTACTTCTGCAGCAATTTCCTGTTTTACTTGTTCCGAAATTGCTTTTCCGTCAATTAGTGTCATATCAGTATTTTTATTATTTCATCTTAGGCATCATTTTACCCATCTTGCTACCTGTTACCATCTTCATCATCTTACGAGTTTGATCGAATTGTTTTAACAAGCGGTTTACTTCCTGAATATTCGTACCACTACCTTTAGCAATACGTTGTCTGCGTGAACCGTTCAGAAGGGCAGGATTACTACGTTCTGCAGGGGTCATAGAATAAATAATAGCTTCAATACTCTTGAAAGCATTGTCGTCAATATCGATGTCCTTTATAGCCTTACCTACACCCGGAATCATAGAAGCCAGATCTTTCAGGTTACCCATCTTTTTGATTTGCGCTATCTGACTCAAGAAATCATTGAAGTCGAACTGGTTCTTGGCAATCTTCTTTTGCAGGCGTTTGGCCTCTTCTTCGTCATATTGCTCTTGGGCACGTTCCACCAATGAAACAATATCACCCATACCGAGGATACGGTCTGACATACGCGACGGGTGGAATTGGTCGATGGCATCCAGTTTCTCACCTGTACCCACAAATTTGATCGGTTTGTTTACTACTGAACGGATAGAAAGAGCGGCACCACCCCGGGTATCACCATCCAACTTAGTCAGTACAACACCGTTAAAGTCAAGACGTTCGTTAAACTCTTTTGCTGTGTTTACAGCATCCTGACCGGTCATAGAGTCTACAACGAAAAGAATTTCGTTCGGATTGATTGCTTTTTTAATAGCAGCAATCTCATTCATCATCTCTTCATCCACAGCCAGACGTCCGGCGGTATCGACGATTACAACATCATATCCTTTGGCTTTTGCTTCCTGAATTGCATTTTCTGCAATTTTCACCGGATTCTTACTATCCGGTTCAGAGTACATTGGAACTCCTATTTGCTCTGCTAATACGCGCAACTGTTCGACAGCGGCAGGGCGGTATACGTCACAAGCCACCAACAACGGTTTCTTGTTCTTTTTCGTTTTTAGCATTCGTGCCAACTTACCGGAGAAAGTAGTCTTACCGGAACCTTGCAGACCAGACATTAAGATGACAGCAGGTTTTCCTTCCAAATCAATTTCTGCAGTTTCGCCACCCATTAATTGAGTTAGCTCGTCGTGCACGATCTTCACCATTAATTGGCTGGGCTTTACGGCTGTCAATACGTTTTGTCCCAATGCCTTTTCCTTAACCGTATCTGTAAAAGTTTTGGCTACTTTGTAGTTAACGTCGGCGTCTAACAGTGCTTTGCGCACATCTTTCAGGGTTTCCGCAACATTGATCTCGGTGATTTTTCCTTCACCTTTCAGAATTTTAAACGACCTTTCCAGTCTTTCGCTTAAATTATCGAACATGATGATATAATTACTATTTATAAATTACAAATTACTCTTATTGAGGCGCAAAAGTACAAAAAATCCCTGTATCTACCTTCTTTTGAGGCAAGAATATTATTCAGTTGAGGTAGCAGGATAAGTGAAAAGAATAGTCGGTCCTTCCTTACCGTCATGAATTACCTGATAAGTACCGCCGAAGTGTTTCAGTAATAAAAGGTTGACATCGTTACGCAAAGCAGAGTCCTGATTAGCATAATTGAGGTCTGCCAATGGAGAGTTCGTAACTTTGAAGCATAATATTTCTCCATTTTTATCTAAAGTGAATTGGAGATCACGTTCTTCTTTGAAAGATGGAGAGGGGCAAGTAAGAATACTGACGATGAGTTGCATCATCCGGTTTGTATCAGTATAAACAATATACTCGTCAATGTCACTGTAGAAATGAATATGCAAGGTTGGATTCTGCATTTGTGCCATTCCTACGGCATCTTTGCAAAGTTGTACAATGTCATAGTCACTTAATTGGAACCTCATCATACCAGCCTCCAAACGGGATAGATCAAGGACATTGTTTACCAGGCGCATTAATTGTTCAGTGTTTTGTTGAATGATGTCTGCATACTCTTTGCGAGTAGGTTCGTCAATTTCCACTTCGTTTGCTATGATTTGTGAGAAACCTAATACTCCGTTCAGAGGAACCCGGATGGCATGACTCATGTTGGACAAGAAACGGTTTTTCATTTCATTGGCCCGCTCTGTTTGACGAGTAGCTTTCTGGGTCTCTTTTTTTGAAATTTTCAATGCTTTTCGTATCCGGTTGATGCGAAGCATATAAGTGATACATAGCACTAGTATGATTCCAAGGCTCAGGAGAATACTGGTTTGTACACGATTCCTGAGTTTCCCGCGTTCCCATACTAGCTGATTAAGATGGTATATTTCTTTGATTTCTTCCAATTGTTTGGCTGATATGGCAGCAGTCAATGAATCTTGAATGTGATTAGATTTTTCGTATAGTGGTAATGCTTCTGCATATTGACCAATTTCCAGCAGGATGTCAGCTTTGCGGGATAATTGTTTGGCGTACTCCGTTAATGCTGACTTAGATTGTTGCATATATATCAGGGCAGAATCCATGTGTACTAATGCATTTTGATAATTTTTAGTGTGGTGATAGTATTTGGCATAGGCATCATGATACATGGTTATGTAAGGGAGATAGCTTTGAGGAGTTATGAAATCTTGTGCCTTCTTTATATAATATTGTGCAGAGTCAGTTTTTCCTATACCTGTATAGTAGTAGGACTGGAATACTGTTGAAAATAGGTAGAGGTTGAAATAAGACTCATACATGTCAGGGTCCCAGGCTAACATTTCCTCTATAAGCTGCTTATTCTCATCTAAATATACTTTCAGGTTTTTATAATCATTTTGGTCATTGCTGAACATGATCAGTTGTTCCAAAACATTGACTTGCGTACTGCTTGTCTTTTGCTCGGAAGTATATTCATGGGCCTTACGTAGCGCTTCTCCTTCTTCTTTCTTGCGATTGGTTTCATGATAGGCACTTGCCAGGCATGAATATGCAGCTATGCATCCATCTACATTATCCAACTCTTCTGCTATCTTGAGCATTTCCAATGCTTCATTGATGGCATATTCATATTTTTCGCTATAAATATAGGTATATATAAGCAGTTTTTGTGCATTGAAGTACAAACGATAGTATTTCATGCGTTCAGCAATGGGTTTTACATAATTAACCAATTTGCTGACGCTATCTATTTTTTCCTTATTATAGTAATATAGAATTTTAAAATAGGTACTGCTGCAGATGTATTTAGCATTTTTTTGACGCTGAGCTTCGTTGAACATTTCTTCTGCATATTCTATGTAATGCGGAGAATTTTGCTCCGTAAGCACAAGCTTTTCAAGTAGTTTTAGTCTGGTGGTGTCATGTGGAAGTGTTTGCAACTCTGTTATAAGACTATCGGTAACAGGTGACCGTTTGATGGGTCTGTTTGCAAATATGAAAAAGATTTGAAGTAAAAGAACTACTATAAATAAGAGACGTTTCATTCTGATACCTCCTTTCTGCTAGTTGAGACAATAGGATGGGTAAACAGGAAACGGGAACCATTCTTGTATTCGGGGTCAATCCATATTTTTCCACCGAAACGTTCCACAATCAGTTGGCAAATGGAAAGTCCCAATCCACTACCTTGTGCATTTTCATTCAGCTTTTCGAAACGATTGAATATTGCACCCTGCTTTTCCGGGGCTATGCCACAACCTGTATCTGATACAGCAAACAGAGCAACTTCTTCTGACTGTTTTTCTAATGAAAGAGTAATACTTCCTTCTGTGGTAAATTTAGTGGCATTAATCAGTAAGTTGATTAGTAATTGTTGAAGACGTGCTTCATCTGTATAGATTTCCAAGTTCTCTAAAGAAGTTTGGAACAGTACAGAAGCGGATGTTTGCTTTATCTTTTCTACCGTATCCACTACATTCCGGCATATAGCTACAGCATTATTGTTTGCGAAAAGAAATTGCATTTTGCCGATTTCCAGACTAGAAAGATCTACGACATCATCTATGAGTTTCAACAGTAAATCTGAATTCTGCTGAATGATTTCATTGCATTGTTGCCGGGTGCTGATATCAATATTTGCATCCGTCAGAATAGCAGAGAAACCGGACAAAGCATTTAGAGGTGTGCGTATTTCATGACTCATATTCGATAGAAAAATGCTCTTGGTACGGATGGAATTTTCTGCAATTTGCCGTGCTTTTTCCAGTTTTAGCCTGGATGCTATCAGTCGTTTATTGATCTTACGGATATAGAGTACCGATGCAATGGATATGCTTAAAATAAGGATGCACCCCATGATAGAATAAAACAATAATCGGTTACGTTCATTTTGATTATCCATTTCAAGGCGGTCTACCTGATATATGGTTCGCAGCAGATTAATTTGCGAGGAGTAGTTGCGTGCATTGATAGAATCTCGTGCAGCATTGATATCTTGAAATATTTCGCATGCCTCTTTGGCTCTTCCACGTTTGGTATACAGCCGTGCCAATGAATTCTTCATTTTCAGATATCTATTGTAGACATTGGCGCTACTGGTGCTAACGGTCAGTTCATTATATAATTTTATGGCTTGCTCGTCATCTTCGACTTGCTTGGCATATTCGGCTTGGATATATTTCAAAATAGAACTGTGAAAAAAGAAAGGATAATACTCATACCATTCTTCTGCTTCCTGAATATATTCCCGGGCTTGTTCCAGGTTATTAGTATGAAGATAATAGTAGGCTTGAAAGATATTTTCTATGAAGCGGCTATGTCGATAGTCTTTTACTTGTTCTATCTGTTCCAAATAGTCTTTAGCTTCATCTAATCGTCCCAGTTTGATAAGTGTGGGGATTAATTGGATAAGTACTTTTTCCTGTAATTTTTCGGAATCTGCAATTTTATATAGCTTCTGCATGGCTATTTCATATTCCTCGATAGCTTCATTAGTCATGTTGGCATTGAGGTAAGTATCGCCAATGGCATAGTGTGATATGGCTATTCCTATATCATATTTCATTAAGGTGGCTTGCTGTAGCATGGCATTTGCTTTTTCCAATGCTTCATTGATGTGTCCATCAGATACAAGTGCATAAGCAGCCATTTGCTGCATAAGGAACATGTGTTTATAATCCTTCTTATTACGAAATGCGTCAACAAGCTCATCTTCCCACTGGGCGATATCATGCAATCTGACTTCTTGAGAATAGGCCAGATTGTTATCCATCAGATACTCTATTAGGTGTATACGCTCATTTACCAAATCCAGATTTGTCGATTGGATGTAGGAAGTACTGTAAAATAGCATCAACAAAAATAGTATGATCGTTTTACTGAGCCTCACCTGATTAATTAAATGTTTATATAATGAAATCTGATTACTTGCGACAAAAATAAATAAAAAGGGCGAGATATCCGAAAATGTCCCGCCCTTTTTGTATATATAATCCTATTTATTGTTGATTTTGTCTTTTTAGCTATGGTTTTAGCTATTCATGCTCATTAGGAACTCATCGTTATCTTTGGTTTTTTCCATGCGGTCTTTCACAAAATCCATAGCTTCAATCGGATTCATGTCAGCCAGATATTTGCGGAGTATCCACATACGATCCAAAGTTTGCTTGTCTTGCAGTAAGTCGTCACGACGGGTGCTGGAAGCAACAATATTGACAGCTGGGAAGATACGTTTGTTAGACAGGTTGCGGTCGAGCTGCAATTCCATGTTACCTGTACCCTTGAATTCTTCGAAGATAACTTCATCCATCTTGGAACCTGTATCAATCAAGGCAGTAGCAAGAATAGTGAGCGAACCACCGTTTTCAATATTACGGGCAGCTCCGAAGAAACGTTTGGGCTTATGAAGTGCATTTGCGTCCACACCACCGGAAAGTACTTTACCGGAAGCCGGAGATACTGTATTGTAAGCACGTGCCAAACGTGTAATTGAGTCCAGGAAGATCACTACGTCATGACCGCATTCTACCAGTCTCTTGGCTTTTTCCAGCACAATACCGGCGATTTTCACATGGCGTTCGGCAGGTTCGTCAAAAGTAGAAGCAATGACTTCAGCATTTACGGTGCGTGCCATGTCGGTTACTTCTTCCGGGCGTTCGTCGATAAGTAACATAATCATGTAGACTTCCGGATGATTTGCTGCGATGGCATTGGCTATATCTTTCATCAAGATGGTCTTACCGGTTTTAGGTTGTGCCACGATCAATGCACGCTGGCCTTTACCGATAGGAGCGAAAAGGTCTACTACACGAGCTGACATAGAGTCTGAATAGCCACCTTTGCACAATCTGAATTTTTCGTCGGGGAATAATGGTGTGAGATGCTCAAATGGTACGCGGTCACGTACGAAAGCCGGGTCACGTCCATTGATTTTTTCCACTTTTACTAGTGGGAAATATTTCTCACCTTCTTTAGGAGGACGGATTACACCTTCTACAACATCACCGGTTTTCAGGCCAAACAGTTTGATTTGAGATTGCGATACATAAATATCATCTGGTGAAGAAAGGTAATTATAGTCGGAAGAACGAAGGAATCCGTAACCATCCTGCATGATTTCCAGTACGCCTGTACCGGTCAGGATATCGTCGAATTCGTATACTTTTTCACGTTCAATTACAGGTCTGCGTTCGGGGACAGGAGAATAATTCTCATTGTTGGCATTCGGTTGTGCCGGACGCTGCTGTTGTACGGGACGTGGGTTGTTGTTCCGGTTATTATTATTGTTGTTATTATTGTAAGGAGTATTATTATTGTCTCGGGGACGAAGGCGTGGACGTTGATTAGCAGGAATAGATTCAACTACAGGAACTGCGGGTGTTTCAGCTTTAGTTGCTTCAAACTTACCGAGAAGTTCAGAAGGCAGTTCTACTTTTTCGGTCGGAAGGTCTTCGATAGGGATGAAGTCATCTTCGGGTTCAGCCAGGATAGGGCTGTCTTCCACTACGACTTTCTTGATAACTTTAGGCACTTCTGTTTCAAAATTCAATTCGGGCTCAGCTTTCTTAGGTTCTTCCTTCTTTGCAACAGGTACGGGTGCGGGTATGGGAGTTTTTTCTTCTACCTTAGCTTTACGCGGACGTCCTGGTTTACGCTTTGTTGAGTTAGGCGTTTCAGTATTTTCAGGAGCTGCTGTAGCTGCTACAGCTACTTCTTTTTCCGCTACCGGCGCTTTAGGTGCCTCTGCTACCGGTGTTTTTACTGCTTCTGCTACCGGTTGTACTTTAGCGACTGCTACTGAAGCTTCAGCTTTTGCCTTAGTGAGATCGCCGTTTTTGTTGGCGGTAAAGACTTTGTCAGTACTCTCTTTTTTTACGGTTACGCGGGTACGTTTCTGTTGTCTGTCCACTTTACGCTCTTCTTTCAGCTTTTCAGCAGCAACTTTTTTGGTAGCACCTGCGATGGCTTGTTCATCAAGTATCTTGTAAACAAGTTCTTCTTTTTTTAGTGAGTCTGTCTTTTTAATACCCAGTTCTTGGGCAATAGATTGAAGTTCCGACAAATTTTTGTCGTTCAATTGAATGATATTATACATACAGTATATATGTGAATGGTTTAAAATTTCTTTTGTTATTGGACAGATATGTTCACACGGTTGCGGTTGTCGTCACAAGCAACATGGCAAATATACCTTTATTTAATATAATGATTATGGGATATTTATTATTGAACCGGAAAACTGTTAGCTACCCGCACTTAGGAGTTTACAGAATGTTTCAACGGTGCAAAGGTAATAAATATTTTTGGTTTCATAAACAATTCGTCTTTTTTTTAATTTTAAAACTTTATCTTTGCTTGATAAACCAAGAAAAAGCGCATATATTTATGGATATAAACGAAGTTCATTTCATCTATTTTTCGCCTACTCGTACTTCTAAACAAGTTGGTGAGGCAATTGTTCGCGGAACAGGACTAACAAATGTTGTTATTACGAATTTAACACTACATGCTGCTGAGGTAGATATTCCGGAGAATATACTGACTGTTATTGCTGTGCCGGTGTATGGCGGCAAGGTAGCTCCTTTGGCTATGGAGCGGTTGCAGGGTATTCGTGGATCGGGATCTCCGGTTGTGCTGGTAGTAGTTTATGGTAACCGCGCGTATGAAAAGGCTTTGATAGAATTGGATGCATTTGCTTCTGCCCAGGGCTTCAAAGTTATTGCCGGGGCTACTTTTGTGGGAGAACATTCGTATAGTACGGAACAAAATCCAATAGCCCCAGGGCGTCCGGATACAAATGATTTGCAATATGCGGAGGAATTTGGTGCGAAGATACGGACGAAAATAAATGCCGCCGTTGATATGGAGCACTTGTATCCGGTGGATGTGAACCGTATTCAGCGCCCGCGCCAGCCTTTTCTGCCTTTATTCAAATTTCTGCGCCGGGTAATAAAGTTGCGTAAAAGTGGTGTTCCTTTGCCGCGTGTACCGGAAGTGAATGCGGAACTTTGCACGCATTGTGGCGTTTGCGCTGTACATTGTCCTTCGGGAGCTATTCTGAAAGGTGACGAATGTAATACGATTGCCGAAAAGTGTATCAAGTGTTGCGCATGCGTCAAAGGATGTTCGTTCAAGGCGCGGACGTATGATACTCCGTTTGCTTCATTGCTTTCAGACTGCTTTGTGCGGCAGAAAGAGGACCGGATTATTTTATAGCTTTAATCCTACATGCAATAAACTCCTTATCATTCAGAATTTCTATAGAATTCTCCGATACATTTGTGTCTGTATTTATATTATTAAGGCGGTACCTCAAAACTCGTCAGTAACGCTTAAAAGACAATACATACGGTATAAATGGGCGTTTTATTTTCCCAACTGGAGAAAAATAGCTTAGTAATAGCTGATTGTAGCGCAACCCTTTATTCGCGTAATTTGTGTTCTATTATAATGTTTTGTTCATAACCCTGAGAAAGATTATGTACCAAGTTGTTTTTTAATGATTACATAACTAAAAGTGCCGTCAGAAGCCTTTCTGAACGGGGTGACTGTTTTTTACTAAAACCTTATCGGATTTTTACTAATTTTCCGGTAGATTTTTACTAATTTTCAGTCGTGAATTTAGTAAAAATCCGAAGCCCTTTTAGCAAAGGGTGGGACGGATGTATTATGTGTAACTATTTTTTCTTATTTATTTTCCCAACCGGAGAAAAATAACTTAGTAATAGCTGATTGCAGTGCAGACCTTTATTTGTGTAATTCGCGTAATTTGTGTTTTGTTCACAACCGTGCAGTAATGAGTTTTCACCACAGAGTAACACAGAGTATCACGGAGTTCTATTTTTTTTTGATTTCAAACAGATTAAACTCTGTGAGACTCTGTGTCCTCTGTGGTGAACTAATTCATAACTCAGCAGAAATGAACTAGTCTCGTCAACGGATTACTTTATATTTTTTAGTGTAAGAATCGAAAATGGATTCATTAGCATTGCGCACATAACTTCCATATCCGATGAACCATTCCAATATGTTTTTGGAAACTGCGGGGTCAGTTCCTTTCTTATAAGAAAAGGCAAGTAAATATGCATCTGTATCCCAACCGTTCACATTTGTGCAGGAATTCCGGTGCATAATATGCCCATCTGCCCGTGTGTTTAAATAAACATCTGTTATTTTGTCACCTTTAGCAATACGGACACCTTGCAAATCGTCTCCTTTCAGGCGGGTTACCTGAGGAATATTTTTACTTGCAGGAGAATCTTTCAAGATGATTGCCGTTATAAACTTGACACTTTGTGCCTTTATCGGATAGGTTACCGAATAATACGTTTCTATATTTAAGTCCTTTCCCAAATAGAACAGCAGGCTGCCGAAGCCCGGGTTATCACAAGTAAATCCCGGTCCTTCAGGACGTATCATGCCTAATACAATTTGGGTATATGGCATTTCTAACCCTTTGCGTTCAACATAGTGATTGTAGGCAATTTCAAATAATGAGCGGAAACGTCCCATCCCTTCTTCCCCTAACGTAGTCCAGTTTGAATATTTTCCGGTTATATCTTTCCAGGTAAAGAAAGGTACTTCATAGCCCAGATTAGATTTGGCCAGGTATTCATAACCTTTCATAAGGCGATTATCCAAAGCGCCATACAGGTCTCTGCCTTGTGTCCAGGCTATTTCGGCAATTTCCGAGAGGCATCCTAACCCTAACATGGCATGTTGCTGGTCACGTCCACTTTCCTGTATCTGGCCGGATTCTGCTACGTAGTTGGGAAGAGTTCCATTGTCATGGCCTTTCAGAAAAAACTCTATAGCGTCTTCATACAACTTTTTATCGTTCAGAAATACTCCGAATGCCATTTGTGCCTTAGTTACCGCAATTCCCCAGTTACCGTTGGTGTAAGGTTTGGTATTGTAGAAAGTAGTAAGTATAGGTTGGAATACATTTCGGAACACGTTTTCTACTTTGGGTGTATCTTTTGCATCCCATCCGTTAGCATATTTATCTGCTGTATATGTATATCTCATGATTTCTGCTGCATTTACCAGCATAAATCCTTGAAGGCCGGCACAAAGCGGATCGTCCGGACCTTCTATTTTCTTTAGGGTACTTGCATACGCTCTGATAATCTCCATTGCTTTGTCTGCATGAGGCTCTTTTCCTGTGACTATCCAAAGAATGGCATTGTAGTAAGCTGCATTAAAATCTCGTTCACAAGGATCTTTGGTATAACCATATCTGCCGGCACGACTGATAGTTTCGAAAGGTCCTTTTATGCAATAATCAGCTTTTCCCTCAGGCATTCCTCTCATGATGTTGAATGAACCGTAAGCCGGTTGGATCTCATTTCTGACAAGTTCCCGGATTCTTTTTAATGAAGATTCAGAATGAAGTAAGCCCGGATGAATAAACTCTTGACTGTTTATATTCAGCATATAAAAGAGAAGAATAAATAATGGAATAAATTTCTTTTTCATCATATTCTTAAAATAATAAGGTTAATACATATTAGATAGAAGTCAATATGTATTATATAGTCTATTATGTGCGAATTTACCTAAAGCAGTATTATACTTTTTAGTTTAATTATGAAAAATCATTCTATGAATAATGTATTATGAAACTAAAATGTGTTTTCAGACGGGAATAGCTGAATTTAGTTACGGTCCATATTGAGTAAAAGAGCTTGCCTATTCGTTTTTATTTTAAATGCTGGTCTGGAAGAACTATAATTTAATAACTTTGAATTATGAATTATGAATTATGGTATGAAAGCATTTTTAAGGCGGTTTATTGATATGTAAAGTAATAATATAAAGTAGAATTCTGAAATGAAAAAATTATTTGTAGGAGTATTATGTGTAGTTTTGTCTTTGAGTGTACAGGGCAAAGAGGTGAATATGACATCACCGGATGGAAAATACCAGTTTACGTTGAGTGATAGCGGTGGACAGTTACATTATTCTTTGACCTGGAACGGAAAACAGACAGTAAAACCTTCCTTATTGGGAATCAATGCAAATGTAGAATGGCGGGATGGAGTTGAAATCGGAACTGTGGATAGTAGTCAGAAAGATACGATCTGGCATCCGGTTTATGGCGAAAGAAGTGAAATTAAAGACTGCTATCATGCATGGAAAATAGTTGTCAACCGTCAGAACGGACGTGATAAGCTTATTCTTGATGTCCGAGCCTATGATGAGGGAATTGCCTTCCGTTACCATTTTCCGGGTGGACAATATCTGAAGATTACAGATGAGTATACAGAATATACCATGCCCGAAGGTACTAAAGCCTATTTTACCTCCAAAGCCCAGACCCCGTATTCTTATCTGCCTCTTGAAAACTGGCCGGGTGAATCGGACCGTCCGTTGCTGCTGACACTGGCAGATGGAGGATATGTCTGCCTGGCTGAAGCGCAAGTGGTGGATTATGTACGTACGAAGTTCAATGTGTCACCGACTAAAAAGAATACGGTTATATCGGCTATGTATGGTCCGGTAGAAGATATTGCTCCTTATTCTACTCCGTGGCGTGTAATCATGTGTGCTGACAAGCCGGGTGAGATTTTGGAACACAACGATATTCTGTTAAATCTTAATCCGCCATGTCGGATTAAGGATACTTCCTGGATTAAACCGGGAAAGGTGATGCGTGAAGTGACCTTGACCACAGAAGGTGGAAAAGCTTTGGTAGACTTTGCTGTAAAACGGAATCTGCAATATATTCATTTTGATGCCGGGTGGTATGGTTTTGAGTATGATAAGGCTTCTGACGCTACTACCGTAACACTCGATCCGCGTAGAAATCCGAAAATAGATGCCCTGAATCTGAAAGAAGTGGTTGCTTATGCAAAGCAGCATGGTATCGGAGTTATACTCTATGTCAATCAACGGGCTTTGCAGCAACAGTTGGATGAGATACTCCCTTTGTATAAATCATGGGGAATTTCGGGGATTAAGTTTGGGTTCGTACAGGTGGGTTCGCAGGTGTGGACTAAGTGGATGCACGAAGCCGTAAAGAAGTGTGCTGATTATGGACTGATGGTGGACATTCATGATGAATACCGTCCGACAGGCTTTAGTCGTACTTATCCTAATCTGATGACTCAGGAAGGTATTCGCGGCAATGAAGAATTTCCGGATGCCACTCACAATGTTACGTTGCCTTTTACCCGCTTTGTAGCCGGAGCAGCCGATTATACAATATGTTACTATCGCCAGGACTTTGGCAGGCTGAACGTTGAAAAAGATAATTATGGTGTTCCTCGTTCTAAGTCCATCCAGACTACACCGGCGCATCAACTGGCATTAGCAGCTGTCTATTACAGTCCCCTGCAATATATGTATTGGTATGATAAGCCTTCGGATTCGCAGGACGAACCGGAATTAAAGTTCTTTGATGATGTGTACACCACCTGGGATGATACGAAGGTTTTACAAGGTGAAGTCGGTGAGTTTATTACTGTGGCTCGCCGGAAAGGAGAGGAATGGTTCATAGGTTCAATTACAAATAATGATGCACGGACGTTACCGGTTGATTTGAGTTTTCTGCCTGCCGGAAAAGATTATGTGGCTGAAATCTATACGGATGGCGACAAATCTATTCCTACACGAACGAAAGTCAGAGTCTCAAAATTCCGTGTCAATGCCAAGACTGTGTTGCATTTTAATTTGAGGGCTTCGGGAGGTTCTGCCATTCGTTTAGTACCTGAGCTGACTAAGGATAAATCTTTGAAAACCTATAAACAACAGAAGTTGTGATGAAATATGTAAAAGTGACAGATAGATCTGTATTGCGTGAATTCATTGTTTCAGAAATTCACGCAATGCAGCATTAAATGCTTCAGGTTGTTCCATGTTCAGCATGTGCCCACAGTCTTCCAACACCTTTAGCTTTCCGTTCGGCAGATATTTCAGAATTTCCGGTTGATTGGAATAGCGGTTGGTGGGTGACTTGCCTTCCACGATTAAAGTCGGCACTGTGGGATGATTCTTATGTTGCCATACATTATGCATTAAAACGTCTGTGTCAGTTTTCCGTCTATCGTACCTTTTCCGGTAATACTGATGTTTTTTGCATCTACTGCATAGATGAGGGAAACCCAGCCACCGGCATCTTTTTGTGAACGGTAAGATGCTTGTGGTTGCACAGGAAAGTCATCGTAATTATCGCTGGCATAGAGGTATGCTTTGCTTTCAAGATGTAGTTCTACATTATCTTTCAGGAAAATCTTCCTGATTTATAAATCCCTGAAGGAATGATAACCTTGCCTCCGTCTTGCCGGTAACAATTTTCAATAGCGGAATTGATGGCTTGAGTTTGTACGACAGAGGTATCTTTGGAAGCTCCGAACTGGAAAATGTTATATTCCGTCGAATGTGCGTTCCCTGTGAGATAACAATAGATGGCACATATAAATAGAAAATATGTTTTCATGGCTTATAATGCTTATTTCAATATATAGAAGTTTCGTTCCACCGGTTCAGCCGTCTGTACTTTGCCTGCAATACCGTATTGCCAGGCAACTACCGTTACTTTTACCGGAAATTTACTGCGGGGTGGGATAGGAGTGAATACAATTTGGTCTCCTTCTATTTCAGCCGGACCTTCTTTGATATAGTAAGAGACGGGCAGTTCGCAATCACTTGTGGCTTTTAAAGATAAAGAACCGCTTCCCGCTTTCACATCGGGTAATCCTGGAAATAATATATACTGCCTTTGTCCTTCCGTATTCCGGTAGGGGATGCGGATACTGACTTCCTGAACAGCACTTTTATACTTCCGGTCTCCTGTCTGGCTTGCCAACAGACATATATCACCGGTACGGCGCGGATTATTCATACCCATCCGATAGAAAGATACCATGAATGTGGTGTCATTTACCTTTTCTACTGGTCCACAGATGCGGCTGATTACCGGTGTTGCATCTGCATGTTCATCAGATAGCTGGGTTCTCAGGGAATCCGTACATACGGCTTTCAGGTGGAAAGTGATTCCATCGGCTTCCGGATTGAAGCGGGGCTGTACACGTACATGCTGCTTCTTGTCGTATGTCAGTAAACTGCCGTTTTGCTCAAAACCCAGATACTGTTCTTTCTTTCCGCGGCTTTGCGTATACCGTGCTTCAGTCGCTTCCGCTATTTCACGGTCAAAATACCAGAAAGCATCATGAGGATCACCTTTATATTGTGAATAGGGGGCGGCTTTGACTCGCTTCTTCTGATCGGGATGCCAGCGTTCTGCCAGCCAGCCTTTGGTTGGGTTTACCGGATTCAGTTTTACTTTACCGTCTTTCGTTACTTCATCAGTCAGTCGTTGATTGATAGCTTTTTCCAGAAATAGAGCAATGTATGCGGCTGTCTCATCTGCCACATCGAAATGCCCCCGTCCTGCATCACACAGAAATGAGATGCAACTTTCAGGATACATCATGCGGAAGGCCAGTGCCGGATTTACCCGGGCTTCCCACCATTCATATTCTCCTTCAATCATCAGTCCGGGTATTCCATCTATATTACGGGTACGTCCCCATTCCAGATTCTCACGCCCGTAGCCGGTAAGATTTGTGCGCGGAGCATCGCCATGCAAGGAAATGATAGCCAAGGTACGTTCCGGATTCCATGCTGCGAAATTCCAGGGATAGGTAGCCATAGCCGAATGGCCTATGGGAACGATAGGGACATTTTTCAGTTCGCTATATCCGCTGACGTCTGCCAGGTCGACCATCATTTTCTCAAATATCTGTTGTGTGCCTTTCGATACATTCCATTGCTGATCGATACCGGGAGTTATCCATACAAAGCCGATTCCCAGCTTCTGCATCTTTTCGCGGAAAAGGGGATTATCAAAAAGAGTTTCTTCGCTCATATTGTGTTGTCCTACAATAATTGCTTTTACCTGCATACAGTCAGCGGGTATCCACAAGAAAGCCGTAGGATTCCGGTTCGTTTCGTTGGAAATAAATCCGTCAAGAGTCACAGACCATTGCCATTCCCCTGCTCGCAAACAGGGAGAGAGGAAAAGCAAGAGGATAATTGAAAAAAACAGTCTATATTTATTCATAGTTCTTTGTTTTTATGTTGTATAATACGAACGAAGAATAAGCTTCACTCAAAGATAAAGGAACCTGTTTTTACTGTATTTTGGTGTGTTTTGGTACTCGTTAACAATTGTTTATTTAGAGGCTTCTTTCAGTTGTTCCGTCAGCTTATCCATATTTTCCGGGCTGGCTGCCGATGGGAATTGCAATTCCCCTTCTTTATTGACAATGGCATAATGCGGGATTGACAGTATGCCGTTCCGCCCGAACTTCTCATAAATTTCCATTTTGAAAGCCTCATTGATGATGACATGCTCTCCTTTTAAGTTATAGTGCCCTGTCATCTTTTTCCAGAGTTCAGCTTTCTGGGGAGTATCGATGGAAACATACAATAACACGATATCATTTTCAGCAGCATATTTCTGCAAAGGTTTGATGTGTGCAAACGAAGCACGGCAAGGACCGCACCAGGTAGCCCATACGTCGATGAAGATCACTTTACCCGGGTATAAGTCAGTAATTTCCTTAAAGGTGCGTACACTGTCCGTATTCAATATATGAATGTCTTTCGGAAGTTCGGTTTCATTGAACGCTTTGTTCTTCTGTATCGCTGTTTCTAATTTCGGCATCAGTACGCTTTGGGGATATAATGTCTTGAACTCCTCATACAATGCAGGAATACCGTTTGCAAAATATTCGCGGCTTTCATCTTCTAGAATGAGAAGTCCCATTGCAGCTTCTTGTACCCGGCCTTGTAGATTTGCTTTATACCAATCGAATAACAGCTGATTGCGTTCATTGTCATCATTCGTGCGCCTTTCATGTTTCATAAAAATATCTATGCCTGCCATATTCGATATGACATCTGCAAATGCGGGTGAGAATGCACTTTCAGCCTGACCGACGTTTGCAAAATCCAACATCTGGGCGTAAGTGTCGTCCCATTCCTTCCTGACCGTTTCGGAACCTCTCCGGTAGTTACCGAAATATTGATTCATATATGCCATCAAAGCCTGTATACGTATATCTTGTACGGCTCTCTGCCTGAACTGATCGTCCACTCCTGCCACTTCTTTTTCTAATGTAGTAGCGTAGTCTGTCAGCTTTTGATATACGGATGAGGCAATCGTGTCCTTACTGACGTTAAAGACATCTCCCTTGCGTGCACGCAGATTAAAGACATTTTCATTCAGATCAGCCAACTTCTTGAGTATTTCATTTTCTTTCGTCAAGCCGTCAACCGGGTTTAGTTCATTAGATTTAGAAGCGTCAATATCAAGCGTCTGTTTTCCCGGAGTAAGATAGATACTGCCTAAGTTTCGCTCACCATATAGAAGAAGAGTCAGCTTTTCGTTACCATTTACAGGTAAGGTAATCTGATACGTGCTGTCGGCATTTAAGCGTAAAGTATCAATCTTGTTCGGTAAGTAAATGCCATCTGTAGTGATGTTATATACAATGGGAGTGCCGGATGTATTCGTTACTTTGCCTTCTAAAGTAATACTCTTCTGGGTACATCCGCTTAGGAGCATAGTGGTTGCTATGCCGCCAAGGCATAAAGATTTGATGAATTCCATTATTTGTTTTTCATTTAGTTCATAATCTGAGACGCTAAAATAGTAATAAGGTTACACCAGGACAATTATTTTCTGTTATTTCTCGATGATTACTTATTTTATCTTAATGCCTTTTATAAAGTTATTGGTTACTACCCCTTTCAAGTCCTTCATCCGTTCTTCATTGATTACTACATTTTCAAACGTCACGTTTTGCACGGTTCGTTCTTTGTCCAATCCTTGAATTAACGATGTATTTTCTCCCACACCTGTATATGTAATATTCCTGAAAGTAATGCCTTCAATACCGCTTCCCGGCTGTTTATCATATTTCTCGTTGAAACGTACTTTTACATAAAACAGCCGTCCTTCCTGAATATTCTCTACCCGGATATCTTCGAAAAGAACATTACGAACCTGATTCTTATCACCACAATCCACTGTCATGCAACCCTGATAAATCGGATCATCCTCGTCATGTTCCAGAATGTCGATGTTACGGAAAGTCAGATTCTCTATTACTTCTCCTGTCGGTGAGTCCGGATCGCCATGACCACCTATATTAATGGGATGTGCCACATCTGCCCAAAGAATAGAGTTCTGCACTGTGATATCCGATGAACCTCCCCACCAGTTCCAACGGTGATTGTACAAAGCAATGCAATCGTCCGAATTGCGCATAAAGACATTGTCAATAAGTACCTGGCGGCAACACATCATATCTATGCCATCGCTCCAACCTTTGCAACTGAATGATTTCAGGTTTTTGATAGTGATTCCTGTAGACCCGCCGCCGAATACCGTATAATGGTCAGGGTTCACTACAGTAATTCCGTCTATCAGTACATTCTTTGAGTTGGTCACTTCGATGCCCCGTACCGGATGGTCTAAAATACCTCGTCCGATGATCCGAACATTTTCTGCTTTATCTACCAGAAGTTTTGCTTTTACTACTGCTCCTGGTGCCAGATATACGGTTGTATTACCGGAAATACGGATTTGATTATTAGGTAAGTCTTTGGGGCGGTGTATTCCCGGACCGAAGTACATAATGCCTTTTTCTTCTTTATCATATTTTTCTGTTTCCAAAGGATTGGCAAAGAGATGCAGATTATGCAGTCGGTCACCATTAAATTCGATGGAGAGATATTGAGGTTGCCGTAAAGTGAAGAGAATGGTGTTTTGTATCTGCTTGTATTCAATACCTTTATTCGAAGGGCGGATTGCTACGTCATGCACTGTGCCATTATTCTTTTTCACCATGATTTCTACAGGACTGCCCATATCAAATTGTACCATGGAAGCATCCTGTACATTGTCCATGTCCACTTGCACTTTGTATTCGAACAAGTCTTTCCATTCACCACCGGGGATACGCACACGTACCGTGTAGTCGTCATTATGGGCCATACCCGGATTTAAACTTTCAGGATATGTCACTAACTGTGCCTGCATGGACAAGCAGAAAAGAATAGAGAAAAGTATTGATATATACCTCATGATATAAGTATTTTTAGGTTTATACGTAAAAATACGAATTAAGGTGAGATATTACTCAATATAATCTCTATTCTTTTCTACCATCTTCTTAGTGAACTGTTTATTTAGTCAATATGCTGTTTTTTACAGGAGTCATGATAAACGTAAATTCATAATCTCCGTAAGGCAACATGAATTCCGGTTTCGGCAGTGCGCTCCAACTATCGATGCATGCTAATCCCATTTGTGCTTTATCAATCAGTACATTCGTTAAATCAGCTTTTTCAATCTCATGCGAATGTCCTTGTTGTTTCTCCCAACCTTCATCCAGTGACTCGATAGTATAATGCAGGGCAGAAGCTGAGAACGGAGCCTCGGCTATAAATTGCAGACCATTACCACTGATGTTCAATTGTTTCCACCAGCGGATATCTGTTTTAGTACCGTTTTCCTGTGGACGAATGTAAGGGTAGAACTGTTCATCTACTGTTTGATTGTAGATTCCCAGGTCAGTGCAATGATTGCGGTTACTGTAATTTTCTATGGGGCCGCGGCCGTAATAAGAGATGTTCTCATAAGATTTCGGCATAACCAGTTGCATACCGAAACGGAACATATTAGATACTTTCGCATTCTTATCGGCTACCATTTTCTGATTCACTTTTATGCTACCTTTATTATTGATAGTATAAGTGAGATACAATTTGGCAGAAACATTCTTCATGTCATATTCAGCGGAAATAATTACCTGTTCGTCTATCGTTTCGTTCTTCAGAGAGACAAGTCGGATATCCGGATTCTTCCAGGCTATATACTTTTGCTGTAATTTTGCACCATAATCATTGTCAGTTGGAGCACGCCAGAAGTTTGGAGTCAGTGCGCCACCTTTTTTAATCAGATTCATGCCGTTAACGATGTAGCGATCCATATATCCGGTAGATCTGCTGAACCGGATAAGAAAATTTTCTCCTTCCACAAAAAGGTTACTGATATTTTGGTCATTGACTTGCGGGACAACTGCCGGTGTATAATTATCAACGACATTTTCTAAGTTCATTGTAGGAGCTTTATATGCATTCACCACCAACTGGTCTTTGGCAACCACATGCCCCATAGGGATCAAACCCTCACGATTTTTCTGGATATAGCGGACATTCAGTAACCATTCATTGTTTTCATCCGTTCTGTCCCAGTCGAGTTTTAGTGAAGCGGTTTGTGTGGGTGGCACATTCAGGTTTTCTATACGACCGCCACGCACAGGAGTGCCATTCTTTAATAGTTCCCATTCCAGATAATAAGCTGAAAGATTACGGAAGAAATTCTCATTATAAATTTTAATTTCGCCTTTGGAAAGATCGCCCGCAGTGGTTCGGATATTCTGATAGAAATAACTTACTTCATAAATGTGAGGATTGGGGATGCGGTCCGGATTCAACAGACCATTGTCACTGTAATTAAGGTCTCCGGTTCTGAAGTTATCGAAATCGCCATCATATCCATAAATCATCTTGCCATCTTTGCCGGTCCAGCGGGGAGATTGGTCTATCAGGTCCCAAATGAATCCTCCCTGGAATTTGGGATATTTACGAATGAGATCCCAATATATCTTGAAGTCTCCCAGAGCATTGCCCATGGCATGTGCGTACTCACACATAATCATCGGTTTCTGTTTACTGTCGTCTTCATTATAACTGATACATTTGGAGTAAACCGGGTACATCGGGCAATAAACATCCGTAGTGGAACCCGTATCATAGGCTTGCTCAAAGTGTATGAAACGGCTTGGATCTTCCAACTTTATCCATTGGTAGCAAGCCTCAAAGTTTGCCCCGTTGCCGCACTCATTTCCCATTGACCAGAGGATGATGCTGGGGTGGTTGAAGTTACGTTGTACATTCCGTTGATTACGTTCTAAGTGGGCTTTCTTATAAGCGTCAACCTTAGCCAGAGTCGTTTCTTTGAATCCCATTCCATGAGATTCCAGATTAGCTTCTGCTACTACATAGAGGCCATATTTGTCACAAAGTTCATACCAGAAACTGTCATCCGGATAATGGCAGGTGCGAACGGCATTGATATTGAACATCTTCATCAATTGAATGTCCTGAATCATACGTTCGCGTGAAATGACATAACCACCGTCCGGGTCCATTTCGTGGCGATTGGCTCCCTTAATTAGTATCGGCTGACCGTTTACGAGGAGTTGTGCATTTTTCATTTCTATTTTACGGAAACCTACTTTCAAAGGAATCACTTCACTAACCTTGCCACCTTCTTTTACTGTGGCACGGAGGGTGTATAAATAAGGAGTCTCCGCACTCCATTTATGCGGATTTTCCACTTCTATGGAGGTAGATACATTACCGGAACCTCTGAGCTCCGTGGTTACGACCGTCCGGTTCTGAGCATCGAGCAATTCCAGTGTAACCTGATTATTGCCTTTCAGATTCAGGTTGATTGCTAAAGAACCGTTTTGGTACTGACTGTCCAAATCGGGAGTTACGCGGATATCCTCAATGCGTTTTTTGTTGCGGGTGTAGAGATAGCAATCACGTGCAACTCCATGATAGCGTAAGAAGTCCTGGTCTTCCAAATAGCTGCCGTCGCACCAACGGAACACCTGGAATGCGATGAGATTTTTTTGTCCCGCTTTCAAGTAGGGAGTCAGATCAAACTCTGCTTCCAGTTTGCTGTCTTCACTATAGCCGACAAACTTTCCATTTACCCATAAATAGATATTCGAATAGACGGAGCCGAAGTGGGCGACGATATCTTTACCTTTCCAGTTGGCAGGAACCGTTATTTCCCGGCGATATGAGCCGACGTGATTATCTTCAACAGGAAGTTCCGGCGGATTGTTCTTGCACCAGCCTTTCCGCAGTTTCCAGTCGAACCCTACACCGGAATAGAGAGGAACGTCATATCCATTCAGTTCCCACATCGCGGGAACTGCCAGATTATCCCACCCTTTGTCGTTGAAATCAGTTTTCCAGAAGTCCGTGGGGCGGGCATCCGAATCTTTCGTCCAACGGAATTTCCAAATACCATTCAAAGTCATATAATTGACTGATTTTTCTTTCACAGCCTCGGTGGCTGCTTCTGTGTTTTCGTAAGCAAAGAAGTGGGTGTGCATTGGGGCACGGTTCACTGCATTGATTTCCGGGTCTTGCCATTCGCGGAAAGTCTGTGCATTTCCCGAAAGCATACATACACATAAAAGTCCTGATAAAAGATGTTTTTTCATTTTGTTATAATTTACAATGTCGGTATTACTTCTATAATAGAATCGTTTTCATCAAATTCCAGTTTGTCAATGCATACTTCCCTATGGAATCCGGCGTTTCTTCCCATGGTCACAGCATCCGGAAATTTGAAACGGTGGTAGATTATGCGCCATTCATCCTTATCTGGAAGTGACAGAATAGAATGATGCCCTGTGCCGAAGATCCCCTGTTCAGGTTTTTTGCATAGAATAACTTCACTTTTGGAGGCTTCAATAGGACCAACCGGAGACTTGGTACGTACACAGCGTACCTGATATTCGGGACTGCGGGTGTCATTTTTAGACCAGGTAAAGTAATAGTAACCGTTTCTGTAAAACACATGGGCCGCTTCGCTGTAGTAAGTATCATTGTCTATCAAAATCCGTGTCGTATTCGGTTTGATGGACACCATATCCTCATTCAGTTCACATACAGCCATATAATAGTTTCCCCAGTACAAATACGTCTTACCGCTTATAGGGTCCGTAAAGACATCCGGGTCAATGTTCTGTCCTTTACTCATACCTCCGGGACGTGTCTTGTCGATCAAGGGTTTGCCCGAATCAATGAAAGGACCTGTCGGGCTATCGGCAACGGCTACTCCGATTTGTTGTTCTGCCGTATAATAGTAATAATACTTATAACTGCCATCCGCCTGTTTCTTCTCAATGATGCAGGGAGCCCATGCATTCTTCTTAGCCCAGGATACATCCTTTAAATCCAGGATAATCCCTTCTTCTTTCCAGTTCATAAGGTCGTCCGAGGAGAACGCCTTGAAAGCTGTACTTCCCCAGTTCGGTATTCCGTCAGTTGTAGGATAAATATAATACCTTCCTGTTTTTTCAGAATACATCACTTCCGGATCGGCGTAGAATCCCGGGAGTATCGGATTCTTTCGGATAGAAGCCGTAGATACATACTTTCTTTTATTCTTCTGCCAGTAGCTTTCCAACCTTTCTGCTTCTTCCATTGTCAGGTGGATGACTGCTCCATGCTTGGGAGCTGTAAAGTTGGTGGTTTTCATCACTCCTTCGTTAAAGCGTCCCAGGTTTTTAAAGTTTACGAAATCGGGCGTTTCAATGAAAGCGAAATTATGTGGAGTAACACTATATACGTCATACATCAATACCCATTTGTCTTCACCGATACGTTTCCATACGTTGGGGGCTTCACATGCTTTGGGCTCAAAATCATACCATCGCGGGTCGAACTCATAATTTCCGTTCGCCCTGTCCGAAACAGCATGTTTGATACCCGCCGGACCATCATGGGCAACATAGAACAGATGATATTTGTCACCTGCTTTTGTTATGTCTCCGTCAATGGCCGAAGTCTTTTCGTTTGGATATTCGAATAGAATCTGGGGCAGTGTTTCGATGGTATCGAATTCGTCATTCACATAAACATAGTATAGTTTGTTTGCCTCATTACGGAAACGCATGGTGAAGTAAATCATCAGTTTGCCTTTTTGTGCATCGTAAGTCACTTCGGGTGCCCAGGCACAACCTATTTCACTCATGCCTGCCGACATCTTATCGAAACGGATGTTTGTGCGTTTCCAGTTTATCAGATCCCAGGATTTCATTAGTACCAGTCCGCGGTTATTTCCCCAACCATATTTGCTGTCCCGTTCCCATTGGGTGGTCCGGTAGCCGTCTCTTTGTGCAAAGACGTGTAAATCTGTCATTGCAAGATAGAAAGCTCCGTCCGGTCCGCGATAAATATGCGGGTCGCGTATTCCTCGTTGATAAGCAATCGTATCTCCGGCAATCACCGGTTCGCCGTCGTTCAAGGCTGTAAAAGTATATCCGTCATGACTGACAGCCATGTACAGGCCGTGAGTTTCATCTTTATGGAAAACCATCAGATACGCACTCATGTTTTTCTCCTGCGGAACAGCATTCCGGTAACGGAATTGGCTGAACCCGGCATCTCCTTTTCCGCAGGAAAGTAAACCGACACGCAAAGCAAAGAACCCTTTGTAGTTATTATGATGCATATACGAGACGTCTACATCTTCTGCCAATACAGTCCAAGCATTGCCGTCTTTGCTGACCATCATTTTCACTTTATTCCCTTGGTTCTTCAATTTTACCTTAAAGTTTCGTCCTATCTTATTGGGAATGGTTTCTGTCTGTTCAGCGTTTTTATATACTGTGAAGTTTTTTCCGTCAGATACCACGCCTGCAAAAGCCTTTTCATTGTAGAAAAGCACTAATCCGGCTTTATTGCCTTTGCCAACCTGTACGTTGACCTGGGTTTCATAGCATTTATCTTCGGGTGTAATGAGCAACAAACGCCCGTCAGCCGGAGAACTGCCCTTAGCGTTCATCCGGAGTGTGTTATTCTTGAAAGAGAGCTGACCGGGAGCATACTCTTTCCAGAAAGTCCACTGCATGCCTAAATATGTTTCCATAAAATCATCATTCAGATTTAATCCGTGTTTGATGTCCGGATTGGCAGGTAGGGATGTAACAGTCCTGGTGGGGCGGAACCATCCATCCGAACTATATTCCATAGGCTCAATCAAAGTTTGCCGTCCCAGTGTGTGATAGCCTTTCGCATAAGCATGATACACCATCCACCAATTACCGTTGATGTCATCTATCAGTGTACCATGACCTTTCGACCACCAGTTGTCGGTGGCACTGTACGTATGTACCACCGGATTGTAAGGAGAGTTCTCCCAAGGGCCGAAGATACTTCTGGAACGCGCCATTACGCACATGTGACTGGTGGCAGGTCCGGCTGTACCTCCTTCGGCGGAAGCCATATAATAATAGCCATCCTTGAATAGAAGTTTGGGAGATTCCAGATACATATCATCTCCTTCTGTTTCCCAGTTTTTGGGATATATCCATCCGTCGTAAACCTTCTTGTTTTCACCCGTTATTTTCAGCCCGTCATCGCTCAGTGGCGCCACCCAGCCATTATTGGTAAAAAGATAACGGCGTCCGTCTTCACCTACCACATGTCCCGGGTCGATTCCCTTGACACCCAACTTTACAGGCTTACTCCACGGACCGCGGATGTTGTCGGCATAAATAACGTAATTTTCACCTTTGGAAGTAGGGTAGTATATATAATACTTATCTTTATACTTCAGCAAATCGGGTGCCATGGCCGAACCTTCGTATTCGGGACATGCACGGCAAACCGGTTCCCAATTCACCAGGTCTTTTGAATGCCAGATCAAAAATCCCGGTGTATAGAAGAAAGGGGAGTGAGTCATGTAATAATCTTCCCCCTCGCGCATGATGGAAGGGTCGGGATAATCACCCGGCAAAATCACTTTCGGATATTCCTGTGCGTCTGTCGGCATTGCCGTTAAGGCAAGCAAAATAAGTAATAAGAGTTGTTTCATGATATACATCTGTACTAAAATAATATTTAAAGTTATTATCTGTTTTCCGGTTTCTTTCTTCTTGTTAATGCGAATGAGAATGAATTGCACTTACTACAAATTGAAATAATATGTGTATCATTTGTTTTTCTGGCAGAAAGTGTATCTTTGATAGCAAATCGAATGAGTGACAAATCGCTTTCATTCGTAGTTTATTGAAATAATCAATAGATATTTCATGATGAAAAAGATATTATTATCATTGGTGTGTAGCTTTATTACTTTATGTGTATCTGCCCAAAATACCTTTCAGTTGAAAACTTCGGGCACAGATCCGCAATTATTGGTGGTTCAATATTCCGGTGAGGACAAACCCGAAAAAGGGAAGAAGTTCTTATTCAATATTTCCGTAAACGGCATCCTTCTTTATACGGAGGGATTAAATCGAAACCGTCATGGACTGTTTGAGGTAGTATATCCCATTCCGGATTCTGCCTTGCAAGGCAAGTCTTCCGCACTTGTTCGTTTTGATGCATATGACGAGACGGCGTCCGTGGGCAAGATTTATGATGTTTCCATAGTCCGTCAAAAGTTGGAGACTGGAATCTTTACCGACAGAAAGAACTGGCAGGGCTTGGCTAAAGACTGGACGTGTCCTTCTGATAGTACTTTTATCTATACGGAACCGGACGGTCCTCAACACCCTTATGTCAATCAGTCCGTCATCGACTTGATGTCTTATTACGCTCTGGAAGTTAATCTGAAAATGATCGGCGCGGACAATATTCCTGTGGAAGTTTTTGCTTCCGCCAAGAATCTGAAAGTAGGAACGGACTTGAACAAGGAAAATATATACGATACCCGACGTGCCCGTTTCACTCTGCAAAGGCAGAAGAACGGAGAGTGCAGGCTACTTATTCCTTTCTCCGTTTTTGATACTCCCAAAGCATCGCAGACCACTATCCGGCGTATAAAGTCCATCGCTTTCCATCTGTCCGGTGAAAGAGGCGGTAAGGTTAAACTACTTTCCACCCGCTTGCTGGAAGGAAATTCAGTGAAAACAACAGCCGACTGTTATTCAAGACCCGGTGAGCCTGGCGATACGATTGTTTATCCGGTGACCGTCACCAATTGCGAACCGACATCGCAATCTGTCTACTTCTCTATTCAGAAATATGGTTGGGAGGCTTTTCCTGTAATCGTTGAGCCAACACAGTTGGAATTAGCCTCCGGTGAAACCCGGAAAGTGAATGTACACGTGATAGTTCCACCGGGTATCCCTGCCGGAGGGAGGGAAAAACAAACTCTGCAAATTCTTCCGTCAGCCAATCCTTCCGCAGTCCGGACATTAACGTTTACCACTCTGCGCAGTATGCCGCATCCGTTTACTATCCATACAGCAGAAGGATGGGATGAAGTGCGAAGGAAAGCCGGGACTTATGACTGGGCGAAAGACCGCAAAGAGCGTTATATACAGGATGCCAAGGCGTGGATTGTGCCCCTGCGTCCTCCTTATGTGGCTAATGGAGACGGTATTCCCTATCTTTGTGCCACCACCCACGAACATGGTTTGATGAATAACGCCATAGCCTGGCAACTGACCCGTAGTCCGGAATATGCCCGCAAAGTGAAGCAATTCTTGTTAATGATAAGTGATTATCAGAACGGTTTTCCGCTCACCCGGAAAGCTTCCCACCAGTCGTCCGTCCAGGAAGGACACTTTTTCCAGCATCTGGCGCAGGCATACGATTTAATTCAGGATGCCGGGATACTGACTGATGCGGAATGTGCACAAATTGAATATACGTTCCGGCTCTATATAGACTTGTTTCTCCGTTATAAAAGTACCGGGGGTGCTAACTGGGCCGTATCCCAATTGACAGGCGTTTTCTTCTGCGCCCTCGCCATCCAGGACTTCCAGCTTGTGGATGAGGTGCTTTATGCTCCTTCCTGTCTGATGGATAAATTCCGCACCTACACGATGCCCGATGGATGGTGGTACGAGTGCACCGTCAGCTACAACCTGTGGGTGGCAAGTGAATATGTACAGATAGGACTGGCTTTGAATCCTTTCGGCTATTCCCTGCTGACGGAGAAATTCCCGGTAGATTATAATCTTACCCCTGAATATGACAAGGTAGGCGCCAATGAAGACGCAGACCGCCGGAATCTGCATCATGGTCATAGTTTCCGTATCCGCGGCCCTATTCATCAGCCTTATGTCACTATCAAAATGATGTCCGATGCCTTGCTTCCTTTCCTTGATTATCGCGGCTGGATATTCGGCATCAATGATGCTACGGAGCGTGAAGTGGGTGGAGACAGTTTTGAGATGGCCTATTACGCTTTCCGTGATCCGCGCTATGCAGCATTCATACGTATGACGCCTAAAAGGAACGATTTGATTTACGGAGTACCGGAACTGCCGGATGCAGAACCCGTCGAAGTGCGTGGCGCTTATGCCGACAATGCTGGAGCATTGATGTTGCGTTCCACTCAAAAGGATGCCCGCGAGAAGATTCAGGCTGTATTGAAGTATGGAACCCACGGAGGTTATCACGGGCATTTCGACCGGACCGGATTACTGTCATTGATGCGCTACGGACGTAGCTTCTACAATCCTGAAATGATATGGTACAGCTATGCCCCCTACATGTACAACTTCTATGTGCAGACCAGCCTTTCAAAGAATATGGTTACCGTCGACTTGAAACAGCAGGAAGCTGACGACAGCGAACGCACCTTGTTCCATACAGGCGATTTGTTTCAGGCAGGTTGTGTAGAAGGCACTGCCGCATGGAGTTATCCGGCATACGGCGGACTCCGCCATAGTATGAAAGGTCCGAGAGATTTTAAGGAAAAGACGGAATGGGAAGCCCGTTATTTCCCTATCCCCGATAAACATCCGGATTTCGGTGTGCTGACCGGATTTACCGAACCGATTTTCCAGCGCCGGTTAATGGTGGTTACTGATGATTATGTTGTTCTTGCCGACTATGACAAGAGTACGGAGGATAAGCAGCACCGTTTTGACCTGCTGTTTCAGGTGAAGGGCTTGCAGGGACTCTCTGCGGATAGTAAAGAGCATATCTCTCATACGGCACAGCTCGGTACCGATCCTTTAAGTGCCGCCCCTTTGGTGACGGATGTCAACCACTATTCCGTAACAGGAACCCTGAAAGCCAGCTTCCTGACGAAGTTCGGTCCGGATGCCGATAATCGTGGAACGCGCATATCCGGTGAACCGGGAAATCTTTATATGGACATTTACAATGCCTGGCCCAATACCCAACGCACAGCTTTCACCGGGCGTGCTCCCGAAGATCACGGTACACAACGTCCATTGCAATATGCCGTCCGGGGAGATGGCAAGACGCTTGCCGAAGGTAAATTCGGCGCCTGGATTCTGGGCGAGGGCAGAGTGGATGTGGATGTTACCGGAGTGAAAAAACTCACTCTGTCTTCTGCCACTCCCAATAAGAATAGAGCCGGAACTTTGTTCTGGGGCGAAGCCGTACTGGAAACCAAAGACGGAAAAACTATCTGCCTTGCCGACCTCCCGTCCATTAAAAACAATGTGCAGGATAACCCGTTCGGCTTGACAAAGGACTATGCTGACGGACGTATCAATATCAGTGGAGAGAATTATGCATGGGGATTACCCGCCGAACCGGTGAATGCAGGTGCTGAAACTCCTGCGGAATATACTTTTGATTTGAGCAACCTTCAAGCAACACGCCTGAAAGCTGTTATCGGTGGAGATTATCCGTTGGGTGATGAGGCTGAACGGCGCATCACTTTCGGTGTCCGTACAGACGCCTCGCAAGCCCGTTTCCTGACGGTGATAGAACCTTATGAAAAGGAAAGTCTGGTTCAGTCCGTTACAGCTCCTTCAGCCGATGAACTTATTGTAAAGTTGAAAGACGGTCGTGAGCATTGCTTGCATTTCTTCGGAATGGAAGGTGAAGGAAATAAGCTTGGGGTGAAAGTGCAGGAATGGAAAGAAGGAAGATTGGTGCGCGAAGAAATTACGAAGTAGCAAAGTAAATAAATCTGGATTTATGAAGTGAATTGTGCAAAAAGTGATGCTGCACACCTATAAAGATACTTTATAGAGCTGCTGCAATTTGATAAGTCTTGCTTTGGTTTTAGTACAGGAAAATAAGATTTTTGCTTTGGTTTTAGTCTGAAAAATGCATCTTTTTGCTTTGGTTTTAGTATTTATATCTTATCTTTGTGCTGATTATTAATAATTTATATATGTTTCAGAGATTAGCACTTAAAGCCCTTCGTCAATGGGCAGAAAAAGAAGGACGTAAGCCTCTGGTGCTTAGAGGGGCAAGACAAGTGGGAAAGACTACATTGGTCAAGATATTTGCAGAAGAGTTTGATGTATTCATCAATTTGAATCTGGAAGAGAAGGTAAATGCCGACCTGTTTACTATGGACGTTTCCTTTGAAGATTTACTGGCGGGTATTTATGCTAAAGCTGGTATTAAGATGGAGAATCAGCGGACCCTGATTTTCATAGATGAAATACAGAATGTTCCGGATGCGGTAAAGGTTCTTCGTTACTTTTATGAGAAACGTCCTGATCTTTATGTGATAGCTGCCGGATCATTGTTGGAAAGTCTCGTAGGTAACCATATTTCTTTTCCGGTAGGTCGTGTAGAATATATGGCGTTACATCCATGTACGTTTACTGAATTTCTGGGAGCATTGGGAGAGAATATTCTGGTGGAGCAAATAGAACAGTTGGAAGTGCCGCAGTCAGTACATAGTTATGTGATGGATTTATTTAAAAAGTATATGATTGTGGGAGGGCTTCCTGAAGCTGTGGCGAATTATGCCAAACGGAAAGACTGGGTGAGTTTGAATGAGATATTTAATTCTTTATTGTCCGGCTACAAAGATGATATTGAAAAGTATGCACAACGTCCTAAAGAGCAAGATATCCTTCGCTATATTTTGAATTATGGCTGGGGATTGGCCGGGCAACGCTTCCAGTTCTCCAAATTCTGTAGTTCTTCCTATAAGTCGGCAGAAATGGGTAATGCGTTCAGAACTTTGGAGAAAACTCTTTTGTTGGAACTGGTCTATCCATTGATTTCCACTTCATTTCCTATTCTTCCGGATTTGAAAAGAAGTCCGAAATTGTTGTGGTTGGACACTGGATTGGTTAATTATGTGGCTGGAATGCAGGAGAGTTTGTTGTTCACTTCTGATACAGATGAATTATGGAATAGACATATTGCTGAACAGGTAGTAGGACAGGAATTGTTGGGGGCTTCTTTTGCCTTTGGAGTCAAACGCATGTTTTGGGTTCGCGATGCCCGTAATTCACAAGCGGAGGTGGACTTTGTATATAAATATAAATCACATTTGATACCTGTTGAGGTGAAGACGGGGGATAATTCTAAGCTGCGTTCTTTGCATCAGTATATGGATGAGTCCCAAGAGGATATTGCTTTGCGTCTATGGAACGGACCCTTGACTTCCGATTTGATACGTTTGCCTTCCGGCAAACAATACACATTATATAATATGCCATTTTACTATGCCGGACAACTGGAAACCTTTTTCAATAATAAGTTTGCATAGTTTGTCAGCACTTCAGCACAACTCCATTGAATCTATTGAAATACAAACGGTTGCCTGGTGACAGCAACCGTTGTGATAAGTGATGACAAACCGTTTGTCGTCACACTGAAAAATAAATTATTATAACTTTTCTACCCAGTATACAATACCTTTGCAAGTTCGTTTATATTCCAGATTATTCTTCCGCAATATCCTTCCGAAGTGATTTACATTGCTTGCAGTCAGCTTGATATCTTTATTCTTACTCCGTAGATGTTCCAGTATTTGCATGGGAGACAAGTATTCGCCTTCTTCTCCCTCTTCCGGTGAACGAAAATAACAATGGAATAACTGCTCAACCGGGCTCATTTGCTCGAATTCCCGGTTCGTTTCGCGCAAAATAGCTTCATCGGTATCATCAAACCAGTAACGTTCGCCTTTTACGATAGCTTCCATTGCCTGTGCATAGAGTTGACGGTAGTTGATGGTCACGTTTGTATCAATCGGTGCCGTTACTTCTATGCAAATGAAACGGCGACTGCCACTCGGGTCGGTCAGTAAGTCTTTTTGATTGCTTGTACCGATGAACGAGGCATAGCGCCGCATTTCCTGTATGCTGCTGCCGTAGGGTTTGCGCAGGTTGGCTACGGGCTTTTGTAGTAAATGCTTCAGAAAGCCTTGTTGATTGATGCTGACCTGGTCGAATTCATCGATGTTGATCAGCATGAAGCGTCCCAGATACAGTTCCGCATCCCGTTTGCTCTTGAAGTCCAGGCTGTCGGTATAGCCGAAACGGAGTTCAGGTGGAAGAATGATGCGGCAATAGGTGGATTTTCGAAAACCTTGTGCACCCACCAATAGGGGAGATGTACTGTTTGAATGCAACTTATCAAGTCCCCTCCAATGCGCCACCATGTTCAGGAACCAGCGGTAGAAGAGTTCTCGCCAATGAGGGTTGTTACAAGGTACAAGGTCGGCCAATGCGCGGATGCGGTCTTTTCCGTCCCAGCGGCCCAGATTGCAGAGGTAGTCTTCCACCGGATTATAAAGCGGCACTCGATTAGAGGATAAATACCTGTTTACATCCCTGTCCCACACACGGATACCTTCTTGCAGGGCATCCATTGCCACGCTGTTTTTTACACGCTGGTCAACGGGCTGGAAATAAAAATGAATGGAGTCCCGTTGCCGGTATTCCAGGTCGCTCGTCAAAGCATTGAAACGGAATTCGTACCTGCGTTCCATAAATTCATTTAGTCGGAAAGCGGTATCTTGTTCCGGTGTCAGCGATTTTCTTTTGCCAAATCCTTTACATTCCCGGTAGAGGTTGCGGATGGTTGACCGTACGGTTTGTTCATCCGCTTGCTTGAAATAATGTATCATCACTTGGCGTACGGTTTCTTCCTCCGGTATTCCTGCCTTGAAACAGTGCTCTGCCAGACACGCTAGCAGTTGCTGCAAGTCGTTGCCCCGTTTCCACTCATCCATTTCGTCCATTGCTTTGCCGAGGGCTGTCTCAAATAATAACGTGCAGGTCTGCGAGGTTTCGTAACCCGGTTTCAGTCTTAGCAACGGGTTCTTTTCCGTCAGTTGGCGCTGATGGAAAGTTTCTTCACCGGGCATGCCGAAGGGCTGTTCCAGGCAGAAGGGTATGGCTTGCGGATTGAAATAAGGATATGCATCCAACGTCATGCGACAACTTTGTGTCGGAGAAGACTCTCTTAGTGTGATGGGAAACGGCAATATAGGCTGGTAACATTGCACGGCCATGCGATAGGCATGTGCATGGAAAGCTTCTATATTTTCCTCTTTCACCGGCAATTTCCCGTCCGGCAGGGCGAACTTTATCCAGATTTTTACGCTTTGTCCGCTGCTTCCGGCAAAAGCCGCCCAGGTTTGAGGCAGCAAAGCCGCCTGTCTTTTCACCAGTTCCACTTCCGACAATCCTGCCAGATTGTTTACTTCCAGCATCACCACACCATTGTAATGTTTCAATTTTCGTCCGCCGTCTCTGGTTCTTCCGTATTCCAAGGAGGGATAAACGCGCGGCAGCTTGTCGATGTGCTCGTAATGTCCTTCGCTGTCGGGGGTTGTGTAGAGAAGCATGGTGCGCAATCTTGTGACGTGTTCCTCTTTGGTTTCTGTTTTTATCCGGTCCATCCATGCGTCTGCTTCGCAAGTGCTGAGGGCTTCTTTTCCACTCTCCCGGTCTCCTCTTATCAGAGTAATTTTCATGAGTATATGTCGTTTGAAATAATTGAGCAATAAGGGTTATTCCTTAGCGACCGCAAGGTACGCATAATATGCGCTTAAAACAAATTATAAACGGCTTTTGTTGTTCTATTAATCCTTGAAGGGTATCGTCTTAAGTCTGTGAGAAAAATTAACGAATAGTGAAGATGAAACTTGCTTTTCCCCTATTGATTTTGTATCTTTGCTTTATCTAAAACTTCGTCCCGCAATTGCGGGCCCGACGGTTCCGATATGGAAACTGAACGGCCCGCAACTGGCCACCGGACAGTTCGCAATTGCAGGGCGAAGTTTAGGACTAAGCATAAGAACATTTATCCTAAGCCAAAAGCACAAAAGTGACAGACTATATGCGCATTTCTCTGCCTTGTTGCCGCTTTCAATCACTTGGGACGAACAGTATTAACCCTTTAAATAACAAAACAACAATGGCAGCAGAGTATGACTTCCAAAGACGACCGAACCCGAAGGGTGACGGCGAACCACAACCCCTGTATCCCCGCATCGTGAACAAGGGTACGATTGACACGGAACACCTGGTCCGTGATATTTCCCGAATGTCCAGTTTTAGCCCCGGCGATATTAATGGTTTGTTGGCGGCGATAGAAGAACGGGTTTCGTATTATTTATCCGAAGGACACCATGTCCAGTTGGGCGACATGGAATATTTTTCGGCAGGTCTGCAAGGCCGTCCGGTGATGGACCCGAAAGAAATCCATGCGCAGACTATCTTCTTCAGTAAAGTACACTTCCGTGTATCGCCCGATTTCCGCAAACGGTGTGCCGGTTTTGTGGAGCGCGCCAAGTATGGTTTTCGTAAAAGTGCGGAACTTAGCGGTGCTGAACGTTACCGTCGTTTACTGGTGTTTTTGGAGACGCATCCATTCATCACTCGCAAAGATTACAGCAGTGTTACGGGACTTTTGAAGAATAAAGCACTGAATGACCTCAATTTACTCGTAAAAAAGGGTTATTTGAATACAATTGGGCAAGGTTCGCATAAAGTATATGTACGTGCTGAAAAACAGGATGTTATAGCTGAAAATGAGTAAGTATATCGAAAAAAACAGTGCTGACAAACTGTTTGTCAGCACTGGTCACAACGATTGTCATCACAAGGCAACCGTTTGTTTTATTGTATATTAGCTGTATTAGTGCTGGAGTGCTGACAACTATCGAAAAACTTTCATAATAGAATTTAGTATAGGGACAGCTCTAAACAGGTTCATTTTTGTAGGTTTATATTCCTAATCACCCTAAACTCACACTTTCCTGTTCCAAGCAATCCCGTCCCATCCGTTCCTTCCACTACACTTATGAACTCGGTATTAATATCTGAACAATAAAACGAAACTATCGCTTCGCCTTTCTCATCGGTATTAACAGAAGGCTGCCACAGAAGAGTATTTCGGGCATCTGGTGTAGATAGCTGCATATCCATCTTATCCGGTTGGTAGAACTCACGGGCAGCATAGTAACCTTTGGTGCGGTAGAGGTTATTCATGTGCAGTAGTTCTTCTTCCGAATAGGTTTCACCATGATAAGTAACTAATTGTTCATCTTCAACAGAAAAAGAATTACCACCTAAATGCCTAAATTTAACTATATAATATTTTTCCCCTTCAATCGGCTTGCTTCTTTTGTCAGAGGAAATGCCGCACGGCTTCCAATAAGGATGGGCATCATATCCCGGTTTATAGTTCTGCAAATAACCACAACCGCAGACATAAGCATTTCCTAAATTTGCTTGCGCCAAACTGTCCAGTCGTCCCATGAACTTATCCCGGAATGGTTTGCGAGCCTTTCGGGTAACGACTACTTCATCCAGTAGGATTGTACTGTCATTACTCACCACCGGCATATCAACCACTTGTCCCCCGATTGTTTTAGACAAATTCATTATTGGATAATAAGACGACTTATTTTTCCTTAGGCTGTCAATCAAGGAAAAATAATCAGTTATTTCCAGTTTCGGTTTAAACTCTTTTGATAACATCGGTTTCAGATACACATATCCCCCTCGAACCTCTTTCATCATATCCGTACCGACTGTGAAGTTTCCTGTCGAATCAGCCCAGACAAACGCTGAATTCCCTTTTGCACCCGATACCTGAATCAATTGCTCCATACTTTGTGTTTCCTTACTTTTCTTCTTACTTCTCACCGTTTGAATACCCGATATTTCATCCGACAGGAATATCTCACCATGATATGGCGATCGATCGGAACTCCACACATACCGTCGCCAACCTTGTGTCAACAACAGCAAATCCATTGCTTCCATTCGGTCTTTATTTTCTTCATCGAAATAATAAGCCGGATTATAGATAATCCCTCGTATTTGGGAGGTGAGATAGCAATGCGTAAGGATATTTGTAGGATCAGCCGGATTTATATATATTTTATCGAATACACTAATACCCAGATTAGTCTGTATTGGTTTGCTATCATTATCCGTCACCTTTATTTTCAACGTAGCCTTTTCACGGAGTACATAATTGTTTTTGTCCGACTTGATACTGATATTCAGTCTCTTTTCCAGGTGGACATATACCAAACGTTCTGCTAAGGGCTGCATCGCACTATTAAACAATGTAAATTCTACTATCCCCTGAGATGGAAATTCCATTGCAGGAATCTTTATTTTCAGATTATTCTTCAACCTCCCTTTTGCCACACAGCAGATTATTCCCCGCATTTGCCCCAACAGATAAACGTTCTGTTCCGGCAACCCTTCTGTTTGGGAAATCACAAACTCCATCCATTCCCTATCTTGCTTTAGTAACTGGAATGATATTCCTTGCGAATAAATCGCAGGTAAAGAGTAACTCTTTCCATCTTTCAGTTTTATTTGGTACTTTTTTCCGACGGAAGGAGTCAAGGAAAAGACACCCATCCCATCATGCCTGCTTTTAAATGTTATAGCCGGATTATCATCTACATACAATATTCCTTCCACATTCACCGGAAGACCTTTACCATCTGTGGCTTTGAATGCTAATCGGGAAGATATGCCAGAAACTAAGTTTCCACCTTCGGGGAAAAGATCAAACCGTAAATCGCTGTCTTTCCCTTTTTTTGTCCTTTGATCATTTTGTGCAATATTTTTCACCACCCTTATTTTGCGCCCGGACAGCATTCCGGTTGTATCGTTACAGAACGAATATTTGGTATAACCTTCTAATAAATAATCACCTTCCGACAATTTTTCATCCACATACACATGACCGTTCGCTTTCCCGCTTTCAATAGGATATTTCTCTCGCCAGACTACGCTATCTTTATTATCCACCATTTGCAGATAAAGCGTTCTGCTCCGATCTGAAAGTTCGAGAGATTGTGCATCTAACTCGTAACTTTTGAACCATAAATCCTCCCCCCTCTCATAAATACCTTTATTAGTTTGTAGGTACACCAGTTCGGAAGGATAGCATGACAGGCGTTTGCCTGCAGATACAAACAGACTGTCTATGTTATTTTGAACAAACAAAATCTGTGTACAACAAAGAATGAACAATACTAAAAAAAGATGATATATTCTTTTCATGGTTGTAATTTTATCGTTGTTAACGTGCCGGTCTATCCTTTGAAACGACTTTTATTAATTCGTATTTAAGATTACTACTGTCCATTGGCGGATTAGCCAATATTATTTTTTTTACTTCAAGCACATATTCATATCCTTTTTCATATTCAAATCCATCTATTTCGCTAAAGGAAATAACGCCCCAGTCCATATTTTCCTTTTCTCTAACCTTCATTCCTTCTTTTTTAATATTGAGATCATAAACAGGAAAATACTCGCCTGTTTCCGCAGAAACATACATTTTTATGTTTTCTAGTAATCTGCATTCCTCGCAGGCTTCATTCACCCGTTTTTACCATATTAT
>ERZ779762.63-NODE-63-length-58054-cov-4.687908_pt1 | contig 58054 bp, 34 predicted proteins | sample MGYA00511887_ERZ779762 | MGnify/ENA primary metagenome ERZ779762 (study PRJEB29588, sample SAMEA2163052) | human gut metagenome | biome: human gut; feature: human-associated habitat; material: faeces | place: Denmark | collected 2008/2010 ...
TTCCGATCTTATGTTGTGGCTGGATCATAATGTACCTGAATTACGAATGAAAATACGGTTTTTGAAAAAGATTAAATGGTAAGCTATATTTTTTACGTAAACCATTGCGTCGCTTTTTCATGCACTTCTAATTCTTATATTAATATTTTGTCTTATTTTTGCTATGGTCAATTTCGCTTTGAAGCTAATTATATTTAAATATTTAAAATGATAATATAGTTTAAGCTTTCTAGTGAGATAGTTCATATTGTGAAAAAACACCTTATAACCGCAATTATGAGTATATATTTAGATTTTGATATTCAGTTATGCACGGAACTTCAAAAAGGAAGTGAAGAGGCCTTTGCTAAAGTTTTCAGCCAATATAGTCGGTTGCTTTATGCACTTGCATATCGTTTTCTTAAATCGGGAGAAGAAGCAGAAGATGCCGTTCAATATACTTTCATGAAACTTTGGGAAGAACGGAAAAATTTGGATTTCCGGAATGGAGTACGGAGCCTGCTTTATACAATCATGAAAAATCATATATTAAATGAGTTGCGTCATCGTAATCTTGTTTATGAGAAAAAATATCAGATTGCTCAGGAAACGGAAGAAACGGACGATGGATTTTTGAGAGCCTATGAAGAGCAGAATTTGCGGGAGCAATTGATGCTTGCTATTAATAAGTTACCTTCTCAGAAATCTATAATTTGTATAATGAAATTAAAGAAAGGACTTTCCAATCAGGAAATAGCTGATCAGATGCATATAACGGTAGCTACGGTAAAGTCTCACTATACACAGGCCATTAAGATGCTTCGGCAAGAATTTGTGGCAGTTTGTGTATGCGTTATGGCATTCTTGAAAGTGGGACAGTACTTGTAATTAATGTAAAAAACAGAGAATGAAGATAAAAATAGAAATAATTGAAAAAGTACTTGCTGACAAGGCTACACCTGAAGAAGCCGCAATGGTGGCAGAATGGTTCGCGGAGGAGGAAGGAAACAAATGTTTGTCCCGATATATAGATGATGAACTGGAAGAACTGACAGAAGAAAAAGCGATGTCGTGGTTGGATCATAGTGTACCTGAAAGGCGGATGAAAGCGCGCTTTTTAAATCAGATCAAACAGTCTAAAAAGAAAAGGATACAACGAAGACTGCTGGTGGCCGCTGTTATGATTCCTTTTCTTTTCTTAGGTATATCTGTAACTTTTTTGGCTGGACGTGCCGGTATATTTTCAGAAACTAAATATGTAGAGGTCTCCGTTCCTTGTGGAGAGCGTATGCAGGTAATATTGCAAGACGGCACTGTGGTGTTGCTCAATTCCGGTACGAAGTTGAGGTATCCGCAGAAATTTAGTTTGTTCAATCGTACTGTTGAATTGTCGGGAGAAGGATATTTTGATGTAGCCAAAATGAAGAGTGCTCCTTTTATAATTGAATTAAAAGGGGTAAGTGTAGAAGTGACAGGAACTAAATTTAATGTTAAATCGTATGCCGATGACCAGAAAGTATGGGTGGCATTGAAAGAAGGAGGAGTGAAGCTGCAAGATGATAAGCGGTTGGAGTATTTGCTTGTGCCTGGTGATCAAGTGGAATATGATCGTCTTTCCGGTGAATACAAGGTAGAGCGCATGGAGAGCTTTGAGAAAGTTACAGCATGGAGGGATAACAGCCTGAACTTCTATTTAACGCCTTTGGTTGATATCTTGAAAGTATTGGAGAGACAATATGATGCACATTTTGTGATTGGAGATTCTTTATTGTTGAATAGTAGGTTTACATTGTCCACTACTAAGGTAAATATGACCGATGTTTTTAGAGATTTGGAGATGGTTTCCCATATTGTTTTTAAAGAAATAAAAGAAGATACATATGAAGTTACTTCTAAACAGAGGTAACTTCGAACTGGTATGTGTGTGAATCTGGAACTGGTTCATTTTTTTATATAAACCGGAAGGGGCGGAGGCACTAAATAAGTCCTAAGTCTGTACGTTTTTCCCAGTTGGAGAAATATTCTTTCCCAACTGGGAAAATTTATTTTTCTAACTGGAGAAAAATCAGATAACAACTCATACTCTTTTCAGTGTGAAGTGTTAGCCTATATAGAAGGCCTTTTTAAACTGTAATTTGATACTTAATTAATTATGAGAAACAAAAGTAAAATAAAGAAAATGCTACTGGTGGGAGCTCTACTTCTAGGCTTGTCTATGTCGGCATGGGCGCAGAAAGTTTCCTTAAATTTCAAGAATGCGAAAGTGGAAACTGTGTTGTCTTCTATCAAGAAACAGACGGGCATGAATTTTGTCTACAGTGATCAGCTTTTAGACGTCAATCGGAACATTTCTATTACAATGAAAAATGTGGAGTTGTCTAAAGCTCTTGACCGTTTGGTGGCTGATACAAATGTATCGTATGAGATTCGCAATAAGCGTATCTATTTTGTGGATAAGAAGAAGGAAACTCCTTCATCCCAAGTTACTAATAAGAATATTACTGTCGAAGGAGTGGTGTTGGACGACAATGATGAACCTATTATCGGTGCCACTATAAAAGTCGATAACTTCGCTAGTCTCGGTACGATTACGAATACGAAAGGTAAATTCAAGATTATAGTACCACCAGATGCTAATCTGACAATCAGTTATATCGGGTATGTTACTAGAAAAATTTCGGTGAAAGAGCGGAAAAGTCTGAAGGTGGTGATGAAAGAGGATGCTCAGGCACTTGATGAGGTTGTGGTAATTGGTTATGGTTCTGCCACAAAGAAAGATCTTACCGGTGCCGTTTCTTCGGTAGGTGGAAAGACTATTGGAGAACGCCATGCTGCTAATCTTGCATCCGCTATGCAGGGCGCGATGGCCGGTGTACAGATTTCCCGTGCCGGTGGAGCTCCCGAATCCAATCCTACCATCCGTGTGCGTGGTATTACAACGATGGGAACTAATGATCCTCTGGTACTTGTTGATGGTGTACCCGGTAATTTGGAAGATGTCAATCCCAATGATGTGGAATCTATTACTGTTCTCAAGGATGCTGCTTCGGCTGCCATTTACGGTTCTCAAGCTGCTGCTGGTGTTGTCTTGGTTACGACAAAGCGCGGTAAGTCCAATGAAATGGCTATTTCTTATAACTTTGAATATGGTTTGAGCTATTTTGGTACTCATCCAGAACAAGATACAGTGGAAAGATATTATCAGAAGAATGCTGAAAGAGGTTATAATGACAACCCTACTGGTGATCCTGAAGAGGGGCAAAACTCTGAAACGATACAGAATTATCGGAAGAATCATGCGGAGGATCCCGATAATTACCCTATGACTGACTGGCATAATGCGATATACAAAAAATTTGCTCCTACTCAAAAGCATAGCTTGGTGGCGCGAGGTGGCAATAGCAAGGTGAGAACCAATGTTACGATGTCATACGAAGATTTTGAAGGCCAGTATGCTAATCGTAATACTGAGCGTATTATGTTGCGTGCTAATAATTCTTTCAGTCTGGGTAAGTATTTAGGTGCTGATTTGGATGTAAATTTTAAACGTCAAAATCGTGAGACTCCTATATTTGATTCTGATGTTTATGTTGGTGCGTGGAACTCACCTGCTGTTTATGGAGATTGGTTCTCTGATGGTCGTCTGTCTATTGGTAGTAATAATGGTACCAATCCTATGGCTTTTTTGCATCAAGGAGGACAGCGCAAGAATTGGGATACAACTATTGGCGGACGTGCTTCCCTTTATTATAAGCCGTTTAAAGGATTGCGTGTTACCGGTGTTGTAGCTCCTCGTTATGTATTCAACAAAGAAAAATATTTTAGACATGCGATGCCTTATACCACTTTTGATGAACCTAATGTGGTTGCAGGTTATCGAAGTAATTATTCGACAAATTATCTGAAAGAAACCCGTTCTGATTTCTATGACATTACCGTCCAATTCTATGTCAATTACGATAAAAGGTTCGGCAAGCATGACTTCAAGCTGACGGCAGGTTACGAAAGTTTTTATACCAAGTACGAGACTATGTGGGCATCGCGTGATAATTATCAATTCATAGAGTATCCTTACTTGGATATGGGACCTAAGATTAACCGTGATGACAGCGGTAATGCCAGGGAGAATGCGAGACGTTCTTTCTATGGTCGTTTAATGTATAACTATGACTATCGTTACTATTTTCAGGCTAATGTCCGTCGCGATGGGGCCTCCCGCTTTCACAAAGATCATCGTTGGGGTAATTTCCCCTCATTTTCTGCCGGTTGGGTGGTTAGTGAAGAAAAATTTATGAAGAATGCCGGAATTGATTGGCTGTCTCACTTGAAGCTTCGCGGTTCATGGGGTATTCTTGGTAACGAGCGAATCAGCAATAATTACTATCCATATCAGGCGGAAATAAAATTCGGTACTCCTATTCTTTTTAATGGTAACAATACAGAAGCTGCTCAGAGTGCTTTCCAAGATGCTTATGCTGTAGAGGATTTGACTTGGGAGAAAACCAAATCTACTGACATAGGTCTTGATGCGGCATTCTTTGATAGCCGTTTGCGCTTTACTGCTGAATGGTTTAAAAAGAAGACTGAAGATATTCTTCTTGCCGTTGAAATTCCGAAGTTCGTGGGATTTGGCAATCCGCAACGAAATGTAGGTAGTATGCAGTCCAAAGGTTTTGAAATTGATGTCGCATGGTCTGATCAGATAGGTGATTTCAGTTACTCCATCTCTGCAAACTTCTCAGATGCTGTTTCTAAAATGCTTTACCTGAATGCACCTCAGTTTACAAATAGTAATAAGACCATCCGCATGACAGGTAGTGAATATGATGAATGGTACGGTTATATTGCTGATGGTTTGTTCTTGACACAGGAAGACCTTGAAAAATATCCAAGATTCGATGAAACGCAGGGACTCGGCAGTATCAGGTTTCGTGATATTTCCGGGCCGGAGGGTGTGCCCGATGGCAAGATTTCGGCAGAGTACGACCGTGTACCTTTGGGAGGGTCTCAACCTCGTTATACTTATGGTGGTAACATTAATCTTGGTTATAAGAATTTTGACCTTTCCATTGCTTTCCAAGGTGTTGGCAAACATACTCAGATGTTGCATAAATATATGTATGAGAATCGTCCTTGGTATGAAGGCAAGTTCTGGAGTCCGTTTAATACGGATGCGGAAAATGCTGCCATGAAGTATCCTAGGCTCTCTAATCTGGGGTATAAGACGGATAATGATATGGTTTCAAGTACCTGGTTGTTCAATGGACGTTATTTCCGCCTGAAAAATGTAACTTTGGCTTATACATTCCCACAGAAGTGGACACGAAAGGTCTCTATGAAATCTGCCAAAGTATATATGGCTGTCAACGATGTTTTTCAGATTAGTAAATATCCGGACGGATGGGATCCGGAAGGACCGATCTCAGGAATTTCTTATCCTATAACCTCGCAAATGATTTTTGGTTTACAAGTAACTTTCTAAATTAAATCCAAAGATGAAAATACAATATTTATTAGCAATAGTAGGTGGTTTGTCTCTTGTTTCTTGCATAGACTTGGATCTCGATCCGCTCTCAAGTGCCACCAATGGAAACTGGAATCAAACGGAGACTCAAATTGAGATGTCTGTCAATAATTTCTATGACATAGGTAATTGGCTTGAAGTGGAAGAAGGCTGGAGTGATGACCAGTTGGACCGTAGCTCTCCTGGTTCTTTCGTCTCTGGGCGTATCAACTCGGAAGACAAGTCTGTTGAAAAAATGTGGGAGACCTGTTACAAGGCGATTGGGCGTGTCAATGCGGTGCTTAAAAAATTGGAGACTTTGCCGGCAGGAACGGTGTCGGATGATAAGAAGAATCAATTCTTGGGCGAGTGCTATTTTATGAGAGCTTGCATGTATTCTCGTTTAATGTTCCATTTTGGAGATGTTCCTTATAGCAATACGGTAATAGATATTTCTACAGCCCTTTCTATGGGTAGGACACCTAAAAACGAGGTGTTGAAGTATATTTACGAGGATTTTGATAAGGCCATTGAGAAATTGCCGGTTTCTTATACTGGATATACACGAGCTACTTTGGGAGCAGCTTTGGGTATGAAAGCTCGTATGGCACTCTGGGTCAAGGATTGGGATATTGTTATTACATGTACCAACCGTATCATCAATGAATTGAAATGTTATGAGTTATATGACGATTATTATACCTTGTTCTTGAATAGTACGCACAATACTAAAGAGTCTGTATTTTCCTTAGCTCGTTCTTTGGTTGCTCAGGTGACACTTAATAAATGGGATGATCGTGCACCCCGAAACAACAAGGGATATTGCCGTTACATTCCGACGTGGGATCTTTTGGCTGCCTATCTATGTACAGACGGCCTGCCTGTTGATGAATCTCCGCTTTTCAATAAGAGCAATCCGTTCTTGAATCGTGATCCGCGTTGTACCGCTACGATTGTTGCGTTTGATAGTGAATTTATGGGCTATATTTTTAATCCTAACCCAAAGACCGGGAAGGAGACCTTAAATACTAAGACGGGTAAGATGGTTAAGAATAATGATAATCTTATCAATACAGACGTGGCTTCCTATAATGGTTTGATGTGGAAAAAGAGGATAGATGAGGATTGTCTTGCAAATGGTTACAAGACCGAGCATGATATCTGGGTAATGCGTTATGCCGATGTGCTCCTGATGTATGCCGAGGCCAAGATTGAAAAGAATGAGATAGACCAGTCCGTCCTTGATGCAATGAATCAGGTACGTGCCCGAGCTTATAAATGTGGTATCAATGAGACGAGCAAGTACCCTGCCATTACTGAAACTGGTCAGGCAAAATTACGTTCGATTCTTCGTTTTGAGCGTCGTATGGAATTCCCTATGGAAAATCTGCGATACTATGACCTTGTACGTTGGAGAATTTGTGAAAAGGTGTTCGGTGACAATATGAGAAATTATGGCTTGTATAGAAGTGCTAGCGAAGTTATTAAGAATATAGTGGATCCCGGTCATTGGTTTTGGGGATTGGTACCGGAGATTGATGAAAACGGTATTGCAGATTTCACCAAGCTTGCTGAACAGAAAATGTGTAACTCTTTGAGTGAACGTCACTTTAATTCCCGTCAGTATCTTTGGCCTATACCAGCCAAGGAAATTATTATTAACCCCAATATGATACAAAACGATGGTTACTAATGAATTTGGGGTTATTACATTTTATGCGTAAGGATTAATTTTAGGATTCTGGGTTTATTTAAGGTAATTGAAAAATAAGATGTCGTTTTAGGTTAAGGGCTTACTTCATCCTTTGAGATAGTACTTGATGTATTGGAGTAAGCCCTTTTTCTTTATAAAAAAAGATTTAACTAAAAAAAGTATAGTAAGAATGAAAAAAAAATGGAATAGCGTAATTGGTGCACTGGTTCTGCTTGCAATGATTGGGTGTACTTCCAAACACCCAAAAATATCACCCGAAAGCATTTCGGGTATCTATCCTCGTTTAGCCTTCTATAATGATGAAGGCGAGTGCGGTACGGGTGCCGTGGTGCCTTGGAATGGTGATTTATGGGCGATTACTTATGGCCCTCACAAACCTTTCGGTTCTTCGGACAAGTTATATCAAATTACTCCAAACAAGCGACAAATAGTACGTCAGGAGAGTATAGGGGGAACGCCTGCCAATCGGATGATTCACAAAGAATCAAATCAACTAAATATAGGACCTTATTTTATAGATAGTGCCTCTAATGTAAAAATGATTCCTTGGCAAGAAGCACCGGGACGCTATACCGGTTCTGCCCGCCACCTGACCGATCCTGGTAATAAACTTTATATAGGAACAATGGAAGAAGGGTTCTATGAGGTGGATGTACATACGTTGAAGACGAAGGAATTGTACAAGGACGGAAATGAAGCGAAACGTCTGTATAAGGAAGACCCTAAGAATAATTCTCCGTACAAAGACTTACTGCCGGGAGCGCATGGTAAAGGGTTGTATTCAGGACAAGGTGTGCTGGTGTACTCTGACAATGGTGAGAACACACCGGAGGCCATGAAGTTTTTTGATGCGCAGTCTGGTTCGCTTTCCGAATGGAACGGAAAAGACTGGAAAGTTATACGCCGTAACCAGTTTGTGGAGGTGACCGGTCCCGGTGGTATTTATGGTAATGAGTATCCGGAGACAGATCCTATCTGGGTTACTGGATGGGATCATAAGTCTGTATTGCTTGGAGTAAGAGATCCGCAAAAGGGGTGGAACTTTTATCGTCTGCCCAAAGCCAGTCATTCCTACGATGGTGCCCACGGATGGAATACCGAGTGGCCTCGTATCCGCAATGTGGGAACAGAAACAGAACCGGATTATTTGATGACTATGCACGGGTTGTTCTGGCGTTTCCCGAAGACATTCACAGCTACCACTTCGGCAGGCATTCGTCCCCGCACTGCTTATTTGAAAGTAATTGGTGACTTCACTCGTTGGAATGATGAATTGGTGTTCGGCTGCGATGACTCGGCTCAGAAAGAGTTCCTAAATAAGCGTAAAGCTAAAGGGGGGATTGAAGGGCCCGGACAGTCTAATTCCAATTTGTGGTTCACTTCGTTAACGAAACCTGATGAGTTAGGACCCGCTACGGTGGATGGTGCTGTATGGGCAAAAGAGATGGTAAAGGCTAATGAAATATCTGATCCTTTCTTGTTTGCTGGATGGAATAAACGCATGGGGTGGCTCAAAAACCATGGCAAACAACCGGTGACATTTATTTACGAAGTGGATGAAAAAGGGAACAACAAATGGAAGGAATTGATGAGCATAGGTGTGGAATCAGGGAAGACTGTTTGTGTAATATTTCCCATGCAAGACAAAGGAGAATGGATTAGAGTAAGAGTAGACAAGAATACAACTGTTACAGTGTCTTTTACTTATACTTCTTCCGACACACGTTCATTACAGTCTGCCGGGATGTATGCAGGTTTGGTACCTGTGACAGAAAATAACCTGACCGGAGGTTTGCTTTATGGACTTGGCGATAATCGCCGTGCATTGGGTGTGCTAGCCTGTCGGGTAGTGGATGGCAAACCGGAAGAAATCGGCTATTATGAGATGGGTGACAAATTGGAACTGGTTCGCAAAGAGGATGCTGCCATGGTAGATACTATTCGGTCTAAGTTTGCTATTCCGCATCAGGTTGTAACCGTTGACAGAGGTTCGGTTTTAATTGTTGACGATGCCAAACGCAGATGGCGGCTTCCATTGGGTGATGAGACATACACACCTTTGATAGAGCAGGCGCAATTACGTATCTGCCGGGAGGTAGCTACAGAACGCGATTTGTTCTCTTGTATGGGAACTTTCTATGAGCTTCCGGCCGAAAATGCCGATGGTTATGCCAAGATTCGTCCTATATCTTCTCATGGGTATCGCATTCATGATTACGCTTCTTATCGGGGTATGCTTGTCCTTACGGGTGTGAATCCGGAAGAGGGAAAGCATAATGAGCATGTGGTGGTTTCTGCCGATGGTAAGGCTGCTGTGTGGGTAGGTGCCATTGATGACCTTTGGCAACTGGGTAAGCCGGTGGGCAAGGGTGGTCCTTGGAAAGATACTCAAGTGAAAGCTGGAGTCCAATCTGACCCTTATTTAATAGGTTTTTATGACAAGAAGACATTGGTTTTATCGCACAACTCTTCGCAGGACGTCATTTTTACTATTGAAGCCGATCCAACCGGAAACGGTGACTGGATGGAATATCGGGTACAGAAGGTGAAAGCGGGAGAAAAATGGAAGTATGAGTTTCCCGAAGGATTTCAGGCACGTTGGATTCGCTTTTTCACAGATGTGGATACACAGGCAACTGCTTGGTTAACGTATGAGTAAACGGTTCTTACAATGAAGTGGTAATGAATAGATTTTGGACAGTTATGTTAGTCGTGTGGATGGGAAGCTGTGCTTCTCTTTCTGCACAGACCGCAGATGTGGCTTTTGCCCAGCATCTGATATTAGGACAACAAGCTTCGGGAGCTACTCAGTTGAAGTCAAGAACCAATACACATCCTGATGCACAATGGTTCCCGAAGGCTGGTTTCGGGTTGTTTGTTCATTTGGGTATGTCTGCTGTGCATGGTGGTATTGACCTTTCTTGGGGTATGCTGAAAAACAAGTCATGGGAGGATGGAGAGATACCTCCAACGGAATACTGGAAATTGGCAGATCGCTGGAATCCTGTAAATTTTAAGCCTGAAAAATGGGTAAAACAAGCTAAAGAAGCGGGATTCCGCTATGTGGTATTTACTACTAAACATCATGATGGATATACGATGTGGCCCAGTAAATATAGTAATTTCGGCGTGGGACAAAAAATGGGTGGACGTGACTTGGTGAAAGAAGTAGTGGATGCCTGCCATAAGAATCAACTAAAAGTAGGACTTTACTTTTCACCTCCTGATTGGTACTTTGACCGGAAATATAGAAGCTTCGGAAACGCAAATGGCAAGTATTATGACATGCATCATAATTTGGTAGACAACTTGCCGAATAGACCGGCGGGGCATGATAAAAAGCGTAGAGAAATGACTTGCGATCAAGTGCGTGAACTACTTACCAATTACGGAAAGATAGATATCATGTGGTTTGACGGCGGATGCGGAGAAATCTCCAATGATGAGGTACGTCGCTTGCAACCGGGTATTATTGTCAATCGCCGCAATGGTGAACTAGGGGATTTCGGGGATTCTGAAGGAACACTGCCTACAGAACGGTTCAATGGATGGTTTGAGTGCAATGATCCCTGCTGGCCCAGTCGTTGGTGGTCCTACTCCACCAGCGACCGTATGGACACGGGCAACGAGGTGATTGAAAAACTGGTCATCATGCGTGCATGGGGTGGTAACTTCTTGGCGAATGTGGGACCTATGGCTGACGGATCGATGCCCCTTGAAGCTCTTGCTGCCTGGAAAGAGATAAATAAGTGGATGAAGCATTCCGGAGAATCTGTTTATGACATTACCGGAGGCGGATTTCCGGAAAAAGCCAATCAGCCGGTTACACTGAAAGGGGATAATATTATGTATCTACATGCTTTTCCGAATTGGCACAAATCGCTCGTAGTGAAGGAGGTTCTGAAGAGACCGATGCGTACTGTATTGCTACGGACAGGTGAGGAAATTCGCTTTGAGTATAAAGACAATACTCTGACGGTACATATTCCTCCGTACAAGCGGACACGGCAGGTAGATACGGTGAAAGTGTATTTGGAATAATTTACTATCATTATTATAGGTGGGGATTTTATGAAGTTCAACAGTAAGTGATATGAAAAGTGTATTTGGAAAAGTAAGTATGCCCATAAAGTTATGGGCACTGGGGTGCGGGTGCTCATGCGTACTTATAGCCCAAGAGAGGCCAACAGGTTTGAAGTTGCATTATGACTGCCCAGCAGAATACTTTGAGGAAGCTTTGGTGATAGGCAACGGGACGATGGGAGCCATTGTTTATGGGGGAACGGAGCGTGAGGTCATTTCGTTGAACGACATTACGCTGTGGACAGGGGAACCGGAACGGGAAGTAGCCACGATGGATGCCCACAAGTCCATTTCAGTGATAAGAGGACTACTGGACAAGGAAGATTATCAAGGAGCTGACCAGGAGCAACGGAAAGTGCAAGGGCACTATAGCGAGAATTACCAACCTTTAGGCCAGCTGACAATCACTTACCCGGAATCTAAGATTACAGACTATGGGCGTTCTCTTGATATAGGTAATGCTATTGCCCGGACTTATTACCGGAAAGACGGGTATCCCTTTACGGCAGAATATTTTGCTTCTGCTCCCGACTCGGTGATTGTAATACGGATGAAGTCGGAAAGTAAAGAGGGGATTTGTGCTTTGTTGTCTTATAATTCACAACTGCCTCATTCTATCACAGCACATGAAAATGGAATCATGGCCGAGGGTTACGCTGCCTATCATTCTTATCCCGTCTATTATAATGGAGTAAAAAATCGGCATCTCTATGATCCTGAGCGAGGTACCCGTTTCCGTACCCTTATCCGTGTGCTGCCTAGAGACGGGACAATAAAACACTATGCTACGGGTGAGCTGAAACTGGAAGGGGTGCATGAAGTGGTAATTTTGATAACCAATGTGACCAGCTTCAACGGTTTCGACCGCAATCCGGTAACAGAAGGGCGCGATTATCGCAAATTGGCAATGCTACGAATGAAAATGTCATCCGAAAAGAGCTATCAGGAACTGTGGGAAGCCCATGTATCGGACTATAGGAATTTCTTTGACCGTGTAGAACTGGATTTAGGACAGACGGCTCCCGAAATCGCGGCTTTGCCTACCGATCGGCAATTGATGCAATATACGGATTTAAAGCAGGACAATCCGGAACTGGAAGCCCTGTATTTCCAGTATGGGCGTTACCTGCTGATTTCATGTTCACGGACTCCTGGTGTTCCAGCTAATCTGCAAGGACTCTGGAATGAGCATATTCTCCCGCCATGGAGTTGTAATTATACCACTAATATCAATCTGGAGGAAAACTACTGGGCGGCCGAGACAACCAATTTGAGTGAAATGCACCGCTCACTGATGGGTTTTATCGCGAATCTGAGCCAGACGGGAGGGACTACTGCCAAAGCCTATTATGGTGTGGATAAGGGCTGGTGCTTGGGGCAGAACTCGGATATCTGGGCCATGACCAATCCGGTGGGCTTGAATGTGGGTTCCCCTTCGTGGGCATGTTGGACGATGGGAGGTGCATGGCTATCCACACATATCTGGGAGCGTTATCTTTTCACGCAGGATAAAGACTTCCTGCGGAAATATTACCCCATTCTGAAGGGTGCTGCGGAATTCTGTATGAATTGGTTGGTAGAGAAAGACGGTGTGCTGTTGACTTCTCCGGGTACTTCTCCGGAGAATCGCTTTGTAACTTTTGATGGTTATGTCGGTGCTACGTTGTATGGCTCTACTGCTGATTTAGCTATAACACGCGAATGTCTGATGGATGTCATCCGGGCAGCCGAGGTCTTGAAGGCGGACAAAGATTTCCGTCGTGAGGCGGAGCATACACTTTCAAGGTTATTACCTTACCGAGTGGGAAAGAACGGCAATTTGCAGGAATGGTTCCATGACTGGTCCGATCAAGACCCGAAGCACCGTCATCAGTCCCATTTATTCGGTCTTTATCCGGGACATCATCTGTCTGTAGCTGCCACGCCGGAGCTGGCAAAGGCTTGTGCCCGCACATTGGAAATCAAAGGGGATGAGACGACCGGATGGAGTACGGGCTGGCGTGTTAATCTTTATGCTCGCTTGCTGGATGGTGAGGGAGCTTATCGCATTTATCGCCGATTACTGAAATACGTCAGCCCTGACAGTTATAAGGGCAAGGATGCACGACGTGGCGGAGGTACTTATCCCAACCTGCTGGATGCCCATTCACCGTTCCAGATAGACGGTAACTTTGGTGGATGTGCAGGCGTTGCAGAGATGCTGGTACAGTCTGCCGAAGAGTCCATCACGTTGCTTCCTGCTTTGCCGAAGCAGTGGAAGGACGGTCGGGCAAAAGGTCTTTGTGCCCGTGGCGGTTTTGTTATTGATATGGAATGGAAAGATAGTAAAGTGACTTTTCTGGAAGTCTTCTCAAAAAAAGGTGGAAAGACCCGCATCTGTTTTAATGGGAAGTCGGTGAACATTCGCCTGAAAGAAGGACAATCGGTGAAATTATTATGAGTCTTCAGAGATTTGAAAATGAAACAACTTAAAAATTAGAAAATATGGATAGATTTTTGATAGCATTGATAGGCTTGTTGTCAACGGTGTGGACGTTGCAGGCTCAAGAGCAGACTTGGCGCGAAATGCCTTATTTCCTGAAAGGTTATGAAAAAGAGTATAAACGGTCACCTAAAGAAGCTGCTTTGACATGGTTCAAGGACGCCCGTTTCGGACTTTTCATCCATTGGGGTATTTATTCGCACTATGCCAAGGCGGAGTGGGTAATGTATAATGAAAAAATACCTTTGGCAGAATATGAGGCAAAGGAACATTTGTTTAGGGGGGAGAAGTTCAATGCTAAGGATTATGTTGACCTGGCCAAAAGTGCCCACATGAAGTATATCACGTTTGTTACTAAACACCATGACGGGTATGCAATGTGGGATTCCAAGGCAGGAGATTGGGACAGTATGGACGGCACTCCACATCGTGACTTTGTCAGGGAACTTGCCGCGGAATGCCGTAAGGCAGGGATAGGGCTTTTCCTGTACTATTCCTACGGTCTTGACTGGCATCATCCCTTTTTCATGACACGAGATATGTACAATCCCGCACGTCCTGCTTATAAGGATATGCCTGCCCGCTACAAATATGAGAAATTGGAGGATTTCAAGCATTATATCAACTATGCCAAGACCCAGATTATGGAGCTTTGTACCCAGTACGGTCCTATTGCCGGACTATGGTTCGATATCGTAGGAGGCGTATACCAATATCCTGATATGTTCAATATCCAGGAGGTTTATGATATGATCCATACCATCCAGCCCCATGCGCTTGTAGTGTACAAAACAGGAGCGAACGGTAATGAGGATTTCATTACCGGGGAAGGAAGTATGGGCTCACTCGCTCCTTTATTCAAGAATGCGGGATTACCGCAGTCTGTACAGGATGCAGCCGACCATTCTTGGGAAAGCAATATGGGCAAGCCTGCCGAGCTGAACATTCCTATTCAGAAACTTGGCTGGGGATATATGGAGTCACCCCGCCAACACCAGAAAATTCAGGAGGAAGTGTGGGATTTGCTTGAGCAGTGTGCTCTTATGAACAGTAACCTTCTTCTTAACATTGCTCCCTATCCTGACGGGAGCATTCAGGAAGCAAACATCAAGACTTTGAAAGAAGTGGGTGAACGCATCGAGAAGGAAGGCTTCCCGAAATTGAATACCAAGGACTATATGGGCTATAGATCGAAAAGTGTTCAGAAAGTAAGGAAAGAGAAGATAAACCAGACGGCAAACTGATTATAATTGGAGATATCATGAAGAAGTTTTGCTTGTTTGTATCGGTCCTGCTTTCCATTTTGGAGACAGCTTATGGTAAAATAGAATTACCGGAGATTCTGAATGGTAATATGGTATTACAACAGAACACGTCCGTCAAGTTGTGGGGAAAGGCCGCTCCTGATGCCAGGGTCACCGTACGTACATCTTGGGACAAGAAAAAATACATCGTACAGTCGAATGCTGACGGTAACTGGCTGGCGGTGGTTGAGACTCCTGAGGCTGATTACACCGTCCGTCACATTGACGTGTCGGACGGTGAGACGGTGCGCATAGACAATGTGCTGATCGGAGAGGTCTGGTTCTGTTCGGGGCAGTCCAATATGGAGATGCCTTTGGGTGGTTTTCTGGATGCTTTTACGCAGGGCGGCAATGAAACGATTGCTGCCGCTGGCCTGAAAAAGGGGATACGCATGGCCACCATCAAAAAGGAAGGTGCGCACGGTCCTCAGGATACTTGTGTGGGAAGCTGGGCAGTGTGTAGCCCGGAGAATGCGCCCAAGTTCAGTGCGGTTGGGTACTATTTTGCCGAACGGCTCAATCAGGTGTTGGATGTTCCGGTTGGAATAATCAATTGCAGTTGGAGCGGTTCACACATTGAGTGCTGGCTACCGAGAGAAATAGTAAAGGATTATAGGGATGTGGATTTGTCGAAAGCCGAATACAGTAACAGGCGGCACTTCCATGCCGGTGTTCCTACCATTATGTATAACGGTATGCTTAAGCCATTGATAAACTATACAATTAAAGGGATTCTATGGTATCAGGGTGAAGCCAATGTAAAAGAACATGCCTGCTATGCCGACCGTATGGTGACGCTGGTGAATCGGTGGCGTAAAGACTGGGGACTGGGTGACTTGTCTTTCTATATAGCCGAGATAGCTCCTTTTGACCATGCTGGGAAGGGGGAGGAGGCCGCTTTTCTGCGTGAGGCGCAGTACAAGGCTGCTGCACGTTTGCCCCGTTGCGGCATTGTCTGTACCAATGACCTGGTGTACCCCAACGAGCGGAAACAGATTCATCCCTGCCGGAAAAAAGAGGTGGGTGACCGTTTTGCCTATATGGCTCTGAACAGGGATTATGGATATAAGGATATTGCCTGTGATTCTCCGGTCTATAAGGAAATGACGGTGAAGGACAGTGTGGCGGTCATCAGTTTCGACCATGTGAGTGGCTTTTCCTCTTACTGCGAATATACCGGTTTCGAGATAGCCGGTGAGGACAGGGTGTTCCATCCGGCCCAGGCAAGGACCGACTACCGCACCCGTACCGTATCGGTTTGGAGCAGAGGGGTGAAGAAACCGGTGGCTGTGCGTTATTGTTTCAGGAATTTTCTGTTGGGGAACCTGAAAACGAACCGGGGACTTTCGTTTGCCCCTTTCCGTACGGATAATTTCCCTCCAGAAACCAATTGATTGAAGTATGAAGAAAAAATGATATGGCTATGAGTAAATTTAGAAATGCATTAGTGATTTTATGTGCCTTTGTCTTTTGTGGCATAGGCAATGCGCAAGAGAAAGTTACAAAACGTGAGGTACTTTCCTTGGACAAAGGATGGCGTTTTCATAAAGGGGATATTCCTTTTCCGGTGATAAAAGGGCATAATGAGACGTACCGGCATACCAAAGCTGGGCGTGCTGGCGGAGCAGCTTCGACTAACTATGACGATACTTCTTGGCGTGTGCTGGACCTTCCACATGACTGGGCCGTCGAAGGCAGGGTGGACTCTACCGCCAATCTGTCGCAAGGGTATTACCATCGTGGCTTCGGCTGGTATCGCCGCAAGTTCAGACTGTCACCGGAAGACAAGGGAAAACACTTGGAGCTTCAGTTTGACGGAATATCCACGCATGCCACTATTTGGGTGAATGGCACGGTGCTCCACCGCAACTGGTGCGGCTATACTTCCATGTATATTGACATTACTCCATACGCCACTTACGGTGACAATCTGAATACGATAGCCGTACGTGTGGATGCCGATGCACAGGAGGGGTGGTGGTACGAGGGGGCGGGGATTTACCGCCATACGTGGCTGGTAAAACGTTCGCCTTTACATATAGTCACCGATGGCGTGTTTGCCCAACCGATAAAGAAAGAGAACGGGCAATGGGAGATTCCTGCCGAGATATCCTTGTATAATTCGGGAAAACTTCCTGCTGAGGGAGAAGTGGAGATTTCCCTTTATTCTCCGGAAGGTGTAAAGATAATATCCGGAAAGAAGAGCATAAAGGTGGAGGCTCTCCATGAAAATATTGCCAACCTTACGTTGGCTGTTACAGATCCTAAATTATGGTTCGTTGAAACTCCTACACTGTATAAGGTCAAGACGGTAGTTTCCCAGAATGGCAAGAAGACCGATGAAGTGGTCACGAATTGCGGTTTCAGAACCATACGTTTTGATGCAAACACAGGTTTCTGGTTGAATGATAAAAATATTAAGATTAAGGGGGTGTGCAACCATCAGGACCATGCGGGCGTCGGGGTTGCCATTCCGGATGCCTTGTGGGAATTCCGTCTACGTAAATTGAAGGAGATGGGAGTAAATGCTTATCGGGCGGCCCATAATCCAACCTCAAAGGAATTCATGCAGATGTGTGACAGTATGGGTATCTTGGTGTTTGATGAGAACCGTTTGTTCAATACGTCTCCTGAATATCAGCGCCAGCTCGAATGGCTTGTGCGCAGGGACCGGAATTGTCCGAGCGTAATCCTCTGGTCCGTATTCAATGAGGAGCCCATGCAGGGAACCGAGAACGGTTATGAGATGGTGAGGCGTATGAGCAGCTATGTCAAGAAACTTGATGTCACCCGTCCTGTGACTGCGGCGATGAGTGGCGGGTTCTTTTCGGAAAAGAATGTGTCGGATGCGGTGGATTTGATCGGCATCAATTACAACATCCATAGTTATGACCGGATACATGCCGAGAATCCGAATATTCCGTTGACCAGTTCCGAGGATGGTTCTGCTTTTATTGTACGGGGGGAGTACAAGACGGACAAGTCAAGGAACATAATCGACTCATATGATACTGAGGCTGCCGGATGGGGAGCCACCCACCGCCGCGCTTGGAAGGAAGTGGCCGAGCGTCCCTGGATGGCGGGATGTTTCTATTGGACCGGTTTCGACTATCATGGTGAACCCACTCCGTTCCAATGGCCTTCTGTAAGCTCCTATTTTGGCATTATGGATATATGTGGATTTCCCAAAAGTGCATACTATTTGCATCAGGCACAGTGGCGGGAGGATAAATCTGTGCTGGAAATGATTCCCCACTGGAACTGGCCTGCCGACTCCATCGGAAAGCCCATCAAGGTGATAGCATTCAGTAATGCCGACCGCGTTAAATTGTTGTTGAATGGTAAGGTTGTTTCCGAGCAAAAAGTGGATACATATGAGATGAACACTTGGATGGTGCCTTATAAACCGGGAAAACTGGAGGCGATCGGTTATAAGAACGGCAAGATTGTTTCACGTGCCAAAGTAGAGACGACAAAGAATCCTGTACAGATAAAATTGACTCCCTATCGTAACAGTCTGTCAGGAGATGGCAGTGATGCTATGCCTGTGACCGTTGAAGTGGTAGATTCCAAAGGAAGGCATGTGCCGACTGCCGACAATATGATTGAATTTTCCATTGTTGGTCCTGCAAGGATTATTGGCTTGGGTAATGGTAATCCTAACTGCCATGAATCGGAGAAAGGAAATAAGCGCAGCTTGTTCAATGGACTGGCGCAAGTCATCATTCAGACGGAGGAGGGAGCCGGCGAGATACAGCTCACTGCAATCGCTTCAGGTTTAAAGCCTGCGACTCTTACAATCCCGGTAAACCGGATTGATCCGCTTCCTTTTGTTTCCATAGAGTACCCTCAGATGATACTTGACAAATGGTTCTTTTCTCCTTTCTTTATGGCAAGACCGGACGTGAACTGTAAGATTGCAGATAATGACATGAATACATGGGAAGCCATCAACGCCGGCAATGCCATGTTGCTGAAGAATGCCAAATATGTAATTTGGCGCACAGAGTTCAAGCTTGCCGAAGAGTATCAGAAATCAGGTGGTGTCATCCTTTTCAAGAACCTTGCTGGAAAAGCGGAAGTGTGGCTGAACGGCAAACTACTGGGGAAAAAAGAAACTGTGAACGAGCGGGACTTTAAAGTAGTATTTCCTGCAACAGAAACGGAGTGCGAACTTCGAGTTTTGCTGAACAGTACGTTAAACACTCATGTTGGGCTGAAAGGAATGGTGACAATACAAAGTAAGTAAATTATCTTCTTCCTGTCTAAATTGCAATGCTGTGATTAATAATAGCCAAATATAAATCTATAGTGTTGGAAATTAGAGATATACTAAAAACAACTGAAATGATGAAAAGACTATTAGCAAGTTTGGCATTGGGAAGCATGACACTGGGTACCGTGGCGATTTCCCCTCTCTGCAAAGTATTTGCCACGGTCGGTGACAGAACCTTTTATGTTGATGCTGCTGTGGCAGCATCTGGTAACGGCTTGTCCTGGAGTACAGCGTTCAAGACCATCAAGGAAGCGGCTAACGTCGTCCAAGCCGGAGACATTGTTGAGATCGCCGGTGGTGATTATCGGGAAACTGTGACCATAAACGCTGCGGGTACGGATGATGAAAAGATTCTGTTCAAAGCCAAAAGCGGCAATGTTGAAGATAAAGTCACCATCAGCGGCACAGAAGAGATTAATGCTATCTGGACGGTGGATACGGAACGTACAGCGAGCAGCAAGTCTGGCGAAGTAACAGGCAACGTCTGGGTAGCCGACGTCACCATGCCGTTGGGAGCCGGAAATCATCTTTTTGTAAACGACAGAATGCAGTTTACCGCACAGTGGCCCGATCGGGCAGGAGAAGGCAACTCCTTAAATAAAGTGACTCTGTCCGATCTTTTTATGAAGCCGGCGTTTTCTCAAACCCAGGAAGGCAGTGATCATGAAGTAGTTGTGGATTCCAAACTTCCTGCCGGGATGGATCTCACAGGCGCTATCTTCAATTATAAAGGTAGTGCGCAATGGCGTGGCTGGCAAGGACCGGTTACCGGAGCGATAGATGGCGGTTTCGGAATTAAAGATGCTTCTCCCACCCGTGCTGAGCAGGTTAGGAAAGGAAAAAAGTATTATATCAGCAACGCGCTGGATTTGCTCAATGTACCGGGCGAATGGTACTATGACAAGGATGCGGGCAAGCTTTATCTCTGCCTCGACGAAAACGAAAATCCAAACGACATGGAGATTGAAATGAAGGTCAGAATGAATGGCTTGACGTTTAGTGAAACAGCAGCTTATGTCACCTTTGAAAATGTGGACCTGTTTGGTGCAAATCTGACTTTTGCAAAGTATTCTTCTCATTGTACTGTTGACCGCATGGAAGCATTTTATCTGAACCATAATCAGGATAGTTCCGTTGCGGACAATGCGATTCTGATAAACGGAGAGAAAAACGCGATTTGGAACAGTGAGATTGCCTATACCTGCAAGGGCTGTATCACCACACACGGTACAGGAAACATGGTGATCAACTGTCATGTGCATGATATAGACTACGGCATCACCGGTGCCAGTGCATTTTCTCTCTATGGAGAGAACGCAGTGTTCTATCACAACACAGCGCACAATGTCCCGCGCTCTATGGTCGGCGGAAACGGCTGCGGCGGCAGGATTGCCTATAACCATTTTTATGACAATGGTATGCTGACCAATGATTGCGGTATGACTTACTTTGGTACTACCGATGGCGGCGGAATGGAGATCGATCATAATATCGTTCATGATAACTGGTCTCCTGATAATGCGATGGGCATCTATTTTGATTGTGGTGCTCAAAATTATACCATTCACCATAATGTGATGTATAACATTAAGACCTACGGACTTTCGTTCAATGTCCCCAGTCATAATATACTGGTGTTTAACAACACGATTTACGATACTTGTGGTTCCATGAACGACTGGGGCTGGGCTACTTTGGACGATTATAAGCACGACCAGAACGGCACTTATGTCATGAACAACATTTTGGACTGGACGCATAATAAAGGGAATAAGTTTCCTGTTCTTTTCTCACTTTCAAACACAGCGATTGAAAAAACGCAGATAATCAGTCCAGTGGATCAGAAATCCACCGACCTCTTTAGAGATCCTGACGATTATGATTTTACACTCCTCCCTACAGATAATGCAAAAGCTACGGTGCGCACTCAGATGGCGCATACCGGTGGTACACCAATCGAAGGACTGATTGAGGAGGACAACGCTTATCTCGGTGCCTTTGATCCGAAAGCATCAAAAACGTGGGAAGCGGGATGCACTATCGATGAAGATGGTAATCCCGCCCCGACCAACAACCCACTTGGACGCACTCAGACCGTATTTGAGGATGAAAGCGGTGAAGTGGCGATTGACTTGGCAGATCCGCAAAACGACATCCAGTATATGAACCAGGTTTACAACAGTTCCTTTGAAAAACGTACCAATGGCTGGGAAAAGGAATTAGATAAAACGGTTTCCTCTATTTTATCGGCCTCTGACCCCATGCTCTATGGAAAGGGAGAGAACGGAGGTAAAGAAAACGTCCGTTCTGCCAGAGGCGCAGCCAGACTCGGCGGCGGCATGGACGGCATCAGCCAGAGGCTCAAGGGGCTGAATCCGAATACCCGATATATAGTGAGCGCATGGGCACAGCTTCAGGAAGGACAAAGGCTGGCTATCGGCATCAGGAACTACGATACGGACACGACTGACGAAGGCGAGACTGTGGAGATCACGACCACCGATGCCAATGATGGGAAATGGAAACGGTACTACTTCTATTTCACTACAGGAGACAATGCTGCGGCGACCGTTTATTTGAGAACGTTGAATAAAACGACAGTTACCTTTGTCTCTGTCGATGACGTTGCCGTTCAGGAGTATACCGAGGGCTTATCCGAGGATTTTGACGACATCGAACGTCGGGCACGCTTATCAAACAGATAGACGGTGTGAAATTTAAGTTCATCTCCTGAGCAGTGTTTGAAAGCCATAAAGAAGGCTGCCTCCTTATTTAGGTAGGCAGCCTTCTTTAAATATAGTAATCGGTTAATTACTTGCGATAGCTTTCTAATTCTTCAGCCTTGAACTTGCGGATGAAATTGAAGTGCTTTTCTACTTCAGCTTCAGCATAGTTCAGATAAACAACAGCTGATTTCGCGAACAACTCAGGAGCTTTGGTAGCATCCTGGATGAGAAGATGAGACATCACGCATACAGCCGCCATTTCGTAAAGGCGACGGGCTACGAAATCCAACAGTTCTTGGTTGGCAGCTTCTTTCGTTGCATTGGTGACAGCCTCAAACTTATTTGTCATTTCTTTCAGGCGATCCATCAGAGGTTGCATTTCTTCATTGCAAGGAATTGTTTCATAATCACGGAGTGTAGCAGCATACGAACCATTTGTTACGTAACGGATAGCGGCTACGGTCTGTAATTGAGTAGTACCTTCATAGATGCTAGTGATACGTGCATCACGATAAATGCGTTGGCAAGCATACTCCAACATGAAACCGGAACCGCCGTGAATCTGGATACAATCATAAGCATTCTGGTTTGCATATTCTGAGTTCATACCTTTAGCCAGCGGAGTGAAAGCATCAGCAAGCTTAGAATATTTCTTCTGTTCCTGGCGTTCTTCCGGAGTCAGCTTACGTTCGCGGGAAATATCATCCAAAGCTTTATAAACATCTACGTAACGAGACGTTTGGTATAACAATGCACGTCCGGCATCCAGTTTTGCTTTCATGATAGCCAGCATGTCATATACAGCCGGGAATTCAATAATAGCTTTATTGAACTGTTTACGATCTTTCGCATAAGCTAAGCCTTCATTATAGGCAGCTTGCGACAGACCTACAGACTGTGCGGCAATACCCAAACGTGCACCGTTCATCAATGCCATTACATACTTGATCAAACCGAGTTTACGATCACCGCAAAGTTCAGCCTTTGCATTCTTATAAACAAGTTCACAAGTTGGAGAACCGTGAATACCTAATTTGTTTTCGATACGGCGTACATCTACGCCACCTTCGCGCTTATCATAGATAAACATGGACAATCCACGACCATCTCTGGTTCCTTCTTCCGAACGGGCCAGTACGAGGTGTAAGTCTGCATCACCATTCGTGATGAAACGCTTCACACCATTCAGACGCCAGCAATTTTCTTTTTCGTCGAAAGTAGCTTTCAACATTACACTCTGCAAATCGGAACCGGCATCGGGTTCTGTCAAGTCCATAGACATAGTTTCACCGGCACAGATACGTGGAATGAAACGGCTGTGCTGATCTTCGTTACCGAATTCATACAGTGTTTCGATACAGTCTTGCAGAGACCAGATATTGCCGAAACCGGCATCGGCTGCTGCTACGATCTCGGCACACATGGTGTACGGAGTGATGGGGAAGTTCAAACCACCGAAACGGCGTGGCATAGTCATACCATTCAGTCCGGCTTTCACCATTGCATCCAGGTTCTGTCTTGTACCGCTGGCATATTCCACACGACCGTTAGCACAGTGAGGACCTTCTTCATCTACACCTTCGGCGTTCGGGTTGATAATCTCTCCGGTGATTTCTCCAGTGATTTCAAGAACCTTATCATAAGAGTCCATTGCGTCCGCATAATCTTGCGGGGCATAGTCAAATTTGTCTTTATCTTGGTATCCGCGCTCTTTCAGTTCGCAGATACGTTCCATCATCGGGTTGTTCAGCTGGAACTTCAATTCAGGAACTTCGGTATAAAAATTTGCCATAATTTTTTTATTGTTTTTAGTTATAAACGAAAATTGACGGGGATGGTGAAGTGCATGTTAGCCGGTTGTCCTTCTATCTTCCCAGGAGTGAATTTGTAAGTCATTGTCAGGAAACCTACTACTCTCATTGCTTCCTTGTCCAGTTCGGGGCAAACGCTCTTCACAACTTCTGCCATCTTAGGATTGCCTTCCTTGTCTATCGAGCATTTTATGAGGACCAATCCTTGCTTTTTGTCTTTTATGGCCTGCCGAGGATACTTGGTATATTGGGCTATCAGCTTTGATAGCTCGGCATTACCTCCTGGAAACTGAGGCAGCTCTATATAAGGAATGAAGTCCAGTTCTTTACCGTCAATATCATACAGATGCCCTTCGGAAGAATCGCCGTTCATGACTTCTTCACGCTTCAAGGCTCCATTTTCATAATACTGCTTCAAGTTCAGCTTGCGCCCATTCTTGTAGGTTGATATTAACCGTATTTGCCCATTGGGATAATATTCTGTCCGTTGTCCTACCAATCTTCCGTTTTTATAGAAGCATACTATGCTGTCATTTCCGTTGGCATATGAATAGACATGCTTGCCGTTTTTCGGAAGTTTGTTCTGGGCATTCAGCATTCCGCACGTACAGAATAGACATAGAGCAATGATGACTCCCTTCATTTCGTTTATAAATTTATTTACTGTTTTCTTTATAGTATTTAATCATCTTCGGAATGACTTCTTCTACCGTACCGTTAATTACATAATCGGCAATGGTGTTAATAGGAGCATTCTCATCATTATTGATAGAGATGATGATACCACTTTCTTGCATACCGGCAATGTGCTGGATTTGTCCCGAGATACCGCAAGCGATATACAGTTTGGGGCGAACTGTTACACCTGTCTGTCCAATTTGGCGGTCGTGATCGCAGAAACCTGCATCAACGGCTGCGCGGCTGCCGCCTACTTCGGCATGCAGTTCCTTGGCCAGTTCAAACAGCATATTGAAACCTTCGCGGCTCCCCATACCGTAACCACCGGCTACGACAATCGGAGCGCCTTTCAGGTTGTGCTTTGCTTTCTCTACATGGCGGTCGATAACCTTCACTACATAGTCCGTAGTAGGCACATATTTGGCAACGTCGTGGTTGATTACTTCGCCCTGATAGTTGGTGTCGAGAATTTCCTTCTTCATCACGCCTTCGCGAACAGTAGCCATCTGCGGGCGGTGTTCGGGGTTAACGATGGTTGCCACGATGTTACCGCCGAATGCGGGACGAATCTGGTACAGCAAGTTTTCGTATACTTTGCCTTCTTTCTTATCTTCATGCTCGCCGATTTCCAGTGAAGTACAGTCGGCGGTCAGTCCGCTGGTTAGCGCAGAAGAAACACGTGGCCCAAGGTCACGACCGATAACGGTGGCGCCCATCAGGCAGATTTGCGGCTTTTCTTCTTTAAACAGATTGATGAGTACGGAAGAGTGGGGCAGTGAAGTATAAGGGAACAAGCCCGGAGCATCGAAAATGTGCAGACGGTCGACACCGAAGGGCAATACTTGTTTTTCGATTCCTGCAAGGTTAGTACCGACAACAACGGCTTCCAGTTGGCAGTCCAGTTGGTTAGCTAACTTGCGTCCTTTGGTAAGGAGTTCAAGACTTACTTCGGCAACTACAGTGCCTTCAAGCTCACAATATACAAATACGTTATTCATATTTTTTAGTTTTTAGCTACTAGCTACAGGTTACAAGTGCTGTTCAGGATAATGGTGCAGCAACTTGTAGCTTGTCGCTTGTTGCTCGTAGCTTAGCCAATCGTATGATTGGCGAGTAGTTCAACAATAAGATCTTCTACATCCTGGTCGCTTCCGGTCAGCGTACGGCTTTCCTTAGCTTGGAAGGAGATGTTCTGAATGGCTTTCACTTTGGTAGGCGAGCCACTGAGGCCGCATTGTTTCAAATCGCCGTTGACATCGGCCACACTCCATTCGGTGATGTTCAGATAAGGGTACTTCTCGTAGAGGTCAGCATAAGGCAGAATAGCACCTTCCTTGGTGATAGCAGCTTTTTCCTGTGCACCGAGAGCACGTTTGTATTTCTGTACCAACTTAGCGTTGCGTGGGCGGCAGGGAGCTGCACTTCCATTCACAGTGATTACGATAGGTAGAGGACCTTCTACTGTTTCCACACCACCGTCGATATGACGTTTCACTACAACACGTCCGGTCGTTTTCTCCACGTTCAGAATTTCTTCGGCATAAGTAATTTGTGTCAGACCGAGCTTTTCAGCAACTTGCGGGCCCACTTGAGCTGTGTCACCGTCAATAGCCTGGCGTCCGCCGATGATGATGTCATACTCGCCTATCTTCTTGATGGCAGTGGCAAGGGCGTACGAAGTGGCAAGGGTATCTGCACCAGCAAAAGCACGGTCGGTCAACAGATAACCATTGTCGGCACCGCGGAACAATCCTTCACGAATAACTTCGGCTGCGCGTCCCGGTCCCATTGTCAGGATGGTTACGGTAGAGCCCGGGTGTGCATCTTTCAGTCTGAGGGCTTGCTCAAGAGCGTTCAAGTCTTCGGGGTTGAAGATGGCGGGGAGTGCCGCACGGTTAATGGTTCCGTCGGCTTTCATGGCATCTTTCCCAACATTACGTGTGTCGGGAACTTGTTTAGCCAATACTACGATTTTCAAACTCATGTTATTAATTATTAGTATTAGTATTTCTCAAAGTGTCAGTGCCGGGAATAGGAGTAGGAGGTACATAGTGTGTCCAGCTACTGAAATTGTCCGGTTAACTAATTATCAGCGTGCAAAATTAGTCAAACTGTTCGTTCTGACAAGAAATGCGGGCAAAAAATGCACATTGAAAAGGTTTTTGAGCAATATAGGGGCTTTAGAAAGGGAATTAGTTATGAGTTACAGGCTGCAAGCTACAAGTGCCTTTTCAGAATATAGCGCAGCAATTTGTAGCCTGTAGTTCGTAACTGATTCATAATCGTACAGGAGAGAATTATAAAGATCAGTTTACGGAATATATAGATAGTAGGATGATGAAATAGTGGTGAGTGATAAATGATCACTCACCACTAATAACTTTATTTAATCCCCAGCTTCTTCAATAGCGCCTTAGGCACTGCATCTTTGTGTACCAGGATGTTGATAGTCTTGTAAGCTACGAAAGGTTTGGAAGCATACCAGGTACCTTTGTATTTGTTGTTTGTACCCCATGAATTCTTCACCATATAGTATTCCTTGCCATTTTGATCTTTAGCGATACCATAGATAAGCATGCCATGGTCGTCGGTTGTTTCCCAATTGTCGAATGCTGTTTGACGCATTTCCTGAGTTACAGTGATTTCCGGCAATGGACGTGAAGTCAGTTCTTTACGTTTGTCGGCAGCAGTAAGACCTGTCCAGCGTGCCATATCCGAACCGGTGAGTTCAGCACCACGATCTGCGTCGGGCATCACTGCAATACCGTCACGAGTAAAACCTGTTTCGCTTACGTCGCTACCCCAGGCTACAGTATAACCGTTATTAACAGCATTGTCAATAACAGACATGAATTCCATCAAAGGCAAGTTGTAAGAAAGTCCATTACGCCAGTTATCCTGGATTTCAATGTTCATCTGAGTATAGAACGGATGGTGAGTGAATGAAGTCAGTGATACATAATCATCCGGATTGATGCCGAGAGATTCTGCAAATGTCTTCGGAGTATATTCTTTTCCTTGATAAGTGAACGTTTCGGGACATTTACCCAGGTAAGTATCGTAAATAGCAGATAATCCCTGTTTCCAAACCGGAGTCAGTTTCGTCAGTTTGCCTTTAGCTATTGCATTCATGTAAGCACCGGCTACGGCATCCAATTCATTGTGTACAGGCAGTGTGTCGCCATACATAATTCCCGGCATAGCTTCTTGCGGAACGAGACCGTAGTTTTTCAGGCAATACATAATGTCATAAAAGCTTCCGCCCGGTGAGAAAGAACTGTCGCCGTGGTAACGTGCATAATTCACGCCACGGTCTACCATTGTGTGGTGTACTACAAACATTTCGGATAAATCATACTCTCCCTTGCCCATACGCAGTAGTTCGCTTTCAAGGAAACCAAGTGCTGAGAAGCTCCAGCAAGTGCTCGAACGGTTTTGGTTTTTAACAGAAGTGATCGGGTTTTCTTTAACGGTGGTGAAGATAAAGCCTTCTTCCGCCTTCGGAGTGTCTTGTGCTGACACATTGAAACTTAATAGGCCTAAAGTGGCAATAAGTATTGACTTTTTCATCATGATTAAATTGGTTTTAATGGATTGTTACTGGCACAAAGATAGGGAGATTTCGGAAACAAAAGCTATCTTTGAAGCGTTTTATCAGATAATTATGGAGAAAAAGATACATATCAACCCCAAAACAGGATTGGTTCTTGAAGGTGGCGGCATGCGCGGAGTGTTCACTTGCGGTGTGCTGGACAGCTTTATGGACCGTGGCATCCGCTTCCCCTATACTATCGGAGTAAGCGCCGGAGCCTGTAACGGACTTTCTTACATGTCCGGTCAGCGCGGCCGCGCCAAGTACAGTAATATTGATTTGCTGGAGAAGTACCAGTATATCGGTCTGAAATATTTGTTGAAGAAACGTAATATCATGGACTTCGACCTGCTGTTTCAGGAGTTTCCCGAGCATATTCTGCCTTATGACTACGAGTCCTATTTCAGTTCTCCGGAACGTTATGAAATGGTCACTACGAACTGTGTGACGGGCGAGGCGAACTATTTTGAGGAAAAGCAGGATAAAGGCCGGGTGATTGACATTGTGCGTGCTTCAAGCAGCCTTCCGTTTGTATGCCCCATTGCTTATGTGGACGATGTGCCGATGCTCGACGGCGGCATTGTGGACAGCATCCCCCTGATGCGTGCCCGGAATGAGGGGTTCACGCATAATGTGGTGGTGCTTACTCGCAACCGTGGATACCGCAAGGAAGCGAAGGACATACACATTCCCTCTTTCCTCTATCGGAAATACCCGAAGATGCGTGAGGCATTGAGCTGTCGTTGTCGTGTGTACAATGAACAGTTGGAGTTGGTGGAGTGCATGGAAGATGCAGGAGAGATTACTGTAATTCGTCCTCAGAAGCCTGTAACAGTTGATCGTATCGAGCGGGATATCCGGAAACTGACCGATTTGTATGAAGAAGGTTATGCATGTGCAGAGCAATTTCTATTTGAATAGATTAAAGAGCGGTTTTGTATGGCAAGGTAGTTCTACTATAAATGTGCTTCCTACATCTATCGTTGAATCTACTTTAATCGTTCCATTCATCTTTTCAACAATAGATTTACAGATAGATAATCCTAATCCTGCACCTTGGGTAAAGGAGTCGACTTTCTCAAACCGTTCAAATATCATGTTCAATTTGTCATGAGGAATGCCACGTCCTGTATCGGATACACTGATTTTTATGCCATTTTCATTTACCTCGTAACATACCTTGATATATCCTTTCTGTGTATTTTTTAATGCATTCGAAATGAAATTACTTAATATCTGTTTTATACGCATCGGATCGTGTTCTATCAGATAAGAACCTGTCGGATATTTGGCGAAAAGTTCTACTCCGGCAGGAACGCTCCGTTCATACTCAGTAATGCTTTCTTTTATTAACTCAGACGGGTTAAACCATTCTGGTTTGAGCTCTATATGTTCGGCTTCAATCTTAGAGAGGTCCAGAATATCATTAATAAGATTGAGAAGTAGCTGATTATTATGGTTGATTAAAGAAATGTATTGTTCTCTTTCCTGATCATCATCTACATAGTGCAGCAGACTGGAAAAGCCTATGATTGCATTCAGCGGTGTGCGGATTTCATGGCTCATATTAGCAAGAAAAGCTGATTTTAGTCGATCTGCCTCTTCTGCCTTATCTTTAGCTCTTGTTAACATTGCTTCCGTATTCTTCAATTGGGTGATGTCGTAATTGATACAGATAAGTTCTATAATATTTTCTTCTGGAATATAGCGCCTTACAATAAGGTTAACATAAGTCCATGTTATTGAATTATCTTCTCTGAGAATACGTATTTCTCTACTAAGTTTGTTCGCTAATCCTTTTTTAATATCTTGTAGGAAGTCTATCATAATGGCACGGTCTTCCGGATGGAGGTGATTGTAAACTCCAATGATTTGGGATAATGGAGTATCCTTTTCTTCACCCACATTTTTGTACCAACTGTCTTGGGCATAGCCTTGCTCGCTCAATATGTCGTAGTTGGCATATCCCACTTTAGCGTAATCTCCCACAAGCTTGAAATAACTTTCAAATTCTTGTATTCTGTTATAGGCTACAGTTGTCTCTGTTTTGTCGGCATTGATTAAGAGATAGTTAGTTGGGTTACGATTGTCATCATAAAGTATTGTTACTTTGGTTACAAGATCTATAGTTCCTGTTTTTTTCCGGGTTTCATAATATTGACCGATTTTAGAGAAATCATATCTGAAAGTAAAGTCTGCATCTTCATACTTCCTTAACTTTGCTTTCATTTCCTTGGGGAAAACAGGATTCTCGAAAATATTGATACCCAGCAGGTCTTCTTTTCGTTTTAGATGGAACATTTCTACTTCTTTGTCGTTTACATCTATCAATATTCCTTGTTGGTTATAAAGTTCAATCCCTACTGGCAAATATTTATAAATGGTATGGAGAAGTCGTTCTCTTTCTTGCAAAGCTTGGGATGCCGATGACATATCAGGACCGTCTTGTATTTCAGCAATACCATATACTTTGACATTGCCATTGTCATCTGTTTTTTGTAGGCAAACCTTGCTTCTTACCCAAGCCGGACCTTTTATTGTATTAAGTAGGTATACAGTTTCTTGCACTTGTTGGATATTGTCGAAGGAGCGTGTTGTGGTATGTCGTTGTTCTTCTTTCAAGATAAGTTTATTGAAGTTTTCAAAGCTAATGACTCCATTCTCATCCAGTCCCAATAATTGGGCAATATATTCGGAGCAGATGTAACTTTCTGTCTGTAAGTCAGCTTCCCAATATCCCATATTGGCATTGGTCATCATTGCTGATAGTAAGTTGTAGTCAAATTTAGAACTCATACTAAGATTTTTATAACGATGCGTAATAGTTTGTTACAACTACAAGATGTTCACAAAGATACATTAATTTCAAATTATTCAGGGTGAACTTGCATAAAAAATAAGGATTATATATAATTTTTTGAGTGTGAAAGAGTTTTGTGTATTTTGATATTTGACGGAATCGATATTTTGTTTCAATAAACGACAAAATAGGCTGTACCATTCAATTTATAGAAAAATGTCTGGCACAGCCTGTGTTATTAACCTAATTGATATAATAAAATTCTTCGGTTGTCCGGAATCGTTTAGTAGTAGCTAATCTTCACATTATTTACTTCTACTGTTCCTGAATAACCATTAATCGACCATGGATTCTTTTGCATGCTATATATGCGGTTCCTTCAAAGTGGACCGTACCTATAATTTGGATAAGCTGCTTTCCGATAATACGGGCACATATGAAATTGAAATGACAATTAAGAACCGGAATGCTGAGATTGTAGGTTTCCAACTATTCAATTCAAAAGGAGAAGAAGTGGATATCTATTATAATCTGGTTGAGAAGAAATTTGCGATGGACCGTAGTAAGAGTGGAATCGTATCATTCAGCCAGGATTTTCCGATAGTGACTTTTGCTCCAATTTATAACCGCATCAGTTTCTATGTTAAAGGTGGAAGCTATACGGTAAGTTCGTTCAAGGTTTATAAATTGAAGTAAAATTAGTCTGTTTTACCTCTTTTACCATCCCTAATCTACACCAAAGCCGTACCAACTCCGTATTTGCTCCGTACCTAAGCGTTTGGACCAGACACGGAGTTGGTACGGCTTTGATACGGAGTTGGTATGGATATGATAGGTCGATTGGTCTATTTCTCTTTTATTCCTCTATTTCAATAGTGTATTTTCCTCTGAATATTTCTTCGGGTTGCAGATGCTGCATCCAATCCTTTTCTTTATATTCTCCTGTATAGTGTGCTCTGTCACAACGACCATACCACGGTTCTATACAGACGAATGGAGCATTCTTGGAAGGGGGTGACCACAAACCGACTACAGGTGCATTGAAATGCAGGCTGAGGTAGGGTTGTTTATCCTTATTATATAGAGTAACCTGCCGTACCTGACTGTTTTCCAATATCAGTGCATCTTTATCAAAAGTATGTATATCTAAAGGTAACAGTCCATCAGTTAATTTCAACGAATATTTGGTATCCGGATCAGCGCAGCCCTTTTCGGAAATGAGGATATATTTCAGGCTGTTCTTTTTTCCAAAGCCAAAGAACCCCCGTTCTTCTGTAGCTGCATCGAAATCCGGATAACAGAATGCCGGGTGTGCTCCAATCTGGAAATACATTTCTTTTTCTCCGGTATTCTTCACTTCCCATGTTACATCGATTTTCTTGCCATGGATGCGATAACCAATTTCAAGACAAAATGGAAAGGGGTATTTCTTGAGTGTTTCTTCGTTGCTGACAAGTTGGTAACGCACTTCGTCATCATGCTCTAATATGAGCGTAAATTCCATGTCGCGGGCAAATCCATGCTGTGTAAGGGCATAGGTTGTACCTTCATTGCGATATTCATTTTCCCACACACTTCCTACGATAGGAAAGAGCACCGGTGAATGACGTTTCCAAAATGCGGGGTCTGCTTGCCACAGATATTCTTTTCCATTAGAGAAAATACTGCACAATTCGGCTCCATGTGCAGAGACCTCGATACTAAGTTTTCCGTTAAAGAGTATTTCCATAATGATTTATTTATGAGTTTGCTGTATATACTCGTACAAAAGTAACTAAAAAGGACGATAATAGGGTTTAAATACGGCTAAAAAACAGTCTTGTATCATAATTGATATTCTTTGTAACAAAATTGTTATCCCGTTGTCGTGGTATTCGCTTCCTTTGCAACGTGCTTTCCCGAGCAAGAAATACTTAAATTAATACCATACAACCATGAAATCAAATTCTTCGTTATCCAAGCTCTTCCCGGTGATGCTTTGTTTCTTCGCCATGGGATTTGTTGATCTGGTAGGCATTGCCTCCAACTATGTAAAAGCTGATTTAGGCCTGACGGATTCTCAGGCTAACATCTTTCCCTCGCTGGTTTTCTTCTGGTTTTTGATCTTTTCCGTACCGACAGGTATGCTGATGAGTCGTATCGGACAGAAAAAGACGGTACTTCTTAGTTTGCTGGTGACCTTTGCTTCTTTATTATTACCGGTTTTCGGCGATAGTTATACGCTTATGCTGATTTCTTTCTCTTTATTAGGTATCGGCAACGCGCTTATGCAGACTTCACTGAATCCGTTACTTTCCAATATTGTCAGAGGTGACCGACTGGCAAGTAGTCTAACCTTTGGACAGTTTGTGAAAGCGATAGCCTCGTTTCTTGCACCTTACATTGCCATGTGGGGAGCTACGCAGGCTATTCCATCCTTTGGTCTGGGCTGGCGGGTGCTATTCCCTATTTATATGGTTATTGCTGTAATCGCTGTTTTACTGTTAGGGCAGACACAGATCGATGAAGAAAAAGAAGAAGGCAAACCTTCTACATTTAGTCAGTGTTTAGCTCTATTGGGCAAACCGTTTATTCTGCTTTCTTTCATCGGCATTATGTGTCATGTAGGAATTGATGTGGGCACGAATACTACTGCACCTAAGATTTTAATGGAACGCTTGGGCATGGGATTGGATGATGCTGCGTTTGCTACCAGTCTTTATTTTATATTCCGTACGGCAGGTTGCTTTACAGGTTCTTTCATTTTGAGAAAGATGAATGCCAAATCGTTCTTTGCTGTCAGTAGTTTTATGATGTTATTGGCAATGATAGGGCTTTTTGTTTTTCATTCAAAAACATCTATTTATATTTGTATTGCATTGATAGGTTATGGTAACTCAAATATATTCTCGATTGTCTTTTCGCAGGCATTGTTGTATATGCCCGGCAAGAAGAACGAAGTTTCCGGTCTGATGATTATGGGCCTTTTCGGTGGAACAGTGTTTCCGTTGGCAATGGGACTGGCAAGTGATGCGGTAGGACAAAGTGGCGCAGTAGCGGTAATGACAGTCGGTGTGCTTTACCTGCTGTATTATACTCTGAAGATTAAGAAATAACTTTAAAGGAAAATTGCAGTATGAAGTCTTATCAATTTTCCTGATATTGCATAACAAACATGGGATTCGGCTAATAATCCTTTAATGTTTAAATTGGAAACAAATTAATTAGTAGAATATGAAGTTAATCTCAAGACTATTATTGACCAGCGCATTTTTACTTTCGTGTAATTGGGCGTTTTCTGGTGACATTGAATTGAAAATCAACAAAAAGTATCTGAATTTTCCTGTTTCTCATAAACAGGAAAGGGCGAAAATGACTTTTAAATCGAAAGGTAAGCCCGATTTGTCGGTAGTGATCCGTCTGGCATCCGGCGAAGCTGATTATTGGGTGTTTAAAGATGTTTCCGATCTTAAAGGTAAAACAATCAGGATAAGTTATGAGGGAGATGAAAAGGGGTTAAGTAAAATATACCAGGATGATTTTATAGCCGGACATGACAGCCTTTATCGGGAAACGAACCGTCCGCAATTCCATTTTACTACTCGCCGTGGCTGGATAAATGACCCTAACGGGCTGATATATCATGATGGAGAGTATCATTTGTTTTATCAGCATAATCCCTATGAACGTGACTGGGAAAATATGCACTGGGGACATGCTGTAAGCAAAGACTTAATTCATTGGGAAGAACTACCGGATGCCCTTTATCCAGATCATTTAGGCACAATGTATTCAGGATCAGCAGTGATAGATTATGAAAATACTGCAGGGTATAATAGAGATAATGTTCCTGCCATGATAGTGGCTTATACAGCTGCCAGTCCGGATAAGCAAGTGCAATGTATAGCATATAGTCTTGACAATGGGCGTACTTTTACTAAATATCAGGAGAATCCTGTGATTGATTCGAAGCATATCTGGAATAGTGTAGATACGCGTGATCCGAAAGTATTCTGGTATAAACCCGATAAGCACTGGGTTATGGTGCTGAATGAGCGTGATGGACACTCTATTTACATTTCTTCCAATTTGAAAGAGTGGACTTATCAAAGCCATACAACCGGATTTTGGGAATGTCCTGAGTTGTTTGAATTGCCTATTGATGGAGATCCGAATAATACGAAGTGGGTGATGTATGGCGCCACAGGCACCTATATGCTTGGTTCGTTCAATGGGAAAGTTTTTAAACCGGAAATGGGAAAATATCAATATACAACAGGTTCTATATATGCTGCGCAGACATTTACCAATATGCCCGACGGACGACGTATTCAAATAGGGTGGGGGCGAATCAGTCATCCGGGAATGCCTTTTAATGGTATGATGTGTTTGCCAACGGAGCTTACCCTTCGGACTACTAAAGATGGACCAAGATTGTTTAATGTCCCGATTAAGGAATCCGAGCAGTTGTTTACGCCTCTCCGTCAATGGAATTCTCTCAAGGCAAATGAAGCCAATGAATTGCTGAAAGAATTTGAAGATGCAGATTGCCTTAGAATTAAAACCACATTCAAGTTGTCTCATGCAACTAGTGCCGGATTTAATTTGTTTGGCCAGCAAATGCTTACTTACGATCTTAATCCGAATACAATAAATGGTGTGTTCTACTCTCCTGATGATATGACAAGTATGGAAATAACTGCCGATATATATAGACAGAACTTCTATTGAAGTGTTTGTCGATAACGGAGCATATTCATTTTCAATGGTTAGAAAGCCGGATAAGAATAATAAGGAAGGATTTCATTTCTGGGGGAATAATATTGATATTAAGGATCTACAAGTATTTGGGGTTAAATCAATATGGGACTAATAATTTATTAATGGTTTAAATCAATCTCTTTTCGGAGAGTAACAACTTATTTATATATGAATACAATCGTTGGAATGGGTGAAGCACTTTGGGATGTGCTGCCCGAAGGAAAGAAAATAGGTGGTGCACCTGCCAATTTCGCTTATCATGTATCACAGTTTGGTTTTGACAGTCGTGTAGTAAGTGCTGTAGGGCGTGATGCTGACGGACGGGAAATATTGGATGTTTTTGCTCAAAAGAAGCTGACTTGCCAGATAGAGCAGGTGGATTACCCTACGGGTACGGTACAGGTTACTCTTGATGCTGTCGGTGTACCTTGTTATGAAATTAAAGAAGGGGTAGCTTGGGATAATATTCCTTTTACGGACGATTTGAAACGGCTGGCTCTTTCTACTCGTGCCGTTTGTTTCGGTTCTCTGGCTCAACGCAGTCCTGTGAGTAGGGCTACTATCCAGTGCTTTTTGGATACGATGCCTGACGGAGAAGATCAGATTAAGATTTTCGATATTAATCTTCGCCAGGGATTTTATACGAAGGAGATTCTTTGCGAATCTATGCGTCGTTGCAATATCCTTAAAATCAATGATGAGGAATTGGTAACAATCAGCCGCATCTTTGGTTATCCGGGTATCGATTTACAGGATAAATGCTGGATACTTTTGGCTAAATACAATCTGAAGATGCTGATTCTGACTTGTGGAACCAATGGTAGCTATGTATTTACCCCGGGCGTAGTATCTTATCAGGACACACCGAAAGTTCCTGTTGCCGATACTGTGGGAGCGGGTGATTCATTTACTGCTGCTTTCACATCTGCCATACTTAGTGGAAAATCCGTTCCTGAAGCACATAAACTGGCCGTAGAAGTTTCTGCTTATGTTTGTACACGGAGTGGGGCTATGCCGGAATTACCCTATGCTTTTAAGAGCCGGTTAGAGTAAGTACCTGAAAGGTTGCAATTAGATTGTTTTCTCCTTTGCCATTACTATTCTGATATAGTAATGGCAAAGGAGATTCATTTGTATGGCAAGTAATTTGATGTTATAAGGGCATTGTGTAGCATACAATACCTGTTTTCTTCCAACTTCCTTCTATTCCATATTCCTGTTTGTCTTCTGTAGTGTAACAATAATCATTTTCGTTTGCTGCTTCGTATAGAGGAATGGCTCCGTCTACGGGTAAAGTATATACATATCCCAATTCTTTTTCCAGTTGCCATCCGGTATCGGCTCGTAATGACTCTACGGATAAACGTTGTTTTTGTCCGTTGCTATATAAATACAGAGGTACGGTATTTGTTCTTTGCTGTTTATAGATGGAACAAACGGCTCCTTCATATTTTTTGTTGGAGTGCGTTACAATATCTAAATAAGACGTATCGTATGTGTGATTTTTGCCATTCCAAGCCTGAAGTAACGGAGTTGTAGAGACCGATGATAACTTTTGGTTGGAAATATATTTTTCTATGGCATCTTTCACTTGTTTTCTTTTGGTGGCATCTTTTATCATATCATAAATAGGAAGGACTTTGTTTTGAGTGATTTTCGTTAAAGTGTAATTTTCTTCATTGAAGGACTTCAACCAGGTGTTAAGGTCGGCGGTTGTCGGCAGTGAAGGCAATAAGGTGGTATTTCCTCCGTAGAATTCGAAGATAAGTTGTCCTCCTATGCTTTGTGCCACTTCCTCTTCCCATCCGCCGACACTGCTTCCGGTAGAAAAGCCTTGCTGGGCCATTTTTGTCAAAGCACTGACTAAGGTGATTTTTACAATATCGGTTGCCGATGTCGCTGTAGGTACTGTTGTCCGGTAAAGTCCTCTGAATCGTGCTCCTATGCAAACATCTATTAAAAAGTGTGTGCCATATTTGTTTATGATATTTTCTGCTGTCAGACTGGTCACATCATTTTCAAATTCCTGAGTGAGGTATCTGTATTTATATTTTTCTGAGATATAAAACGGTGAGAAGTACCAGCGCTCCGCTGTAAAAAGCTGTTCGCAGGAGGCAAAAGAATATTGTGAAGAATGGTTGTAGTCAGACTGGAATTCTTTATGCTTGAGAATGGTACCTATGGAGAGAACGTTCTTGGAGTTTACGTCTTCCAGTATCAGGCTATTGCTAATGTTGGTAAGGAACGCTGTTGCATTTTCTCCGGCGTAGTCTTTGGATTCAGTAGAGGTTGCCTTCATACGGGTGAAGTCATATATATCGCTGTTTGCTAACTTATCCAGATCTATAATAGGTGCTTTTATGGCCTCGGGGCTTAAGTTATCAGCGGTAACATCATAGCCAGCACCAAGAATTTGTTTCATATTGGTCGGATAGGTTTTAAAAACGACTTCCTTGTCAGGAATAGTTTTGAATTCATAGACATCAGAAGTAGTTTCATCTTCTGGGCTGAAATCTGAATCTGAGGAACATGCATATAACATGCATATCGAAATGGCAAAATAGAATAGTTTTTTCATAAAACAATAGTTTTCCAGTTGTTATCTTGTATATGTTGACAAAAGTAGCAGAAGTATTTGAAAAGGCAATGGGTACACGCCTTTTCTTTAAGAAAAAGTGTCTTGTCTTATATTATAAACGAATTTACATCGCTGACAAAGTTCCTATACCTACTTTTCAAAACAATCTCTTATCTTAACCTTATTCTTTACTACGCTCCAATGATTATAAATAGTTTGTGGTGAATAGAATAGGAGGGCGACTTTAGATATGAGTGACAACTATTTGCATCTGTTTACGCTGGAATTCAGTGCAAATCTTTCATTCTAATTTTAATTAATATATTTTTGTAACTAAATTGATTGTATACCATGAAAAAATTACTTGTAACCCTTTTTGCATGCGCTACTTTATCGTATACTCATGCAGCGGAAAACAAAACGATCCGCATTTCTACGGACAATACTGACCTGGTGCTTCAGGTAGGCGATAATGGTCGTCTGTATCAAACTTATTTAGGTGAGAAACTACTGCATGAACAGGATTTGAATAATTTTAGCTGGAGTATTCATGCAGGTGCCGATGGTAGTGTAAGTCGGCGTGGTTGGGAAGTATATAGTGGTTCAGGTAATGAAGATTATTTTGAACCAGCCATTGCTATTACTCATAACGATGGCAATCCGTCCACTATCCTGTATTATGTTTCTTCTTCCTCTAAGGTGGTTGACGGCGGTACGGAGACTGTGATCAATCTGCGTGACGACAAGTATCCGGTAGACGTCACTCTGCATTATGTGGCTTATCCGAAGGAAAACGTTATCAAGACCTGGAGCGAAATCATACATCAGGAGAAGAAACCTGTAATGCTTTCGACCTATGCCTCTACCATGCTTTATTTCAATAATTCAGCTTATTACCTGACTGAGTTTAGTAGTGACTGGGCGAAGGAAGCACAAATGAGCAGCCAACAGTTACAGTTCGGCAAGAAAGTGATCGATACGAAGTTGGGGAGTCGTGCCGCTATGCATACGCATCCTTTCTTTGAAGTAGGACTGGATCAATCGGTCAGAGAAGATCAGGGAAGCGTATTGATGGGTACATTGGGCTGGACCGGTAATTTCCGTTTCACTTTTGAGGTAGACAATGTAGGAAACCTTCGCGTAATCCCTGGCATCAATCCTTATGCTTCGAACTATAAGTTGAAACCGAATGAAGTGTTTACTACCCCTGAATTTATCTTCACTTTAAGCTATGACGGTGCAGGGAAAGGTAGCCGGAATCTCCATGAGTGGGCACGTAACTATAGTTTGAAAGATGGCAAAGGTAGTCGTCTGACTCTTCTGAATAACTGGGAAAATACAGGCTTTAACTTTAATCAGGAGATACTGGCTGAATTAATGAAGGAAGCCAAATATCTGGGTGTAGATATGTTCTTATTGGACGACGGGTGGTTTGCAAACAAATATCCCCGTAAAAATGATCATGCAGGTTTGGGAGACTGGGATGTGAATCATAATAAATTGCCCGGCGGTATTCCGGCTCTGGTGAAAGCTGCTAAAGATGCAGATGTGAAGTTTGGTATCTGGATTGAGCCTGAAATGGTGAATCCAAAGAGTGAACTCTTCGAGAAACATCCGGATTGGGCGATCATGCTGCCTAATCGTGCTACGTATTATTATCGTAACCAGTTGGTACTGGATCTCAGCAACCCCAAAGTGCAGGACCATGTATATGGTGTTGTAGAGAACATTATGAAAGAAAACCCCGATGTTGCTTTCTTCAAATGGGATTGCAACAGTCCCATTACCAATATTTATTCCCCATATTTGAAGAATAAGCAGGGACAGTTGTATATTGATCATGTCCGCGGTATCTATAATGTTCTGAAACGTGTGAAAGCTACCTATCCTGATGTCCCGATGATGCTTTGCTCCGGTGGCGGTGCGCGTTGCGATTACGAAGCATTGAAGTACTTCACGGAATTCTGGTGCAGTGACAATACCGATCCGGTGGAACGTGCCTATATTCAATGGGGCTTCTCCCAGTTCTTTCCAGTAAAGGCTATGGATGCTCATGTGACGAGTTGGAACAAGGCGACTTCCATAAAGTTCCGTACCGACGTGGCCTCCATGTGCAAACTTGGTTTCGATATTGGTCTGAAAGAACTTACTGCCGATGAACTGACTTATTGCCAGACAGCGGTAGCCAACTGGAAACGTCTCCAAAACGCTATAATGGACGGTGACCAGTATCGTTTGGTTTCTCCGTACGAAGGGAATCATATGGCGCTGAACTATGTAAGCAAAGATACAAACAAGGCGGTTCTGTTTGCTTATGACATTCATCCGCGCTTTCAGGAAAAACTGTTGGCGGTGAAATTGCAAGGTTTGGACCCGAATAAACAGTATAAAGTGGAAGAAATCAACCTGATGCCTGCTGCAAGTTCCGGATTGGCAGCTAATGGAAAAGTATATTCCGGTGATTATCTGATGAAAGTCGGTCTGGATGTATTTGGTTTAGGACAAACTCAAAGCCGTGTTATTGAACTGACTGCTCAATAACAGGCGGCTGACGGCGTTTTTCTTTCATTATCTTGATTTGCACTGTCATAGTGCAGAATATTCAATAAATTGCACTGTTATAGTGCAATTTATTTATATATTTGCGATACTAATACCCTAAAAAATATGGATGATATCGCTATATGTTGTATGTCCGGTGGATATAAGAATGTGTTTACGCATGGTGTTCTGAGAGCTTTTGAGGAGAAAGGAATAAGGGCGAAAGCGTATGCATCCTGTTCCTCTTCCGTCTTGATAGCAGCCTTTGCGGCATTTAATAAAGTGAGTGCATTAGACCTTTCCTTGTGGAGAGACGGATATACAACGAGTCAGGCCGAAGGCAACCAAAGCGGTGCCATGTTGCAATCCATTCAGCGGTTGTCGGCAGAGATTAAGGACAATCTGTGGAACCCGCAAGCCGCCCGCCTGTTAGTGGCAACCAGTTTTGTGAAAAACGAAGAAGCCGCCCAAGTCACTCAATCGGACGGAGCCAGACGTCTGGGACAAATGCTGCTGATAAACGCCCTGCGTCATAAACCGGAATGGAAAAACCGGAATCTCGAATTGCAGATGTTCGATACCCATTCGGATGAGCGGACTGCGCTACTGACCAAAGAAAACCTGAATGAAGTGGCCTATGCCACCACCCGCATGCTTCACGCCTGGAACATTCCCGCATTTATCAACAATAAACCGTACGTAGACGGTAGTTACACTTCCATTTGTCCCGTTGTTCCCCTTGCCGAATTGGGATACAAAGAGATTATCTGCATCTGCACAGAAAAAGAAAAAGTGACTTTTGATCTCTTCTCAGACGAAGAAGTCCCTGCCCGGATTAATGACTCCACCATCCGTTTTATAAAGCCTGACCATGACTTGAAAGAGGTGGGAGTCGATTTCTATACCATTGCAGGCAACGGACTGGAAGACGTCTATAATCACGGTCGTGAAAAAGGACTGAGTTTCTGATTTCTCTATGATACTTAAAACAACCGAAAAGACAATGAGAAGATACAATGTTTACTTGTTGCTAACTTTACTTTCCCTCTTCGGGCTGGCAGCTTCGTGCGCCCGGCATGAACCCCGTTTCCGTATCGGGGTATCCCAGTGCAGCGACGATGAGTGGCGCCACCAGATGAATAACGAGATGCTGCGCGAAGCACTCTTCTATGATGAAGTGGAAATCGACATCCGCACCGTGAAGGATGATAATGCCCGTCAGATAGAGGACATTCGCAATTTCATTGAGGAAGGGGTGGACTTATTAGTCATTGCTCCCAACGAAGCCGCCCCCATCACCCCGGTGGTGGAAGAAGCATACGACCGTGGCATTCCCGTTATTGTATTCGACCGCAAGATACTTTCCGATAAATATACCGCTTATATCGGTGCGGACAATTATGAGATAGGAAAAGCGATAGGCCGCTACGTGGTTAATATGCTCCAGGGAAAAGGAAATGTAGTGGAAATATCAGGCTTGACCGGTTCCACATCGGCGATAGACCGACATCAGGGCTTTGTCTCTGCCATTTCCCCTTACCCCGGCATCAAGCTCCTGGGGCGTGAAGATGCCGGATGGTTACGCTCCGAAGCAGGGCAGAAAATGGATACCTTGCTGGCACACTTCCCTCAGATAGATGTGGTGTATGCCCAGAACGACCGGATGGCGGCAGGTGCCTACGCTGTTGCCCGGCAGAAAGGCAGGGCGGGGGAGATGCGTTTCATTGGTACGGATGCCCTGTCCGGCGAAGGATATGGTGTGGAACAGGTGTTGAAGGGCGAACTGGATGCCACATTTATTTATCCCACTGGTGGCGACCGGGTGATACAGATAGCAATGGACATTCTGAATAAACGTGACTTTCCGCGCGAAACGATATTAAATACCTCTGCTGTGGACAGTACCAATGCCCAGATTATGCAGATGCAGACCACGCATATTGCCACCCTTGACGGAAAAATAGAGACGCTGAACGGAAAAATGAATCATTATCTTGACCGCTACGCCACACAGCAGGTGGTGCTGTTAGGTAGTTTGTTAGTGCTCCTGTTGGTTGTCGGCTTATTGGTTGCCGTTTACCTTTCGTTGCGCACCAAGAACCGCCTGAATCGGGAACTCTCCCGGCAGAAGGAGAAACTTGAAGAACAGAAACAACAGTTGACGCAACAGAAGGAGCAACTTATCCAGCAAAAGGAGCAGTTGGAACAACTTTCCCATGAATTGGAAGCGGCCACTCACGCCAAGCTGGTGTTCTTTACTAATGTTTCTCATGATTTCCGTACTCCTCTGACGCTGATTGCCGACCCCATTAACCAGCTTCTTGCTGATAAATCCCTCGGGGAGCATTCCCATCAGTTATTGGAACTGATGAAGAAGAACGTTAATATCCTTCTTCGTCTTGTCAATCAAATCCTCGATTTCCGTAAAGTAGAGAATGGGCGTATGGAACTCCATCTGGGTCCTTTCGACCTGTTAAGTAATTTCCGTAGCTGGAACGATTCCTTTCGCATGGCCTTGCTGAAAAAACATATCTCTTTCTTCTTCGAAGCCATGCCCGACGCGGATTTCCGCATCATGGCGGACTGCGAGAAGATAGAGCGCATCTACTTCAACCTGTTGTCCAATGCCGTGAAGTATACCCCTGAGAATGGAAAGATAGTCGTGAGCCTGCAAGCCGATGTCGCGAGTCTTCGCTTCTCCGTCTTCAACTCCGGCAGCTACGTTTCTTCCCAGGAAGTGGATGCCATCTTTGAGCGTTTCTATCAGATAGATGGTCATCAGGCGGGTACAGGCATCGGACTGGCTCTTGTACGCGCCTTTGTGGAGATGCATGGCGGGCAAATCACAGCTCAGAGTGATGAAAAGGGAACGACATTTACCGTCCTTCTTCCGGCTCAGAGCATTTCCCAATATCATCCTACCGTGGTGACGTTGCCTGCCGGAGAGACGGAAGTTTCTGCTACGTTAGTGGAAAGCGAGTTATCGGCTGATGAAGAGGAGGCAGGAGCAACGGGACGTCCCACAGTATTGGTTATTGATGATAATGCCGATATCCGTCATTATGTAAAGACGCTGCTTGCCGAAGAATATCAGGTACTGGACGCACCGGAAGCAGCTACAGGCATACGCCTTGCCATGAAGTACGTCCCCGATGTGATTGTTTCCGATGTAATGATGCCCGGTATGGATGGCGTGGAGTGTTGCCGCCGCCTGAAAACGGAATTGCAGACTTGCCATATCCCTGTCATTCTTCTCACTGCCTGTTCGCTCGACGAGCAACGCATCCAGGGATACAATGGAGGTGCAGACTCTTATATCTCCAAGCCTTTCAATTCGCAGTTGCTCTTGTCCCGCATCCGTAATCTGATAGATTCCCGTCGTCAGCTTCGACAGTTTTTTGGTGATAACCAGACGTTGGCGAAAGAGAATCTCAGCGATATGGATAAGGATTTCGTTTCTCGTTTCAAGGCTCTTGTGGAAGAGAAGATGGGAGACGCGGAACTGAATGTGGAAGACTTAGGCAAAGATATGGGGCTGAGCCGCGTGCAACTTTACCGTAAGTTGAAGTCACTCACCAACTATGCGCCCAATGAACTGCTGCGTCAGGCACGCCTCAAAAAGGCGGCTTCTCTGCTTGCTTCTTCGGAGATGACGATTGCGGAGATTGCATACGAGGTTGGTTTCTCTTCTCCCTCTTATTTCACGAAGTGTTACAAGGAGCAATTCGGTGAAAGTCCTACGGATTTCTTAAAGAGAAAGAAATTATAGCTTTACAAGGGTAGGAAATAATAATAATTACCTACTTTTGTAGTCTGAAACAGGAATAGACGTTTTATGAAATACAATCTTTGTTGCATTGGATATATTACTTTGGATAAAGTAGTTACTCCGAAAAAGACAGTGCACATGCCAGGGGGAACATCTTTCTATTTTGCACATGCCATCAAACATCTGAGTACGGAAGGATTCCAACTTGTCACTGCCCTGGCGGATAGTGAGATGTCGGTGGTGGATGATTTGAGGAAGCAAAACATCGAAGTGAAAGTGCTTTCCAGTGCCCGTTCTATCTGCTTTGAGAATATCTATGGTGAGGATACCAACGAACGGAAACAACGGGTGACAGCAAAAGCAGATCCTTTTACAGTTGAAAGTTTGCAGGATGTGAATGCCCGCATTTACCACTTGGGTAGTCTGTTGGCGGATGATTTCTCGTTGGAGGTCATTAAATCTCTTGCGGGCAAAGGTTTGCTCTCTCTTGATGTGCAAGGCTATTTACGTGAAGTGCAGGGGGAAGAAGTGCTGGCGGTGGATTGGACTGAAAAGGAGGAAGCTTTGAAGTATATTCATATCCTGAAGGCCAATGAACATGAGATGGAAATGCTTACGCAGTGCGCAGACCCTTATGATGCCGCACTCAAACTGGCTGCTTGGGGTGTGAAGGAAGTTTTATTGACTTTAGGAGATAAAGGCTCGCTTATTTACGTGGACAATCGTTTTTATGAAATACCTGCCTATCCGGTAGAGAACGTGGCGGATGCCACCGGTTGTGGGGATACGTATATGGCTGGTTATTTGTATATGCGTAATAAAGGCGCTTCTTATCAGGAGGCCGGTTGCTTTGCTGCCGCTATGTGTTCGGTAAAGTTGCAAAGCTATGGTCCGTTCAGTGGAACGGAAGAGGAAGTTCTGGAACTGATAGGAACAGTTATCAGTCAATAATATCAATCAAATAGTATCTCAAATTCTTCTCCCGGGGAGGAGAGAAATTTGAGATACTACAGTTTACAACAATACTTGCTTATTTCAACATCTGTGGTAGATTGTCTCTTCCCCAGAAGTAATAGACAGCCAGACCTATCCAGCTAGTCAGCAATACAAGGATGGCAACTAATAGTTTTTTCACTCCATCCACGTTCCATTTCATAATTTCCAATACGGCTTTGATTGCAAGTATCAAGCCAATAATCCAAATAATAAATCCGATCATAATGTTTGTTGTTTATTGATTTTAAAACAAATAAAGGCTACATCCAGTTCATGGTGCAGCCTTCATTTTTCAGAGTCAGTTATTTCTATTTCAATAATTATCGAAATTATTCGGCGTCAGCACCCCAATTTCCCTTAGACAAACGCTTGTAGCTGTTGTAACGCCATTTAGCATTGTCTTCGGCAGCTTGGAACAGTTCGGCTGCTTCTGCAGGATATTGTTTCATTACAGAAGCGTAACGAACCTCACCCTTCAGGAAGTCTTGGAATCCGCTCCAATCCGGTTCTTTGCTATCCAGCGTGAAAGGATTCTTGCCTTCAGCTTCCAAAGCCGGGTTGTAACGCCACAAGTGCCAGTAACCGCACTTAACAGCTTTTTCTTCTTCTGCCTGGCTCTTACCCATACCTGCTTTCAGGCCGTGGTTGATACACGGAGCGTAGGCAATGATAAGTGATGGACCGGGATATGCTTCAGCTTCGCGGAGAGCTTTCAGAGTTTGGGCCTGATCAGCACCCATGGAAATCTGAGCAACATATACATAACCGTAAGTAGTAGCCATCAGACCCAGGTCTTTCTTGCGTACACGCTTACCGGAAGCAGCAAACTTAGCGATAGCGCCTACCGGAGTAGCCTTAGAAGACTGACCACCTGTGTTAGAGTAAACCTCAGTATCCAATACCAAGATGTTAACGTCCTTGCCGCTTGCGATTACATGGTCGAGACCGCCGTAACCTATGTCATAAGAAGCACCGTCACCACCGATGATCCACTGGCTGCGTTTTACCAGATATTGTGACAATTCTGCGATTTGTTTGCAGTGGTTACACTTGTCTTTACCGGCTTCAACGATAGGAATGATCTTTTCAGCCAGTTCCTTCGTCTTGTCTGCATCGTACATGTTTTCAATCCATTCGCCGAACAGGGCTTTGGCATCTGTCGGAGTGCAGTCGGCTGCAATGGCTTCCTGCATTACTTTCACGATGCGGGCACGCATCTTCTCGTTAGCGAGTTCCATACCCAGACCGAATTCGCAGAAGTCCTCGAACAGTGAGTTAGCCCATGCGGGACCGTGACCCTTTTCGTTCTTGGTATAAGGAGTAGAAGGAACAGAACCTGAGTAGATAGAAGAACATCCTGTAGCGTTAGCCACCATTTCGCGGTCGCCGAACAATTGGGAAATCAGTTTTACGTACGGAGTTTCACCACAACCTGAGCAAGCGCCTGAGAACTCGAACAGCGGAGTTGCGAACTGGGAATTCTTCACGTTGGCCTTGATGTCAACCAAATGTTGTTTGCTCTTCACGTTTTCGGTGCAGTAAGTCCAGTTGGCAGCTTCCGGCAATTGGCCTTCCAGATGCTTCATGGTCAGAGCCTTGCCACCCTTCTTCGGGTTGCCCGGACAGATGTCGGCACAGTTACCGCAACCCAGACAGTCGAGAACGTCGACCTGCATACGGAATGTCATGCCTTCGAATGCTTTACCTACTGCTTTCAGTTGAGTGAAGTTCGCACCTTTCTGCTCTTCGGCATCGAGTACGAACGGACGGATGGCAGCGTGAGGACAAACATAAGCACACTTGTTACACTGGATACAGTTTTCAGCATTCCATTCAGGTACGAAAGCAGCTACACCACGTTTTTCGTATTTAGCTGTACCTTGATACCAAGTACCGTCTTCGATACCTTTGAATGCAGATACTGGCAGCAAGTCACCGTCCTGTGCATTGATCGGACGAACTACTTCGTTGATGAATGCGGGATCGTTGTTTTCAGCCTTAGCGTCGTCACCAAGGTTAGCCCAAGCCGGATCAACAGCCAGTTGCTTGTATTCACCGCCACGGTCAACGGCAGCATAGTTCTTGTTTACGATGTCTTCACCCTTCTTGCCGTAAGACTTAACGATGAATTTCTTCATCTGTTCTACAGCCAAGTCAACAGGAATAACGCCTGTGATACGGAAGAATGCTGATTGCAGGATGGTATTGGTACGGTTGCCCAAACCGATTTCCTGAGCAATCTGAGTTGCATTGATATAGTAAACAGTAATGTTGTTTTGTGCGAAATATTTCTTAACCTTGTTCGGTAAGTTCTTGGCCAGTTCTTCACCTTCCCAAATAGTGTTCAACAAGAAAGAACCGTTCTTACGTAAACCACGAGTTACATCGTACATGTGCAAATAAGCTTGTACGTGGCAAGCTACGAAGTTCGGAGTATTTACTAAATAAGTAGAACGGATAGGAGTATCGCCGAAACGGAGGTGAGAGCAAGTGAAACCACCAGATTTCTTAGAGTCGTATGAGAAATAAGCCTGACAGTGCTTGTCGGTGTTGTCACCGATAATTTTCACTGAGTTCTTGTTAGCACCTACAGTACCGTCAGCACCTAATCCGTAGAATTTAGCTTCAAACATACCTTCGCCGCCTAATGCGATTTCTTCTTCTTGAGGAAGAGAAGTGAAAGTTACATCGTCTACGATACCCACAGTGAAGTGGTTTTTCGGCATTGGCAGAGCCAAATTCTTGAATACAGCGATGATTTGAGCAGGAGTAGTGTCTTTAGAACCTAAACCGTAACGTCCACCTACGATAACCGGAGCGTTTTCTGTTCCATAGAAGCAGTCTTTAACATCCAGATACAAAGGTTCGCCGTTTGCTCCCGGTTCTTTAGTACGGTCAAGAACTGCGATAGTCTTGGCAGTCTTAGGTACAGCAGCCAAGAAATGTTTAGCAGAGAACGGACGGTATAAATGTACAGAAACCAAACCTACTTTTTCACCTTTGCTCATCAAGTAGTCGATAGCTTCGCGGGCAGCTTCTGTAACAGAACCCATTGCGATAATTACGCGTTCAGCGTCTTCAGCACCATAGTAATCGAACAAACCATGAGGGCGGCCTGTGATTTTGCTGATTTCGTTCATGTATTCTTCTACGATAGCCGGAACTGCTTCATAGAAGTTATTGCAAGATTCTCTGTGCTGGAAGAAGTGGTCGGGGTTTTCAGCCATACCGCGTGCAACAGGGTTGTTAGGATTCAACGCGCGTTGACGGAATTCTGCCAAAGCCTGTTGATCAATCAGACCTGCCAGATCTTCATTCTCCAGCATTTCAATTTTTTGGATTTCGTGAGAAGTACGGAAACCATCGAAGAAGTTGACGAATGGCACGCGAGATTTGATAGTAGCAAGATGAGCTACAGCAGCCATATCCATAACTTCTTGTACAGAACCTTCGCACAACATGGCGAAACCTGTTTGGCGGCAAGACATGACGTCCTGATGGTCACCAAAGATACACAATGCGTGTGAAGCCAATGTACGAGCCGATACGTGGAATACGCAAGGCAGGAATTCACCGGCAATTTTGTACATGTTAGGGATCATCAGCAACAGACCCTGAGATGCAGTGTAAGTGGTAGTCAACGCACCTGCCTGAAGAGAACCATGAACAGCACCTGCTGCACCGCCTTCTGACTGCATTTCTTGTACCAAAACTGTTTCGCCGAAGATGTTTTTACGACCTGCGGCAGCCCATTCGTCTACGTATTCAGCCATAGTAGACGACGGAGTGATGGGATAGATAGCAGCTACTTCAGAGAACATATACGAGATATGTGCTGCTGCCTGGTTACCATCACAAGTGATGAATTTTTTTTGTTTAGTCATACAATTACTAATTATTAGGTAATAAAATCTATTCTTTATCTCTTAATATAAAAAGCCGAAAAGCCATAATGGGATCATATTTCCGTGTCCTAATTCCAATTTGTGTAGGGCATAATACACGTTTGGATTATTTTTGAACTTGCACCCTTCTGCGCAAATACGGAAATGCAGTCCGTTGTCTACCATAAATGAAGTGCCTTTATCGCCTTTATATAGTTTATGGTCCTTATACAGGGTATTCATGAAAAATGTATCCAGTACATCCTGTTCTTCGACCTTTACCGGATAAATGGAGTACATCAGGTTGGTGTTGTGCATCATCAGTTTGGAAGGTTTCTTGGGAAATTCCTCTCCCTTGGGATAAACCATATTGATAAGACGCGCATCTGCCAGATACTTAATGTAATTCATCACCGTGGCACGTGAAGTTTGAATCTCCGTGGCCAGCTGGCTGACGTTCGGAGCAACGGGTCCGTCCACAGCTAGCAAATATAGTAATTTTTTTATCTTTGAAAGATATTTCAGCTCAATTTGTTTGATAAGAAGTATATCTACTTCTATCATCATATTCATGGTTTTTAGCAGATTCTCCGAAAAGTTACGTTTTTCCAGGAAGAATGGGTAGAAACCGTGATGCAGATAGTCTTGAAAATAATCCAAGGGCTTCACGTTGCGCAGGATGGTTTTCGCTATCTGTTCGTGATTCTCCAAAATTTCTTGTAAGGTATAGGCACGGAAACAATTGCCGCTTTGCAAATTCAGATATTCGCGGAATGAGAAACCTCTCAGATAGTATACCTTGACAATGCCGCTCAGTTCTGGATTTTCTTCTTTCAGTCGCATCACAGATGATCCGGTGAATATAATCTTCAGAGTAGGAAACATTTCATAGCAAGCACGCAGGTCGTGGCTCCATTCGGGATACTTAAACACTTGGTCTATCAACAAAACTTTTCCTCCTCGTTTTACGAATTCTGCGGCAAACTCCACTAATGTATATTTAGAGAAGTAAAAGTTATTCATGTTGATGAACAGACATGAGTGATCCGTTCCGAACTTTTCTTTTGCATATTGCAGGAGGAAAGTCGTTTTCCCTACGCCACGAGTACCCTTGATACCGATCAGTCTGTCATTCCAGTCTATCTCGTCCATCAAGTCCCGGCGAACAGGAGCATTTGTATGTTCCACCAGATAACTGTGTGTTCTGTAAAAGGTTTCCATGGTTGCTTTTTTATCGGCTGCAAATATAGCAATACTAATTCAAATTGCAAACTGGAGATAGCAAAATATTATTTTTTTTTCTACTAAAAGACGGACAAGAGAAATGGTTTGTACTCTAAAACATTTATCTTTGTGTCCGGAAATGGAAGCGCTTTATTTATTCAATCCGGAAAATGATATGGCATTAGCTTGTGGTGATCCTTATTATATGGCACCTGCCAGTGCACGACGAATGGCGGCCGAGCTATCCATGTTGCCTGCATGGTATGCAGAAGAGGGAGGAACTGTGTGGCTGGATTCTGCTCAGCGTATGAAAACAATGGAAAGACAATCTTTTTTGCCGCTTTCGGTCAATTGGGTTTTAGAATTCGTACCCATTTATAATAAGGTGATTCCTTGGGGATGGAATCCGTCTTTGGTGCGTCGTTTGCAGGAAGCTGGATTTCCTGATACAGCATATCCTTCAGTAGAGCGTATGAAGCGTATCCGTCAAATATCCGGACGTCAGACGGCTGTAAAAGTGTTACGCCGCCTATGTAGACATATAGGTGGGAATATTCCCATATTGGGGGAGGCTTTTGTATTGTCGTCAATAGAGGAAGTGAAGGCTTTTGTGTTGTCTCATTCTCGTGCTTTGTTAAAAGCGCCATGGTCTGGTAGTGGAAGAGGGATACAATATGTTTCAGGTAGTTTTCCCATCCCTCTGGAAGGGTGGATTCGACACATACTTACCACTCAGCATGAGGTGATAGGAGAACCTTTTTATGATAAGCTTTTGGATTTTGCCATGGAGTTTTTTGCAGACGAGTGGGGACAGGTACATTTTATAGGGTATTCCTTATTTGAAACGGATAAGAGAGGTGTTTATAAAGAAAACTTGTTGGCGGCGGATCGGGTTATTGAAGCGAGGATATCCACTTATGTTTCTGCGGAAATCTTACATCAGGTTGGGAGGGCGTTACAGGTAGAGTTGGCAGAGGTGATAAAAGGGAGTTACGAAGGCTATCTGGGGGTGGATATGATGATATGCCGTACCCAAAATAGCGGGTATGCCATTCATCCGTGTGTGGAAATAAATCTTCGTATGAATATGGGAGTGGTAGCACGCTTGATATATGATAACTATGTGTGTGATGGCGTGCAGGGACGGTATGTTATAGAATATTATGCAAAGCCTGGTGAGGCATGGCATTCTCATCTTGCGCTTCAAGAAAAGTATCCTTTATATCTGGAGAATGGAAAAGTGAAGTCGGGTTATTTGTCACTTACACCGGTAGAGAACAATACGTCCTATCAGGCATATATCTTAATTTGATTTTCCGGATAAAGGAAGATACAGAAAAGAGGGGATGGTTACCATCCACCCCCTAATGCTTTATACAATTTTACTAATGTAATCTGTTTGTCTCTTATTGCATTGCTTAATCCTATTTGTGCGTCGAAATAGCTACGTTGTGCATCCAATACATCTAGATAGCCTATTACTCCATTGATGTATTGCAATTGGGCCAGTTCCATTGTTGCTTTAGAGGAACGTTCCAGTTGCAGGCGCGATTCGTAGATATCTTTTATCTTATTGAAGTCCACAATGGCATTGCGGGCCTCTTTGAATGCAGTCAGCACTGATTTTTCATAGCTGTAGCATTCCTGTTCGTATGCGGCCTTTTTGGCCTGTAGGGTTGCTCTGTATTTTCCCATGGCGAAGAGAGGAGTTAGAAGATTGCCACTGATATAATGAATGGGCGATTTGAAGAAATCAGAGAATTCTTCACTTTCTACGCCATATTGTGCTGTGAGGCTAAGTCGTGGGAACATATTGGTATAGGCAATACCTACACTGGCATTGGCTGCTATTAATTTCTGTTCTGCTTCACGTACATCGGGACGACGTTCCAGCAGAGTGGAGGGTAGACCTACTGGTAATGTTTCAGGTAGTTTTACTTCTTCGGGTAGAATGGAACGCTGTATGCGGTGCGGGTATTCACCTGCTAAAAATGCAATATCATTTTCTTTCAATGAAATTTTCCTTTCTAGTTCAGGAACTAAAGTTGCGGTACGTGCATACTCCACTTGTGCCTGTTGATAAGAAGTTTCTGAAGTTAGTCCTCCTTCAAAACGAAGTTTTGCCAAGCGTACTCCTTCTTTACGGGCATAGAGTGTTTGACGAACAATGTTCAGCTCATTGTCTAATGCGACCAATTCAAAATAGGCTTGTGCCACTTCGGACACAATACTCATTTTCAAGGCACGTTGCGCCTCGATGCTTCCCAGGAATTGTGCTATGCTTTTGTCTTTTGCCCAACGCAGGTTACCCCATAGGTCTAATTCCCAAGTTACGGTAAGTTTACCACCCAGTTCGGGGTCATTTTTATAGTTGTTACCACCATAATTACTTCCTTCTTTTTGAGCATAAGCGCCTCCGTTCAGTTGGGGGAAAAGGTTGGCAAAGTCTATGCGCTTCATTGCGGCAAGTTCTTTTACACGTGCCGCAGCAATTTTCATGTCTTTGTTGTTATCCAACGTTTTTTCTATCAAGCTTTGCAAGGTTGTGTCCGTATAGATTTCCCACCACTGCATATCGGCAATAGATAATGTATCCTGTTGTCGTAGCGTATCTAATTGTTGGGGCAGATGCAAGTCGGGACGTGTGTAGTGCTTACCTAATTGGCAAGAAGTCAGCAAAGTCATTCCTGATACGGCTATATATAATAATGTATGTTTCATCATTTCTTTCGTCTTTTTATATCCTTATTTTTGTTTCATTTTCGCTTTCATCTTGTATATCAGTACAAAGAAGAAAGGTACTAACAAAATTCCCACAGTTACAGCAAAGATCATTCCGAAGAATACACCTGTACCAATAGCTTGACGGCTGGCTGAACCTGGCCCGCTGGCGATAACCATAGGTAACATACCTAAGATGAATGCCAATGAAGTCATCAAAATAGGTCGAAAGCGGAGTTGTGAAGCGTGGAGTGCAGCTTGTACCACATCTATTCCTCTGTCCACTTGTTCTTTGGCAAACTCTACAATAAGAATTGCATTTTTGGCGGCCAGTCCTACCAACATCACCAATCCGATCTGGAAATAGACATCATTCTCCAACCCACAGCCCCATACACCTAGATAGGCACCTAATGCGGCTACAGGTAAAGAGAGTAATACTGCAACCGGTACCATCCAGCTTTCGTATAAGGCAGCAAGGAACAAAAACACGAACATGAACACTAATGCCAGCACCATACCGGTCTGTCCACCTGCTTGTTTTTCCTGGAAAGATAGTCCGCTCCATTCTACACCGATATTTTCTGGTAGGTGTTCGCGAGCTATTTGTTCGATAATTTCCATGGCCTGTCCTGAACTGTAACCATCTGCGGCCTCACCGCGAATCACAGAACTGTTGAACATATTAAAACGTTTGATGCTGCCCGGACCTGTGGTATACGAAGTGGTACCCAACGAGGTGAGCGGTATCATGGCATTGTCTGTACCCCGTACAAAAAATAGGTTGATATTCTCCTTATGTTCCCGGTAGGGTGCTTCTGCTTGAATATATACACGGTAGATACGATTAAACATATTGAAATCGTTTACATATACCGAACCTGTATAAGCTTTCATGGTCGAGAATACATCTGCTAAAGGTACTCCTGCGAATTTTACTTTGTCACGGTCTACATCGAAATAAAGTTGGGGGATGTCCGCTTGTAAAGCCGAGGATAAACCTGATAATTCCTTACGTTTTGATGCATAATACATCAATGTATCCGTAGCTTGTACCAAATTTTCAAAAGTGGCATCTCCACGTGCTTCCAGTTGCATCTCGAAACCACCCGAACTGCCCAATCCCGGAATAACGGGAGGGGTGGAAAGATATACCTTGCATTCGGGGTATTGCGACATGTCTTTTTTTACCTGTGCCATAATATCGTCAATAGTTTGCGAGTCACGTTCCTCCCAAGGTTTTAAGATGATAGTCAGTTCACTTCGTGCCTGACTGGTCCCTACACGCGGACTGCTTCCTGCCACGCTTTGTACATATTCCACTGCCGGATTTTCCATCAGGTATTCCACAGCACGTTCCGTCACGATACGTGTACGTTCCAACGTTGCACCTTCGGGCAGTTCCAACTCTATTTTAAAATATCCTTGGTCTTCGATGGGGAGGAAGCTGGTGGGAATAATGCGATGGATTAACAGGATGGCGATCAATACCATGCCGAATGTGCTCAGTACCCGACGCGGGTGTTTCACAATGTGCTTGATGAGTCCTACATATTTATGATTGCCGATAGCCAGCCACTTATTGATACGGCGGAATATGATATTCTTTTTCTTGTTCGGATCTTCCGGTTTCAGAATAAGTGAACACATGACTGGACTCAGTGTCAAAGCTACTACCGTAGACAGTAATACAGATACTACGATGGTTACCGTAAACTGGCGATAAAGTTGTCCGGTAATTCCACCTAGAAAACTTACGGGAACAAATACTGCTGCCAGTACCAAAGAAGTGGCGATAATGGCTCCTGTAAGTCCTTCCATAGCTTTCTTGGTAGCTTGGTAGGGAGATAGTTTCTCCTCTTCCATGATACGCTCCACATTCTCTACTACCACGATAGCATCGTCCACCACAATACCGATGGCAAGTACCAATCCCAACAGGGTCAGGATATTAAGCGAGAATCCGAAAATCAACATAAATCCAAAAGTTCCAATCAGTGAGATAGGTACGGCAACTAGTGGGATAACTGTTGCACGCCAGCTTTGGAGTGAAAGGTATACTACGATGATAACCAGTATCAGGGCTTCAAACAGTGTTTTGTACACTTCATGAATGGATTCCGAAATATACGTAGTCATATCGAAAGGTATCTCGTAACTCATTCCTTCGGGAAAATTCTTGCTGATTTCCTCCATAGCTTCTTTCACGCTTTTTGCTACTTCCATAGCGTTGGCTCCTGGTAACATATAGATGGCCAATACCGCTGCATTTTCTTTGTTGATGGCACTCTCGGTATTGTATGATTGTGCTTCGAGTGAGATGCGGGCCACATCACGTAAACGGATGATGGAACCATCGGCATTAGCACGGACTACGATTTCCTCAAACTGGCTTACGGTAGATAGACGTCCCTGAGTAGTGATGGGAATGGTTACGTCTAATCCTTGTACGGGTTGTTGTCCCAGTACACCGGCTGCTGATTCTCGATTTTGGTCTTTTAGTGCATTCTGCAAGTCGGCTACAGTCAGACCGAAATTGGCCAGTTTGTCGGGTTGTACCCAGATTTGCATGGCATAATATCGGCTTCCGATGTTTGAAACACGTCCTACGCCAGGGATACGGCGGATTAGGTCCAGCACATTCAGAGTGGCAAAGTTGCTAAGGTATATTTCATCGAACTTCGGGTCGGTAGAGGTAAGGCATAGGGTCAGCAATTGACTGGCAGCCTGTTTCTCTACCGAAATACCATTTTGTATAACTTCTGCTGGGAGGCGTGATTCTGCTAACTTGATACGGTTCTGTATTTCCACTGCCGCTAGATCGGGATCTGCCGAGATATCAAAAGTGACGGTGGCTGAAAAACCTCCCGAATTGGAACTATTTGATTCCATGTAAAGCATTCCTGGGGTACCGTTCAATTCCTGCTCTATAGGAGTGGCTACAGCCTGTGATACTGTCAGGGCACTGGCACCCGGATAGGATGCGCTGATTTTCACTACCGGCGGAGTAATCTGCGGATATTGGTCAATGGGTAGCATCGTGAGACCGATGATACCGACAATGACTATTAATATGGAGATGACAGCTGAAAATACCGGTCTGTCTATAAAGAAACTAACTTTCATAATGTCTATTGTTTTTTTGAATGCGTAAATTTTCCTCCATAGGGGAATTCGTATTCGGGAGTGAAATTATCCGATCGTATCTTCTTCCTCCGTTTTTTTGTCCTCTACGGCAGGACTTACTTTCACTTTCATGCCTGGATTCAGCTTGTGGTATCCTTCTATGACAATGTCTTCTCCGGGGGCCAAGCCTCTTTCCACCACTACTTGATTTTGGAATTCAGGACCTAATTCAATGAAACGTCTCTCTACTGTAGAATCTTTGCGCATTACATAAATATAGGCGCCGCCTTTTTCTATGATAACGGACTTTAACGGGACTACCGTAGCACTCTCTCTGACATCCAATAATAGTTTTACTTTGGTGAACTGCCCAGGAAGTAATACCCGTTCTGGATTCGGCATTTCGGCACGTACGGAGAATGTACCTGTGCGTGGATCAACTTGCGGTTCGGCAAAGTCTACTAGTCCTTTGTATGGATAAATAGTATTATCTGCCAAAGTAATGGATACATTGGGTTGCCAGGAGCGGGTGGAGTCTTTTTGACCTAAGTTCACATTACGTTCTTTACTTTTCAGATAGTCTAGAGCAGTCATGCTGAAATCCACTAATACAGTATCACTTTTTACTACGGTAGCAAGCAATGATTTGCCACCCGGACCGACTAATGTTCCTAAATCTACGTGACGTTCACTGATATGCCCTGCTAATGGAGAACGAACTATAGTATAACCTAGTTCCAGTTCTGCTTGATCAAGATCGGCACTACTCATAGCTACCGACGCTTCTGCTGTTTCATATGCAGCAGTAGCATTGTCCAAGTCCAACTGGCTGGCAGCGTTTTGTTCATATAGCGGACGGATACGTTCTAAGTCGCGTTTTGCTTTTTGTGCTTGTGCCTCATCCTTTTTCAATTGGGCGCGCGCTTTGTCAGCTTTGGCCCGATATTGATCTTGATTGATAACAAACAGCACTTGATTTTTAGTGACATATGTACCTTCTGCGAAAAGCATTTGTTCTAAATATCCCTCTACTCGGGCACGTACTTCAACGAATTGCTGTGCACGTACGCGTCCTACATATTCACCATATATTTCCACATCGTCTTGCGTTGCTGGTGCTATGGCAACTACTGGAAGTTCCGGCATCTTTGCCGGTTGATGGGAAACAATCAGGTAAATCCCGATAACTAGTCCAATACCTATTACTACAAGCGCTGTTCTTTTCTTTTTTAGCGCAATTTCTTTGTGTGTAAAAAATAGTTTCATACTTTAGTTTTGTTATTGTTTAAGATGCCATCAGTAGAAATACAAGCAGCGTGCCAAACTATTGTAAATAGTCTTTCCTATTCATAATCAGTGCTTTATTTCTGTCTTTGGTTGATAGGGAAAGTGTGGAAAATAGGCAACAGCTGTAGAATAATTCCACAGTAGGCGTAATTAAATTTAGTAGAGGATTATCGATTTGGATGCAAAAATAGTAAAATAGTGGGTAATCTTAAAATATTTATTCACTATTCATTATAATGA
>ERZ779762.70-NODE-70-length-56660-cov-3.155675_pt1 | contig 56660 bp, 56 predicted proteins | sample MGYA00511887_ERZ779762 | MGnify/ENA primary metagenome ERZ779762 (study PRJEB29588, sample SAMEA2163052) | human gut metagenome | biome: human gut; feature: human-associated habitat; material: faeces | place: Denmark | collected 2008/2010 ...
TATATAATATTATAAAATACAACGAAGGTTGTATATTGGTTGATTTATAAGGTAACCTCTAAAAACCTCCTTCACGGCAGATTTTTAGAGGTTACCTTTAGAGGTTACCATAAGACAGAATAACACGGAGGGGATATTCATGGAGGAACGCAACACTCTGCTGATAGTTGATGATTTTGAGTTCAACCGTCTGATGCTGAGCGATACTTTCAGCGACAGAAAGATCATCGAAGCAGAAAACGGCAAGCGCGCCATCGAGGAATTCGAAAAGAACAAGGACAAGCTGTGCGCTGTCCTGCTGGATATCATGATGCCGGTGATGGACGGCTTCGGGGTACTCGATTACCTGGTTGAGAACAAGTACATAGACGATATCCCCGTGTTCATCATCAGCGCGGATACTTCCGACAAGTCGCTGTCAAGGGCGTATGACCTGGGCGCGGCTGACGTCATCGCAAAGCCTTTCAATATCCGCTTCGTACGCAGGCGCATTAACAACATCATAGAGCTTTACAGCCAGCGCCGCTACCTCAGCACCCTTGTTAAGGAAAAGGGCATAGAGGTGCCTTTCCTCAAGACCGGAAACAAATAAATTTTAGCCCCCTGCTAAAAGGGGGCTTAATTACAACCAAAAAATCCCCCGGAACGGTTCCGGGGGACATTTTTCGCATTTATCAGTTGCGCATGTACTCGCGCCAGTCCAGGTCGCCGCGTTCGAGCGCATGGATAAGAGCCTCTGCAGTCGCGATATTGGTCGCAACGGGAATATTGTGCACATCGCACAGACGGAGCAGATTTATGTCGTTCGGCTCGTGCGACTTCGCATTGAGCGGGTCGCGGAAGAATATCAGCAGGTCAATCTCATTGCAGGAGATGCTGGAAGCAAGCTGCTGGTCGCCGCCCTGTGAGCCGCTCAGGAACCTCTGGATATGAAGCCCGGTCGCCTCTGCAACGAGCTTTCCGGTGGTGCCGGTGGCGCGAATTTCGTGGCGGCTGAGAATACCGCAATATGCGATACAGAACTGAACCATCAGTTCCTTCTTGGAATCATGTGCAATAAGTGCAATAACCACGGCTTATTCCCCCTTAATTGATGTTGATGGTGAGCGGAACGTCCTCACCAAGAATACGTCTTGCGATAGCGGCATACGCCTTTGCACCACCGCAGTTAGCGGGAAGCGGCTGACCCTTTGCGCCGCAAACCTTTATGTTCATATCCTCGGGAACAACGCCGATAAGCGGAATGCCAACGTTGTCCATGACCTCGTCGAGATCATACAGGATATCCTCGTCCTTGAAGTTGGGGCTGACCTTGTTTATGACCAGGCGCTGGTTAGTGCAGTTCTTTACATACAGGAAGTCCGACAGGATGGCGCCGTCACGCACGCAGACGGTATCCGGCGTAGTAACCATCAGGATAAGTTCTGCTGCCTTGATAACGCTGAACACGGAGCTGCCGATACCCGCGGTATCCATGATAATATAGTCGAAGTGCTTTCGCATCTCCTCGCAAACTTCCATTATCTTTTCAGGGTTGATGTCAATGAACGGGTTTCTCGTTGCGCAGACCAGATACAGATTATCCACACGGTCTACCTTCGTCGTAGCTGTGAGTATATCTATCTTGCCCTCAAGATATTCACCTATATCGTGCTTTACCTTGTCCTTTATACCCAGCATGATATCCAGGCATCTCAGACCAAAGTCCAGCTCTACGACAAGCGTTTTCTTACCGAGCGCAGCAAGCGCCGTAGCAACATTGGCAGATGTGGTGGACTTACCAGTGCCGCCCTTGCCTGCAGTTACCGCAATAATCTGTGACATATTATTCCCCTCTCAATCTATAATTATCCGTGTGTCGGGGCAAGTTACCCGATACAGTAAAGAATATCATTATTACTTAGCATTATTGCCCATATATATTCTATCACAAAACCGCCATAAAGGAAAGCATTTTTTTATATATTTCAAAAATTCGTGAATTTACTGTATTTCAGCTGCGTTTTTTTGTGCACATTCACACAAATATTCCAAATCATAATGCAACCATGCACTGAATATTATTTATGGAACCTATAAAAACCGGTTTGAAAAGGGAACATGGGTATACAAAAGAATTCAGACGATCAGGCATTAAACTGCATTTTTTTCGACAATTAGGAAGAGAAAATCAACAATTAGGAAGACTTTATTGACAGGCAGCGACGAAGATGGTAAAATAGACGTATGAAACGGATAAACCGTTTATGCAGAAAAACAGTGCAGACCACTGCACGCATGGAGGTATTTTATGGACAAGACCGCAGCATTACTTATCACAATTTTCCTCGGAGAGCTCGGAGTACACAGATTTATGTCCGGTAAGATCGGCACCGGCATCATCTGGCTGCTCACCGCTGGCTGCTTCGGCATCGGCTGGATAATCGACGTTGTCAACGTTGCAACAGGCAAGTTCACCAAGAAGGACGGAACTCCCTGGGTTAACGGCTGATATAGCATTTCTTCCTCCCGAAAGGGATATACAGCCTGCCGAAGCCTGATCGGCAGGCTGTAATTTTGGTTTGGATAAATACTATATAAATATATTTTTTACAAATGCTTATTTTATTTGGAGGATACACATGGCTGAAGAAAACAAAACTACAGAAACCACTGAAACCACAACAAAACAGCGCCGCAGCAAGGAAGATATCCTTGAGATAATCATCGCGGTGTTCCTGGGCATAACCGCGCTGGCTACCGCGTGGGCTTCCTGGATAGGGTCGCTCCACGGTGGAAACATGTCCACCAACTACACCAAGAGCAACAACCTCGCCGCCGACGGAAACGCCCGCTGGAACGAGGCTTCCCAGTCGCTCATGCAGGATATGCAGGTGTGGAACATGATAAGCGACTATCAGGTCGAGATACTCTATGCAAGCGAGACCGGCGACGGTGACAAGGCTTACGAGAGCGCTTACAAGATAAAGTTCATCTGCGCCGACAATCTCACACAGGAGATGGCAGACCTCATCGGCTATGACTTCAACTACGACGCCGACCAGATAATCAGCTGGGTGCAGGAAGATGAAAGAGCGACCACCAGTCCTTTTGCCAACGAGGACTACATAAACAGCTACTACGAGGACGCTCAGGCAGTACTGGCTGAAAGCGAAGCAGTGCTTGCCGAGGGTCAGACTGACAACACCAGGGGCGACACGTTCAACCTGGTAACAGTCATTTACTCTGTCGTACTGTTCATGCTCGGTATCGTCGGAACATTCCGCAGACTGCCCAACAGAATGCTCATCACCATCGTGGCTATCGCGGGCTTCCTGTTCGGAACCATCTATATGTTCACTATCCCCTTCCCCACCGGTTTCAATTTCCTCAGCTTCTTCGGCGGCTGATACATTTAGGAGAAATCAATGAAAATCAAAAAAATACTTGCAGCTGCCACAGCTGCTGCTATTGCAGTTTCGCTGACCGGCTGCCTTGGTGACGACGATGAGGACTTCCTCGGAACATCTGAAGCGTCGCAGCCTGACACTTCAGACTCGCAGCCCTACACCGAGCCTGAATACGACACCTCCGGACGCGTATTCGACAAGGGCGCCACGCAGCTTTCCATGAGCAGCGGCGACCTCACCATAAACCGTCGCAGCCGCGATACGAGCACACCCATGGGGGACAGCGGCTGGACTATCCTCGTCTACCTCTGCGGCACCGGCCTCGAGAGCGACGCCTACGCCGCTACCTCAGACATCATTGAAGCAGTGAGCGCGCAGTACAGCGAGGACGTGCGCATAGTCTACCAGACCGGCGGCACGGCGCAGTGGTACGACGATATGATATCCAACACCTCGATACAGCGCTATGTCACCACCGACGGCGACATCGAACTAGTTGACGAGATAGACAACGCGGATATGGGCGACCCCGACACGCTTTCAGATTTCGTTTCCTGGGGAATTGAAAACTACCCCGCAAAGCGCATGGGTCTTGTATTCTGGAACCACGGCGGCGGCAGCATTGCCGGCGTATGCTTCGACGAACTCCACGACAGCGACAGCCTTTCACTGCGTGAAATAGACAGCGCGCTGAACTCCGTATACGACAAGATGACGGATAAGTTTGAGTTCATCGGATTTGACGCATGCCTGATGAGCACGCTCGAGACCGCGAATATCCTTGTTCCCTATGCGCGTTACATGTTCGCCTCTGAGGAAACCGAACCCGGTGGAGGCTGGAACTACACCGACATCATGAACTTCCTCGCAGAGAACCCCGACGCCGACGGAAACCAGCTCGGAAAGTTCCAGTGCGAGAGCTACTACCAGCACTGCATAGACAACGGCGACTCCGACGGAACAACGTTCGCGATAACCGACCTCTCAAAGCTGGACGACCTGCTCACCGCATTCGACAAGACCGCAAAGGAAATGTACGAATACGATGATTTCAGCGACATCGCAAGAGCCGCTTATTCCGTTGACAACTTCGGTGGAAACAACCGCAACGAGGGCTACACCAACATGGTGGACCTCTACGGTCTGCTGCAGGCGGTACAGCCCTACGCTCCCTCTGCCGCAGAAGCGACAGACGCGCTCGACAAGGCGGTGTTATGGAGCGTTTTTGGTCCGGACCACGAGGGTGCGGGCGGCATCTCGCTGTATTACCCGCTGAGCGTTCAGGGCACCGAGGAGCTTTCGATATTCTCTGATATCTGCACCAGCACATACTACCTTGCATTCGTTGACGCAGCGGCTTACGGAAAGTCCAGCGGCGATATCTCCGGATATAACAACAGCAGTCTTTTCGGCGACACCGACGACTTCTGGAGCGAGGATTACACCCCGGACAGCTCCATCGACAACTCAGGCAGCGTTTCCTACGACGATGATTCCAGCGCCATTGATGTACAGAGCGTTTACTTCGACGAGGACGGCATCTACACCGTTCAGCTCGGCAACATGGACGCATTCAACTATGCGACCTGCACGCTGTTCATGACCATTGACGGCATGAGCGTATATCTCGGCGAGGACGACGAGGTAAACACCGATTACGACGCGATGACCCTGCGGGATTCGTTCGACGGTTCCTGGCCGTCCATAGCAGGACAGCCGCTGGCGATAGTCGCAGTAAGCGTTGACAGCGACCGCAGCGTTTACACGGCTCCCATTTCCCTCAACGGCGAACAGACCAACCTGCGTATCGAATACGACTGGAACGCCGAAAAGTGGAACGTGCTCGGCACATGGGCGGGTATTGATCCTGATACCGGTGCAGCTTCCAGGGAAACAGTGCTGCTTAAGGACGGCGACGTTATCGCGCCTGCCTATTATGTGTTCTCTGATGAATTCAACGACTACATCTACGGCGACGACATCGTTGTCAGCGGTGATATCGAAATCGAATACGAGAGCCTGCCCGCTTCCGACTACAGCTATTCCATGACTATCTACGACGTTTACGGAAGCTACTACTACACCGACAGCGTGACATTCACCTGCGAGGACGACGGCACGCTCAGCTTCTACCCCGATGAACTTGGCTGATCTATTTTTGGTTTGGTGAATATATAAGAATGGCGCCCGTTTCGGGGCGCCATTCAGTTTTTTAACAGCACACGACAGCCGCTTCCGCAGCAGCGCGTACTTCATCACAGACCTCATGGTGCAGCTGTTTCAGCGCCTCAAGGTCCCCGGCACGCGCCGTCTGCTCCGCTTTGTAGCAGATGTCCGCTGCCCTGTCCGCGCCTATGCCGCGGGCGTTGTTCTTCAGACCGTGCACCAGCGTGGTGTACAGCGCGGTATTCCCCTCGGAAAGCGCGTCTGTCAGCCGCTCCAGCGCCTTGGGTACTTCCTCGGTGAACATTATCAGCAGCTCGCGGTAGAATTCGGGGTCGTTGTCGGAATACTGCAGACCCTTTGCCGCGTCGATAAGCCCGGCAGCCTCACCGGAATTCTCACGACCCGCAGGCGCCGGGGCTTCTTCCGCTCCCCTGCCGGAAAGCTTCATCAGCAGCCGCTCCAGCTGCTCTGGGACTATCGGCTTGGCAAGGTATGCGTCAAACCCCTCATGAATGTACCTGTCACTTGCTCCGACCACTGCGTCCGCAGTGAGCACCGCAGCCGGAATGTCCCTGCATTTGCTCTCCGCGTCGCTGCGGAGCCTGCGCAGCGCTTCAACGCCGTCCATTTCAGGCATCATGGCGTCCAGCAGCAGCACGTCAAATTCCTGCTCCCGGGCAAGCCGGAGCATTTCCGCGCCGCTCTCTGCGGTGGTCACCTTTGCCTTTGTGCGCTGCAGGAGTTTCTCCAGCACCAGGCGGTTATAACGGTTGTCGTCAACCGCAAGAATCCTCAGCCCCGGGCAGACAAAGTGCGCCTCGTCCTGCCGCGGGAGTCTGCCCGTGCCCGGCATGAATGCGCCTGCCGACGTGCCGTCCACGACTTCCTGCGGGATTCTCAGGGTGAACACGCTGCCCTTTCCGTATCGGCTCTCGACGGTTATCGTGCCGCCCATGCTCTCGGCGATGTTTTTGGTAATAGTAAGCCCCAGACCGGAGCCGTCGCCTTTTGCGCCTATCCGCTCAAAGGTGTTGAATATCAGCGGAAGCTCGTCCTCCCTTATTCCGACGCCGCTGTCTGAAACCGCTATCACCAGGTCGCTGCCGTCCATCTCAGCATAAAGATTTACGTACCCGTGCTGGGTGTACTTCACCGCATTTGTGAGCAGGTTTACCGCCATCTGCTTTATGCGCGCCGGGTCGCCGATAAGCCTTTTTGGAAGATTGGGGTTGGTGGTGAACTCCATATCCAGCCCGCGCTCTTCGGCTTTCTGCACTGTCAGCAGCCGGACGTCGCGCAGCAGCTCAAGGGTGTCGTATTCTTCCTTTTCGATGGTGAGCTTTCCTGACTCTGCGCGGGAAATATCAAGAATATCGTTTACGAGCGTCAGCAGCGTATCCCCGGCGTCGGCGATGTCTGCGGAATACTCCAGCACCTCCTTGTCGTGGCTGGTGCGCATGACCATCTCATTCAGACCCAGGATAGTGTTGATAGGCGTGCGTATCTCATGGCTCATTCGCGCGAGGAATTCAGATTTCGCGGCGCTTGCGGCGTTTATCTCATTTAGCCGCTGCTGATACTGCGTCATGTTTATCAGCCATATCACCCAGCCGCATGGGGAGCTGAATTCCTGAATGCGCTCTGAACGTATCTCGTAGACATTTCCGTCGATGGTGACGCTGCTGCCTGTGCCGGACAGTGCTTTCTTTATAATGGGATGCTCCATTGCTGATTTCGCGCCGGAAAGCTCCGGAAGTATCCGCTTGGCTGTGGCGTTCATATAGATAAGCGTACAGTGCTCGTCAAGCATGACCGCGCCCTCGTCGCCGCTGTCAAGCAGGTTTGCCGGCGCGGAAGCCACGGAATAGAAATAACCGTACCTTATCAGCGCCATATACAGAAATACCAGCATTGCAAACGCGCCAAACGAAAACGGATTATAGCTGCCGAACAGCCCTGCCATCTTCATCAAGGCCTCAACGCCCATGGCCAATATTCCCACAAGAGTAAGAGAAATGCGGCGTCTCTGAATGCCGCTGTTGTGCCTTTTCAGCGAAATTATCAGCTGAACCACCGTGTATATCAGTATAAAGAGGACCACCGCATAGGTCACGTACCAGAATATTCCCCTGCCTACAACGATGCGGGAATATATGCCGTCATTCTTCATGCGCATGGAGGAATAGAACAGCCGATGGTCTGTTTCCTGAGTGGTGCCCGTCGTCACTATCGCGATAAAGCTTGCGGTATCCGCAACGGATAATATCGCCCACATCCACAGCGGCACGCGGAATCCACCCATACCCGATGTGAAATGCAGCAGCGACAGCGTGAACGGGTACAACGCCACGTACTGCATCTTGAGCGCCATTATCGCTTCCTGCGTGGTGCTGCAATCCACCATTTCAAGGTACATTCCTAGAACAAGAATGAAAAGCGAAAAGCACATAAGCATAAACGACAGCTTTGACGGCGAGGAAGTCTTGCGGATACACATTATGAACAGCGCGGCAACTCCCAGCAGCACGGCGATATGAACGCCGCAGAAAACAGCGTACATCTCAGACCTCCTTGTCCCGGAGTTTCAGCCGCACCTCGCGGCGCATTCTTACCGGCACCGAAAGCGAGCTTCCGTCAGGGAACTTCATCTCACCGCTGTCCTGGTCGTAACTCTCCACCGTATCAAGATTTACTATGTAACTCCTGCCGCACACCAGAAATCCAGGCTGATCCTCAAATTCCGGCAGGAAGCTGTTCAGCGGCGCCGAAGAGCGCACCTGCCCCTTGTCGGTAAAGAACACCGTGGAATGCCCCGCAGATTCCGCAAAGTAAATGCCGCTCAGGTACACGCGGGTCTCCTCACGGTTGAACTGCGCCGTGATATACCGGCTGGAATCAGCGAACAGCTGCCTGAAACGCCTCATCGCCCTGATGAACTCCTCATGCGTGAACGGCTTGTGCAGATATCCGTCGGCGCCGATGCTGAAAGCCTGCAGCGCGTGTTCCTCAGAGGAGGTGGTGAACACCAGCCCGTTTTCAACGCCTGATTCCACAAGCGCATGCGCGGCGTCCATGCCGTTAGTGCCGTCCATGTATATGTCGAGGAAGATTATTTCCGGCTTGTCAGGTCGGCTCCTGAAATCAGACAGCATTGCGTCGGCGCTGTCGAAAAGCTGCACCGTTACTGACGCGTGTATCTCCCTGGCATAGCTGTTGATGTTCTTAACCAGCCGCAGCTGGTCAGCCCTGGAATCGTCGCAGATAAAAATGAGCATATTTCCTCCGATGAATAGATAATTCTGATGAAAATCATACTTTTATTCTACCACAAAAAAACAACTTTGTAAAGAAGATATCGCTTATATACATATTCCCGCGAAAAATCCGCATAATTACATCAGCGGAATATTCCGCAGCACAAAAATGAAAGGTGGAACAACTATGTGGATAGATAAGCTTGCGCTGGTGCTCCTTATCATCGGCGGACTTAACTGGGGGCTTGTGGGCATCTTCAGTTTTGACCTGGTGGCGTGGATTTTCGGCGGTCAGGGCGCGGTGCTCAGCCGTATCGTGTATATCGTCGTCGCGCTTTCCGCGGCATGGTGCATATCGCTGCTCTTCCGCGGCAACAGTACCTCAGAAAGCGCAGCATAATAAAAAACGCAGGACGAAACGATATCCGTCCTGCGTTTTTGTTACTCGCCCGTTATTTCCTCTACCGTGTAATCCAGCCCCATGATGGTGCTGCGTATCACCAGTTCAGCAAGCGGTTCCTGCGAACATATGGAAGCAGTGCCGTCCTTCCAGCTGACTTCCGCAAACACGCCGTCCTGCCGGTTGAATGCCGCAGCGATACGCTCCGCGCACTTGCCGCAGTGCATTCCTCCTATCTTCACGCGGTATCTGTGCGTGAAGTTCGCGGTGTCCTTGACTATCTTTTCCCTGATATCTCCGCCGCCTGCGCCGCAGCAGCCCTGCTTTCCGCGTTTTATCATGCTGAGAACCGCAATTACGCAGATAACGGCAATAACTACGATAATGAGTATCGTTGGCAGATTTTCAGGCATTTACAGCATCTCCTAACGCAAATCTGACCAGCTTATCGACGGTGTTCTCGGAAACCTGCGCTACTATGCGCACTGCGTCCTCGTCGGCTTCCTTTTCGTCGATGCCGACCCTGTTCTTCAGGAAGTCGCACAGTATGAGGCAGCTGCTGAACAGCGCAGAAGAAGCTTTTATCCCGGCGTCCGTCAGGGATATCTTTCCATAGGGTTCCTTTAAGATGTACCCCTCGTCGCTTAATCGCTGGGTCATTTTGACTGTGCTTGCCTTGCTCACTCCCACCAGCCGCGAAACGTCAGACGAACTTATCACGCCGCCGGTCTGCCCCAGCCTGTAGATAGCGAACAGGTATTTTTTCTGTGCATATGTCAACATCGTGTCCTCCTTGTTACGGCGCTGCACTTCACGACGAAAGGCGCAGTGCTACTTATTTCTTCCCGGGAGCCTTATGCTCCGCGGAACAGGTGCTGCAGCCATTACAGCCGCCCTTGCACGCCCCGCAGGAACCGCAGTTCCCACCGCAGGTGTAACGTCCGGCTTTCTTGTCGCGCACCAGCTTTATCACTATGAGCACCACCACAGCCAGCACGACAGCGCCGACTACCAGGCTGCCCCAGTTATTCTGCAGAAATTCCAGCATATTGAACGCCTCCCGAAAGATATAGGGCGGTCAGGTTCCCCCGACCGCCCTTAAATCAGATATTTTACTTTACGCTGACTTTCGTTGTGAGCTTGGTTGCTTCCTTATAAGGTCTGAACAGCATGTATACAAGTCCGACCAGAAGAGCCACAGCAAATACCAGGCTGATGATGTTGCATACAGCGCCGCTGCCGGCAGTCATCAGTGTGCCGGTGAAGAGGTTGCCGAGCTGGTTTACGATGAGCGCGATAACATATGCGAAGCCGCACTCATAACCGATAGCGAACCAGAACCACTTTGTGTTGTTCATCTCACGCTTGATAGCGCCCATCGCAGCGAAGCAGGGTGCGCACAGCAGGTTGAATATCAGGAACGACATTCCGCTGATGCCCGTGAATGCCGCAGCCATCGCGCCGTAAACATCACCGCTGCCGCCGTAGAGAACGCCCAGGGTACCAACGATGTTCTCCTTAGCAACAAGACCTGTGATAGCTGCAACGGTCGCCTGCCAGTTGCCCCAGCCAAGAGGAGCGAATATCCAGCAGATAGCGTTGCCTATGGTTGCAAGTATCGAATACTCCATCTGACTCTCGTCCAGCATCTGGAACGCGCCGTCTACAACGCCGAAGTAGGAAGTGAACCATACGAAGATGGTGGAAAGCGTGATGATCGTGCCGGCTTTCTTGATGAAGGACCAGCCGCGCTCCCACATGGAGCGGAGAACGTTGCCGACTGTCGGCAGGTGGTAAGCAGGGAGCTCCATAACGAACGGTGCGGGGTCGCCTGCGAACATCTTTGTTTTCTTAAGAATGATACCTGAAACGATGATCGCTGCAATACCTATGAAATAAGCGCCGGTGGATACCCACGGAGAATTGTGGAAGATAGCGCCCGCGATCATTGAAATGAACGGAATCTTTGCACCGCAGGGGATAAATGTAGTGGTCATTACTGTCATACGACGGTCGCGCTCGTTTTCAATGGTACGCGAAGCCATTACGCCAGGGATACCGCAGCCTGTACCGATGAGTATCGGGATAAAGGACTTACCGGAAAGGCCGAACTTTCTGAATACACGGTCAAGTACGAACGCAACACGCGCCATGTAACCGCAGGCTTCCAGGAATGCCAGGAAGATGAACAGTACCAGCATCTGCGGAACGAAGCCAAGGACCGCGCCGACGCCGGCTACGATACCGTCAACGATGAGTCCCTGCAGCCAGTCGACGCAGTTGATGGACTCCAGACCGTTTGTGATAATCTCAGGCAGCGACGGAACGAAAGGACCATACTCAGCAGGGTCAGGCTCGTCGAAGCCATTCTCGCTGAAGTAAGCAACGGCGTCTGTGTATGTTGTGCCCAGGGTCTCGTCCTCGTCGGCGTCTGCAGGTATCTCGGAAGCGTATACCGTGATCTCGCTCTTAGCCAGCGTTTCCTCGTCCTCTACCTCATAGGGAACGGAAACCTCGGTGGGTGTGAAGCCGTTGATATCCGCAAGTGCAGCGTCAGCGTCGAAATCCTCAGCCTCTGTATCAGGCGCAACGCCAAATGCGTCAAGCGCGCTCATAGCGTCGCTGTATTCACCGGAAGCCTCGTCATATGCGCCTCTGCCGATGCCCAGCAGGTACCAGCCGTCGCCGAACACTCCGTCGTTGACCCAGCCCGTGGCATTCGCGCCGACCGTTACCATGGATACATAGTAAACCAGCCACATTACTACCGCGAATATCGGCAGACCCAGCCAGCGGTTGGTGACGATCTTATCGATCTTATCGGAAACCGTCAGACCACCCTTGTTCTTCTTGGTCAGGCAGCCCTTGATTATCGTGGATATGTAAACGTAACGCTCGTTTGTGATTATGGACTCTGCGTCGTCGTCAAGCTCTGTTTCAGCAGCCTTGATGTCGTTCTCGATGTGCTCCATCGTTTCCTTTGGTATCTTGATCATTTCGAGCACCTTTTCATCGCGCTCGAATATCTTGATCGCGTACCAGCGCTGCTGTGCCTCGGGCAGGTCATGGAGCGCCGCTTCCTCGATGTGTGCGATAGCGTGCTCTACAACGCCGCTGAATGTGTGCTGCGGCACCATCTTTTCCTTTGCCTCGGCTGCCCTGATAGCCTTTTCAGCAGCTTCAGTGATACCGGTTCCCTTCAGCGCGGATATCTCGCAGACCTCGCAGCCGAGTTCCTTTGAAAGCTGGTCGGTGTTGATCTTGTCGCCGTTCTTCTTTACGACGTCCATCATGTTGACTGCAGCTACAACCGGGATACCCAGCTCAACCAGCTGTGTGGTGAGGTAAAGGTTACGCTCAAGGTTAGTACCGTCGATGATGTTGAGTATCGCGTCAGGACGCTCGCCAACAAGGTAATTTCTCGCTACTACTTCCTCAAGGGTGTAGGGTGAAAGTGAATAAATACCAGGCAGGTCGGTGATGATAACGTCCTTTCTGCCTTTCAGCTTTCCCTCTTTTTTCTCTACCGTAACTCCCGGCCAGTTGCCGACAAACTGGTTAGAACCAGTCAGCGCATTGAAGAGCGTTGTCTTACCGCAGTTAGGATTACCTGCGAGCGCTATTCTGATGTCCATTTCATTTCTCCTCTCAATGTCTTTATAATAGACTTGTCTAACTTTGTTAGACTAATCTAACTTTTGCGCAAAAAAACAGCGGTCAGATCTCTACCATCTCTGCGTCAGCCTTACGCAGTGAAAGCTCGTAACCTCTTACAGTTACTTCGATGGGATCGCCCAGCGGTGCTACCTTGCGGATATAGATCTCTGTGCCCTTGGTGATGCCCATATCCATTATCCTGCGCTTGATGGCGCCCTCGCCGTTCAGCTTTCTGACGGTGACTGTCTCTCCTACCTTTGCTTCTTTCAGTGTTGCCATTGAACCTTCCTCCTTTAAATTGATTGTATCAGACCATTATCTTGGCTGCCATTTCCTTAGAAACGGCCACCCTGGAGTCCTTTATCCTGACAATTACATTGCCAGATATCTCACTGACTATGGTAACGAATCCCCCCGCAACAAATCCCAGGCTTTCAAGGAACTTGCGCGTTTCGGGATTTCCCCCTACTTTCTTGATCATGTTCTCTTCACCCACTGTGGCAAGTGTAAGCGGCATCATGAATGTACCTCCGTGCTAATATTAGTTTCAGCTAATCTAACTGTTTTAAAAAAGTTAGCATTTTCTAACCAAGTTATATAATACTACATACCCTGGGTTTTGTCAAGCTTTTTTCTGTAAAGAAAATCTAATTTACGAGTTTTTTGTGACTAATTGAGTTAGTTGCGGCAAACTTAGCCTTATAATTTGTAGTATTTGCACAAACTCTCTATTTTGTTACAGCACAAAACTGTCCTCGAAGTAATGTCGGCAGAAAAAATCGGCGCTTCTGTTGCAAGGCGCCGATCGATATTATTTCGCGGAATGGATATCCCGCTGCGCCACTGCGAGTCTGTCGCAACGCTCGTTTTCCTCGTGACCTGCGTGGCCCTTTATCCAGCAGAATTCCACATCGTGCACTGCCAGCAGGTCTAGCAGCTGCCCCCAGAGGTCGGGGTTAAGCGCGGGCTTTCCGTCGGATTTCTTCCAGCCTTTTTTGCGCCAGCTCTGCGCCCAGCCCTTGGTTACGCCGTCAACAACGTATTTGCTGTCGGTTGTCAGCTTCACCTTGCACGGGTACTTCAGCGCCGAAAGCGCCATTATAACTCCGGAAAGCTCCATGCGGTTGTTTGTCGTGTGTGCTTCCCCACCGGACATCTCCTTTTCCTTTCCGTCACAGCGCAGTATCGCGCCCCAGCCGCCCGGCCCCGGATTTCCGCTGCAGGCGCCGTCGGTGTATATCTCCACAAATCTCATTGGTTCTCCTTAAATCACAGAAACAGCCCCGGGAATTCTCGGGGCTGTATTCCGGTTTTAATTAGTTTGCAAGACCGGCTCTCGCGATACCCTCGGTGAAGTACTTCTGTAAGAAGATGTACATGATGACGATAGGTGCGATCGCAAGCAGGCAGGCTGCTTCCATCCAAACAACATAGTCCGTTGCCAGACCAACCTTGTTATCAAGGTACATCGAGATGATGTTCGCGATGTTGTTTACCTTCAGCGCAATGGTGTTCGGGTCGTTAAAGTACATGGAGGATACATAGTAGTCGTTCCAGTACCAAACGATGGAGAAGATAAATACTGTCAGGAATGAGCTTGCAGCATTCGGGATCATAACGCTGATGAACGTCTTGAACGGACCGCAGCCGTCAAGGTAAGCAGCGTCCTCCAGTTCCTTGGGCAGTCCGCGGAAGAACTGTCTGAACAGGTAGATGAACAGACCAGCTCGGATACCGTTACACATAAGCGCCGGAATATACATCGAGAAGTTTGTGCCTACCAGGTTGATGGAGTCGCCCATCAGTGCGTTGAACAGTCCGAAGATATCGAAATATCTGAACTGTGAGTACTGCGGGATAAGTATGATCTGTACCGGCACGATAATCTGTAACAGAACAAGTGCAAAGAAGAAGTTCTTGCCCTTGAACTTGAATCTCGCGAAGCCGTAACCGGTGAGCGCGCATGTACCTACCTGCAGAATCGAGGACACGATGTTAAGTACAAGCGTTGTCCAGAGGGTCCCGGGGTAGTTCATTGCCTTCCATACCTCAACGAAGTTCTCCATGCGGATCGTCTTGGGGATCCACATGATGGACGGGTCGTTCATCTCAGACTGCGGTCTGATCGATGTGGAGATCATGTAGAGGATAGGATAGAGGATAACGAAGGAAAGACCGAAGATGATAACTGCGCGGAAGAACGGCCATACATAACCGGCAATTCTGTGCCAGAAGATGTATCTGTAATGCTTCTTCTCCTTTGCGGTGTATCTGTGGTAATTCTTGATGATGTCGAAGTTGCTTACGCGATAATCGTCCTTCCTGGACTTCTTCGGCTTTGCAGCCTTCGCAGGAGCCGCAGCGACTGCTGCAGACCCCGTGTTGATGTCCGCGATTGTCTCTGCGATGGCTTCTGCTGTGGGTTCAGCAGTTTCTGTTACATTTTCAGCAGGCTGATCAGCAACATTATTGATATCGAATTCTTTTTCTGTCACTTCTCTGACCTCCTTAATCATTCTCGTAGTATACGAATCTGTTGATTATCACGCAGATAAGACCCAGACACGCACCTACTATCGCAAAGTAGATCCACGCAAGCGCAGCCGCATAACCGTATTCCCAGTTGCCGGACTGCTTGAGAACGTACTTCATTACCTCGTTATCGGTGGATACGAACGCGTCGATAACGGTGTAAACCAGGTTCGAAAGGATCATCGGTGAGATGTACGGGAAGGTTATCTTCCAGAAGAACTCCCACGCCGTAGCACCCTCGATGCTTGCAGCCTCCTTTGCTGACGGAGGAATGGTCTGTAAAGCGGAAAGGAATATCAGTATCTGGATACCGGAGTTCCATACCAGGTTCAGGACATCTGACGTGATGTTCTTGATGACGTCCGTGAATGTCTGGTTGATGTTGTAGATACCGATGAACTCCATCAGTTCCGTTACAAGGTCTGTCTTGAACAGTGTGCTGAACTGGGAAGCGTCGGAAATACCCTGAGAGGTCATATCACCGTTGATAACACTGATAACAGGACCAGTAGCGATAAGAACCGGCAGGAAGAATATCGCACGGGCGAGTGTTCTGCCCCTGAACTTCTGGTTAAGGATAACCGCGATGAACAGCGAGAATATCATGATGACCAGCGTGTTCGGGAGTATCTCACCCAGCGAGGAACCCAGCTTGGGGAGGAACTCCGTATCAACGGTGAACGCGTTGACGAAGTTCTTGAAACCGTTCCACTCGGTATAGATACCGGCGGAAGTCATACCCATCTCAAGTGCGTCAGCCTTTGCGAGCAGCTTGGTGTCGCAGAGCGAATACCACAGAGATGTGAGTACGGGGATAATGAACAGCCACAGGGTTCCGATAAACCACAGTGCGATAAAGCCGTAACCGTAAAGTCCCTTCTTCTTTTCGTAGGGGATCTTGGTGGTCTTGATCTTTATCTGAGCCTTTTCTCCGTCCTTGCGGCGGATATCGACCTCTTCATTGGCTGCGTTGAGCGCTGCCGCTGCGGCAGTGTTGTGAGCTGACACCCTCTGCACGGGTGCTTCGGGCACTGACTCTGTCTGCTTGTTCAGATCGACTGCTGTTTCGGGGGTATCGGTGCTGGACTCAGTGCCGAATTCAAGTTCATCATTCATCAGTCAGTTGTCGCTCCTTTCGTTTCAAAATCAGAAAGCTTTACCTCGGTGCCGTTGATGACGATCTTGAGGTTCTGCAGGTCTGCTTCAACGACTGTTCCGTCGGAGAAGGTGGACTTGTAGTTGTATCTGTCGATACACTGGAAGTCCTCGATCGTTTCATCGGTGAGAGGAAGCACATACTGCTGCATGAACTTATATTCTGCGCAGATATCCTCGACCCAGCCACTGTAATAGGTGTAGAACAGCTCGTCGTAAGAGCAGTCGGTGAACTCGTTGGGATCCTGATACATTACCTCATAGTGGAGGGGAGTACCGGTGACAACGGAGTAAACGAACAGCTCGTCTGCACTGGAGCTTGCGTTCTTAGCCTTTGTCGTGAAGGGAACGTAACCGTGGATAACCAGCTCATAGAACGGGATATCGTAGTCGAACACGTCGAAGTTGCTGCTGTAGAGGGGAACGTCCTTGAGGTAATCAACGTACGGCAGAGCGTAGTCGTTTGCCGCGCCAGCAACGAATGTGAGGCTGCTCTGGTTGATCATCTCATAGCCTGCGATAAGGTTGTTTATCGCCTGCTGACGGGAAGTGTTCCTGGAAGAGTTTGCAGTGAAATCGCTGTACAGCATGGAAGTACCACCTGCAACGGAAATAGCCTGCATGCCCTCCTTGGTATAGCTGGAGATCACCTCGCCGTAAACCTTCTGGAAGTATGCGGGAGAAAGAATGTACCAGCTGTTTCTTGTGTCGTGGGGAGTACCGAACGCCAGTTCGTAAACGCCCTGTGTCGCGTAAGCCTTTGTAACTGCTATCGCGGAAGCACCGGTCTTGGTGTAGCCGTTGCCGCTGCGCTCGTAGTTCATCATGTCAACGCTGGGGGCGAGGAGAATGCCGTTCGCTTCGCAGTAGCTCTTGAGTTCCTTGAACTTGTTCTTGCCGCCGAGCGTGCCGGAATAGTCAACGGAATTGGAGATCCTGCTTGTGATGCCGGCGCCGTTGAAGTCCTCATAGCTGAGGATTATCTTCGTTACGCCGTTATTGTTCAGCTCCTGGAGTATCTCCTTGGCCTGCTCGTAGGTCGTAGCTGCTGTTTCGAGGTTTACAGGGAAACCAAGGATAGATTGCTCCTTGACGGTGCCGCCGTAAACGTCGAGGTAAAGCGGAGCTTCTTCCTTGTCGTTCCTGGTGAGCCCCTTTTCTTCGATCAGGTACTGCTGATAGCGCTTTGCAACGTCAACATAGCTTACGTTATCCTTGATGATAGGATAATAGCTTACTGTCAGGCGGTTCTCAGGAATTCTTTTCTCCTGATAAGCGTTCAGCGGCTGTGCGTTCGTTCCACCCATGTAGTAGGTGTCGGTCGCTCTCATCTGGAAGTTGAACCATGCGGAGTTGTAGCTTGTGGACTTCTGACCGGATACAGTCGCGTTTGCGGTCGCATAGGCTGCGCCCTCAGTTACGACCTCCAGCAGAGCGTTGTTCTCTCTTACGATACCCATAACAGGCAGGTAAGCCTGCTCGGTCTTGGCAGGAGCCATATCCTGGCTCTTTGCAAGATCCCTGCCGTAGATCCTCTGGGTGTAAGCGTTGGTGTTGCTCTTGCCGTTGTTGAAGTTGATCACCGCTCCGGAACCGTCCGGTGTGATGATGTATCCGTTCTCGGAAGTGCTTGCGGCGCCGAGATCCTGCAGCAGGTTCACATCAACGATGGAACGCGTGCCCTCTACTATGTTCTCGGGGTCGTCGAGCTCTGTCTCAAAGATCTCGTCAACTGCGATGGACGCCTCGATGTGGTCGCCGTCCAGTGTAACGTAATAGGGGATCTTGATGCCCTCGGTCTTGAATTCATACTCAGCACGGAAGCCGTTCTCGACCATTGTTACGGTAACATCGCCGTCTGCGAAGGAACGCAGCGGTGTGGAAGGAGAATCCGTGTCAGTTACCTTGACCGCATTGATGACCAGGGAAGACTTCAGGTCCGATTTCTTGGATTTGTTAGCCTTGGGGTCGTCGTCTGCATTATAGGGATTGCTCCACCAGATGTGCTGTTTGTCTGTCGTGCGGAATGCAAACAGACCGGTTTCAGTGTTTACAAGCAGTTCGAACTGATCGTTGGAAGCGGCAACCTCGCACTGTGCGAGAACGTCTTCTTCATTGATCGGTGCCTTTTCCTCCTCATTGCCGGAGGAGTCGGAGCCTTCTGCCTCACCGGTGCCCTCGGCTTCTTCAGTTGCCTCGGTGCTGCCGGCCTCACCAGTACCTGCTTCCGCTGTCATGCTTGTATTCTCAGACCATGCAACGCTCTGGCTTGCCGAAAGCACCATGCCTGCGCACAGCACACCGACAAGTATTTTCTTGCGGATTTGTAGCATTATTACACCACCATTTTCAATATTTGCGCCGTCCGCTGCCCGCGGGAGCGGAACGGCTGTTTAAATGCTTCTGATCAGGAATTAAGCTTCTTGCGTTCTTTAGCGATCTGGTGCTTCTCATAAGCTGTGTAAGCAACAGCAATGACGGCGATAACAGCCACGATCACGCCGATAAAGATGAATACAAGCGCTGTCGGTTCCAGGTTTGCGTTTCTGTAAAGCAGCTCGGTATATATCGAGTAAACAAATATATAAACCTGCTGGAACAGGGATACCAAAAGAACGAGGAGTATCAGGATAACTACCATTGCGAGAATGGTTATCAGCATGAACAGCAGGGTCTTCGGTATCGAATACTGGTGAACTGTCTTCATGCCGGATATCAGCAGGACGACTGTCCACAGTATCGTAACATAGGAAACGAATGTGATGAATGCGGACTCAGTTCTGAGCAGGCAGTTGGACAGGATTATGTTGATGACCTGACCGATGATGTAAGGAACCAGAGCATAAGCGGTGTTAACGCAGATGTTCTTCATTGTACCTTCACCGTCGAACAGTGTGCACAGAGCCCAGTTGCCGATTACCCATGTGAAGAAGATAACGACAGTTCTGATGATTATCGGAACGATGTTGAATATCTTCACGTGGCTTGTGTTGAACAGGAAGCCTGTCATGAGCTCGCTGCACACGCTGACGATAAACAGCAGCGCAACGATGACCAGTGCGACCTTCATGTTGTAGGCTTTCTTCCATCTGAGGTCCTCAAAGCCTTCGAAAGGGTGACGCATAATGTAGAACGGCCATTTCCAAGCCGGCATATCAAGATCAAATCTCATAAATCAGACGTCCTCCTTTCCTTTATTCTTTTCCTTGAATATTCGTTCCTGCTCGGCGCGCTTCTTGAGTCTTCTCTTGTTCTTCCAGGAGGAGAATACGTAGATCGCGATCAGCAGGACGATGATGATCACAGCGAACAGCGTGAAGTTATCTCTGATGAAGTTCATTCTCCAGCTCTTGAACGCATCGTTGTAGCCGGACTTCGAATTGTAGTAGAAGTACTTCATCGCGGTATCGTAATCGCCCTCGTTCAGATAAGCGTTACCAAGACCGATGTATGCGAGCCAGTAGTTACTGTCGCGTCTGATAGCTTCTTCCCACGGCTGGCGCGCTTCTTCGTACTTACCTTTGTTGAACAGCGTGATAGCGTTGTGTACTATCGCACCGAACTCTGTCTGCTTGAATACCGTTACGCTCGCCTTACGGCCATCGAGAACGTATATCTTGTCGCCAAGGCTCTCAACAGCGTTCGGTGTGGTGAATGTACCCTTCTGCTGGCCGATGCCTCCGAAAATGAACAGCAGCTGGCACTCGTCGTCGTACTGGAACACACGTCCAGTAGCGACATCAAGCAGGTTGATGACTCCGTTTTCACCGATATCAACGTCGGTGATCTGGGAGGTGTATGTCTTGTTTCTGTAGTACTTTGTGAGCGCGTCGCCAAAGGTGTAATCCGAATAACCGAGGTTCGTGAAGATGTTGGTACCTGCGGAGTTCAGCTTCTTCAGCACATCGGTGGTAACGGTCTTGGACTCAGTTACCGTGTAGATGAAGTTGTCCTCGTCGATGTCGAAGTTTGAGATCTCGACCGGGACGCTTCTTCTCATGCGCTTTGCCTGCTCACGGTTGAATATCAGCTTCCAGAAAGCGTTCATCAGAACTTCGCCGGTGGCCTCAACTCGGTTGGCGCCGAAATAGCCGTTGAAGTCGCCTTCCTTGGAGAATACCACCGCACCCTTTGTGATGGACTTGATGCAGATGTACACGTTCTTGGCAGCGTCTACCAGCACCTTGTCAGGGTTGAATGTTATCGAAGAATCATACATGTTGCTCTTCGGTCTGGTGAACACCATCTCTACCTTGCCGACTGCAAGCTTGTGCTCGTCGCTGCCGATCTCATCGACTGTGAACTGTACCACACGGTCGTTTGCGTTATCAGCAACGTAGATTGTCTCCTTGCCCTCGTCGATGTCTACATAGACGCCGGTCGGACCGTTGAAATAGGGGTTCGTGAACTTGTCGAAATCAGCCTGCGTGATATTGCCTGTCTTGAGTTCGGACTCGTTCAGGCTGTACCATTCCTCCACTGCGGAGAAATCCAGGGATTCAACAGTGTACTTGAGGTTGAAATCGCTGTCTGTTACGACGATCCTTCCCTTCATGGTATCAGTGGCACCCTCTGCCTTGTAGGAAGTATCGGCTATGAACAGGTCGTTGTTATCCGAGAAGAACATGTCGCTGGGCTCCGTGAGGGAACCAGCGCCCATGTCGTTTCCGGTATAGATCTGGTCAACGACATATCCGTTCTGAGAAGGAACGGGGTCGCCCCACCAGTCGTAGTTGTATCCGGTATAAGGCTCATCTGCATAAGCAACGCTGGTCATGAGTGTTGCCGCAGCCATAACTGCCGCAGAGACCCTAGCTGCCATGCGCTTGATTGATGGCACTCAAAATCATCCTTTCGTAAATAGAATAGCTCCCGGGTAGACCCGGCGTACTGCGGCTTAGTCCTTCAGACCTGAATGAGCCATCGTCTCAACGACGTTACTCTGCAGGATAAGGAACAATATCATTGGAGGCAGCATCAGTACGACGACTGTCGCTGACGCCACGCCCGTACGGGCTATACCTGCCGCTGCTATCTGCTGCATTACGATAGGGATAGGCTTCAGCTGCTCGCTGTACACGAACAGATAACCTGTGATCTGCCATGCGCCCTGGAATGCGAAGATCATCAGGGTGAGCCATGCAGGCTTTACGTTCGGCATAACTATCTGCCAGCAAACTCTCAAATGGCTTGCGCCGTCGAGCTTTGCAGCTTCGATCATACTCTCTGGTATCTGACCCATGAACTGTTTCATAAGGAACAGACCCATTGGCGTTGCGATATACGGGAGCGTGATCGCCCAGTAGGTATCGATCATGCCGAGGGTTGCCATTACGATGTACTGTACGATGTAAGTAACAGAAGAGGTGAACAGCAGCGCGATCTCGATGACCTTGTTCATTGCCTTGACGCCGGGGGCCTTTACCTTTGCGAGCACATAGGCCGCAGAGGAGGAAAGGAACAGCTGCGCCACGGTAACGACAACAGATACGAATACCGAGTTGAAAACGTATCTTGAGAACGGAACGTCCAGGCTGCCTGCGACCTTGAGCATATCCTCAAAGTTCTGCGAGGTCGGACGCTGTACATAAAGCTTCGGAGGGAACACGAACAGTTCCTCAGAAGGCTTGATCGACTGAATGACTGAGAGATATATCGGGAAGATCATGAACAGACCGATAAGAACGAGCAGTATAAAGATCGCTATATCGCCGCCACGGGAACCTCCCCATTTTTTTCTTTTCTTGATAATGCGCATCTTCCGTCCTCCTTATGTATCCAGAATACCAGCCATAGCCTTCCGGATAACGTTGTTAACAACGATCATGACTATGAAGAGTATGAAGCATATCGCGCAGGCGTAACCCATCTCATAACGAACGGAACCGTAGTCGAATGCGTGCGTCATGATGGTGTGCGCTGCGTAGTCCGTGGACGGGAATGCTGTCAGGAATCTACCGATATCACCAGCGGTGAAGGAAGATGTGATCTGCATTACGGCTGCGAACAGGAGCTGCGGACCCATAGCCGGGATAGTGATGTAGAGCAGTTCCTGGAAGCGGTTCTTGATACCCTCGATAGCGCCTGCCTCGTAACCGGACTTGTCGATGCCCTGGAAGCCTGCACGCAGTGAAAGGAAGCCTGCACCAAGGGACATCCACATCTGTACGATGATAACGCACATCAGGATGTATCTGGAGTCGGTCAGCCACTGCTGAGCGCCGTTGATAAGACCAAGGCTCATGAGAGTGGAGTTAAGGAAGCCGTAGGTATCGCCGGAGAAGATGAGCTGCCATGTTGCGTAGATGTTACCAGCAAGGGTCGGAGCGTAGAAGATGTATGTAAATACAGTCTTGAGCGGACCGGGCATCTCATTGATGAGCCAAGCCAGCAGGAAGCACATGATGTAGCTGACAGGGCCTGTGATTATCGCAAACACCAGAGTATTCTGGATTGCGATCAGGAATACGTCGTCCTGAAGGAACAGGGTATAGAAGTTGCTGAGACCTACCCACTGAGGGAACTGAACCATGTTGAAGTTCGTGAAGCCTACAGGGAGAGAAATAACAACCGGAATGCCCGTAAATACCAGGAACAAAAGGAAGTACGGGAGAGCGAGTATGTACGCGCTGCCGTTCTTCTTCATCTCACGCATGGTATATCTGAACTTATTGTCCTCGATATACTGCGATTTTTCTTTACCGAACAAGCTGATTCCTCCTATTTTTGTATTGGTATGCTTTCCTTCCCCCCGGCGCACCGGAGGGGAGGAGTCAGCGATCAACCATTGTAATAGCCGAGATCCTTCAGCTTTCTTACGATCTCAGAGTTGATGTCTCTGTTGTAGGAGCTGAGCTGATATCTGGGGTTCTTCTGGTTGTTTACTACCGCTCTGAATGCGTTGTAAACGTTTCTTGTAACGGCATAGGAAGCCGGAATGATCGGTACTTCCTTCAGGTTCGACATCTGATCGGCGATCTTCTCGTGCTCGGTTGTGGACCAGCTGAGCTTGCTGAGAGCCTCGACGTTCGCGGTGTCGTAACGACCCATCGGACCCATGATAGCCTCGATAGTAGTACCATACTCGACCTGTACATCGGTGGTGGTGAACCAGTCGATGAAGTTCCATGCAGCGTCTACGTCCTTGCAGCTTGTGAAGATAACTGCGCCTGAAGAGCCGGAGTTTGCTGTATAGTTGATCTTGTAGGAGCCGTCAGCGTTTGTCTGTTTTGTTCCGTCCTCGTTGTATACGTAAGAACCGGGAATGTGTGTGAACGACCACAGACCCTTGATCTCAGGAGCTGCAACATTCAGCTGGTTGTAGAATGTGTAGTTCTGGAGCAGTATCGGCATCTCACCGGTTCTGAAACGAGTGAATGCGTCGTATGTCTGGTCGAAGTCGTAGATGGTGTAGAAGTCAGTCCACTGTGTGAATGCATTTACTGCCGCTTCTGTGTCGAATGTGGTAGAAATGTACTGACCGCTTGCCTCGTCGAACTTGTAGAAGTCCTGACCGGTCTGGAGCATCAGCAGAACGAACGTGTTACCTGCGTCGAATACCTGAGAAGAGATGTTGGAAGGAAGGATAAGACCTACCTCAAGGTACTTTCTCTGGATATCAGGCAGCATGTTGATAAGTTCTGTCCATGTTGTGGGAGGCGTTGTGTAACCGAGTTCCTCGAGTACGTCCGTTCTGTAGAACAGCATCGGGAAGCTCTCAGTCAGCGGCAGGCCGTAAACGCCGCCGTTGAATTCGTAAAGCGTGGTAACATCGGGGGTAAATCTGCTTACAACAGAATTATAACCCGGCTGTTCCTTGAGGTTTACGAGAAGTCCTCTGGAAGCGCAGACTACGGGGAAGTCGCCGCCGATGAACAGTGCGACCTCAGGACCCTTGCCCGCGAGGGTAGCCTCAAGAACGGCACCCTGTACCAGGGAGATATTTACCTTAGTATCGTGAGTGGGGTTGTACTCGGAGCTTACCAGTTCGTTTACAACGGTTGCCTGGTCACGGCCGAGGGAAACCCAGACGTTCAGCGTCTTTTCAGCGCCTGTGGAGTCAGACACGGTGGTGTAGTCCTCAAAGAAGGAACCGATGAATGCCTGGAAACCGAACGCAAAGGACTGGAAGAAGTTAACGCCGCTCTTGCGGAATTCATCGCAGCCAGCCTTAACTTCGATGTAGTCGATCTCAAGGGGCTGATCGCGGTAGTCTCTCATCCATGCGGAAACTGCGGAGATCTGATCCTTGATGGAGGACAGCATCTGCGGCAGATCCTCAGGGTGGTCAACTGCCATCTGGAGAATGACTGCCATGGTCTGCAGCGTAGAAGCCTCAGAACCAGCGCCGGTCAGTTCCTCGATACCTGCCTTCTCGCTATAGAGAGTGTCGATAGCTCTCTGGAAGAAGTCGAACAGGCCTTCGATCTGGTCCTCGAGGTAGTAGTCGTTGTACTCATCAGGGCTGGGACCCGTGATCATGAGTATACGTCTGTAGTAGTAGTTCAGCTCGAAGATGAGGTCGTCCAGACGCTCCATAACTGCGCCGATGTCGCCGGGAATTGCCTCGAGCATTATCTCGTTCCAGCCCTTGTTGAGCTTTACGTAGATAAGGTTGCCGTCGTTGTCGGTGAGGTCAACAGTCTGCCAGTTGGGGTCATACTGTATCTTGACGTCGTCAAGTTCCTTGCAGGGAACCTCGCCGTTGATGTAGACGCGACGGTTGGAGAAGAAGCCGCGCATCGTGCTCTGGCGTGCTCTCAGACGGATCTTATAGTATCCGTCCTCGGGAACCTCGACCTTCCATGCGACCATCTGGCATGCCTGATCCCAGGTGTCAGCGCCGATAGTGTTGTAGCGCTTCTTTACCGGGTCGCAGGGGTAAACGGACACGTCCGTTCTGTCGTATGTAGGATACAGCGTGGAAGATGTGGTGTAATCCGGAGTTTCACCCTGGATAAAGCCGCCATTCTCGCCAACGCTGGGGGTTGCGTTTATCTGATCCTGTGTGGGGGCAATGTCTGCATAAGAGGGAAGCTCTTCAGTATTGTAGAAGCGCATACCCTTGATGTACAGATTGGTCTTTATGCCTGTGAGGGAGATCTCATGAGTTCCCTCGGAAAGGTAGAAGAAGTAGGGCGTGTTGATAAGACCGTCCTTATCCTTGATAGGATAGTTCACCCAGGTGTTGTACTGCACCTGCTTGGGTCGCTGGTCATTGTCCCTGGAATCGCGTGTAATCGCGGTCTCGTTCTGCCAGTATCTGTCGAGCTCGACAAGCTTTACCTCGTCAAAGGGGTGCTCGCCGTCGATCTTCATCTCAACTTCAATAGTAGTGTTGCTTGCTGTGATAGGGTGATAGAACATTGCCATGTTGTAAAGTCCGGCAGTCTTTACGTCGAACTTCCAGGTAAGGGTGCCTTCGCAGTCCACCCAGGCAACGCAGTTGTCCTCTCCCTCATAGCTTTCGAGAGCAACATCGGCACCATCGCTCTGTTCGAAATCGGTGATGTCAACGTTTATCTCTTCCATCGGCTTGGCAGCGTCAGAATACTTAACTATGTATTTTCTGTACGTACCCTTGTTGCTGACTATGCTGAGGCTGTCTACGTCCGTCGCGGTTTCAAACGCGTCTTCCGCAGAAGCACCCGGCGCCAGCTGAACCTGAACCAGTGTAGCTGCCATCACTGCCGACATGAACAGTGACGCGGCCCTTTTCAGCTTCATGTTTCGCTCTTTTGCCACAGTGTAATCCACCTTTCCTAAAAATGCTTTGCAGCAAATCGGGTTCTCCCTCCCGATCGTTTACTTTGTGTACCCACGCGGGTAAATGGAGATCCTGCCCTCCTCGAGTTCCACGCGGACCTTGTCGCCGCCCTTCAGCCCGAGTTCTTCAAGGTACTCCTTGGGTATCTGCAGTCTTCCGGCGCGGTCGAGAACCGTCAGTTCCTCATGGGCTGACTGCTCTTCCGAAAGTTCGCCGAACGACCTCAGCGTGCCCGTTCTGCGCACAAGTTCCGTAGAAGTCTTGCCATCTCTGATGGCGACTACGCGGTCTATCTGCGCCGACAATTTTGTATCATGCGTTACTATTATTATGGTAACGCCCATGGCGCGGTTCAGTTCCCTGAACACGTCCAAAATAAGCTTTGATGTTGCAGTGTCCACCGAACCGGTCGGCTCGTCGGCAAGCAGTAGTTTGGGGTTATTCGCAAGCGCTATGGCTATCGCTACCCTCTGCTGTTCGCCTCCGGACATCTGGTCCAGCCTGCTGTTCTTTCTGTGGGAAAGCCCCACCATGTCGAGCAGTTCGTTCGCCCTCTGCTCCCTGCCGGAATACCCGGAAAGAAGCATCGGCATCTCAACGTTCTGCTTTGCGGTGAGGTACGGTATGAGGTTGCGGGCGTTGTTCTGCCACACGAAACCGACCGTTTTCCGCTTGTACTCTATGAAATCCTTTTCCGTGAACTTCAGCAGGTCCACGCCGTCTACATAAAGACTGCCAGCCGATGGCCGGTCAAGTCCGCCCAGCATGTTGAGCAGCGTGGATTTGCCGCTTCCGCTGGAACCTATCAGACCCATCAGCTCGCCGCGCTCGACCGTGAGGTCAAGCCCCTGCAGCGCCATTACTTCGACATCTTTGGATTTGTAGATCTTTACTAGATTTTCTGCCTGCACCATGATGTTTTCAGGAGGCGCAAGCATCACCTTTTTAGGCATCGGCGCCCTCCCCCGGCGTTTTTGCGGAATTGTCCATAACGTCGGAAATCACGCCGTCCTCCAGCGTGTAAACGATATCAGCCATTTCCATCATCGCCGTGTCATGCGTAGTCATCACTATGGTAAGGTCGTTCTGATGAACTATGTCCTGAAACAGCTTCATCACTGCCATTGCGGTCGGTGAGTCCAGTTCTGCGGTAGGTTCATCAGCGAAAATGATTTTCGGGGAATGCGAGATCGCACGTGCGATAGCTACTCTCTGCTGCTCGCCGCCGGACATTTCGCCCGGACGGTGGTTCATTCTTTTTTCTAGCCCGACCTGAACCAGGCTCTGTTTTGCACGCTCGACCCTCTCCTTGTACGGGAGATTTGTCAGCCTCAGCGCGAATTCCACGTTCTCGAACGCGGTCATCGTTGAGATCAGCGCAACCGACTGGAACACGAACGCCATATCAACTCTGCGGAGCTTATCCCGATCCTTGTCCGCAAGCTTTGTGATGTCGTTATCCAGAAACAGCACCTCACCGGAAGTGGGTCTGTCCAGGGCGCCCAGAATGTTTATAAGAGTAGTTTTGCCGGAACCGGATCTGCCTCTCAGTACGGAAAGGTGATTCGGCTCGATCTGCAGGTTTATCCCCTTCAGTGCATGAACCGTGCTTCCGTCCCCGATTTGAAAATCCCTACAAACGTTTCTGGCGTCAATAATATGTTTCATATCTTCCCCTCATGTCTGTGTGAATTCGACGAAATTTACACTTTTCTATAACACTGCCATCATAAATACCCTATTAATTATATCAAATTCAACCGTCAATGTCAATAAGATTTGAATTTTTTTAGTCACTTTATATAAATTGCGAAGGTCAACCGTTTCAGTTCTGAACCCTTAGTTTCAAAACCTTTCCATTCTATATATTGTGTTCTGTTTGCATTTTCCGCCAATTGCAATCTATATATTGTTAACGCTATTTAACTTGTTACTTTAGAATTAAGTAATTTTCAGATGATTGCACGTCACAATCAATCTGTTCGTCATAGTGCACAAATTCTTTTGCAAAACTTTATTAAAATAAACCACCCATATAATTCCACTATAAAGCCAGCCGAACTTCATATTTCGACTGGTTTAGTTATAATTCACAAATCGAACAAATGTCCTATGAAAGGGCGTATTAATACAAAAATCCACATAACGCAAAAAGCCCACCCCTTTCGGAGTGGGCTCAATGTTTAAGTCAGAAGACTAGAAGTGATCAGCGTTTGCTAATTACTTTCTCTTCTTAGCAACTACGATTGCAGCGCCAGCCAGAACAGCAGGAACTACAGCCAGAGCTACGCCAGTGTCAGGGTTGCCCTTGTTGTCGCCCTTGTTGTCATCCTTGCCTGCATCAGCAGTGTCAGCTGTATCAGCAGTGTCAGCTGTATCAACAGTTGTCAGACCGCCCTCATCAGTAGTGTCAACAGTGTCAACTGTATCAACAGTGTCAACAGTCGAATCCTGAACGTCATCAGTCTTAGCTACTACAGTTGCAGTAACAGCATCAGCGCTGATGTCGAGCATGTTGTCAGCAGGAACCAGAGATACGGAGATCTCCTCGTCAGCAGCTGCGTTAACAGTGTAGGTCAGGGTCAGGAGAGCTGTGCCGTCAGCAGGAGCATTGATACCAGCCCAAGCATAGATCATGGTGTCAGTGTTGAATACTGCGGAATCAGAGTAGGTCTTGGAATCAACCAGTGTCAGGTTCTCAGATGCCTTTACAGTGAAAGTAGTTGCAGGCTGAGTCATGCCGTTAGCAGTGATCTCAACAGTTACAGTCTCACCAGCTACAGGAGCGTCGGTGGAGAATGCGGGAGCAACAGCAGCGGATGCAACAGCAGCTGTCAGGGACAGAACTGCAGCAGCAGCGCCAAGAGATAAAATCTTCTTCATATAGTTTTCCTCCATATTATTTTATAGCTTATTTAATAAGTTCCGTCTCGGGGCTTGCGCCCCGGGAGGAACAAATTAATTAAACAGGAACTTTGGATTTCTGAATTACTTCAGGACACCAGCAGCAACGTCCTGCAGGATCTTAGCAGCGTCAAGTGCGTTTACAGCGCCATCAGCGTTGTAGTCGCCAAGCTTAACGTCGATTGTCTCGTTAGCAGCGATTGCGATGAGAATCTTAGCTGCATCAAGAGCGTCAACCTTGCCGTCCTTGTTTACATCGCCGATCTTTACATCAGGCTCGAGCTGTGCCTTAACCTCAAGGATCAGATCCTCGTAAGCGGTCTTCAGCTGGAAGTGAGAGTAGTTAACGTTGGGGTTACCGGAGTAATCCTTAACGCCCTTAACCTTCAGCCATGTATCAGCCTTGTACTGGAATACATAACCTTCGGGGTTGTTATCAGCATAGGTGAATACGCGGTTGAATTCCTGGAACATACGATCAGAAGTGAACGCATCGTTGTCATCAAATGTGTACTCAGAAGAGTATGTGCCATACTGAGTTGTGGAATCAGCAACTACCAGGCTCTCAACAGTGGAGAGATAGTAGGAAGCGTCAGCGAGCTTCTTAACCAGAGCGTCGGTAGCTGTCAGCTTACCGTCGTCAATCATGGTCTTAACTTCGTTGATGTAATCATAGATCTCACCGAAGCTGTACTTGAAGTTTGCATACTCAGCATTGAGAGTATTGTAGTAACCCTCCAGAGTGTGATATACTGTATCAGCAATGAAGCTGCTAGAACCAACCTCAACGTAAGTTACGTTGTCCTTGTAGGTCTTGATCTTGTTAGCAGCCTTTACCCAGTCAAGAGCATCCTGACGAGCGTCAACCAGCTGGTTGTGGTTGTATTCGAACAGAGCAGCGTCACCGGTCTTTTCAGCCAGGTCGTATGCCTTTTCGATCAGCTCCTCAACATTCTTCTTGGTGTGGTTGCATGTAGAAGAATCGTACTTATCAGACAGAGCGTACTTCAGGTTTCTGTAAACCAGTGTCCACTCAGTGGAAGAACCCTTCAGGGTCTTGTTGTCCAGAGCGCTGATAGTGTCGAGAGCCAGAGTCTTGTCGTTGCCAGCAACGATGATGCCGGAAGCAGCGTAATCGTCATCGGTCTTAGCGTCGAGGTAGCTTTCAGCAACCTTGAATGCGTTGTCGAGAGTTACGAATGTACGTACAGTGTCGCCAGAGGAGTTGATGATCTCGCCATCATCGTCCCATGTAGCAGACTTAACGTGTGCTACATCCTTCAGAGCTGTCCAGTTCTCAGTCTCATCAAGAGCCTCGAAGTAGCCATTGCCTACGCGGTTGTTGAGAGAAGAGGGCTTCTCGTTAGCAGCCAGGTCAGCAGCAGTTACATCTACATAAGAGGTCAGGTCAACAGTTGTGCCTGCGTTTACAAGCTTGAAGCTTGTTGCGCCTGCGAAGCCGGACATAGCGGGCTCAACAGATACAGCGCCAGCATCAGTTATTACAGTCTCCCATGTACCATCGATGCAGTAGCCCCAATCCTCTTCGCGAACCAGAGTACCAGCGTCAACAGTCTTTATAACCTTGCCATCGTCATTCTTAACTACGCCAGCCACGGTTGTGTAGTACATCTTCTTGCCAGCAGCAACGCCATTAGAAGCAACAGCCTCAGAGAGGAGCTGTGTCTCGGTCTTGGAGTCGTTCAGGGATGCACCCAGAGCAAATCCGTCAGCGTCGAGAGCGATGTAGAACTTCTTGTCAGACTTGATAGTCAGCTCAGCAGAGTTCAGCTTACCACTGCCAGTTACATACCAGATATCGGAATCGGTGGAAGCAAGAGCAGCCTTCTTCTTATCGATTGTGTAAGAGTAGTTGTCGCCGATCTTATTGTGAACATTGGTCTTGCCAACCTTCTTAACGATCTCTGCGTACAGATCTACAGCAGCAGTGGTGTTGTAATCATAAACCAGTCTGCCGTGGTAGGTGTTCATCAGGGTCTTAACGTTAGCCTTTGTAGCTCTGTTGGTGTCGTCAGCGGTGAAGCCGTTGAGAACAGATGTAGCCAGAACGCAGTCGTTGTAAGCGTCAACGATATCAGTCTGTGTTGTGGTGTTGAGCTCCTTGATCTGGTCGAGAATCTCATACTTAGCGTTGATAGTGGTGTTAGCAGAAGCAACGTAGTTGTAGATCAGGCCATAAGCGAAGTTCTTACCATCAAACTGCCAGCCGGAGTTCTTGATGGTACCTCTTCTCCAGGAATCGAATGCGAATTCCTTCTGGAGAGCGGTCTCGTATGCCTTCAGAGCGGTTCTGAAGTCCTTCTTGGTAACAGCGGTCAGAGCAGACAGCTTGCTGTGTGCATCCTCGAGTACCTCGTAAGCATCAGTGATGATTCTGGAGTCGGAAGAGGAAGCAACTGCCTCAGCGTCCTCGAATGCAGCCTCGAAAGTGGAGAAGGACTCAGGGCTCCATCTGTTGTCGCCGAGCTCTTCGTTCAGGATGTTGTTGGTGTCGTAATCCTTCTGATACTTCTTGATGAGGTCCTTCAGCTGATCAGCGGTATACTTGTGCTTGAGCAGCTCAGTGTATACAGACTCGATCATGGAGTATGCTACAGTGTAGTCGATAGTTGTAGCACTGCTGTCAGCGAGAACGTTGTCTGCATACTCGAGAGCATCCAGGAAGTCCTCACCTGCGAGAGAGCCGTAGTCATAGATCTCGTTCTCACGGAACTTGTCAAAGCTCTTTACATAAGATGTGAGATCATCGCGTGTCTTTACGTTTGCGGTAGCTACTGCGGTATCTTCTGCGCTAGCTACAGCTGCGATAGAGCCGATAGCCATTACAGAAGCCATAGCAGAAGCAAGAATTCTTCTTCTTAACATAATAGTCCTCCTAATGTTGTTTTTTATAACATCTCTGAGTTATCGGGCACTCGGATGTAATAAACGTTTTTGTCGTTCGTGACAGTAGTCAACCAGGATCCAGAAAAAGTTTCAAAATATTTTGAATTTTTTTATTTTTCCTGATTGCACTACGGTAGTCACGGACGAACCCGGAAAAGTTTCAGCATTTTCAAAAAAAATTCTGAAACTCCCGGAATTTTTTTGTCAATGTATTGACGGGCTGAATTACTTTCTCTTCTTGGAGAGAACAACAGCGCCTGCAGCTACGATAGCTACGCCTGCAACAGCAGCTACGCCCTCAACGCCGGTGTCAGGAGAGCCCTTGCTGTCAGAAGCGGTGGTGGAATCAGCGCCTGTAGCGTCTGTAGCGTCGTCAGCGGGAGCTGCAGTGTCGTCAGCAGCGGGAGCAGAAGTGCCGCCCAGTGTCAGGTTGCCCTTAGCGTCAAATGTAGCGAGTACATTGCCGTTGGAGTCGGACAGCTCGGTCTTTACAACTTCGATGTCGGACATTGTGAAGCTCCAAGCCTGCATGAAGATTCTGTAGAGCTTGAGGGTGCCGATGTCGCCGTTAGCAACAGGGTTGATAACGTCAGCTTCGATCTTGTAGGTGTAGTCGCCAACCTTGGTGGAAACGATGCCCCTAGCAGCGTCAGCAGTCTCGAGACCGAGATCCTCATCAACTACGCCCCAGAATTCGCCAGCGGAAGCCCAGTTGTACTTGTTGTACAGGTCAGCGTCGTCAGCGGTCAGGTCAGAGTGTGCGGAAACTACGATAGCGCCGCCGCCCATGCCGTCCCACCAGTCGCGGTTGTCAGCATCGTCGATTACGTCGAATGTGAATGCAACGTGTGTGATAGCGGAGAGATCCAGGCCATCAATGTTGATAGCAGGAACGCCGTCCTTGTTGTCGCCGTCGGAATATACACAGATGCCATAGTTGCCTGTGCCGTCAGCGAGCAGGTAGGGTGCACCATCAGTGATTGCGCGGAAATCAGCGCTTGCGCTTACTGCAACAGCGGATACAGCTACAACTGCAGCAGCTGCAGCGGAAAGAATCTTTGCGATTTTCATGATAAAAATCCTCCTTAATAGTTTCGCCCGTCCGGAAATATCGTCCTCCGTCGGGGAGTTACCTTTACAAGGCATAAATGTGCATCGGGACACAGATATCCTTGTATTACACTATAACATTTTCGGGGGTGTTTCGTCAATGTGCAATTTGTATAAATCTTTCCGTTCTGTTTTATTCACAATTGTTAACGATTTGTAACCACTTAAACTTAAAGCGCCGAATTCCTTTTGTTTATGCGGTCTTAATCTGGTTGCCTAATTTACCTAACATCAATTTTCCGCGATGTCGGAAAAAATTTTTTGCTTCTTTTCGTGTGTATTATTTGCCCGCTAATGTTTTGTATTCCTCTTTGAATACAAAATTCCCCGTTAATTTTATGCAACTTAACCAAATTTTCATTTCTCTCTTGAATTTCCGTCCCAGTTGTGTTATACTATTTAATGTTTCCAAACGCCTCTTTAGTTAAATGGATATAACAGCCCCCTCCTAAGGGGCAGTTGTAGGTTCGATTCCTACTGGGAGTACTCGCGAAGAATAAAGCAATGCAAAACAAAGGAAATAGAAAAAAGTTGAGTTTACTCAAATTTTTTTCTATTTCTTTTGTTTTATAGTGCGAAGCACGCGGGCTTGCGGGATGGTTTTTCCCGCAAGACTGGCATTGCTTTATAAAAAGCCGTGCAGAAAAGAGAAGTTTAACACCTTTCAAGCTTGCTTGAATTTGGTGTTATAGCTTCTCTTTTCTATAGGACGAACGTCCGCGGGCAGACCTGCTCTGCCGGGCTGGCTGCACGACGAAATATCGCGAAAAATTCAGCGATTTGGGCGAAATTGAGCTGGTTTTTGACCCTGCTATCACTTTTTTCCTAAAAGTCAAATGATTTGCCTCGCTCTTTTGACCCTATAATAAGTTCGTTTGTCTAAATCAAACAACTGCAACATATTATTTGACTCAGAATTCTCTTTTATTCCCCAGACCACATTAACATGTTATTTTTTATGATTTATATAAAAAAATTGTTATTTGAGTCAAATTGTCTTTCAAATTTGTCTGACTTTATTTTCATTTTTACAGATTAAGTCAAAAAGACTCCAAGTTTGTCTCAAAAAATTCAGTAGACTTTTGCCGCTGTTAGCGATATAATGCAAAAAGGGAAACAAAAAATTTCTTTAAAGGAGAAGTTTATCATGAACATGATAACCATTCAATGGGAAATACCGGAAGAAATGAAACCATATATAGATAGCACTAACAAACTTCGGCAAAATGCAATTCTTTTGTATCCTTATATTTTAGACAAAACCATTTCACACGGACGTGCAGCGGAAATCTTGGGAATATCAAAACTTGATTTGATTGATTTATATGCAAATATTGGATTTCCATATTTAGACTTAACTATAAATGAACTTGACAAGGATCTTGAAACATATTATTCGTTAAAATAAGCGATTATCTTTTGCTTTGAATTACCCATAAATTAACACCTCGCCTTAATCATAATATTTTCTTTCTCCATTTGGATATTCTATATATGCCCTTTTTGTATCCATGTCATAACGTGCGATTGGTTTCTTGCAAACTTTCGCTCTATGAAGCGCAGCTTTCACGGCTTCCTGTGCTCGATAATCCATTTCCGCATCCGATTCAGAAATAAAATCGCGGTATTCTTCCGGTGGAACCACCTTAACCTTCATCCCATTTTGGAGTGTAATTTCATACAAATAAATATACCTTCTTTCCATTTTCCAGTATATCTCATTACACTACAAGATGTCGAGTTTTTCATTGTCATTTGGTTATAATTATGCTATACTTTTGCTAAAAAGGAGTGAAGAATTATGGCTATTAAAAATTCACACAATACAACCAAGATTTCCAATATCGACCATGAGGAGCAGAATTCTATTATTATCAAAAGTGACTCTGTCGACCAAGCAATTTATGAAGCTGAGCAGGAAATTTTCGATGGAGCAAAACCTATTTCTCTGAAGAATGCTTTTGTAGAATTAGAGAAAAAATATTATGGATAACTTACTCTCCTTCTATAACTGAATTAATCTCGTCCATTGTCATTGGATTCTTTTCAACATACTTTTGTCTCATTCGTGCTAATCGTTTTTTGCCCTCATTCGCATTTTCCGGTGACCTCGCAAAACTCTTAACAGGGCTAAGAACCAACACCTGTTCATCCGGTTTCAACGCTTGAATATCGCTAATATCTCTTGCTGTAACCATATTGGTACACCTCCCTCAAAAATCACGAGCCACTTGTGATTATCTGTTCTTTTCCCAAGTAAGATTTTCCCACTATCATCTACGCAGATTACGCTGGCGGCACATTGAATGATCGTCCTATGTCCGACTAATTTACGCATTTCCGACATGTATCCTGTCATTTTTTGCTCCTTTCCATTACCATTTTTCTGTTTCTAATTATGTCCGTTTATATATTTGCATTTACTTCTTTCATTATCTCAACAACTTCAATTTTAACTACAGAATAAGTGGTTCTGCCAAGGCTTGCAAAATAATCCGCCCATTGCTCCGCCTCTTTATTTTTCTTGAATGCAACAAAATAAAAATATATTAAACGATTTTAAAACACCAAAACAAATCTATCCAACGCGGCAGGAAGCCTGAATTTCTGTCAGACTCCGCAGCCTAGACGTTGAATCACTTTAATTTCACTCCGCAGATCCGGCACCCACGGGTTCCTATCACAAGTCTGTCCCCATATACCACCGGCGATGCTTCAATACAGCCGCCACTTACACGCAATTCATCATTTACTTCCCCGGTCGCGCCATCGAGCAGATACATCATTCCGGCGCTAGTCGCATAGATAACCTTTCCCTCTCCCTTTTGGTCGTAGACACAGACCGGCGAAGACCAGGCATACGCCGCTTTGTGTTCCCAATTTATCTTTCCGGTTTTCTTATCAAGGCAGGCGAGCACACCATTGGTCAGCCCACCCGTGCGCGATACCGTAACATAAATGTTATCTGACAGATTATTTTTCCCCAGAGCGATCGTGGACTGGACACCCCCAGACAAGTCACTTACAGAGCGGCAGGAATATTCTTTTTTCCATATGATCTTTCCCGTCTCTGCGTCAATTTTCCAGATTGGAATCGGGGCCGTGGAACTGCTTCGCCAGCCAAGGTGAAACGAAGTGCTTGCATACAGATACACTTTGCCATCTTCGATCGACATAACCGGCGAACCATTGGAGTCGTCAAGGCAGTCCTGAACCCATACCAGCTGCAAGGTATTTAAGTTCAGACACATAAAATGCCCTCCATTGTCCTGTATATATAAGTATCCTTTATAGATTACCGCACTGTCCTCCATTCCCAGCCAATATTTGGAAGCGCTGGTACGGATTCCCTGATAATGCCATTTCACGATCCGATCCGGATTTATTGATAACGCTCCCTGCACTTCGTCGTATTTTGTACCAAGGTGGATCAGATATAAAATTCCATTTTCGCCGGGATAGATCAATGTGTCCGTCTCCGCGTCCACAAGCGCAGAAGAGTCAAAAAAACTGAGGGAGCCGCGCAGCGAAAATGGATCGCTGTCGCCAAATGTGTACAGCACACTTCCATCAATAAGGCTGATGACAAATACACGCGATTTTCCCTTGCTGCTGTTGTAGCCGCTTCCCACATACATGATTGGATAGCCCCGTGGATCCAATGCCCCGGCACCTTTAAATGTATAGCCGATGTTTAATGTATCGCGCGTCTGCTTTCCCGTCTTCATATCCAGAAAATAAATATTGCCGTCGAGGCAGGCATAAATCACTTCTACGAGAGAATCGTCTTCTTTCGCCCAGGAATACATATTCATAATCTGCTTTGTCGCCCGTGGCCATTTTATCACAAGAGGTTGTCCGGTCCAGCCGCTCCCTGTCCATGTCTTTCCCAGAGAAGTGAGTTTTCCGGTCTGATATGTCCAATCCGCCGTAAGTTTGTTCTGTTTAAAATCAGCGGTTCCCAAAACCGGATTATCTCGGAAATTATTTCCACGGAACGTAAGAATCCCCTCTTCCTGCGTGTAATTCTCTCCCTGCTCAAACGAAATCTCCTGTTTTGCACGGTATTTTTTGTTATTCGCGAGCGTCTTTCCATTTACATTAATCTGAGTCATCTTCATATATTGGGATGGCTTTGTACTTTTTATGGCATGCGGATGAAAAGAAATAACGTTATCTGTAGTTTCTTCCTTCGGTGTCGCGGCAGATTCCTGTAAAACCGTAACCGCATCTCCCGTCACTACTTTCTTTTCCGGCTTCGGATCCGTTTTGTCATCTATCGTTTTTGCGACTTCCGTCACCACTTCATTTTCATTAAATTCTTTGTCTTGTTTTACAACCGATAACGCAAAAATTGCGCCTACAAAACAAGCTGCTAATACACTTATAAGCAGCAGACACATCAGTATCTTTTTCATTGCTTCCCCCCTGTTCCTTTTATCAGTATCATATCATACCTTGGATAAAAAACAAAGACAAAAATAACGCCAGACCGGATCACCAGCCTGGCATTACTTTGATTCTATTTTCTTCTATCAAATTGCTTTCTACTTTATCCTCTTGCAAGATAGAACAATGGTTTTACAAAGGTATCGTTGCGGAAAATATAGTCTTTTCCATTCCATTTATTATATGCTGCGATAATCGCAATTGACGAACCGGTCGTATAATTTCCTCCACTCACGATCTGCACCCATAAATTTGTCAATTTGTCCCAGCTTTTATGATTGCACCACTGAAGATAGTACCATTTTCCACCGCCTGCATGAATGCACTGCAGATTGGCATTATTACTTGCCCCGGAATGCGTAAAACGTTCACTTCGGATTGGCTGCGGCGCTGCATCTCCGCCACCTGCAGGTCGCTGATCTTCAACATCGGAAGGCGGATCATTATGCCCGGAGAGAGAACGTACTGTCAAAAATTGCAGATATTTATCACAAACACCATGGCGTAGCCGGGTATCGCACCATGCAGGTATACTTAGAGCGTGAAGGTTTTTCATACAGTACGGCAACTGTCCACAAGTACATGAATTCCATACTTGGATTGAAAGCTATCGTTCGCCCGAAGAAACCGGAATATGAGAATGGAAAACCGCATAAAGTATTTGAAAATAAGATACAGCAGGACTTTACAGCAGATAAAATCAATCAAAAATGGTGTACCGATTTTACCTATTTGTTTTTGGAAAACCATGAAGTACGCTACAACTGTACAATCATAGATCTGCATGATCGAAGTGTTGTCGCCGGTATAACAGATCAACATATCACAAGTGATCTTGCAATTCGTACTCTGAAAAACGCGTTGGAATCGCAGCCGTCCCTGAAAGGGAAATTAATTCTGCACTCAGACCAAGGGTCACAGTTTACTTCCAAAGCATTCGTAGAGTTTTGCGAATCATACAATCATGTGCGTCCACATAGTTTTAATGGATATTTACCCCCCTATCAGGCTAGAATCGCCTAATGCGATACAATGCTCGAATGGATTGCTTGAGTACTCCTTACCGGGAGTGTTCCGCGTATGTCAAGGACAAAGCCGCCAAAGGCGGTGCGAAGCATCCTTTACATACACTAGAGACTCCGGTAATATCCAAGCAACAATCCAATGAATTTTTTTAGCCACAAATGTTACAAAAATGCTTGACCACAACATATTTTAAAAAAGGGATATGCGCCGCCGGAACAGTACATGGCTTCCGGCAACATCGGCGCTTGGAGTGATATCTACGCTCTCTGCGCTACCATTTGTTTTGCGTTATCCGGTCAGACACCGATACCGGCAATTGACCGCCTGCAGAAAAATCCGCCACAGGAATTTACATATTTTGACAGCATTCCAATGTGGCTTGCCGCTGTGATCGAGCGTGGTCTTGCTTTACAGCCGGCGGAACGTTATAAAACACTGGAAGATTTCATCTATGCATTAGAACACCCGGAGTCCATAGAAAACGGCAACACGATCATAGAATCTGCTTCCGGGGATAACAAAACATTTCACCGGCGCTCCCGCATCGCGCTGATCTCACTCTGTGCGGCAGCTCTTGCCACAGGTGGGCTTCTGTACGCTTTCCGCGGATCTTCTGCTCTGGGCACGGTTTCGACGGTGCCGACTGCTGTACCTATGGCAGAAAAAAGCAGCACGCCCGCTTTGACTGATACAGCTTTGTCCGATACGCCTGCCTCCGGCACTCCGGCGCCGGTCGCTTCTCCGGCTTCAACCGTGCCTGCCCTCCTGACGATGGACGATGTCACAGGGTTATCGCAAAAAAAGGCGGAAAAAAAGATCCACGCGTTGGATTCTTCCATCAAGATCTACATTAAGAAAAAATATGACACCACCCAGACAAAAGGCCTCGTAATCTCCCAATCGATTGCAAAGGGGACCGTTTTTAATGCCGGTTCGCTTCCCCAGATCACTCTGACGATCAGCCGCGGAACAAAAACGGCAGGCCACAGCCGCAATACAGCCGCACCTGCCGATACAAAACCAACTTCGAAAAAGAATGACTCAAACACCTTCGATGTAACTGTGAAAAAGAAAACTCACAGTTTTGAAATTGATTAATCTCACTTTTCTTTATAACGTAAATTTTTCTGTATGATCTGCCAGATCCTTGGCAAGTTTTGTCAACTCATTGGTTGCTTCATGGCAGGAATCAATGATTTCATGGAACTCTGCCATAGATGCAGAAGTTTCTTCCGTTCCTGCTGCATTCTGTTCTGCGATCGCAGCCAGTCCATCCACGATATCCAGTACTTCTTTCTTCTGGACATCAAGTGCTTCTGTCTGTTTGCGGATCTTCTCGATTGCTTCAGCCACCTCTGCGATTTCTTCATTGAGGGATTGGAACATTTCTTCGGTTTCCTCAATTTTGTTATTTTGTGTACGAATATTTTCTGCCACTTCATTCATGGTATTTACACTGGTATTTGAATTGGCGATCAACGTATTAACAATTTCTACAATATGTTCCGCAGACTCTCTGGACTGCTCTGACAGATTTCGGATCTCGTCTGCCACAACTGCAAAACCGCGTCCATTTTCCCCTGCTCTCGCTGCTTCAATGCTCGCATTAAGAGAAAGAAGGTTTGTCTGATTGGCAATATCTGTAATTAATTCGGTTGCCTCACGAATCTCCTGTGCAGAATCATTGGTCTGATTTGTCTGATTCTGAACCAAAAGGACAGAAGATTTTGTCGTCTCACTGATGACGGACAATTCATCCAGATTCTTTGCCGCGGTTTTATTGTACTCGCGCATTCTTTCGGAACTGCCGCCAAGCGTCTCAACATTCGCAGCGGTCTGATCCAGTGCATTTCCCATCTGCGTTACTTTCTGGCTTGCACTCATCGTCTCTGCCGCCTGACTCGACGATCCATTGGCAATCTCGTCTACCGCAATATTTACGTTGTTAATCGACTCTGCAATGTGGCCAAAGGAAGCGGAAAATTCCTCTGAAAATCCCTGAAGTGCCTGAGAAGATGTGGTGATATTTGTAATAATATCACGCATGGACTCGACCAGACTCTGAACCGCACGAGCGATATCTCCGACCTCGTCTTTTCTTGTCACAAGTTCTTTCTTCATTTCCAGATTCAATACACCCTTTGACAATGTGCCAAGGTTTTTTACGGCTCCATCCAGATGTTTTACAATTCTTGTAATAACGAACATACCGATGACAATGGCAACCACAAAAACGCCCATCATGGATAAAATCATGGAAACAACGGTATTACGGACTGCTGCATTGACTTCTGCCCGACTTCGTCCACAGAAAATACTTCCCACAATTTTATCGGAATTCGGCTGATACAATGGCACATAATAACCGGAATACGGTGTTCCAAACAATTCCAGATCAGCGGAGTAGTAATCTTTTCCACTTTGTATCGTATCATATACTTCTTTCGACATCTTCGTATTGATCTCACGTTTTCCTGAACCGTCTTTCAATGTCGTAAGAACACGAGTATCTCCATAAAATACGGATAATTCTACTTGTCTTTCCTGTTTCAGTTTATCAATGAGTTCATAATTTTCGCTTAAAGTCTCATTTCCTTTTTTCAGTGTATCTCCACTCATTGTAAAATCTGCGCCATCTCCCATCTCTATGTAAGCCTCTCTTACACTGGCTGCAATTCCGCTGATCTCACGTTTAACCAAGTCTTTCGATATACTGTTCTGCTTTCCTGCACTGATTGCGATTCCTATCACCGTGATCAGAAGCAGCGGTATGGACACCGTCAAACTCAATTTGAATGCCAGGCGCACTCCTTTTTTCTTTTTCATCTTTTCCTGAGAATTCATTCTCTTTTTCCTCCTTTTTCTACAATCGCTTGGATTTTTCAGAAATTTTATTCAATTATAGCATATTTTTTACAATTGAACAAGTAAAAAAGAGCCACTACCTAAAAATAGTGGCTCTTTTGAAAATACACATTTTTGATTATGCTTCTTCCAGCGCCGTCTCTTCTTCCTCATCGGCAACCTGTACATTTTTACTTGCTACTACGCTCACAATCGGAGTATCCAAATGTGTCTGAATCTCAATCTTGTCATTCTTTGCAATATCCAGATCCGATACTTTGATAATATCACCCAGTCTCAAAGAACTACAATCAATTTCCACTTTCTCAACCAGCTCTTCCGGAGTGGCTTTGTAGGAAATTTCTTCCAAAAGTTGTTCCAGTACCCCTTCCACAACTTTCTCTTTATTGTGAAGGACAATCTCCGCAACAGAGTGTACTTTTTCTCCTTTTACCAATGCTTGGAAATCAATCTCCAAAATCTGATGGTTCATGGTATTGTAATCCATCTCTTTGATCAGTACATCGTAAGTTTTTCCTTCCAGTTCCAAATACAACTGGCTTCCTTTCATGCACTCTCTCTGGATTCTCTCTGCTTCACTCTTTTCGATCTGCACAGGAATCGAACCCTCAATCTCTTTTCCAAAAAGGTTACCTGTTACATAGCCTTCTCTTCTCAGCTTTTTAGCCTTGGTTTCCATGTTTCTTCTTTGTACTCTTAAAGTAGTCATTTGTCTTTTCCTCCATTCATACAAATTGATAACATAGGGAAGTTTGCGGAATGTCGATATTAAATTGGCGTTTCGTTTCTCTTGTTACAACTGTTGTTTTTATTTACAACTACGTTATAGCACTATTTTTTTGATTCGTCAAGGGGTCAGCCGTATTTTTTTACAAGTAATTTCACATAAGCTGCTTTTTTGTCACGTGGGACCTTAATCTTCGCCTGCTTCTGAATGCCGATAAATGCTGCTTTGCCGACACTTGTCATTTGTACGAAAAAATTGTCGTTCATACGTGCTTTTTTATATAGTATTAAATTTAACCTTTTGAGAAATACGTGCCCCTTGATTTTCCCCAAAAAGAATGATAGACTTTTAGTGCTTTGAATGATAACGATTCGCGCCACAATGTATGACAGAAAGCAGAGGAAAACAAAAATGTACTATCTATATCCGGATTATTATAAAAAATTTCACTGTACCGCAGACAAATGTATCGACACCTGCTGCGCAGAATGGCAGATTGTAATTGATGACGATTCCCTTGAAAAATACGGAAAATACGAGGGAGACTACCAGCAGACACTTTGTCAGAATATTGACTGGGAAGAGGGCGTATTTGAACACAACAAACGCGGAAAATGTGCCTTTTTGCGGGGTGACAATCTATGTGATATGTACATCCATATGGGAGCCGGCAGTTTGTGCAGCACTTGCCGGGAATATCCGCGGCACACCGAAGAATTTGAGAATCTGCGCGAGATCACTCTATCTCTCTCCTGTCCGGAAGTTGCAAAAATTGTAATGAATACAACAGAACCTGTTACCTTTATTTCCAAAGAAGATGACGAGGATGAGAGTTATGAAGATTTTGATTACTTTTTATTTTCTGAACTTGAAGACGTTCGCGAAGAAATGATCTGCATCATGCAAAACCGCAGTATAAGCATCGGAGATAGAATTGGGGAAATATTACAGATCAGTGCTTCGATACAGCGTCATTATGATGCCGGTTCGCTTATCTTATGGAAGGAATTCGATGAATCCGATCGTGTCCGCGTAAATGATGAATATGAATTCTTTGAAAGAGTATTTCTATTTTTATTTGAAGAGTTTGAAATTTTGTATCCGCAATGGGCAGAGGTTTTGGTGGAATCTCGTTTATTTTTATTTAGCGAAGGCAGAGAAGTTTTTGAACAAAATAAAGAAGAGTTCGAAACCTGGTGGAACACAAGTGGTCTGACTCCTCTTGAAATCGTTTTGGAACAATTGGTTGTCTATTTTATCTCCGTCTACCTGCTCGGTGCCGTATACGACGAAAATGTACTCGGAAAAATCGACGCCTGCATCGGCCACACCATTGAGATTTATCTGCTGCTCTTAGGACGATGGCTGAAACACGGCGAATTGGCAATGGACGATGTGATGGAAGTCGTTTACCGCTATTCAAGAGAAATCGAGCATTCCGATGAAAATTTGGAACGCGCGGAAATGCTAAACTGGTTCGAGCGGTAACTTTTCCACTATTTTCATCCGTCACGCCTGATTCATAACTTCGTCCATGATCTCTATGGATTCTTTGATCATATTGTCGCAGTGCGTCTTTTTCTCGCCGCCCTTTTCTGCATTGGCGCGTAAAAGATCCGCACAGTCAGTCATGCCATCGTGGTTTTCTGCCATTTTCTGACGGTAGGTCTGAAATGCCTGAGGGGAATCAAATCCTTTGGCACCAAGCACCATAAGAGCTGCCGTGATCGCACCGCAGGTTCCTCCGCAGCGCATTCCTGCCCCGAAATTACTTCCGACTGCGGCAGCAAGATCTTCGCTCATTCCCATTTCTTTCGCATACACACGAAGAATTGTCTGGGCGCAGTTGTTGCACATCGGTGTCGCATTTCTAAGTTTCATCGCTTCTTCTACATGTTTATTCATAGTCCTCTCCTTTTCTATCCTCACTTAAAATTTCTTCTTTTGCAGCTGTCCGATCACAGGAATCAGCATTTTCTGTGGTACAAACCGTGCCATCGTGGTTGCCGCACGAATGGTAAATTTGGGAACAATGACGATCTTTCGTTTTCTCATCTGCTCAAGTGCGTAGGAGGCACAATATTGAGGTGAAATACCCGGCAGAGCAAATTTTACTTTTGCCACATCATTGAACTCGGTGTCAACCGGTCCCGGACACAATGCTCCCACGTAAATGGAACTCCGCTTGCTGCGCTGTTCTGCTGCAACGGCGCGCGTCAGACTGACCATATATGCCTTTGTCGCATAATACGTCGCCATGAATGGCCCTGCCGGAAAAAGTCCCGCGGAAGATGCCACATTTAAAATATAACCGCTCTTTCCCTGCTTTTCCATTTTTTTAAGCATGAGTTTCATCAAAAGATGCATTGCTTTCACATTGACATCAATCATCTGGAGTTCGGTCTCTGCATCGGTATCGGTAAAATTGCCGCAAGCACCAAATCCCGCATTATTGATAAATATTTTAATCGGAAATTCTTTGGTTTGCTTCATTACACGCACGCATTCTTCCGGCCGCGAAAGATCTGCGGGAATGATTTCCGTCTGGCATCCATATTTTACCAGTTCTTGTGCCAGTTTTTTCAACCGGCTTTCACGCCTTGCCACAAGAATCAAAGAATATCCTTTTCTTGCCAGTTGTCTGGCAAATTCTCGCCCGATTCCGGAACTTGCTCCGGTTATCATTGCATATTTCATACGTTGCCGCCCCCTGTATTTTAAAAAATATCAAGACAAGTCACAAAAGCATCTCCGCCGGATTCATGAGTGCTGATCTCTTCGCCTTTATCAAAAGAAAACAGTGTGACACTGACATGATCATTTTGCGCCATGGTTTTCGAAACAACTTGTCCTTCCTGATAAGCTACCTGTTCTTTTAATGTTACCACTTCTGCCTTATTAAAATTTTTGATTCCTGACATTTTAATTATCTCCCGGTTTGGTTTTTCTACTTTTTATTATACACGTTTTATATGGAAAAATCCACCCATATCTCATGTCATTTCACCCCTTGCAATTTAACCTGCGACTCGATATACTTAATAGTATAGCATTTGTATAGAAAGAAGGCCCTTTTATGAATTCATACAGACAATGTAAAACCAAATATCATTTCCATTTTATTTTCATCCTGTTTCTTGCTTTGTTTTCCATTTCCGCGTTTCCGGATAATGTCGATGCCAAGGCATTTAAAAATGCCACTTTTGCCTATCTTGATGTTGCTCAGGGAAATGCCGAATTGATTAAAATAGGAAGCCGGGCGATTCTGATCGACACCGGCAAACACAGTGAATACGCCACTTTGCAGTCACAGTTAAAATCACTCGGCGTAAAGGGAATTTCCACACTCGTCGTAACGCATCCTGACGCAGATCATATGGAAAGTGCAGATGACGTGATTGCGGATTATAAGGTGAAGAAGATTATCCTGCCTCAGATTGCTTCTACGACCCAATGCTACAAACGTATGATATCTGCCATATCAAAATATAACGTAAAAATGATCCATCCACAGACAGGTTCCGTCCTAAAACTGGCACCTTCGTGCAAAGGAACGGTTCTTTCTGCCGATGCCAGCAGTTCTGACACCAACGAAGCAAGTATCGTCATGCGTGTCACCTACGGCAGCCGCTCCTTTCTCTATATGGGCGACGCGACTGCCCGTGTCGAAAATTCCATCCTTGCTTCCGGAAAGCCGGTTGCCTCGGATATTTACCTTCTTTCGCACCACGGTTCCGATACCGCAAACGGTGTGCTTTTTGTAAAAAAGGCGTTGTCTTCCAAATACAAGACGGCGATCATCTCCGTCGGAAAAAATAACAGCTACGGCCACCCGGTTGCCAATGTCGTGCGCCGTGCCGAAACCTATGCCAAATCATTATACCGAACAGACCAAAAGGGGTGTATCATTGCCACTACAAATGGAGAAAATTTACAGATCAAATTCAAAAAAGTGACCCATTCGGGCAGTTCCTACAGCCGATCCTCCCATCGTACTTCGGGCACTGCCAAATCCTCTGCCGGTAAATCTTCCTCCGTAAAGGACGTAAGTGAAGTGGTTTATATTACAAAAACCGGCACAAAATACCATACAAAAAACTGCCGCTACTTACGTAGCAGCAGTATCAAAACGACATTAAGCGAAGCCAGAAACAAAGGACTGACCCCTTGTTCGGTCTGCAATCCATAATAATAAAACCAGCCGGTCAATTACCGGAATTTAACAATATCATCCGGTGTCTTACGCTTTGGTTTGTTCGGAGACTCTGCCCCATATCCCACCGCGATTACAGCGACAATGGTCTCTGTCTCCGGCACACCAAGGATCTCTCGGACCTTATCGCTGTCACGAAGTCCCATGATAAGAGTATCCAATCCCAGTTCTTTCGCTTTCAGGATAAAATTTTCATTGTGAAGTCCAAGGTCATAATAACCCCATCCATTTCCGCATTCATTATCCGGATTTCCCTCGCGGTCAAATCCTGCACGATTCGACACAAAAGTGGTTACAACAAGCGCTGCTCCATCTACTTTTTTATCGTTTCCGTGAAGCAGACATTTCTGTGCAAAATCTCTGCTTTTGTCTGCATCCAGAATACAATAATATCTCGCTGTCTGTGAATTTTTCCACGAAGGAGCCTGAATTGCTGCCTCGACGATCTCATTTATCTGCTCTTTTGTCACCTTTTTTGACGCATCATACGCGCGCACACTTCTTCTGTTTTCTAATACTGTCTGAAATTCCATGATTCAGTAACCTCCATTTCTGCCATGTTAGGCACATCTAACTGTATCATATCACATTTAGGTGAAAAGTCAACGGCGTTTTTATTTTTTCTATAACAGCAAAGGTGAAAAACATATTATTAAAGTAACTATTCAGTGGCAAACATTAAGCCTAATCGTTACTTATTAAACATATGGTCTGACAATCAGGAACATAATCAAATGCACTTTCCACGCAAACTTCGCAAATACACTTTCTGTTCGTCTGTGATCCGGTAACTTTCTATCGCCTTTTGAATCGTTTTTCGATGAACCCAGTCCGAAAGCCGGTGTTCTTCCACATAAGGAATAATCGCCTCCCACTGCTTGGCAAGCGCCGTCGCCATATACCACGCAATCATCATATTCACATAATATTCATCGGACGTTACCGCAGCGACAAGTTCCGCATACTCTGGTTTAAAATCCTCATCCAGATACAGACGCATCAGGATCCCAATTCCATACCGGATCGTATATGTCGCCTCCGAAACAATCCAGCGTTTGATATGCGGCAGAAGTTCTTCTTTATGCTTTGCAAAACATTTTGGTGCCGGGAAATCACACGTCGCCCAGTTGTCAATATAAGGAAGAAATTTTTCAACCTCTTCCAAACATTTTTCATATTCTTTAATGCTCGTAATCAGTAACATATGCAGATTATTTTCTTCGTAATAATGATGAGGAAAATCTTGTAGAAAAGCTTTTGCTTCCTCCCTTTGTGCATATTCCTTTGCATATTTGCGAAGCACCGGAGTACGGATTCCTATCACACGTTCTTTGTCTGTATCCGGGATCAATCTGCTATGAAAATCGCGGTATTTTTTATCCTGCAATTCAAACAATTCTGCTTGTAATTTTTCTCTATTATATGTCATTTTAAATCTCCTTCATTGCCTTCCGAAACTGGAAGAAAAATAGAATCGCTGTAAATGTCACCGCCATCGTATCTGCCACTGGTTCCGCCATATAAACAGCACTTGTTTTGTCCGCTAAAAAAGCCGGCAGAATATAGATCAGCGGAATGAGTAATACAAATTTACGAACAACCGCAACCACGATAGAGCACAGGGCTTTTCCCAAAGAATTAAATGCCATCTGACAGGAAATCTGTATTCCAAATAAAAACATTGCTGCAAGGTAGATCCGCAGAGCTTTTTTGGTAAAAGCCAACAGTACCGCATCAGTTGTAAAAATTCCCGCAAACACCTGTGGAAATAGCATAATAAATCCCCACAAAACAATGGAATACACCAGACTCGCTTTTAATAGAAGATAAAAGGCACCTTTCACTCTCTCCGGATTTTTCGCTCCGTAATTGTAACTCATGATTGGCTGCGCCCCTTGTCCCAGTCCCTGCAAAGGAAGCATGGCAAACTGCATGACACTGGTAAGAATGGTCATTGCTCCGACTGCCACATCTCCCCCATATTTTAATAAGGAAGAATTAAAACAGACCGAGATCACACTTTCACTTGCCTGCATGATAAATAGGGAAGCTCCCAATGCCAGACAGGGAAGAAATACCTTTGGCTTCAGGTCCAGATTTTCTTTCTTTATCCGAAGAGTCGTTTTTTTGCCAAATAGGAAATGGAGTACCCAGATACACGAACATGCCTGCGAAAGTATTGTCGCCAGCGCCGCCCCGCGAACGCCAAAACCACAGGCAAAAATGAATATCGGATCCAGCACGATATTGATAACGGCTCCGATCAGAACAGAATACATTCCAATTTTTGTAAATCCCTGTGCCGTAATAAACATATTCATTCCTAATGTTAATTGGACAAATATCGTTCCAACAGCATAAATATTAAAGTAACTGACCGCATATTCAATCGTATTTTCGCTGGCTCCAAATGCAAGCAAAAATGTTCTTCCTCCGATCAGCATAATTACCGTCAGCACAATAGAGATCAAAATCTGCAACGTAAAACAATTGCCGATAATTTTCTCTGCTGAATCCGTATCTCCTTTTCCCAAAAGAATGGACGCCCTCGGTGCTCCTCCATTTCCAACCAGTGCAGCAAATGCCGACAGAATCATGATAAGCGGCATACACACACCTACTCCTGTCAAGGCAAGCGCCCCTACTTCCGAAATGTGCCCGATATAAATCCGATCTACGATATTATAGAGCATATTGATCATCTGCGCGATCACCGTAGGGATCGCAAGCCGAAACAATAATTTTCCAATCGGTTCTTTTACTAAAAAATCTTTGTTATCATTCATTTGTAATACTACCTTTCTATATTTGTTGCGAAAAGACTGCCAGAAATCTGACAGCCTTCCTGATTCAGCATTTTCAGTACTATAATTTTTTCATCAATTCCCGGATCCGTTCTTCTGTCTCCTCACACTCATCCGCAATCTGTGCAACGGATTTTCCTTTTGCAAGTTTTTTGGAAATCAGTGTAAGAAGTGTTTTCTCTTCTCCCTGTATGCGTCCCTGCTCGATTCCTTTCTCGATTCCCTCAGCAAATCCATTCTCAAGTGCATCTTCCCAGATTCCCTCGCCTAAATTACACATAATTTCCACTTCCTCTCCTAATACCTGACTTGGAATATCATATTCTTCCATGATACTAATCCGCTCTCTGCTTGTCAAGTTTTTTGAGAACTATTCGTAAAAATGGTCGTTCATACGTGTTCTTCCCTTTTACAAAATTTTCAAAGTTTGTTTTAAGTTGATTTTATTTTCATTTATTATACTAAACATAATTATTCAGGATACCTCGCATAAGATCCCGGATAGTTACGTATAAAAAGTTTAAGGAGGATATACACATGAAGCAGGTAAAAAACTTTCCAGTCCGTCGTTATGTCCTGTGAGGCTTTGAAACTCGGAAGCACCTATCAGATTTACTATGGTTCCGATCTTTCGAACCTGACACAAAGCGGTTCCGTAACCTTCACAAGCACAAGCATGAGTACCGGAAATTCCGGTTCCGGCGGTGGCTGGAACTTCGGCGGCGGCGGTTTTGGCGGTCGTCCGGGCGGACGCTGATTCTATTGCATCTTTAGAAAAAGCGGATTTGTTCCGAAGTAAATAGCAGAAAATATTTTGTACGGGAGGTTCCTTATGAAACTATTATTGGCAGAAGATGAGCGAGAACTATCCGATGCGCTGACCGTCATTTTGACACACAGCAATTATCTGGTAGATGCGGTATATACTGGCACAGATGCGCTAGACTACCTTCAGGTCGAACATTATGATGGTGTCATCTTAGATGTGATGATGCCCGGAATGGATGGTTTTGAAGTTTTAAAGACAATACGCGCTGCGGGAAATACCGTACCGGTTCTGTTGCTTACTGCCAGAAGCGATGTAGACGATCGTGTAACAGGACTTGATCTTGGTGCCGACGATTATCTGACAAAGCCGTTTGCCACGAAAGAACTGCTTGCCAGAGTCCGCGCCATCACCAGGCGGGTTACCGAAGCCACCAGTTCGCAGCTCACTCTCGGGAACATCACATTGGACTGTGCTTCCTTTGAACTGCTGTGCGGTGGGCAGACGCTTCGCCTTAACCGTAAGGAATTTCAATTGTTACAGCTGTTTATGAGTTATCCAAATCAAACCTTTTCTGCCGAACATCTGATGCAGAAAATATGGGGTTATGAGAGTGACGCAGAAATCAATGTCGTATGGGTAAATATCTCAAATCTACGAAAGAAATTTACTGCTCTGGGTGCGGACGTAGAGATACGTTCGCACCGCAATCAGGGCTATCTGATTGAGGTGAAACCATGAAAAAAATACGAAGAAAATTTATCGTCATTGCCATGCTTTCCATGTTTTTCGTGCTGTCGATCATTATCGCCGCAATGAATTACATAAATTACCAGAAAATGGGAAAGAATCTGGACGACGTTACTTATATCCTCGAAATAGGAAATGGAAGTTTTTATGAATCTCCGGATCCATCGGAGGAGAATCACGCCCCTTCGAATCCTTCCAATCCACAGGGAGAAGATCCCAAGGCACATAACAAAGTGCCGGAGCCACCAAAAAGCATATCGGAAGAAACCCCTTATCAAACACGTTATTTCACAGTACGCTATGATGCTTCCGGCACAATATATGCCACTTCTGTCGGTCATATATCCGCTGTCAATGCCACACAGGCACGCGCTTATGCCGCCAAAGTCTACGATGCGGCACCTGGTACGGGTTTTATCGACGTATACCGTTACCGCACCGTCAAATCCGGCGACCGCGTTTTATGTATTTTTATTGATGCAGAAAAAGAGTTATCCACTTACCGCGGATCTCTTATGACAAGCATAGCCATTTCTGCGGCGGGTCTGTTTTCCGTATTTTTACTGCTATGCTTATTTTCAAAACTCATACTTCGCCCGGTTGAAGAGAGCTATCGGAAACAAAAACAATTTCTTACCGATGCCGGGCATGAATTAAAAACACCCCTTACGATCATCGATGCAAATACCGAAGTTCTGGAGATGGAAATAGGATCTTCAAAATGGCTGGATAGCACGAGAAATCAGGTAATACGACTAACTAATATGGTAAAACAATTTACTGCATTAGCAAAAATGGATGAAGCGCAGGGATTTTTACAAAGAGCACGTTTTTCGCTTTCCCGTGCACTTAACGAAACCGTTGATCTGTTTATCCCTGTCGCCGCCTCCACACACCGCACACTTCAGGTATCGTGTGTAGAAGACCTGTATTATGTCGGTGACGAAGAACAGTTCCGCCAGCTCTTCTGCCTGCTTTTAGATAATGCCATCAAATATTCGACACCGGATTCCACCATTGAGCTTGCACTGAGCAAGCACGGAAAGCACCTTTGTTTTACGATTTCCAATGACTGTGATGGTATCGCAAAAGGTCCGCAGGATATTTTATTTGAACGATTTTATCGAAGCGATTCTTCCCGAAACTCTTCCACCGGTGGTTCCGGCATTGGTCTTTCCATTGCGCATTCCATCGTGGAAAACCACAAGGGAAGTATTCATGCAGAAAGCTCCGATGGAAAAAGTTTACAGATCAAAGTTCTTTTATAAGTTCTTTTAGTGTTGCGGCAGACTGTTCCAATTTTTCTCGTTCTTTTTGATCGAGCGATATTGGAACATGTGTCTCGACACCATCAAATCCTACAATCGTAGGCATGCTGAGTGCGACATCTTCAATCCCATAAGCTCCCTGAAGCACCGTAGAAACAGGAAGAATTGACTTCTCATCGCGAACAATACATTCGCAGATCCGTTTGACCGACATCGCAATTCCGTAGTACGTCGCCTGTTTTTTCTGTATAATATCATACGCACTGTTTTTTACGCGGCTGGCAATTTCTTCCATTGCCGCATCGTGATTATAAAATCCACGCATTTCACAAAAATCATGCACCGGAATCCCCGAAACATTGGTACTGCTCCACGCCACGATCTCACTGTCGCCATGCTCTCCAATAATAAACGAATGGACACTCCGGTTATCCACACTCAGGTGTCTGCCAAGTTCATACTTTAATCTCGCCGTATCCAGCACCGTTCCAGAGCCGATCACCCGCTCTTTGGGAAGTCCGCTGAGCTTTGCTGCCACATACGTCAGAATATCAACCGGGTTAGATACGATCAATAAAATCCCCTGAAAATCAAGTGCCGCGATCTGCGGCATAATTTTTTCATAAATCGCCACATTTTTATGCACAAGATCCAGTCTTGTCTCCCCCGGCTTCTGGTTTGCGCCCGCTGTCACGATCACGATTGCGGCATCCGCGATATCTTTATACTCTCCTGCGTAAATTTTCATCGGGCCGGCAAACGGCATCCCATGTGCGATATCCTTTGCTTCCCCATCCGCCTTATCAAAATTCGCGTCCAGTAACACCATTTCCGAAAACAGCTTACTCTGCATCAATGTAAACGCCGTAGCTGCGCCCACAAATCCACATCCGATCACTGCCACTTTTCTCTGATTCATGCGATCATCTCCTTTGATTGGTCTTTTCCGGTAACTACGTATTCATTCCTGAACCGTTACACTTACAACTAGATTGTACCATTTTGGCATTCTTTATTCCGTTGTTATAACCACATTTTACCAGAGATTCTTCACACGCCGTTCACTTCTAATAATAGTGAACCCATTCGTACTGTTTTTGTTCTTTCATCTGAAAACAATAAAACTCGGAGTCATGTCCCGATGGTTTTATAAAATTCTGTACATATCCCGACTGCATTTCCTCTTTCGGCAAAAGGCATTCCCATTTTTTGTTAGTCAGTTTTCCTCCATAAATCCCATCATCCGTTAATACATAGCCATAATCATCCTTTACAATAATTGGCGAAGAAGCAGAAAGCGTTCCTTCACATTGTATTGAGCAGGAAGCAATCGATTCGCCCGGTTTCTTCCCGACAATCAGATTCTGTATCGTATCCGCTCGATAAAACAGCCCATTTTTATCAAATGCACACGTATTGATCGATACCACTTCCGGAGTACCCACCATCTTCTCTTCCAAAAGATCAAATAAAACTCCATGAATCCCACCATTTGTCGTACTTTGATCCCCGATATACTGAATGAGGATTTCGTTATCATTTACCAGTGATATCCCTATCGGCATTTCTCCTTCCGTCACCTTTTTGATATCATGGATATTGATCTCCTCCACATTTCCATCTTCATAAAGCCGCACTACTTTTTGATCGGTCATTTCTCCATTCCCGATCAGCGCATAAAATCTTCCTTTGCTATCGAGTACGATGCCTATCATACCATAGGTATGATTTTTTCCAAAATACTCATTCCATGCCGGTTTTTCTGAATCCCACGTTCCATCTTCTTTCAGACAGTCAACCTCATAATAAACACGCTGCTCTTTTTTATCTTCAATCATATTTACCATAACAGGCATATCTTCGGTATTGATCACAAAAGTTCCTGTTGTGCCGGCCGCATTCATCGCCTCCGGGTTTTCTATAATCTCGCTGGCAGTCTGCCTCTCTTCTGTTTGATCTTTTATCCGGGTCTGCGTATTATTTTCTGTCTGCTTTGCACAGCCGCACAGCAGACACCCCACCGCAATGATCAATCCCATGCGAATAACAACATTACTTCGTTTCATACTTTTTCATCCTTTCATTTCTGTCAATTTCACATTGTGCAAAAATTGCTCTCACTTCTTTACAAATGTTGTCTCCTTGATTTTCAATTTTTTCGTTTTTTCATCATAACAGAGTTTTTGTTGAATCGTTCCCAGCATTTTCCCTTCATGCGCCTGATTAAGAAGCACGGCACTGACAGAGATACCCGTTTCTGACACTTCCAATAAACTGCCTTCCCTATGTATATCCGATACATCCCGTATTTTATCTTTTTCTGATAAAGAAATCTCTTTTTCAAGGTAAACCTTTTGCTCTTTGTTGTCCTTTTCCGACTGCTGGGTTTCCTGTACGGACTTCGCCGCTTTCTGCTCCGATCCCGGTCCCACATTTTGACATCCTGTCGCAAGTACACATATACAAATTCCCAATACCATTGCCTTTTTCATAAGTTCCATCTCCTCATATGTTTTTGATTCAGTATAACATATTTTTGCAAAAAAAGGCAAAATTTTGTGACAAATGGTTAAATTTTGTGATGAATGGCAAGATTTACTTTACCATTTTCTCCCACCTTGGTATCTCATACACCGCATAGTCTTCTACCACAAAAAGCGGTTTCCAGTTTTGAGTTAAATACTCTTACGCACAACTTAAATATCTCGCCCGGTAAACTTGTGCAATCTGTAACGCTTCCCGCTCTTCCAAATTTGATGGTAAAAGAATCGGAACAATTCCTTTTCGCATAAAAGAAAGATAGCACATTATACATCCCAGTGTATTTTCACACACCATCCCAATTTCAAATGAAATTTCCCGTAAAAAATGCTTTTATGCTCGGATCATACAAGGCTACCCTCGTTTCCTTATCCGCTCCGACTTCCTCTTTCTCCTCGTTTGTTGTAACTTTCATACTGATTTTTCCATCTCCCCGTATACTAAATTCCGTAACCTCTAACCCTTTTTCCTGTGGAAACTCCAGATCTTCAACCTCTCCTTCTTCGCTCACTCGTGCAAAACAAAAATTGGAGAACCATTAACGGCTGATGTCCTTTTTTATCTAAACGAAGTACCTTTTTTCTAGTTACAAAATAATATTATGTGTTATACTTAAATAAAAAACAAAGGAGATGTTTAAGATGAACATTAATCAATTTATGAAACGAAAACTTATCGGCAGTATTGCAATTGCAACCATGGCAGTTTCATTTCTACTATCTAATCCTGCGACCGCAAGTGCCGACCATATAGGTTATATTTACAGGACAAAATGTTCAACCAATCACAAAGGCGGTCATTCGTTATATTCAATTTTATACATAACTACAGATATCAAAATGGATAAACGCCTTTACTGTACAGTTTGGTACACAGATACTAACTTTGGTCGCAATAGAAATAATACACTTAAAACATATCACGAAAGTGGCAACACTCATCTTGCCAACTCTGGAATTGATGATTTTCGCCAATGGGAGTCTAAACAATACTATGTAGAGGGAACTATAAATTCGATTAAAGCAGTAACAGATTCGCTTACACCTTATGGTTCAATTTGTTATCAAGGATACAGTACTTCAACCAAATAGTTACAATATGAAAGAAAGGAATGTATTATGAAAAAAAAATTTATTTTTTTATTAACACTAACTTGTTTTCTTTTAGTTTCTTGCGCAAATAATACAAGTAAAAATTCAAAGGTAACATCCAATATAGCACCTATTCAACAGAAAACTCAGTCTAACGTTTCATATCAAGTATTCGACAAACCTTATCCAGACGGAATAAGTTTAGATTATGTGGTTTTATCGAAGGAAGAGGACCCCTTGATCGTTACCTTAACAATGGTAGATGAATCTGATGAAAGCAAAGGATTTGAATATCATGGTTACACACTACGAGAAAATGGTTGGGAAGATACTAACCTTCCCTGGGGAACAGCCTTTAACAAACAATTCCCACAGGGTCCGGTACTTATCGAAGGGGATTCTGAAGGACTAATTTACATAAGTGTTAATGACCCGCAAAAAGGAATCCGATTATTTCAGATGGATAGCTCCAAAACGTATCGAGAAATAGATATTTCAGAAATAAATAAAGCATACAAAGACTATTCTCTCGTTGATATCCAATTCATCACAGATGAAAAAATCGCAGTAGCACTACAGAAATCTTCTGAAGATGCAACCGATCCCACAATAGCTTCGGATGTTGTGTTTTTTGATCTTATAAAGCAGAAAATCACTGACAAAGGCTCCGTAATGAGCCAATATATTACTTTTGATGAAGATGGCACATATTATGCCATTTCTTCTTCCGGACAATATATTCAACACTATTCCATTCACGACAAAATGCCTGATCGTGTCATTCAATGCAATGGATCAATTTCCGAAACATCTGCCGCACTTGGTCTGAAAATTGTGGATGATAATGGCTATATTGTAACAGATAAAGGAATCTGCAGTGGAAAATTGAGCGAAGACAACTGGGATAACATTGTATTACG
>ERZ779762.77-NODE-77-length-54668-cov-2.831487_pt1 | contig 54668 bp, 45 predicted proteins | sample MGYA00511887_ERZ779762 | MGnify/ENA primary metagenome ERZ779762 (study PRJEB29588, sample SAMEA2163052) | human gut metagenome | biome: human gut; feature: human-associated habitat; material: faeces | place: Denmark | collected 2008/2010 ...
GTTTCGGATTATGGTGCCATTGGACGATGAATATTCGTATGACTATAATTTGTTGGATTCAAATGTGCATAATATTACTTTTGTTAGTGAAAGAAAACAAATATATAGAGCATCGGAGAAAAACATCGGAGAAAAACATCGGAGAAAAACATCGGAGTAAAATTAAATCATACGCAAAGAGAAATTCTTAACCTATTGTTGGAAAATTGCAAACTTACAGCTGATGAGATGGCGAGTAGTATTGGGATTTCACGTCGCAATATAGAAGCGAATATTAGAAAATTAAAAGATTATGGTATTTTATATCGACATGGATCACCGAAAAAAGGGTATTGGGAAGTAGTAGATAAGTCAAAGACGAAGGAGACTCTATGAACATTTACGTAGATGCGGATGCCTGTCCTGTGGTAGGCATCGTGGAAGAAATTGGCAAAAAATACAATATTTCCGTTACTCTGCTTTGTGATACCAATCATGTGCTGCATTCGGAGTACAGTGAGGTGGTCGTGGTTGGTGCAGGCGCCGATGCGGTTGACTATAAGCTGATCAGTTTGTGCTGCAGAGGGGATATTGTGGTGTCGCAGGATTATGGTGTGGCAGCGATGGCACTGGGAAAAGGGGCGTTTGCCATTCATCAGTCGGGGCGGTGGTATACGGACGAAAATATAGATCAAATGCTGATGGAACGGCACCTGAATAAAAAAGCAAGGCGGGCATCGCACAAAAATCATATGAAAGGTCCGAAAAAACGGACGCAAGAGGATGATGAGAGATTTCGGCAGTCGTTTGAAAAAATGGTGCAGAAGGCGGTGCTTACTCAGGGGGATGACAACCATGAATGAAACCATACTTATCGTAGATGATGAAAAGGAAATTACGGATTTAGTAGAGATTTATCTGAAAAATGACGGTTATCAGGTATGTAAATGCAGCAGTGGAAAAGAAGCATTGGCGGGGATTGAAACACAGAAAATTGATTTGGCGATTCTTGATATTATGCTGCCGGATATTGATGGATTTTCTTTGTGTAAGAAAATAAGGGAAGCGTATTATTTTCCGATTATTATGCTTACGGCAAAAGTGGAAGACATTGACAAAATCAAAGGCCTTACGATGGGGGCAGATGATTATATGACAAAACCGTTTAATCCGCTTGAATTGGTGACGAGGGTAAAGTCGCAGCTGCGCAGATATCGGCGGTATAATACAAAAGAGGACAAAGAGAGCGAAGAATTTCATATCCGGGGGCTGGATATATGGAAAGACCGCCATCTGTGTACTTTGAACGGGAAAGATCTGGAACTGACACCGATGGAATTTGATATTGTGTGGCTTTTGTGCGAAAACGCCAATAAAGTTGTGGATACAGAGCAATTGTTTGAAACGGTGTGGAAAGAAAAATATCTTGAAAATAATAACAATACCGTGATGGCACATGTGGCGAGAATCCGGGAAAAGATGCATGAGGTTCCGCGAAAACCCAAATACATAAAAACGGTATGGGGAGTGGGGTATAAGATCGATGAATGAAAAAATAAAAGCAAGAAACCGAATGAAATTCAAATTTGCCGTCCGCTATTTATCTGCCTTTGCAGTTTATGTGGCAGTCATTGTCGGAATGTTTTTTCTGCTGCGTGCTGTGTGCGAGAGAGTGATATGGTATCCGGAGGATCCAAATTACGTGTTTTTGCATTTTATTAAACAAAACAGTGTGGCAGTCATTGTGGGATTTTTCGTAGTTGGATGGGGAATTGTAACCTGTGTATTTATCAAAAAATGGATGAGTTCACTGGATGAGATTACGAGAGCTGCAGAGCAGATCACACTTTCGCCGGAGCAGGCAGTTGTGTTATCCGATGAATTAAAACCGCTGCAGGATGAATTGAATGCGGCGAGAGAAAATGCATTGCGGACGGCGCAGGAGGCCAAAGAAGCAGAACAGCGGAAAAATGATCTGCTTGTGTATCTTGCCCATGATTTAAAAACTCCACTGACCAGTGTAATAGGATATTTGACGCTTTTGCGGGAAGAAACCGAGATCAGTCCGAAATTGCAGGAAAAATATACCGGTATTTCACTCAGGAAAGCAGAACGGCTGGAAGACCTCATCAATGAATTTTTTGATGTCACACGGTTTAATCTGACAAGTATGGAACTGGAATTTGAAAGAGTTCATTTAAGCCGTATGATTGAACAAATCTGCAGCGAATTTGAGCCGGTATTACAAGAAAAAAATCTGACTTGGAAATTGGATATTGAACCGGAGATTACGATGATCGGAGATCCGGATAAATTGAGCCGCGTATTTGATAATCTGATTCGAAATGCCTGCAATTACAGTTATCCGGATACCGAGATACAATGTAGTTTGAAAAAAGAAAACGATTCCATTGTCTGCCGGATTAAAAATCATGGAAAAACGATATCGAAGGAAAAGATGGGGCGCATCTTTGAACAGTTTTTCCGTGTGGATTCTTCGCGGTCGTCGACAACCGGCGGAGCGGGGATTGGCCTTGCTATTGCCAAGGAGATTGTAGAAAGACATGGAGGAAGTATCGAGGCAGAAAGTGCAGAAGAAAGCATAACATTTACCGTAGTTTTTCGGGATAAGTCATAAATTTGTAAGAAATTCATAAGAAAAAAGAGAAGAAGAAAACCGCTTATTTTGTTAAGATAGAGAAAACAAAATAAACGGTTTTTTTAATGGAGGAAACAGAGATGAAAAAAAGAAAGACGAGAATACGATGGGGAAGAGTCTGTGTAGCAGGGATTATTTTGATGCTGGTGCTAAAACTGCTTGCTTCGTTTGTGATGACTGCATTTGAAAAAAGATATGAAGAATTGGGATTTGGAGAAAGTGCAGAAGAAACCGGTACATTTATTACAAAGCCGGAAAAACTGCCCCAAAACCAAGTGAATGCAAAATTAAAAAAGATGGCAGAACAGCTGCCGAAAATAAAAGAAATATATGACAACAGGGAGCAGTATTCGGAGCATTTGCTGTCGCTGGTATGCAACAATCCGGAGATGGCAGATTTTGTAAAAAACTATAACGATGCAGAGCATATAGCAAAAGGAGGGCTGACAAGAAAGGAAAAAATGCAGAAAATTCCGCTCTTACTTCAATGGGACAAGCGATGGGGATATGTGGACTATGGCGACAATGTATTGGGGCTGTCCGGCTGTGCGCCAACGTGTCTTTCGATGGTTGTTATCGGATTGACCGGAAATGATGCGATGACACCGGATAAAATTGCAGAATTTGCCACACAAAACGGATATTATGTAAAAGGGACGGGAACTTCGTGGAGTATTATGACAGAAGGGGCAGAAAAATTGGGAGTGCAGGGAACGCAGATTTCTCTGAGCAGAAACCGGATTAAGGGGGAATTGGAAAAGGAGCATCCGATTATATGCAGTGTCGGACCGGGAGATTTTACGACAGAAGGACATTTTATCGTGCTGACTGGATATGAAAACGGTGAAATCAAAGTAAATGACCCCAATTGCCGTACGAGAAGCACTTTGTGGGACTATGAAGAACTGCAGGGGCAGATCCGTAATTTATGGGCATTTCAGAAAAGTTGAATAAGTTGCGAAACCACGCCTTTTATGGTATTATAATAAAGTACGAGGGAGTGGTTTTTTGGCGCAAGATTTACAGATCAATTATTTAAATCAATTAAATACGGACAGTTTTATCCATATGCTTGACGACGCGACCGAATGTTATAAGTTTTATTGGCTGGATGCGGTGTTGGGCTTGTTTTCGTGTGGAAAAACAGAGATTTCATTTGATGAGCTGATCAATCAGATGATCGTAGATGCGTGGTATTCGGTGGTAGAATATCACCTGCATCTGGGGCCGAAAAATGCGATGGGAGAAGTGACGAACAGTCTGGAGCGGGCCGTGCTTTTACTGGAGAAAAGTTCCGGACTTTCAAGTACAGCGTCCCGTGAAGAGATTATGAATGCGATTCAGGAACAGGAAAAACTGCTGAAAAAAGCAAAAACACAATTGAGCAGAAATGTGCCCTATCGTCTGCTTTCCTCCTTTATGCCGAATATTACGGGAAATGACAAAATATGGGATTCGCCTGCCCGCGTGATCGAAGTGATTCATGAGGCAAGTAAATTATATTGTTTTCCTTATGTGATTGAAAATGCAAAAGGATTGCAGAAGACCGTTCAGATCAATGAAAAATGGCAGCCGTTTTTCCGGGATCATTATACTACGATCCACGGCTGGATCGAACTGAAAAAAGTGCGCTATTTGCAGGGGAGAAACCCCGGAGTTCCAGGTATTGTTTATAAACTGGAACCGGAAAATACAAAACTTCGGAAACTTCGTTATGTGCGCGAATTATGGACATCGGTCATGAACCTCCGACCGGTATACGATATTTATTCCGAACAGAAAATGACAGAGGAAAATCTGACGATCGATCATTTTGTGCCGTGGTCTTTTGTGGCGAATGATGAATTATGGAATCTGATGCCGATGGAGAGCCGGTTAAATTCCAGCAAGAACAATAAACTGCCGGTGTGGGACAAGTATTTTAAAGCATTTGCAGACAATCAGTTTATGATGTTTGAATGCGTGCAGGAAAAAGAAAAAGTAATGGAAATATTTGGAAAATGCTACCGCGATAATCTGGTGGCGCCCTGGTCATTGGAACAATTGTATGTAAGCGGATGCGAGAAAGAGACATTTTGTAATGTGCTTGAAAAAAATCTGCGTCCGATCTATGATTCGGCAAAGATACAGGGATACGGCATGTGGACGATCAGTAAGGAGATAATGAGATGAAAATATCGGATGGATTTTGGATGGATAAAAAAGGGTACGATGTGCGTTATGTGGCACAGGCGTATGAGGTGGAAACTTTCTTTCATCCGGCAAAAGATCCGCGGACAACGTATCTTCGCGAGCAATTAAAGACCGGCATCGAAGAATAGGAGGCAGCGAAAATGAATAAAAAGAATAAAGGAATCTTATTCATTATCTGCTCGGCATTTTGTTTTGCCCTGATGGGGATGTTTGTAAAACTGGCAGGAGATCTGCCGTCGATCGAGAAAAGCTTTTTCCGAAATTTGGTTGCTTTGCTTTTTGCACTGGTTATTTTGAAGAAAGACCATGTACATTTTTCGGGGAAAAGAGAAAATATCAAATATCTTGTGATTCGTTCTGTGGCAGGAACGGTAGGAATTTTGTGCAACTTTTATGCGGTGGACCATCTCGTGTTATCCGATGCGTCCATGCTCAATAAAATGTCACCGTTTTTTGCGATTCTTTTCAGTATATTGATCCTGAAGGAAAAAATTTCGCTGCCGCAGGTCGCTATTGTCATCGGCGCGTTTATCGGAAGCCTTTTGATCTTGAAGCCGTCGGGGGCGTCGCTGGTATCTTTTCCGGCGTTGATCGGTCTGATCGGCGGTATGGGAGCCGGATTTGCGTATACCAATGTGCGTGTGCTTGGAGAAAAAGGCGAAAAGGGACCTTTTGTGGTAGCGTTTTTCTCCGGATTTTCGTGCCTTGTGACGTTGCCTTATCTGATCTTTGACTTCCATCCGATGAGTGGAATGCAGTTGATTTATCTGCTTTTTGCCGGACTTGCGGCAGCAGGCGGTCAATTTAGCATCACGGCAGCGTATTTTCATGCGCCGGCGAAGGAGATTTCCGTATACGATTATTCGCAGATCATTTTTTCGGCGGCGATGGGATTTATCGTCTTTGGACAGATTCCGGATGCTTTGAGCTGGATCGGATATGCGCTGATCTGTGCGATGGCAGTGGCGATGTTTTTTTACAATAACAGAAAAACCAGTTGACAGTCAAGCCTGCGTTTTTATATAATAGTTTAAGAACCGAAGGAAGAAGTGAGTTAATTATAAAAGTTTCAGTTATCATACCGGTTTATAATGCAGAAAGTTTTCTCAGACCTTGTCTGAATAGTGTTATTTCTCAGAACTACAAAGACAGCGAGATCATTTTGATCGAAAATGGTTCGGAAAACGGAAGCAGGACGATTTGTGAAGAATATGCGGAAAGATTTGAAAATATCCGTATTATCACAGAAACGCAGAGAGGGGCCGCAATGGCAAGACAACGAGGTCTTGATGTTTGTAAGGGTGAAGCAGTAGTGTTTGTGGATGCCGATGATGTTCTCCCAAGCCCGGATGTGTTCTCTAAAATGGCGGAATGTTTGGAGAACACGAAGGCAGATATTGTTTGTGGAGAATATTCCAGATTATGGAAAGGAAAACTTCTTCCGGCAAAGTCTGTTAAAGCATTTTCAGATAATCCAAGAGAGAGTGAGGCGTTTTGGTTCTATGCTTTTTTCTCCTGTGGAAATTTGTCCTATGTATGGGGAAAAATGTACCGAATTTCTTTCTTGAAAGAAAAGCAGATCCGGTTTTGCAAATACCGGTATAGCGAAGACAAATTGTTTAATCTGACTTGTTATGCAAGAGAAGCATCCTATGCGTTTCTTTTTGAGCAGGTTTACATATACCGAAAGAATAATGCGTCGTTGTCATATCAGTACCGCAGTGATTCGGTGGAAAACTGGATCGGAATTGCTAGGGAGACGGAGGCAGTTTGGCGGGCAGAAGAAAAGAAAGAGCAGGAAAATTTGGTTGGGTATCTGATCGTATTTGCTGCGGCGTTTGATGCCATCATGAATGAACAGTATCCGGAAGGAAAATATGGCTCTGCCCGGAATCTTTTGCAGAGATATGGGGAAGATGAATATTGTAGACCATGGTTTTGTAAAATGGCGGGAAGAAAACAGACGAAGGAGATTCCTTCGGTTCTGTGGCGATGTATGATCCGTGGATTTTCCTTTTGTATGAAGGTACGTTGGTATGGACTTCTTTCCTTTGGTATGAAGCTTATGGTTCGTCTGCATCTTACAGAAACTTTGTCAGATACCGGAAGGCGGGGATAATATGAAACGATATCAGTTACGGTATGCGGCGGGAACGTACTGGCTGTCCGATACAAACCCGGAAGGAAGCGTGATTCCAAGGCCGCTTGAACTCAATGAAACAGCAACAGAAATATGGAAAATGCTGGAAGACGGAAAAAAAACGGAAGAAATTGCGGAGATTTTTTCAGAAGGAAACGAAGGACAGAAAAAAGAGATACAACACGATATCGAGCAATTTATAGATCAGTTGAGACAAAATAATATTGATATCTGAAACCCATCGTGGAGGTATTGTAATGAATGTATTACTTATTGGAGGTCCCGGAAGTCTGACAAACCGTATGATTGTCAAACTGAAAAAAGAGGGACACCGCGTCAGCCTTCTGACCGGGGAATCCTATGCACGAAAAGGGTATGAAAAAGTATTTGAGACCTATTCATTTACATATGACAGTGACAGCCTTAAAGAAATATTTGAGAGCGTATGCCCGGACTGTATTTTATTTATGGGAGCATACGATACGAATTTTAACTGGAATGAAAGCGAAAGAGAGGCAGGTCGCTTTATTTCTGCTGTCATGAATATTTTACTTTCGTATTCGGTACAAAAAAATACTAGGTTTTTTTTCCTTTCTTCGGATGAAGTGTTTGGACAGGGAAACAGCGAAGATATCAAGGAAGAGGATGCGGTGTGGGGAGACAGCGCGAAGACAACCGCATTGATCCAGGCAGAAGAAATTTGCAGGGACTTTTCCGAAAACTGGGGAAAAGATGTTACCGTGCTGCGGCTTGATCATCTGTATCAGATTCCAAAAACTATTGCGGAAGCGATACAGAATCCTTGTGCGTCCTTGTGCATGAGTGCATTGAAAGCGAATTACATTTCAGCAGATAAAGAAAATATATATTCGCTTTTGTATGAAGATGATGCGGTGGAATTTATTTATGAAGTGATGGCAGCAAAACATAGGGAGTATTCATTCTACCATCTGTCTTCCGGGGATCCGGTCAGTGAGTGGCAGCTGGCGCAGGAAATCAAAGAGGTACTCGGAGGCCATATTACGGTTCTTGAAGTAAAGCGGGCAGACAGTAGACGGCGGGTTTTGTCAAATGAGAGGTTTTCGGAAGAATTTCCGTCGAAGATCCGGCATGAACGCGAAGAAGGGGTAAAGAAAATTGTAAAATATATGAAAAAGAACCGCGCGGTATTTGTTGATGAAACCGAAGAGAAATTGTCGCTTGGAAAGCGGATGTTGCGGCAGTTTGGCTGGTTCTTGAAAGCGATATTTCCATTTTTAGAGAACATGGTATGTTTTATTCCGTTTTTTATGTTAAATAATCGTACTGTGGGGAGCCAGTATTTTTCAAGACTTGATTTTTATCTGTTTTATGTGCTCTTATTTGCTATCGTGCACGGACAGCATCAGGCACTTTTTTCTGCTGTTCTTGCTGTATGCGGATATTTGTTCCGACAGATGTATACAAGAAGCGGTTTTGAGGTTATGCTTGATTATACAACCTATGTTTGGATGGCACAGTTGTTTATTTTGGGACTTGTGGTAGGGTACATGCGTGATCAGATTCGAGATATCCGGCAGGAAAGTGCGGAGATACAGGAGAATCTCAATCACCAGCTGGGAGATATAAAAGACATCAATAACAGTAATGTTCGTGTAAAGGACGTATTAGAACAGCAGGTGGTGGACCAGAAAGACAGCATCGGAAAGATTTACAGCATTACGTCTTCGCTGGAGAGATACATGCCGGAAGAAGTATTGTTCCATGCGGTAGAAATTGTAAGGGATCTGCTGAATTGCCCGGATGTAGCCATTTATACCGTCCATCATTCCGGGTATGCACGTATGTTTTCGGCGACTTCAGAGCAGGCGAGAAAACTGGGAAATTCGATTCTTTATCAGGATATGACGGATATGTATGAGGCGTTAAAAGAGCAACGGGTGTATATTAACCGAAATCTCGATGCGTCTTATCCGCTTATGGCAAATGCCATCTACGATAATGAGGAAATACAGATGATCCTTATGCTTTGGGGGCTTCCGTGGGAACGTATGACGTTAGGTGAGGCGAACCGTCTTGTTGTGGTAAGTTATCTGATCCAGAATGCCGTACTGCGTGCAAACCGGTATCTGGCTGCACTGGAAGAACGCCGGTATCTGGCAGATACGAAGATTTTGGAGGCCGAGGCATTTACGTCTCTTGTACAGGCCTATTATAATGCCAAGAAAAAGAATCTTACGGAATGTACGCTGCTGCGGATTGAATGTGATTCGGCAACATTTAAGCGTAGTGAAGAAATTCTTTTGGATAATCTGCGTCAGACGGATTATCTGGGGACGATGGACGACGGAAAATTGTATGTGCTTTTGTCAAATACGGTAAAAACAGAAGCACAGATCGTAGTGAACCGTTTTATGAAAGCGGGATTCAACAGTCGTATCATTGACCGGATCGCGAGGTGATGGGATGAAGGGATTGCTTATTTTATTTTTTCTTAACTTTGTGATTGCGGTGTTTTATGCAATCTGGCAGAAAACAAAGAAAAATGTGAATAATATTGAAATTATGGCGAAGACAATGGTACTTATTCTCTGCCCGGGAGCAGGCATTTTATTTTTGCTGACGGCATACGTGATCTTTCGTTATATAATAAAACGAGATGTGGATCTCGAGGATGTTGTATTTCGAAAAGATCGTGTAAAGACCTTTTTGCGCGCGGATGAAGAGCGCGGAAGGACGATGGTTCCGATGGAAGAGGCATTGGTTATCACAGATAAGACAAATCTACGAAATCTCATGCTCAATGTCGTGCGGGCCGATACGAGAAACTCCCTTGCGTCGATTGCCAAAGCACTTGACAGTGAAGATTCGGAGACATCACATTATGCGGCGTCGGTTCTGCAGGACGAGCTCAATGGATTCCGTGCGATGGTGCAAAATGTCTACAATGAGATTTTGGAAGATAAGGAAGACCAGCTTGTGCATGTACGGCTGCTGATCGAATATATGAATTCGGTGCTGAGTCAGCGGGTGTTTACGGATATGGAGCAGAAAGATATGGTGCTCCGGATGGCATCTGTGTGCCAGATTTTATATGATAAAGAACCGGATAAAATGTCCGGAGAGTATTTTGAAGACATTTCGCTGCGGCTTTTGGAGATCAAAGATTACCAGCGGTGCCGGGTGTGGTGTGAACGTGCCGTGAAATATTTTCCAAAGCGGCTGTCGACGTACACCTGTCAATTGAAACTGTATTTTTCGTGTGGAGACAGAGAAGCCTTTTTTCAGGTGCTTGAGCAATTAAAGCAGTCCGATGTGGTGATCGATAATGAAACATTGGAACTGATCCGCGTATTTCAGTCATAAGGAAGTAATGATATGTCGATGAAAGTATTTATGATCATAAAATTCATAGAGATTTTTTGTGCGTATCTCGGAATGACAACTGTCCTTCCTCTTTTTGTGATGCGTACACGACTGAAAAAACAGCGGATGACGGAAAAACTGCTGATGAGTTTTCTCGTCGGAAATTTTTATTTGATGAATCTTGTTTTTCTGCTCCAGCTTCTGCATATTTCAAACCGATGGACACTTTTACTTGGGACCATAATTCCGGCGCTTGCTGTCTGGATCCGCCTGAATCACGTTCACGTTTTGGAAAAAACAGGAAATGCATGGGAAACACTTCGGAAACTTGCCACCGGTCATGTCAGCGGCAAACGGGTCGTGTACCAGCTGGGAAAACGGATCTTTAAACGGATTCAATGGCTGATGCGCTATCTTGGAAAGGCATTTTTGAAACATCCGCTCGAATGGCTGCTCGTGTTAGGGGTTATGTGTGTGGCGGCGTGGTTTTACGGCGTGGGAAAACTGGAATTATATGGATATACTGCCTCTGATACGCCGGTCCATTTATACTGGATCAATGGAATGGAAGAAAACAATATTTTTATCGATGGTGTGTATCCGTTTGGTTACCATTGTATTATTTATTATCTGCATGCGGTGTTTCAAATCGACAGTTATGTGTTGATGTGCCTTTTTTCGCTAGTACAGACAATTGCGATCCATCTTGTGCTGCTCGCTTTTTTACGGCTTTGCTGCAAAAGCCGCTATGTTTCTTATGCAGTAGTGTTGGTATATATACTGGGAAACTTTTTGCAGCCATCGACGTATCTACGGTTTTTTGCCGTTCTTCCACAGGAATATGGGATGCTTTTTATTCTGCCGTCAGCATATTTTGCCTTTCGCTTTTTTGCGGCAAGAAAACGGGAAATACAGGGAAAAAAGACAAGATTATCGTCGGCATGGTGTCTGACATTTTTTGCCATGAGTTTTGGCATGACACTTGCTGTCCATTTTTATGATACGATGATCGCCGGATTGTTCTGCGTGGGAATCGCGCTGGGGTATATTGGCTGGTTTGTGCGTGGAAAATATTTCTGGCGCGTCGTGCTTGCCTGCTTTCTTGGTGTGTTTTCGGCGGTTCTTCCGATGGCAGCAGCCTTTATTTCGGGAACCCCTCTTCAGGGAAGTCTTGGCTGGGGAATGAGTGTCATTCAGGGAGACAGTGCACAAAATGCTGAGAATACCGATGGCGGAGCCGTACAGCAAATTTCCGGCAATGCGACAGTGTATTATTATGACAGCGATGGAAACCTTTTGCAGGAAAATACAGTGGATACGGAAGAAGCATTGGAAAAGACCAGACATCTGGATGTACCGTTGACACAGAAACTTCTTCGTGTATGGAATAAACTGACAATGACAATAAAAGATGCGGTTTTAAATGAGGCACAGGCATGGTATGTGATGGTGGTGGTCGGTGCATTTGTGCTGCTTTTTGTGTTTGGCTTCTTATTTTTCCTGCTGAAAAAACGCCAATACGGCGCGATGCTTATGTCCATGGGGTGGTTTATGGTGCTTTTGTGGATCTTGCAGACGGCGAAAGAATTAGGAATACCGGAACTGATGGATGGAAGCCGGTGCCGAATCTATTTTGCTTATATGCTGCCGGTCGTTTTTGGTTTTGTATCGGATGCAGCTATCCGACTTATCGTATTTCCGAGATCCTGGCGGGTGGTAAGAGATCTGATTTCGTTTGCATGCATCGGAGCGATCGTTCTCCTTTTATGGGACGGAAATCACCGCAAGCCGCTTGTGGAAAATACAGCACTTGTCACGAATGAAGCCCTTGCCTGCCTGACCAGTATTATCAAGGAAGAGGAAGACAATACGTGGACCATTGTCTCTGCCAATGACGAGACACAGATGGGGCTGTATCATGGATATCATTATGAATTGATCTCCTTTTTGCGGGAGATGGAATATAAAAATGCTAAACCTGGAGAAGAGTTAAATATTAAAATTCCGACGGATAGTGTTTATGTTTTTGTAGAAAAGGTGCCGCTTGATTATACCGAACATTATGAAAGAAGCGGTCAGTCTATCTCAGTGGAAGGGGCAGAAAAGGAACTGCCAAATGTCGGCGGAATCGCGATGTATAAAGGAGAATACCGCTGGATTTTAATGTCGCGTTTGTATTATTGGGCGAAAGAATTTGAACGACTGTATCCGACAAATGTAAGTGTATATTGCGAAACCGAGGATTTTGTATGCTATAAGATCAAGCAGAATCCGTATCGCCTGTTTAATTTTGCTATTGATTATCGCTACAATTTAGAGGAGACAGGGGGTGAATGATATGATTTCCAAACGTAGATTTTTTATATTGATCATGATGATGTTTGTTCTGCTGTTTATGTTTCAGTTTACGCAGGTGGTGAAAGAAAATGGTAATACATATGATACCAATTTGTATTTGCAAAAAAAAGAAAATATTAAGATGAGTGAATGTCAGAAGCGCCAAAAAACGGTTTTGTTTATCGGAAAAAAAGAGGGAAAATATGGAAAAGTTGCGGCGCAGTGGTGTGAGTATACCAAGCGCCGGCTGGTAACGTTTGGGTCTCTTAGTGAGTGCCCGGAAGAGACGGCAAAGCAGAGTGAGATCATTCTGATTCAAAAAGAGGCCGTGGCTTCGGATGCAGATCTTGATCAGGTACTTTCGTATACCAATCAGGGAATCTCTTTTGTATTCTGCAATCTGCCCGATGTACACACGATCGCGATGAGCAGCCGCTGGAGGAAAGTGCTTGGAATTCGGCAGATCAGGCAGGAAGCTGTGGAGCTGACCGGCGTGAACCTATTTGATGGATTTCTGCTCGGCGGACAGGCGATTTATCAGCCGGCAGATGACAAAGAGAAAGAAGAACGGCAGGATCTTCCTGATCATATGCCGTGGTATCTGCTGGAATCCGGCTGCAAAACGTATATGGTCGGTATGCTTGCCGATGAGTCGGTAAAAAATGAGCAGCTGCCGGCAATACTCTGGCGGGCAACGGTCGGAGATGCAAAAGTGTTTGCCGTGAACGGCGATTATATGGAAGATTGCACCGGAATCGGATTTTTAGATGCAATGATGACGGAACTGCATCGGTATGAAATTTATCCGGTCATAAATGCCCAGAATATGTCATTTGCTAATTTTTCCGGATTTGCCAGTGAAAATAAAGCTCAAATGAAAAAGTTATACAGCCGTGAGTCGCTTGCGGTATTTCGCGATATTATTTGGCCGGGACTTTGTGCAGATCAGGAACAGTCCGGGGCAAAACTGACCTGTTTCTTTTCCCCGCAGATGGATTATAGTGACGGCAATCTGCCGGATCCGCAGCAATTAATCTTTTACTTGAAAGAACTGCGTGAAAAATCGGCAGAAGCAGCAATTTCACTGGATAATTTTGGAATTATTGATCCATTGGAGAAAGCAAAGAAAGATGCCTTGCTTATGAAACAGGCAGACAGCCGGTATCAGTATGGGGCAGCCTATGTGACAAAGGCGCAGAAAGAAGCTTATGAAAAAGTGCTTACCCAGGCTCCGTTTTCCACGGTAACGACACTTGTTGGGGATTTTCTGGAAGATGCTGTCGTGGCAAAGGAAGGCGGCACGATGACACTGCAGTCGATCACAAGCGATGGAATCTCGCACACATACAGGGAAGATATTCGGATGAAAAGTCTCCAGACATCGCTTGCGTATTCGAATATTGTGTTTGATCTAAAACAGATTTTATGGCCGCAGAAAAAAGAGGATCGCTGGGAAGTATTGTATGAAAAATTTGCAAGTAACACAAATACATATTGGAAAGCCTTTGATAGTTTTAAAAAGACGACGGTATCTGAGGCAGACCGGAAAATTCGAAACTTTTTGGCGATGGACTATAGTGACTCCTTTGAAGGGAATACGATTCGGTTAAATCTTTTTGGTGCATTCACCGGAGAGACGACGTGGTTTATCCTGCGGACACATGGGGAAGAGCCGGAAGTCGTGGAAGGCGCATCGATTGTTAATATAGAAGAGGATGCGTATTTGATCGCAGCAAACCAGCAGGAAGTTACGTTGAAATTGAAAAATAAAAATGAACTATATTATTCGCTTTCGGACTGAGAGCAGAAAGGAGAGCCGAATGAAGGTATGTATCGTGGCAGAGGGTTGTTACCCTTATGTTGTAGGCGGTGTATCGAGCTGGATCCACAGTATGATCCGTTCGTTTCCTAATCTTGAATTTCAAATACTGGCAATTATTTCCAACCGTTCCCTGAGTGGAAAATTTGCGTATGAACTACCGGAAAATGTAACGCAGGTACACGAAGTATATTTGGAAGATTTTGACTGGGATGGCGCGGGCGGCAAGGGAAGAGAAATCCACCTGACAAAAAAAGAATACCAGGCAGTGAGAAGCCTTATCCTGAATCAGGAAATTGACTGGAGTGTGATCTTTGAACTTTTTCAGAATCGTACCTTTTCGCTGAATAAGCTGCTGATGGGACCGGATTTTTACCACATGGTTTCGGAGTGCTACCGGAAAAATTATCCGCATATCGTCTTTTCGGATTTCCTTTGGACGATGCGTTCCATTTATCTGCCGCTGTTTTTGGTGCTGAAGAGCCGGATCCCGAAAGCGGATCTGTATCACTGTGTGGCAACAGGGTATGCCGGTGTACTGGGAAGTATGGCGAAATATTTGTATGGCTGTGAATTGTTGATTTCAGAGCATGGGATTTATACGAGAGAAAGAGAAGAAGAAATCATCAAAGCTTCGTGGGTAGCCGGTGTTTATAAAAATATATGGATCGAGCAGTTTAAAAAAATGTCACTTCTCGCTTATGATCAGGCGGATATTGTTACCAGTCTGTATGCCAGAGCGAGACAACTGCAGCTGGAACTTGGCTGCCCGGCGGAAAAGACGCGTGTCACGCCAAATGGAATTGATGTGGAGCGGCTGGCGGATCTTCCCGGGAAAACGGAAGAAGATAAAAATATGATTCACATCGGAGCCGTGCTTCGTGTCACGCCGATCAAAGATGTGAAGACGATGATTCAGGCATTTGCGTTTGCCAAAAAAAAGGTGGACCGGTTAAAATTGTGGATCATGGGACCCTGCGATGAGGATGAACAGTATGCAAAAGAGTGCTTTGATCTTGTGGAGGCACTCAATGTAAAAGATGTAGTATTTACCGGAAGAGTGGATATCCGTGACTATCTTGGGCGGATGGATTTTACGATATTAACGAGTATCAGCGAAGGACAGCCGCTTACGATCTTAGAGAGTTACGCGGCGCATAAACCGGTTATTGCAACGGATGTCGGAAATTGTCGTGAACTGATCTATGGAGACAAAGAAGGCGAAAAGCCGGCGGGAATCCTTACACACATTATGAATCTGGAAGAAATTTCCGAGGCGATGGTGGAACTGGCAGAAAATGACAAAATGCGGAAAGACATGGGAGAAGCCGGATATGAACGTGTGATGGCAGGATATAAGGTGCAGGATATGAAGCTGGTTTATCGTGGAATCTATCAGGAATTTGCAAAAAAAAGAAATGAAAAATGGAACGAAGAACCCTTTCACATCAAGAAGCCGTGAGAATGAGCAGAATGGAGGAAGACGATGGCAGGTATCGGTGTAAAATTAAATAAGATCTACAATAAAAATACATTGACAACCAATATAATAGGTATGGGTTACAGCACCATGATCACGATCGCTCCAATGATTCTTGTTATCGCTGCGATCATGGCGATGCAGGTGCTGCTTGACGTCTCAAAAGTGGGATATGCACAGCGCGAATTATTTGCCTGTACGGTGCTTTATATTTTCATCTTTTCCCTGCTCAGTGCAGCACCGTTTAACTCTGTATTATCGCGCTATATGTCCGATATAATATATGAGGAAAAATACGAAGATGTGCTTCCGTGTTTTTATGTCGGAATAATGTTAAATCTTGGTGTCAGCTGTGTAGTTGGTATCGTTTTCTGCGTGCGGGAATATCTGACCGGAGAGGTGCCGGCATGGTTTGTATTTGCCGGGTATTGCGGGTATGTAGCACTTGTGCTTGTTTTTTATCAGATGCTCTACCTTTCGATATGTAAAGACTACAAAAAGATTTCCTTTTTCTTCCTGCTTGGTATGGCGGTGACGGTAGCTTTGGCAGTGATTTTTGCAATTGTTTTTGGGTGTGATAAAACGTATTCCATGCTGGTGGCACTGGACATCGGATTTTTCCTGATCGCCAGTCTTGAATTTGCTGTGATCCGGAACTATTTTAAGAAAAACAGCGGTGAATACAAGCGGGTACTCAGTTATTTTCGAATTTACTGGAAGTTAGTTATGACCAATTTTTTGTATACGCTGGGATTGTATATTCACAACTTTGTATTTTGGACGACCGATCTTCGGATGGTTGTGGCAGATACGTTTGTCTGCGTGACATCGTATGATTTGGCGACATGCCTTGCGATGTTTACCAATCTTTCTTCCAGTGTAATCTTTATTTCGCGTGTGGAGATGCATTTTCACGCGCGCTACAAAGCCTATTCGGAGGCGGTGATCGGAGGAAGAAAGATGGATATCGAACTGGCGAAGAAGAGAATGTTCCGCCAATTATGCGAAGAATTGATGAATCTGGTGCGGATCCAGTTTATCATTTCCGTCATTTTATTTTTTATTTGTATTATCTTGTTGCCAAGATTTGGATTTGATGGACTGGTTTTGAAAATTTACCCTTGCCTGGCAGCCGGATATTTTGTATTATTTATTATGTATGCTGCAATTATTTTTCTGTACTATTTTAATGATCTGACGGGAGCGCTGATGACCGCATTTTTGTTCTGCTTTGTCACCTGGCTGTCATCGGTGGTAGCAACCTGGCTGCCGGAGATCTGGTATGGGATTGGAGTGTTTATCGGTTCGTTTGTCGGCTTCTGCGTCGCATATGCGAGACTCCGCTGGCTTGAAAAAAATCTTGATGAGCACGTATTCTGCAGGGGCAGCCTGCTGCGACATAAAAGAGGAGTTCCGCCGGAATCAAAAGTATTTGACCGGTATAAGGATTGACACAGGAAAGGAAGAAGAAAATGCAAACAGGAGATATGTTACGAATTTTATTGATTTTTCTCGGTTGTTTTTTGGTGATAAAGACGACATTGTCGCTGGCAAGGCGAAAATTAAAAGAGCAGTTTTGTCTTTTGTGGGGCGTGATCGCACTTGGGCTGATTATTTCAGGAATCTGCATCCGTCCGACCCTTTGGAACCAGTATGTCAGCACACGGGGAATGGCTGTGATCGTCGTGATCGGAATCTGTGCACTTTGGTGTCTGTTTTATCTGAGTACACAGCTTTCTGTACTGAGTAGAAAAAATCAAGAGCTTGCGATGCAGGTGTCGCTGTTAAATCAGGAAAATGAGATGCTTTTGGAAAAAATTCAGGAAGTACAGGACGCTGTTAAAAAGGAGTCAAAATGAAACAGGTATTATTTGTGATCAATACGCTTGGCTGCGCCGGTGCCGAGACAGCAATGATCGAGATGATCCGGAATATGGACCCGGAAAAATATAAAATATCGGTATTTGTTCTGCTAAATCAGGGAGAAATGATTCACCGGCTTCCCGAATCGGTAACCGTATTAAATGAGCATTTTTCAGACAGTTCTGTACTGAGTAAAGAAGACAAGCTGGAAAAAGAAGGAAAGAAAGAATTAAACCGTTATATTTTCTCCCAATTGTTTCACAGGGGAACGATTTGGAAAAAAATACCATATATATTCCGCGGGCTGGTGCCGATGATCCGCAGTAAACGGATTTTGCCGGATAAACTGTTATGGCGGGTGATGGCAGAAGCGGCTCCTCGGTTTGACACGCATTATGATATGGCAGTCGCTTATCTGGAGGGCGGTTCCACTTACTATGTGGCAGATTATGTGTCAGCGGATGTAAAAGTCGGCTTTGTACATATTGATTATGAAAAAGCGGGTTATACGAGGCAGCTTGACGGCGGTTGTTATGATTTGTTTGACCGCATCTGTCCGGTGTCCGATGAAGTGAAAGAACATTTTCTTGCGGTGTATCCGAGGTATGAGGCAAAGACGAAAGTATTTCACAATATGATCGATACGGATAAGATTCGCGAAGGAGCAGAAAAGTCCGGTGGATTTGAAGATGATTTTGCCGGTGTGCGGCTTTTGACAGTAGGGCGGCTGACGGCGCAAAAGGCATATGAGATCGCTGTCGATGCGATGAAGCTTTTGAAGGAGCGGGGACGCAATGTCCGCTGGTATATTCTTGGGGAAGGTGAAGAGCGGAAGGCACTTGAAAAAAAGATTAAAGAGTATGGATTGGAACAGGATTTTCTGCTGTTAGGTGCGAAAGAAAATCCGTATCCTTATTATAAGCAGTGCGACATTTATGTGCATGCAACCCGGTTTGAAGGAAAGAGTATTGCGATTCAGGAGGCACAGACGCTTGGCTGCACGATCCTTGCGTCGGACTGCCCGGGGAACCGGGAACAGATCGAGGATGGTGTGGATGGAAAAATGTGTCCGCTCAGTGCCGAAGGAATCTGCGACGTGCTGTGTGAATTGCTGGATGATAAAGAGGCCTGTGCAGCTTACGGAAAGATGGCACAAAAGAAAGAATTATCCGAAAAGATACAGCTGACAGAATTACTAAATTTAATGGAAAATGAGAGGGAATGAAGATGACAGGTGAGAAAAAGGCAAAGAAAGAATTATTGATTATCATTCCTGCGTATAATGAGGCAAATAATATTACAAAATTGTTGGAAAAACTTGAAAGTCCGGAGATTGCTGAGATTGCAGATGTCCTTATCATGAATGATGCGTCTTCTGACGATACGAACTGGATTGTAAAGGCACGCAATCACGCAATCGTGACACATGTATTTAATCTGGGCTACGGAAGTGCACTCCAGCTTGGCTATAAGTATGCAATCCGTCGTGGCTATGAATATGTTATTCAGATGGACGCAGATGGCCAGCATGATGTATGCAACATTCCTGTTATCTATGAAAAATTAAAAACAAAGGATGAAAATGGAAAATGTCCGGATATTGTTCTTGGTTCCCGTTTTATGGAAGGAAGTTCAGATTTTCCGGTATCGTTTTTGAAAAAGATCGCCTGGGGGCTGTTCCGCGGACTGATCTATCTTGGCACAAAGCGCAAAATCGCTGACCCAACGACCGGATTACAGGGGCTCAGCCGCCGTGTCGTGATTTTCTATTCGACGTACAATCATTTTGATGACAAATACCCGGATGCCAATATTATCATGCAGATGCTTTTACTTGGCTACCGTCTTGTCGAGGTGCCGGCAGTGATGCATCCGCGTGTGGAAGGAAAGAGTATGCATTCAGGATTGAAACCGGTTGTGTATATGTTCCGCATGATGTTTTCTATTGTAGCTGTATGGATTGGCATAAAACTGTTTAAGATTGATGAAGAGGTGTCGGATGAGGAGTAAAAAGAGGAAACTGCCGGCAGAGAGTACGGTGGCAGTTTCCAATGCCCGTCGCGGCTGGTACCGTATTTTCCCTGTTATACTGGGGGAAAAGTGGGATCCGGCAGTGGCAGAGACCAGTCTGGTCGCTGGAGACACACTGGTTTTGCTGGAAATATTGATTCCGGGAGAAGACATAGAAGAGCAGGACTTGCAGAGGCTTTGTGATGTCTTTTCCTTTTTTGTACAAAAGAAGTTTGATCTGATTCTCCGATTTTCCTATGATTTTGAGGGGAAAGGAAGGGAGAAGGATCCTTCGTCTCTTTCTGTGGTTGAATGCCATATGAGACAGATTTTTCCGGTACTAAATGAGTTTGCAGATCATATTTTTGTTTTGCAGGGAATCTTTTTGGGGAGTTGGGGAGAGATGCATTCATCTCGGTATCTCACAAAAGAAAATATACAAAAATTGGAAATACATACAAAAGAAAATATATCTCCGAAGATTATCCGCAGTGTACGCAAACCGGTGCATTGGCGTATGCTTTGCACCGATGAGAAGGAAGTCTTTTCAGAAAAGATCGGTTTGTATAACGATGGCATGTTTGGTTCAGAGACGGATCTCGGTACCTTTGCGGCTCCGGGAGAAGAACGGGAATATGCCTGGGAGGAGGCGTGGCCGCCGGAAAGAGAACAGTCACTCATTGCCCGGTGTGCTCAATATGCCCCGCATGGCGGAGAAGTGATCGGCGGCTCCGCTCAGACGGCAGAAGATATTGTTTTGCGTCTGCGGACAGAAGGAATTACATATCTGAACCGGGATCATGATAAAAAGGAACTGGAACGATGGAAAACGATGGATTGCGGGGCAGATGGTGTCTGGAAAGGGCACTCCCTCTATGATTACGTGGAGGCACACCTGGGGTATCGCTTTGTCCTTCGCAAGGGAAGTCTGCGGAAAAGATTTCACCGCAGTATCGTTACACTGGAAATCGAAAATACCGGATTTGCGGTTTCTTATGAAGAGATTTTTTTGGAATTGAAAAAAAAATCCTGTGGCGAAAGGCAATGTGCTATCCGACAGTCCCTGATATGTATGAAGCCGGGAAAAGAACAGAAATGCAAGATGGTATGTGACGAAGATCTTTTTTCGGGAGAATGGAAACTTGTAATGCACGATGCCAAAGGAAATCCTATTTTGTTTGCCAACGAAGGGGCAGAAGAAGGGATTTCCCTGTCTGTATTGCATTAAGGAATGATTAAAGTGCCAAGTGGCACGCTGCCATCTTCGCTGCTGGAAGCGTTGGCAAAAGAAATACGGTTTTTCGTCGCAATGTCACTCATTTTTAAGGAAAGTGAGTAGATTCCTTTCGGAAGTTCCGATCGCTTAAGGAAAGTGGAACATGTTTTTGACTGCCGGCTGTCAATTGTCCGTGTATCAAAGGAAATCGGATATTGGAAAGAATTCCCGTTTTTGTCCTGCAGGACCAGCTGGACGTCAAAAGGACGGTAGCAGGGAGAAAATCCCCGGTTTTCTACGGTTATTTCAAACTGAATATGGGAGGAAAATAAACCGGAAAAAGATACCTGTGTATCGGTTAGTACATAGCGGTATCCGAGATGGGCGCGGATATAATCGTAACCGCTTACTCCGGAAAATACGGTATCTTCGCCGGAATATGCTGTATTTTTCCATTTGTTCAGCACGGAGGCCTCGTGGTCGCAGCTGAGGTAGGAAACGCGCATGTCATAAAGATCCGGAATGGCCTTTGCAAGGTCGTTATACGGATTTGCTAAAACGGCCTCGCCGCCATTTGGTACATAGGAACAGAGATTACTCTGGAAGGCAATTTCTTCTTTGCGGGTTCCTTTCTGCGTAATGTCGGAAGTATCTGCAAGAGGCGTGTCGTCGTAGGTACCGCAGTCAAATTCATTGCCAAACATGCCGTCATTGAAAAGACCAAGTCTGGCATAGAGACTTCCGTCATAGGGAGAGGCATTAGCAAAAGGTGAGGACGTTCCCAAAATCGTGCGAAGCTGTGCCGGGGTGCGGACGGAAAGATAGATTTCCGGAGAAATGACGGAAGAAAGTTCTTTTATCAGACTACGGATATCGTCATTGGAACCATAATGTGTCTGATTCATTTCTCCGCAGTTCCCGGTAAAAATGCCTTGAAGCAGAAAGACAGCGTCTTTGTGTGCATTTACGACAGGGGCAACGTCATCCATGTGGCTGGAAACCTGTTCAATGGAAGACGGTTCACTTTGAAGTGCGTTTCCGTTCCAGTCGTATAAGAAGCGTAGAATGATCTGCTTGTTTGCTGCGGCAAAAGATGATATAATGCTGTCAAGCTGCGATAGAGCAGAATCGCTGATTGGTTTATTTTTGTAATTAACCAGATTGATCTGAAGCAGGACAATGTAATTATCATCGTTTGCAAGCACAGAGGATACCCATTTTTGGGCAGGGGTATTCCCTTCTTCCGATAATTGGTAGCCATACAGGTGATAAAATCCACAGTAGGGATTGCTGACGGCATCCGTGGACTCTGACTGCTCTGCTGCCTCAAAGGAAGGCGTGCGAAAGCGGGCATAGACCATAATGCCGATGCCAAAAACCACGAGTATAAGCAGGATAATATATATGATGTAAGATTTTTTTGACATAATAAACTCCTTTCAAAGGTATCTTATCATATTTGGAAGGAAATTACGAGAAAGAAATGAGGGATTTAAAAAAATGGAGGAAAAGAGCAGAACAGAGCATTCGGTTCAAAATACGACGACAGCGATAATTGCAAAGATGATCGCGCTTTTGACCGGATTTATCACAAGAGTGGTGTTCACGCACTGCCTCAGCCAGACCTATGTGGGGATCAATGGTTTGTTCTGGGATATTTTAAATGTATTTTCTCTCTCGGAATTTGGCGTGGGAACGGCAATCACTTATGCCTTATATGAACCGGTTGCGAAGGGTGACGTAGAAAAACAAAAATCCCTGATGCAGCTGTACCGCAAAATTTACCATATTATGGGAGGGTTCGTGCTGGCAGCCGGACTTGCTGTCATTCCGTTTATGGATTTTCTTGTGAAGGGATATGAATCGGTCGATCATTTGATCGCGATCTATCTCCTTTACCTGGCAAATTCTGTATTTTCGTATTTGCTTATTTATAAGAAATCCATGCTGGACGCCCACCAGCTCAGTTATCTGGGAGAGATCAGTATGACGGTTTCTATTCTTGTACAGGATGCACTGCAGATCACGGTTCTGTTGACAACCCAAAATTTCTACCTGTTTTTGTGCATGATGTTACTGGCAACAATTGGCAACAATATATGGATTTCTTACAAAGCGGACCGTTTGTATCCGTTTTTAAAAGATAAAGACATAAAGCCGATTCCGAAAGAGGAGCGAAGTGGTATTTACCAGAATATCCGGGCGATGCTCATGCATAAAGTCGGGGATGTGCTGGTAAATAATACGGATAATCTTATCCTGTCAGCGATGGTAGGACTGATCAGTGTAGGGTGCTATTCCAATTATTATCTGATCATTGCATCGGTGCATTCGATCATGACTCGAATGTTTCAGGGACTTACGGCAAGTGTCGGAAATCTTGGTGTCACGCAGGGGAAAGAACGAATCCGTAAAGTCTTTGCCAGTTCCTTTTTTGTCGGACAATGGATGTATGGTTTTGCAGCAATCTGTCTGTATGAATTAATCAATCTGTTTGTAGAGTTTAGTTTTGGGGCAGAATATGTATTCCCGGAAAATGTTGTGTTTGTTTTGTGTCTGAACTTTTTTATCCTGGGAATGCGCCAGGCAGCATTGGTGTTTCGGGATTCGCTCGGACTCTTTTGGTTTGACCGTTACAAATCCATCGCCAACGCTTTGCTGAATATTGTTTTTTCAATAGTACTCGCTAAGGAGTGTGGGGCGTTTGGCGTATTTTTAGGAACACTTTTCAGTACTCTCCTTACCTCTTTTTGGGTGGAGCCGCTGGTTTTGTACCGGCATTCCCTGAAAGTTCCGGTGGTTCATTATTTTGCAAAATATGCACTCTATACCGGGATCGTGTTTGCCGCCGGGATGTTGACTCACATTTCATGCCGGCAGATGGGAGGAAGCATGGCAGAGATATTTTTTAAGAGAATGTGCGTATGTGTGGTGGTTCCCAATGTAATCTTTTTGGTATGTTATGTGCGTACAAAGGAATTTTGCTTCTTGTGGGAGAAGATTATGTCGCTAATAAAAAAACGGAGGAAGACGTCGTGAACAAAGAAAAACAATGGTTGTTTGCCAAATTGGCAAAAGTTCTCGGAGCAAAGAATCCGATCAAAGCAGACGGAGAGCAGGATTGGAACAGTATTTTGAAACTGGCAAAACAGCATGCCGTCCTTTCTTTGCTGGATCCGCTTTTGGAGGAGTCGGAAGAAAGGGAGAAACTTCCGGAAAATGTAAAAATATGCATTCGGGAAGAAGCGAGGAAGACCGTGCGGCAGAATTATCATCTGCTTTATCTGGAACATCGGATTATTCGCACACTGCAGGAAGCAGGAGTGAGTGTGGTTCTTTTGAAAGGAGCCTCAACGGCAGAATTTTATCCGGTTCCGGAACTTCGGAAAAGCGGAGATGTCGATCTTTTTTTGCCGAATCCGACACAGTTTTCGAAAGCGGGCGAAAGGATGGAAAACCTTGGCTTTGTGAAAAATCCGGCACATTCGGTTAATCATCACGAAGTGTATGTGACCGAGAAACATGTCGAGGTGGAATTGCATACGTTGCTGGCAGAACCGTTTGATGACAAGGAGACAAACAGGCTTATGGAAGAACTTCAAAAAGAAGTTGCTGTGCAGGCAGGAAAAAAGAAATTGATGGGGATAGAATTCCCGGTGCTGCCGGATGGCATTCATGCGTATTATCTTCTTCTTCATATGCTTCAGCATTTTCTGAGGGCAGGGTTCGGTCTGAAACTGCTCTGCGACTGGGTTGTATTTTGGAGACACGGCGTGACGGAAAAAGAGCTGGCACAGTATAAGAAGCTGACAGCCCGGAGCGGTCTTACCGGCTTTTCCGATATGGTTACTTCGGTCTGCGTGCAGTATCTGGGATTGGAAGAAGAGGCAGCAGAACCGCTGATCGTAAATATGGTGTCTGGGGAAGATATGTGGGGATTTATGGAAGAGATTCTGCAGTCATTGGAATTTGGAACGATGGAATCCGAACAAATGGTAGCACTCCGAGGAAATGGATGGAGAGATCTTTTCCGGGAATTTCATCATCAAATGCATCTTAATTTTCCTAAAACAGGAAGATATCCCGTTCTTTGGCCGGCACTATGGATCCGGACCGGCTGGCGGTTTGCCAGAAATAATCGTGTACTGCGAAAGACTACGATGAGACAGGTGGTACAAAATGCAAGAAAACGTGGTGAAATTGCCAAAAAATTACATTTATTTGAAAAATAAGGCAGACGCAAACGTTTTCGGAAATTTTATAAGGATTCTATTATAATTTTAGTTGACGTGGGTTCAGTGTTGTAATATAATGACGATATAAATAGTAAGAAATATGGTAAGGAGATGATAACATGAAAAAATATAGTAAACCTACAATTTTTGTAAATGATGAAGACAGTGAAGGGGTTTATGCAGCAAGTGGATGCTATTCAATTACTGTGAATATACATCAAAAACCGCAGAACGGACGTGGTGATTATCGGATACAGGTAAATGGAATCCATAAATCAAATCATACCAGAGATGCACAGACGATGACAATTTCGTTCAATATGCCGGTAGTGTATAAAAGTTCGAATGGAGTGATTCAGGGAGCAAATACAGGTACCACTTTGGTGATTTCTTATGCGTATCATCAGAATCCGACAGATAATATCGGGTTGGGGGATTTGATCGTAGAAGCAGACCAGGGATTGCAAGTTACTAGTGTAGCACTTACGGATTGATAAATTTTGTATGCATTTATATAAAGGACCCTCAAAAAGAGGGTCCTTTTAAAAATCTTTAATTCGCTGTTCAATCTCTGAATCTTTCAAAATGACACAAGTTTTGTTACGAATTTCATAGACACGGTCGCACATAGATAATACGGTAGGACGATGCGTTGTGACGATGCAGGTGCGAGGCGTAGTATCTTCTCGGATGTGTTTTAAGATTTTTCGCTCGGTTGCTACATCGAGAGCTGAGGTAGCTTCGTCCAGCAGTAAGATGGGGGAGTGGCGCAGTAAGGCACGGGCGATGGAAAGACGCTGTGCCTGCCCTTCGGACAACCCACCGCCTCGTTCCATAAGAACAGAGTGAATTCCGTCCTTCATTGCATTGACGAAATCCCAGGCACAGGCAATACTCAGGGCTTCTTTAATCTCTTCGTCGGTGGCATCCGGTTTGACATGGCGCATGTTTTCAGCAATTGTTCCGGAAAACATGGTATTGCCCTGGGGAACATAGGAAAATAACTGACGGCAGGAGGGGCTTAAGGAAAGTGTTTTTCGGGAAGTGTCAAGCTCACTCCACAGTGTGATCGTTCCGTTTCCGGGAGTCAAAAGTGCAAGGATCAAACGAAGCATCGTCGTCTTTCCCTCGCCGGAAGGCCCGACTAAGGCTACAATTTCGTGTGGGGCCGCCTGTAATGAGGCATCACAGAAAACCTCAGTACCATTGTGGTACGTGTAATCAAGTCGGTCAATGGAAATGTGGATGCCGGCAGTTTCAGATTCTTTTTTAAACGCCTGAACCTCTTTATCGTGGCTGAAATCTTCCCGTGGCATATCTAAAATATCCATTATACGACCGGCAGATGTGGTCAGATTGATTGCATTTGGTACAAGGGAGATCAGGGAATTGAGTGTACCGGTAAGTGTACTGGACAAAGATAAAAACATTGTCATTGTTCCATAACTGATGACACCATCCCAAACACGGTAAATTCCCCAGCCATATGAACTGTATGAGACGAGAAGTCCCATTGTTGCCATCAAAAAGGAAGTTACCATTGACATACGTTGAAAATCCATTCGCATTTTTGCATAGTCCTTTTGTAACTGTTTTAAATAATCTACATATAAAGGAATCAGATTAAAGGCTTTGATTGTCTGAATGTTGGAAAAACATTCCTGGTTAAAGCCGGATATTTTTGCATCCATCGCAGCGCTGCGTCGGTTATTATTTAACATACGTTTCATTAGTGTCTTTGACATCAATAAGGTGACCGGGACGCCAAGAAAGGAAAAGATGGCAAAACTGGCATCGTAGTAAATAACGATGATAAAGGCACTAATAAAGCGGAAAAGATTGATGATCAGGTTGGGGATCCAGTTTAAAATGCCGTTGGAAATATTGGATGCATCGTCATCCCAGCGGGTTAAAAGGTCGCCGGTGTGATAGGAAGCGATGGATTCCCAGTCGGTCACAAGCATTTTGGAAAAAATATCTGCTTTGATCTCATTGTCTACCTTTAAACTGATCCAGTTTGAGGCATAATTTGAAAGCTGCGTCATCACGGTGGAACCAATGGCGAGCCCGATCATGGCAGCAAAGGTGGATAGAAGGGCACCGGTCTGGTGGCCGGTGATAATGTCAACGAGATCTTTGGAGACAAGACTGGAACCCAGCGAAACGACAGTTCCTAAAAGTCCGATCAAAGTATAAAAAAGGATGACAAGCCAGTATTGTCTGGCATAACCGTAGATCCAGCGGGTCTGATGGAGCATGGTTTTCAGTGCACCTTCGCGGATCCGTTTGGAAACATGTTTTATTTTTTCAAATGCCAAGATGTTACCCCTTTCTATCGTAAAGCATCAATTTGTTCTTTCATATAAATAGCAGCCTGTGGCTCTTTGGTGCAGTGCAGGCGGAATACCTGTATCTGTTTTGTAATCTCTCCGACAACTTCCAAATTTTTACATAGGGAAAAACAGGTGTCACTCGAAGAGATGATACGCTGTAACAATCCGATGATCTGTTCATCCGGAGACAGCGTCTCTAACCGTTCTCCGGAAGCCTGTTTTAATAGCACGACACCGCCCAAAGGATAGCTGGCACTGTCGCTGATTCCGGAAGTGCCACACCACGGAGTACCATAGATCATAGGTTTTCCGTCTTTGATGGCAAGAAGATTCAAATCTCCATTCAGAACCGGAGTACCCCAAAGGGTATGCCACAAGTTTGTGTGCGTGGACTTCCCGGTGCCGGAAGAACCGGAAAACAGCCATGCCTTTCCCTCATATAAAAGGGAGGCAGAATGCAGAAAAAGCATTCTCTTTGTCTGGGCATACCGGTTAAATAAAAGGCGGATCACCGGGATCAATTCTTCCGTCAGCGCATCCTCACACGTCGGGAGACAGAAAATGTCTGCCAAAGTGTCTTCCCGGTTTGTCCGCACTTCGAAAATGTGTACCAGGGAAGGAAAGTGGATCACACTGCCATCCGTTTGCTGTACGATCTGGAGTTCCGGATCGCATACCAGCAGCTCACCTCCAAGAGGTGCCGTCGAAAGAGGAGCAGACGGGTGAATCCGTATATCAAGTTCTGGCGAGGTGCTATCCGTAGCTGCATACGGTGCAAAAAAAGCTGACAGGGAATCCGGTGCGCCCTGAATCCGAATCCGAATGTCCGCAATGTTATAATAACTTACAGAATTTGGAGGCCCTGATTCTTCCCGGAAAGGTTCAATGAGTCCAAATGCCTGAAATTGTGCAAGGATTCCCTGCAGATCCTGCCACAACCGGTCGTGCTCTTCCGGTGTTTCGGCCTCCCAGTGAGTTGTCATTTTTTCATGAAGCTCATGGGGAGAAGCACATTCCGGCAGAATTTCCCAGAGATAGGCACTGGTTTCATTGAGACGCAGATTTCGCCGGTGTTCGACAATCCGCTGACCGTAAGGGAGCAGATAAGGAACCCCTTCGATATATTTTAAAAGAAAACCGTCCGTTCGTTTCATCGGAATCTCCTTTCCTTGCAATTGCCCGCAGGCATCAGATAGAAAATATTATAGCATTTTTCGCGTGAAAATGCTATAATTGTTGCAAAGAAAATTGCAGGAGGATCGAATGGATATTGAGAAGTTATTGGAGCAGAGAAAACGGCTTCGTATCAAGCCACGGGGATACAGCATGTATCCGCTGATCGTTCCGGGACGGGATGAGGTTTTTGTGGAACGGGTTTCGCCGGAATCACTGCGTCGGGGCGATGTGGTGTTATACCGCAGAATGGATGAAAATATACTTGTTCTTCACCGCATCTGGAAGAGGGAAGGAGATGCGTTTTTTTTGGTGGGCGATAATCAGAAAGAGATCGAAGGTCCCCTTGAAGTCTCGCAGATTAAGGGAAAAATGACAGGTATCCTGCGAAACGGGCACGAAATTTCCACGTTAAATGTTATTTATCTTTTGTATTCCCGCATATGGCTGTGGCTTCGCCCGTGCCGTCCGCAGATTTCGCGTGTGATCCATAAGATTCGAAGGAAAAGGTAGACCACATTTTGCCATGTAAAATTAACATTATTCCATGTCCGGATAGGAGAAAATATGATATGTTAGGGCTATCATGAAAGAGAGAAAGGATTTAAAACGATGGCAGAGACAATGAAGAAAAAAATCATTTCCACAGTAGATCTGGGCGATATGACCGCCGTATTTGAGCAGTCGGAGGATACCGGAAAAGTCGGATTTTATGTGATGCCGGCAGCACTTGTGGGAAAGAGCCGTGTGGAGGAAAAATATTACCGCGTCAATAACATGATCCAGTTAAAGATTGTCGGAGATATTTACCCGGGGGCTTATGGAAACGGACAGACGATGCACAATTCCGGATCCACGGATCTTATGATCTATCAGTCGCAAAAGCTGGAAGAGGTTGACGGACATACGGAAATACATACCTTTTTTAAAGATGACAGAGGCTATGCGGTAGAAAACGTGATCACCTATTATCCGGGAGACGAAAGTTTTGAAATGAAAAATTGTTTTGTCAATGAGAGCGGGAAAGAGGTTACATTGGAAATGCTTTCCAGTTTTGAAATGGAAAATCTGTCTCCGTTTCTTCCGGGAGATGGTGCCGGCAGTTTATTGGTACACCGTCTTCTCAGCAAATGGAGCCACGAGGGCAGGCTTGTGACAGAACGTATTGAAGATATGCAGCTGGAACCAAGCTGGTCTACCTGGGCGGTGGCAGTAGAGCGGTTTGGACAGAGGGGGTCTATGCCGGTAATGAAATATTTCCCATTTGCCGCCATTGAAGATGAGAAGACGGGGGTAATCTGGGGCGTTCAGCTGGCACACGAGGCATCGTGGCAGATTGAGATTTACCGCCAGGACGACGGACTGCATCTGAGCGGGGGCTTGGCAGACCGTGAATTTGGAGACTGGAAAAAAACAGTAAAACCGGGAGAGCATTTCGAGACACCGACGGCAATTCTTTCGGTGTGCGAAGGCGGAATCGATGATATCTGTCACCGTCTTGTATGTGCCGGCAGTAAATATGTGGATAATGGGCCGGAAAGCGAACAGGAGCTGCCGATCATTTTTAATGAATATTGTACGACGTGGGGCAATCCATCCCATGAAAACATCTGTAAGATTTTGGAAAACATAAAGGGCAGGGGATTTGACTATTTTGTCATTGACTGTGGCTGGTTTAAAGAAGATGGGATTCCATGGGATATCAGCATGGGAGATTACAACGTGTCTTCGACGCTGTTTCCGCAGGGGCTGGAAAAGACGGTGGAAGCGATCCGTGAAAAGGGGATGAAACCGGGAATCTGGTTTGAGATTGACAATGTCGGGCGGGCGGCAAAAGCCTATGAACTCACGGAGCATCTGCTAAAGCGCGACGGATATCCGCTTACGACACACAATCGCAGATTTTGGAATATGAATGATCCGTGGGTCAAAGAGTATCTGCATAAAAAAGTTATTGAAATGCTGAAGATGTACGGATTTGAATATATGAAAATGGATTACAATGATACGATCGGTCTTGGCTGTGACGGAGCCGAATCCCTTGGAGAGGGGCTTCGTAAAAATCAGGAAGCATCGGTGAATTTTGTCAGACAGGTCAAAGAGGAAGTGCCGGGAATTATTTTGGAAAACTGTGCCTCCGGGGGACACCGTCTCGAGCCGCTTATGATGAGTCTCTGCGCCATGGCATCTTTTTCCGATGCTCATGAGACCGAAGAGATTCCGATTATTGCGGCTAATCTGCATCGTGCGATCCTGCCGAGACAGAGCCAGATTTGGGCGGTGATCCGAAAGAGTGACTCCCTTAAACGGATTGGATATTCCATTGCGAATACGTTCCTTGGCAGAATGTGTCTTTCCGGCGATGTGACGGATCTGTCAGTGGAGCAGTGGGATGTGATTGACCGCGGAATGGCGTTTTACCGGGAGATTGCGCCGATTATCCGCGACGGAAAGAGTTACCGCAGAGGGCCAAAGATCCTCAGTGACCGGCATCCGGAAGGCTATCAGGCGCTGATCCGCATGAAAAAGGACGGAGAGGCGATGACGGTCATTCATTGTTTTGATGGGAAACTTCCGAAGGAAATCCGGGTAGAACTGCCGGAGGGATGCGGAACACACATTCAGTCCGTATATTCGTATGATGTGCCGGAAATGTTTGTAGAGGGAAATGTACTTGTTTATAAGCCGACGGAAAACCGAAATGCGGCAGCAGTACATTTGATCCAAAGTGAAAAATAAATAAAAATGGACAATAAAAAGGTGTCACATTGCGGTGACACCTTTTTGAACAATATGCCGTGATTTTCAGATGCTGGCATCCGGATCCAAATCTTTCCCGATTTTTAACATTTTCAGAATGCGTTCTTTTTCCCCTTTATTATAATGCTGCAATACACGAACAATTTCTTCATCCAAAGTAGAAAGATTGTCAGATTTGATCAATCGCGGATTTCCTGCACTCAGTAAATAGTCAACGGAAACATGGCACATTTGAGCGTAGTAAAGAAGTACACGAAGATTGATTTTTGTATAATTATTTTCTATATTGCTGACAAAGGAAATCGTAGAACCAAGGTCTTTTGCCACCTGATCCTGAGAGATACGCTGCTCTTTACGCAGTTTTTTCATACGTTTTCCTACTTTTTCAAAATCAATCTTTTCAATTGCTTCCATATACTTGTCCTCCTAGCATAATTTTTCTTACTTATTAGTTTAGTATAAGATGTTATTGTTTTCAAGAGAAAAATGAAAAAAACGTTACGCAGACTTGACAGTGAACGTCATTTTGCTATATACTTAAAAAGTTAATAATTATGGAGAACTAGAATTATTTTATCAACGAGGAGGAAGCCATGAATTTTCATATCGCAGTGATTCCCGGGGATGGTATTGGCCCGGAGATCGTCACACAAGCAAAGAAGGTATTGGATAAAGTTGGGGAGGTATACGGTCATACATTTGAGTATGAAGAGCTGTTGATGGGCGGATGTTCCATTGATGCTTACGGAGAGCCGTTGACCGATGAAACACTGGAGCGCGCAAAGAAAAGCGATTCCGTACTGCTCGGAGCCGTCGGTGGAAACGTCGGACAGAGCAACTGGTACCAGCTGCCGCCGGATAAAAGACCGGAAGCAGGTTTGCTGAAGATTCGAAAAGGACTTGGTTTGTTTTGTAACCTTCGCCCGGCCGTGCTGTTTGATGAATTGAGTGGTGCGTGTCCATTGAAAAGTGAATTGACAGAGGGCGGATTTGATTTTGTCGTCACCCGAGAGCTGACCGGTGGTCTTTATTTTGGAGAGCGCTATACGAAAGAAGTAGATGGACAGCTTCAGGCGACCGATACACTTACATATAATGAGACAGAGATTCGTCGTATTGCCAAATGGGCATTTGATATCGCAATGAAGAGAAATAAAAAAGTATGTAGTGTAGACAAAGCCAATGTACTGGATTCTTCCCGTTTGTGGAGAAAAGTTGTAAAAGAAGTAAGTGCAGACTATCCGGAGGTAGAGCTTTCTGACATGCTCGTAGACAACTGTGCAATGCAGCTTGTGCGTGATCCAAAGCAGTTTGATGTCATTTTGACTGAGAATATGTTTGGAGATATTTTGTCAGATGAGGCAAGCATGGTAACCGGATCGATCGGTATGCTTTCTTCCGCAAGTCTCGGAGAGGGTACGCTTGGACTTTATGAGCCAAGCCATGGTTCGGCACCGGATATCGCCGGACAGAATAAAGCCAATCCGATCGCGACAATCTTATCCGCAGCGATGATGTTAAAATATTCTTTCAATTTGATAAAAGAATCCGATGCGATTGAAAATGCGGTTAAGGCAGTGCTGAAAAAAGGACTTCGCACGATCGACATTATGGATGAAGGAAAGACTTGTCTGGGAACAGAGGAAATGGGAAAAGCCATTTGCGATGAGATTCGATAAACAGACAACCGATAGATGAAATTTGAACCGGAATGAATGGAGGTTAAATCAATGAAAAGTGATTCAGTAAAAAAGGGGATGCAGACAGCACCTCAGCGTTCTTTGTTTAACGCGTTGGGTATGACAAAAGAGGAGCTTGAAAAACCACTTGTTGGTATTGTCAGTTCTTACAATGAGATCGTCCCTGGTCATATGAATATTGATAAGATTGTAGAGGCAGTAAAACTCGGCGTGGCAATGGCTGGTGGAACACCGGTCGTATTCCCTGCGATCGCTGTATGCGATGGAATTGCCATGGGACATGTCGGAATGAAATATTCGCTTGTCACCCGTGATCTGATTGCAGATTCTACCGAATGTATGGCACTTGCCCATGCGTTTGATGCTCTTGTTATGGTGCCAAACTGTGACAAAAACGTACCGGGACTTCTGATGGCAGCGGCCAGAGTCAATGTACCGACCGTATTTGTCAGCGGCGGTCCGATGCTTGCCGGTCATGTACAGGGAAAGAAAACCAGTCTTTCCAGCATGTTTGAGGCAGTCGGTGCACATGCAGCAGGCAAAATGACAGAAGAAGAAGTAGACGATTTTGTAAGCCATGCTTGCCCTACGTGTGGTTCCTGTTCCGGTATGTATACCGCAAACAGTATGAACTGTCTGACTGAGGCAATCGGTATGGGACTTCAGGGAAATGGTACAATTCCTGCCGTTTATTCCGAGCGTATCAAACTTGCGAAACATGCAGGTATGAAAGTTATGGAGCTTTATAATAAAAACATCCGTCCAAGAGACATTATGACAGAGAAGGCATTTTTGAATGCGCTTACGGTCGATATGGCACTTGGATGTTCAACAAACAGTATGCTTCACCTGCCGGCAATCGCACATGAAGCCGGTGTGAATCTGAATCTGGATCTGGCAAACGAGATCAGTGCAAAGACACCGAACCTCTGCCACCTCGCACCAGCCGGACACACTTATATTGAAGAACTCAACGAAGCAGGCGGTGTCTATGCCGTTATGAACGAATTGAATAAAAAAGGACTGCTGTACACCGATCTGATGACAGCAACCGGAAAGACCGTAGCAGAAAATATCGAGGGCGTTGTCAACCGCAATCCGGAAGTTATCCGCCCAATTGACAATCCATACAGCCAGACAGGTGGAATTGCCATCCTGAAAGGAAATCTGGCACCGGATTCCGCTGTTGTTAAACGTTCTGCTGTTGTAGAAGAAATGATGGTTCACGAAGGACCGGCCCGTGTATTTGACTGCGAAGAAGATGCGATCGCAGCGATCAAAGGTGGAAAGATCGTTGCCGGCGATGTCGTTGTCATCCGTTATGAGGGACCAAAGGGCGGTCCTGGTATGAGAGAGATGCTCAATCCTACATCAGCGATCGCAGGTATGGGACTCGGCTCTTCGGTGGCATTGATCACCGATGGACGTTTTTCCGGAGCAAGCCGTGGCGCTTCCATCGGCCATGTATCACCGGAGGCAGCTGTCGGAGGTCCGATCGCACTCGTAGAAGAAGGCGATATCATTAAGATCAATATTCCGGAAAATACATTACAGCTTGATGTCAGTGAGGAAGTTCTTGCTGAGAGAAAGAAAAACTGGAAACCGAGAGCACCAAAGGTAACAACCGGATATCTTGCCCGTTACGCCAATATGGTAACATCCGGAAATACCGGTGCGATTTTGAAACAGGAATTCTAAAGAACCCGCAGCGTAGGTGAGGGTGAAACACGAAAATATTAACGAGAAAGAGGTGCATTTTCATGCAATTAAATGGCTCCCAAATTTTAATTGAATGTTTATTAGAACAAGGGGTAGACACAATTTTTGGATATCCCGGCGGAGCGATTTTGAATGTATACGATGAATTGTATCGTTATCAGGATAAAATCAGACATGTATTAACATCCCATGAGCAGGGCGCGTCTCATGCCGCTGACGGTTATGCGCGTTCTACCGGAAAAGTCGGAGTCTGTATGGCAACAAGCGGCCCGGGGGCAACCAATTTGGTAACCGGAATTGCAACGGCTTATATGGATTCTGTTCCAATGGTAGCTATCACATGTAATGTCGGACTTCCATTACTTGGAAAAGACAGTTTTCAGGAAGTGGATATTGCCGGTATCACGATGCCGATCACAAAGCACAGTTTCATTGTAAAAGATATCAATGATCTGGCTAAAGTGGTACGCCGTGCCTTTGCCATCGCACAGACAGGCAGACCGGGACCGGTACTTGTCGATATTACGAAAGATGTAACCGCTGCTGTGACAGAGTTCACCCCACAGACACCGGATCTGATCCAGAGACAGACCGATACGATCTGTGAAAATGATATCGAAGATGTACTTCAGGCAATCCGTAAGGCTGAAAAACCGATGATCTTTGTCGGTGGTGGATGTATTTTGTCGGGAGCCAGTGCAGAGTTGAAAGAATTTGTCAAAAAAGTAGATGCACCGGTAACCGATACTTTGATGGGAAAAGGTGCCTTTGACGGAACCGATGAATATTATACCGGTATGTTGGGAATGCATGGAACGAAGACGGCAAACTTAAGTGTGACAGAATGTGACCTGTTACTTGCGCTTGGTGTCCGTTTCTCGGATCGTGTTACAGGAAATGCAAAGAAATTTGCTACCAATGCAAAGATTGTTCATATTGACATCGATGCGGCAGAGATCAACAAAAATATTCCGGTAGATTATTCTATTGTAGGCGATTTAAAAGCCGTACTTGAAATTCTCAATAAAAAACTGGAAAACCAGTATCATAAAGCATGGATTGATAAAGTGCTTGCGAGAAAAGCCGCACTTCCGATGACGTATCGTGACGATGTGCTCACCGGTCCGTATGTGATCGAACGCATCAATGCAGCGACACAGGGAGATGCGATCATTACTACAGATGTAGGACAGCATCAGATGTGGGCAGCACAGTATTATCAGTATAAAAATCCACGTTCATTCCTCAGTTCCGGTGGTATGGGAACGATGGGATACGGACTGGGTGCCTGTATCGGAGCAAAGGTTGGAAATCCGGATAAGACGGTATTTAATATCGCCGGAGACGGATGCTTCCGTATGAATATGAACGAGTTAGCAACCGCTTCCCGTTATGATATTCCGATCATTCAGGTTGTATTTGACAATCATGCCCTCGGCATGGTTCGCCAGTGGCAGACATTGTTCTATGGCAAACGTTATTCAAGTACGATCCTTCAGGATAAAGTAGATTATGTAAAAGTGTCCGAAGCCCTTGGCGCAAAGGCATTTTTGGTAACCAAACGCGAAGAAGTTGACGACGTACTGAAACAGGCAATGCAGGAAAAAGGTCCGGTAGTGATCTGCTGCGTTCTGGATCAGGATGACAAAGTGTGGCCGATGGTGGCACCTGGAGAGGCGATTGAAAAAGCCTTTACAGAAGAAGATTTAAAGAAGTCAGAATCATAATGCATGATTTTAGATAAATATTTTAAGGAGGTTTTAGCCGTGGCTAGAGTTTACAATTTTTCAGCTGGACCAGCTGTATTACCAGAGGAAGTTTTACAAGAAGCAGCAGATGAAATGCTTGATTACAGAGGAACAGGGATGTCTGTAATGGAGATGAGCCATCGTTCCAAAGCATACGATGAGATCATTAAGACAGCAGAAGCAGACCTTAGGGATTTGATGAATATTCCGGACAATTACAAAGTATTGTTCCTTCAGGGCGGTGCTTCCCAGCAGTTTGCCATGATTCCTATGAACTTGATGAAAAATGGCGTTGCAGATTATATTGTAACCGGACAGTGGGCAAAAAAAGCTTATACAGAGGCTTGCAAATATGGAAAAGCAAATAAGATCGCTTCTTCCGAAGATAAGACATTTTCTTACATACCGGACTGCTCGGATCTTCCGATCGATGAGGATGCAGACTATGTATATATCTGTGAAAATAATACAATTTACGGAACCAAATACAAAACACTGCCAAATACAAAGGGAAAGACACTGGTAGCAGACGTTTCTTCCTGCTTTTTGTCAGAGCCTGTTGATGTGACCAAATACGGTGTCATCTATGGTGGTGTTCAGAAAAATATCGGACCTGCCGGCGTTGTCATCGTGATCATCCGTGAAGACCTGATTCCTGAGAGCGTAGATGAAAAAGTACCTACAATGCTTCAGTACAAGATTCACGCAGACGCACAGAGCCTTTATAATACACCTCCTGCTTATGGTATTTATATCTGCGGTAAAGTATTCAAATGGCTCAAGAAAATGGGCGGTCTTGAAGTGATGAAACAGCGCAATGAAGAAAAAGCAAAAATCCTTTACGATTTCCTGGATTCCAGCAAATTGTTCAAAGGAACCGTTCGCAAAGAAGATCGTTCTTTGATGAACGTACCATTTGTCACAGGAAGTGATGAGCTGGATGCTAAATTTGTCAAAGAGGCAAAAGAGGCAGGACTTGAAAACTTAAAGGGACATCGTACTGTCGGCGGAATGCGTGCAAGTATCTACAACGCTATGCCAAAAGCAGGTGTAGAAAAATTGGTTGAATTCATGAAGAAATTTGAAGAGGAGAATCTGTAATGAGTGTAAAAGTAAATTGCTTAAATCCAATTGCAAAATGCGGTCTGGATTTATTGGATGACAATTATGAGATGGTAGACGATGCCGCACAGGCAGAGGCAATTTTGGTTCGAAGTGCTTCCATGCATGAGATGGAATTGTCCGATGATCTGGTGGCGGTAGCGAGAGCCGGAGCCGGTGTAAATAACATTCCTTTGGACAAATGTGCAGAAAAAGGAATCGTTGTATTTAATACACCGGGAGCCAATGCAAACGGTGTAAAAGAACTTGTGGTCGCAGCAATGCTTCTTGCTTCCCGTGATATCGTAGGCGGTATTGAGTGGACTAAGGAAAACAAAGACGACGAGGGGATTGCCAAAGCAGCAGAAAAGGCAAAAAAAGCATTTGCAGGAACCGAGATCGCCGGTAAAAAACTTGGAATCATCGGTTTGGGAGCCATTGGTGTACTGGTTGCCAATGCAGCAAACCGTCTTGGCATGGAAGTGTATGGATGCGATCCATATCTTTCTGTAGACAATGCATTGAATATGTCCCGCGATATCACAATCGTAAAGACATATGAAGAGATTTATGATGTCTGCGATTTTATCACAGTACATGTACCTCTTTTGGATTCTACGAAGGGAATGTTTGACAAAGCCGCTTTTGATAAAATGAAAGATGGCGTTGTATTCTTGAACTTCTCCCGTGATACTCTGGTAAATGAGCCGGATATGAAAGCAGCACTTGAAAGCGGAAAAGTGAAGAAATACGTAGTGGATTTTCCAAATCCGACTACGGTAAATCTTCCAAATACTATCGTAACTCCTCATTTGGGAGCTTCCACACAGGAATCCGAAGATAACTGTGCAAAGATGGCAGTAAAAGAGATTCGCGACTTTATCGAAAACGGTAATATTAAGAATTCGGTAAACTATCCTGCATGTGATGCCGGTGTATGTGCGACAGAAGGACGTATTGCCGTTGCACATAAAAACGTGCATTCCATGTTGTCACAGTTTACGACCTTATTTGCAAACGATGGCATCAACATCGAAAACATGGTAAATAAGAGCCGTGGGGATTATGCATATACGATTTTTGATATCTGCAACCCATCCACAGAGAAACTGGTAAAGGAATTGCAGGCAATTGACGGTGTAATCAAGGTACGTATTGTAAAATAAGCAGACGTGCCGGAAAAAGAGAAAGGAAGGGTACTCCTTATGAAATTGAAAAAATTGATCGCAGCAGCACTTACAGCAGTGATGACAATGTCTCTGACTGCTTGCGGCGGAGCAGGAAACTCAACAGATACAGCATCCGGCGGTGCGGTAGACAGTGGAAAAACTTACAAAATTGGTATCTGCCAGCTGGTTCAGCATGAAGCATTGGATGCAGCAACCAAAGGATTCAAAGATGCGCTGACAGAAAAACTGGGCGACAAAGTAACCTTTGACGAGCAGAATGCACAGGGAGATTCCCCAACATGTGCAACCATCGTAAACTCCTTTGTTTCGGAAAACGTAGATTTGATCCTTGCCAATGCAACAGCGCCTCTTCAGGCGGCAGCGACAGGCACAACAGATATTCCGATCCTCGGAACTTCCGTAACCGATTATGGTACGGCTTTGAATATCAAAGACTGGAAAGGGACGACAGGTGTTAATGTATCCGGTACTTCGGATCTTGCCCCGCTCGATCAGCAGGCAGCGATGATCAAAGAATTGTTCCCGGATAAGAAAATAGTAGGACTTCTTTACTGTTCCGCAGAAGCGAACTCTCTGTATCAGGTAGAGACGATCAAAGGATATCTGGAAAAAGATGGATATACTTGTACCAACTATTCTTTTGTAGATTCCAATGATATTGCATCTGTGGTCAGCAATGCAGCGAAAAACAGTGACGTGATTTATGTACCTACCGATAATACCGCGGCTTCCAATACCGAAGTGATCCGTAATACCTGTGTTCCTGCCAAAGTTCCGGTTGTTGCCGGAGAGCAGGGAATCTGTAACGGATGTGGTGTGGCAACTCTTTCCATCAGTTATTATGACCTTGGTTATACAACCGGTGAGATGGCTTATGATGTTTTGGTAAATGGAAAAGACGTTTCTACAATGGAAGTAAAATTTGCACCAAAAGTAACCAAACAGTACAACGAAAGTATTTGTAAGGAATTGGGAATTGACATTCCGGAAGGATACGAAAAAATCGAAGCTTCCAAATAAGCTGACGAAAACGGAGGTAAGGTTTTTTGGATATTTCAGTATTATTAAGTGCCATGCCCGGAGCAGTCGCTCAGGGACTGATCTGGGGAATTATGGCAATCGGAGTGTATATTACATACAAAATCCTGGACGTTGCGGACTTGACTGTAGACGGTTCGATGTGTACAGGTGGCGCAGTCAGTATCATGATGATGCTGAACGGCTATAATGTGTGGGTAAGTTTACTGGCAGCATTTATTGCCGGTATGTTAGCAGGTCTGGTGACCGGAATTTTTCATACGTTTATGGGAATTCCGGCTATCCTCGCCGGTATTTTGACACAGCTGGCACTGTACTCGATCAACTTAAAGATCATGGGACGTGCCAATCAGGCGATCAGTGTAATGAATTACGATCTGCTTGTGTCACTTCGAAATGTAAAAAATGTACCATTTTATCAGAATTCCATCTTTGTGGTTGCCATTTTCTGTATTGTGATCATCGGAATCCTGTACTGGTTCTTCGGAACGGAACTTGGATGCTCTCTTCGTGCGACCGGGTGTAATCCGAATATGAGCCGTGCGCAGGGAATCAATACGAATTTTAATATCGTACTTGGTCTGATGATCTCCAACGGACTGGTTGCTCTTGCGAGTGCCCTTTGTTCCCAGTATCAGGGATTTGCGGACATCAATATGGGACGTGGTGCGATCGTAATCGGTCTTGCCGCTGTTATCATCGGTAAAGTGGTATTTGAGAAAGTGTTCCACAATTTTGCATTGAAACTGCTCAGCGTCGTACTGGGGGCAGTGATCTATTATGCAGTATTACAGGTAGTTATCTGGTTTGGTCTGGATACCGACCTTCTCAAACTTCTTTCTGCTCTCGTTGTGGCATTGTTCCTTGCACTGCCATACTGGAAAAAGAAGTATATTGTAAAACCGGTAAAGAGAGGAGGGGCGCAGAATGTTGGAAGTAAATAATATTTACAAGACATTTAATCCGGGAACCGTCAATGAAAAGCTCGCCCTTGACGGACTCTCCTTAAAACTCAAAGAAGGTGACTTTGTCACCGTGATCGGTGGAAATGGTGCCGGAAAGTCGACACTTTTAAATGCTCTTGCCGGCGTATGGTTTGTCGATGAAGGACAGATCATCATCGATGGCAAAGATGTCACTAAAGTGCCGGAACATAAGCGTGCTGCCTATCTTGGACGTGTCTTTCAGGATCCAATGATGGGAACGGCCTCGACGATGGGAATCGATGAAAATATGGCACTTGCGATGCGCCGCGGAAAAAGCAGAGGACTGCGTATCGGTATTACGCAGAAAGAGCGCAGTCAGTTCCGTGAGATGTTGAAGGTTCTGGATCTTGGACTGGAAGATCGTCTGACTTCCAAAGTCGGACTGCTTTCCGGTGGACAGAGACAGGCAGTCACACTTTTGATGGCAGCGCTGAAAAAGCCCCGCCTTCTCTTGCTGGATGAGCATACCGCGGCATTGGATCCAAAGACTGCGGCAAAAGTACTGCAGGCGACCAATAATATCGTAAACAAAGACCATTTGACAACATTGATGATCACACATAATATGCGTGATGCAATCGCAAACGGAAATCGTTTGATCATGTTAAATAATGGAAAAGTAATTTTGGATATCGAAGGGGAAGAAAAGAAAAAACTGACCGTAGACGATCTTCTTCATCAGTTTGCACAGGTGAGTGGAGAAGACTTTGCCAACGATCGTACATTGCTTTCTTAATTCCTTTTAACGAACGATTCAGGGATGTTGCTATGCGAACCCTGAATCGTTATCTTTTGAGAACGAGGTTGTTATGAATTATAGAGAGACGAGACAGTATATTCAGGCGGTACAGACCGGTGCCACCATACAACCCGGCTTGGAGACCATTTCCCTCCTGCTTTCAAAGATTGGGAATCCGCAGGACAGGTGTTCTTTTATCCATCTCGCAGGAACGAATGGAAAGGGATCCACCGGAACATTTATAACAAACGTATTGGCGCAGAGCGGACGAAAAATAGGACGTTATTTTTCCCCCGCTCTTTTTTCAAAGAACGAAACCATACAGTGGAACCAAGGTGAGGAAACGCACTATATTACGGAAACGGAATACGAAACCTGGTATGTGCGGATCGGAGATGCCATCCGCAGGATGAAAGAACAGGGACAGCCGGTTTCGACGGATTTTGAGATCGAGACGGCCCTTGCCTTTTTGGCATTTTCCGAGTGGAACTGTGACCTTGTCATACTGGAAACCGGTATGGGAGGGGCGTTAGATGCGACTAATGTGGTAAAAAATGTAAAAATGAATGTCATCACGACCATTGCGATGGATCACCAAAAATTTTTGGGAGATACGATCGAAGAGATTGCGGTGCAGAAAGCAGGGATCATTACGAATGCAGCGCCTGTTGTGACTGTGCAGGAATCGCCGGAAGCACTTCGGGTTATTCAAAAACGCTGTGAGGAGAAAAATGCGCCTTTTTTTGTTCTGGATTGGAAAGAGATCCGTGTTCTTTCCAGTGAGCCGGGGCTGACAAAATTCTGTTATCAGGGCGAAACGTATACCATCCGGATGTGTGGACAGTATCAGGTGGAAAATGCGTGTTTGGCGCTTCTTGCCCTGAAGGTGTTGGGACCACTGCCGCTGGAAATCGTTCAGAAAGGAATGGCAGAAGCAAGGTGGCCCGGACGGTTTGATTATATGAAAAAAGAACCGGTATGGATCGCGGATGGGGCACATAATCCACAGGGTTTAGAAAGTCTGCTGGATTCCCTCTGGCAGTTATATCCGGACAAAAACTGGATCGGGATCATGGGGGTGTTTGCGGATAAGGATCACCGAAAGATGTGCAGAAAACTGGCAGAAAACAGCCGGTTTCAGAAGATATTTACGATCCGGGCACCCGGGCCGAGAGGGCTTGCCGCAGAAGATCTGGCAGAGGAACTTGCCTCTTTTGGAATGGAGAGCCTTGCCTGCACTTCCCTTGCGGAAGCCGTGGAAGAGATAAAAGAATACCAAAAATTGGAAAAAAATAAAACGATTGCCGTTTGTTTCGGTTCCCTTTCTTTTATGAAAAAACTTTATGACATCATGGGAGAATGATATTTTACATAGATTTTACATAAGGTATATTTGCATTTTACAATGGTATACTATCATGAAGAAGTGTGAAAAATATGTAAATACGTGATTTGAAAGGAGAACCCCATGGACATTTTTGGAGTATTATCCATGCTTGGCGGTCTTGCCTTGTTTTTGTATGGAATGAATACGATGGGCGAGGGACTGACAAAAGTTTCAGGAGGAAAATTAGAACGGATTTTGGAAAAACTGACATCCAGTCCGATCCGTGCCGTGTGCCTTGGTGCACTTGTGACGGCTGTGATCCAGTCTTCATCGGCAACGACGGTTATGGTGGTTGGATTTGTCAATTCCGGCATTATGAAACTGTCACAGGCAATCGGAATTATCATGGGTGCCAATATCGGTACGACGATCACATCGTGGATCTTAAGTTTGTCCGGTATTGAGAGTGACAGTTTTTGGATGCAGTTTTTAAAACCATCGAATTTCTCGCCGGTTCTTGCGGTCATTGGTATCATTTTTATCATGTTTATCAATAACCAGAAAAAGAAAGATATCGGTATGATCTTAGTCGGGTTCGCCATCTTGATGTTTGGAATGGAAACGATGAGCAGTGCGGTTGCACCTCTTGCGGATGTGCCGGAATTTACGGGCATTCTTACGATGTTCAGCAACCCGGTTCTGGGAATGCTTGCGGGACTTGTACTGACTGCCATAATTCAGAGTTCTTCGGCGTCCGTTGGTATTCTGCAGGCGTTATGTGCAACCGGCGCGATCACATATGGTACGGCGTTTCCGATCATTATGGGGCAGAACATCGGAACCTGTGTGACAGCACTTTTGTCAAGTGTAGGAGCAAACCGGAGTGCGCGGCGTGCGGCACTGGTGCATTTGTATTTTAATGTGATCGGAACCGTTGTGTTTATGGTTGTCTTTTACAGCATTCATGCCATTGTGCCGTTTGGCTTTGTTGAAAATACAGCCGGCCCGATGGGGATTGCCGTGATCCACAGTGTGTTTAATGTGGTGGCAACTCTGTTACTGCTTCCATTTTCACGTGTCCTTGAAAAACTGGCATATCTCAGTATTCCGGAGACGGAAGAAGAAAAACAGCAGAAAGAGATGGGAACACTTCTTGATGAACGTTTTCTGGAGCAGCCGGCATTTGCGATGGAACGCTGTAAAAAAGTGGCAATGATAATGGCAGAAACTGCCAAACAGGGATTCTTTGATGCGATGAGCCTTCTCGATGAATACGATGAAAAGACGGCAAGAAAAGTGTATCAGAAGGAAGAAGAAGTCGATCATTACGAAGATGAACTGGGAAGTTATCTGGTGAAACTGAGTTCCAAAAACTTGTCGGAACAGGATGCCGAAACGTTGTCCATGATCCTGCATTCCATCAGTGACTTTGAGCGAATTTCCGATCATGCGATGAACATTGAAGAATCGGCCAGAAAGATAAAAGAAAAAGAAATTACATTTTCTGACAAAGCCAGAGAGGAACTTGAAGTATTTGAAAAGATCATTCAGGATATATTAAATCTATCGGTAACGGTGTTCCTGGAGGAAGATTCCAAGCAGGCGAGAGAAATCGAACCGATGGAAGAAGTCGTAGACCGTTTGACAAAAAAAGTAAAAAAACGTCATGTCAAACGTCTGGAAAAAGGAAAATGTACGATGGATGCCGGGCTGGTGTTAAATGATCTGGTAACTAACTTTGAACGTGTGGCAGATCATTGTTCCAACATCGGAGTCTGTGTGATCCAGATTGCAGAAGAAGCCTTTGATACCCACGAATATCTGGATACATTGGACAAGGGAAAAGATTCCTGGTTCAATGAAAGATATGAGGTGTATAAACAACAATATATGCTGCCGTAACTGGCAGAAAAAAGCAGGAAATGCGAACGGCAATGCTGCATAAAAGAATCCGTAGGAGGAAATACTAACCCCTGTCAACTACTTACAGGAAAGGGGGAAGGTTCGTGAAATGGATTCGTCTTGTCATTGCAGCTGGTATTTTCCTGCTTTTTCTTTTGCCTGGAATAGAACTTTCCACCGGTGACTGCGAGGAAAAAATTGTAAGATATGTGGCACTGGGAGACAGCATTGCCGGGGGATATGGGTTGAAGGATGTGCAAAACGACAGTTATGTAGCACTGGTGCAGAAAAAACTGGAGTCTGTCTGTGAAGGGGTATATGCTTGGAATTTTGGAGAAAACGGGCTAAAAAGCAAAGAACTGTTGGAACGATTGACAGATTCTTCCAATTCACACTATGAAGAATACAATGATGCGTTAAAAGAGGCAGATCTTGTTACGGTATCGATCGGTTCCAATGATCTGATGCAGTATTTATCCCAGAGCCCGGATGTTGAAAAATTAAAAAAGGAAGGCGATGCACTGTTTTCGAAAGCATGTGAAGAGTTTCAGGTAACATTGCCGCATTTGGTAGAGGAGATTGAAAAAAGGGCACCGAAAGCGGAAATCGTTATGAATAACATTTACAATCCCTGTGATGATGTGTCATTTACGATGGAAGAGGTCTTCGGGATCAATATCAAAGGTATTGCCAGGCAGTACATTGGCAGATTGAACAACAGCTATGAGGAAATCAAGACCTTGCAAGTTTTCGCAAATTCGGGTAAAATAAAAGGAACGCCAAGGATTCAGATCGCAGATGTGAATGCTGCTTTTGCCGGCAGCCGGCAGGTGTGTGTCAACCGCATGATCTCACTGCGAGGCATTGATCCGCATCCGAATAAGACCGGGCATGCGAGGATTGCAGAGGAAGTAATTGGAGATCTGGAAAAGGATGGATTTTTTGAAAGGATTAAGTAAAATGGAGATAAAAGGTGCAATATTTGATCTGGATGGAACTCTTTTGGATTCCATGTGGGTCTGGAATCAGGTGGACATCGATTTTCTCGGGAAACGTGGATTTGATGTTCCGCCGGATTATCCCAAAGCAATTGCCGCAATGGGATTTCATGAGACGGCAGAATATACGATAAAGCGGTTTGGATTAAAGGAAAAGGTGGAGGATGTGATTGCAGAATGGGATCGCATGGCAGCACAGATGTACCACGAGAGGGTTAAGATCAAGCCGGGGGTTACAGAGGTGCTCCGGCAAATGAAACAGCAGGGGATCCATCTTGGAATCGCTACGGCTTCGTACCGCACATTATTTGAACCCTGTCTTCGTCGAAATGGTGTGTTTGAATATTTTGAGGCGGTTACGGAAACTTCTGAAGTAGCGCGTGGCAAGGGATTTCCGGATATCTACATAAAAGCAGCAGAAAAAATGAATTGCCGGCCGGAGCAGTGTCTTGTGTTTGAAGACATAACAAAAGGCATAGAAGCCGCTGGAAATGGTGGTTTTCAGACCGTTGCGGTATACGATCCGGCAGCGCAGGCAGAGTGGGAAGAAAATAAAGCAAAAGCGGATTTTTCTATCGAGAACTTTAAGGAACTGCTCAAACCTTTAAGTTTTCTCAACCGGCAGTAGTTCAATCTTGACGGAATGCAGAATTTCGTGTAAAATTAGATAGAGATAATGTTAGAAAACTGCCATATTTTGGCAAAGATAAAGGAACGGGGACTGGCATGAAAAGTAAAAATGATGTAGATGTATTGATCAATGGTCGAAAATATACACTCTGTGGATTTGAGAGCGCAGATTATATCCAGAAAGTGGCTACGTATATTAACAGCAAACTTTCGGAATTCCAGAAAAAAGAATACTATGCCAATATGGATGTTGAGTTAAAAAATATTTTATTGGCGATTAATATTGCGGACGACTATTTTAAGGTGGACCGCGATGTCAAGTCTGTGATGAAAGACAACGAACGCAAGGACAAGATGGTTCTTGAGATGAAACATAAAATTCTGGAGCAGGAGACGGCAGAAGCAGAATTGAAAGAGCAGATAGAGGAACTGCGTAAGACATTGGAGGCATCCGAGAAAAAAGTGGTGGAACTCAATGTCATCAATCAGGAAAATGCTGCAAAAGCCAGTGAAGCGGAGAAGAAGGTATCGGAAAGTGAAGCGGATCGTACTTCGACAAAGACAAAGTTAGAGGCGGCGAACGAAGAAATCGAGCAGTTAAAAAAAGAGCTGGAAGAAGCCGGTAAAAAGCAAAAATCGTTGCAGGATAAATATGACAAGCAGGAAGAAAAACTTGCGGATCTGCGCGAAAAGAGTAAAAAAGATCTGGCAGATGCAAAAGCAAAGTATACGCAGGATGGCAAAAAATTAAAAGAAAAATTTGAGACTGCAAAAGCCGATCTTGTGAAAAAATATGAAGCCGCGAAAGCCGATATTAATAAAAAGGTGGAAGAGGGAACGACAGAATGGAAAGAAAAATATGAACAGGGCGAGAGTGAACGCGGTGAGTTAAAAGCCAAATTAGAAGCGGCAGAACGTCGTATTACGGATTTGGAATCAAGAAACCGCAGAGGGAAAAGATAAGAACAGAGAAATGGACGGGAAACAGCGGAAACACTTGTTTCTCGTCTGTCTTTCTATGGATGTTTCAGAATGGAGAGAACGATGAGTGTAGAAATATTGGCACCGGGCGGCTCGGTGGATGGCATTTATGCTGCCATGCTGCATGGGGCAGATGCGATTTATACGGGGACGAGGCGGTTTTCTGCGAGAGCATTTGCGGATAACCCGTCGGTGGAAGAATTGTGTGATATCCTTGATTTTGCACATGCACGCGATAAAAAAATATATGTAACGGTCAATACCCTTTTAACCGATTCGGAATTAGAAGAGGATCTGTATGATCTGCTTCTTCCCCTTTATGACAATGGTTTGGATGCTGTCATCGTACAGGATATCGGGGTAATGCAGTTTATTCACGAGGCATTTCCGGATCTGGATATCCATGCGAGCACTCAGATGACGATTGTTACGGCAGACGGAGCAAATCAGTGGAAACCGTATGGAGTGACCCGTGTCGTGCCGGCGAGAGAATTGAGTATTGATGAGATCGCTCAGATGCGAAAACATACCGATCTGGAGATGGAAGTGTTTGTTCACGGTGCGTTATGTTACTGTTATTCCGGACAGTGCATGATGAGTCAGTCAATTGGTGGAAGAAGCGGAAACCGTGGCATGTGTGCTCAGCCTTGCCGCCTTCCTTATCGGTTGTCATCCGGAAAAACCGGATACTATCTGAGCCCGAAGGACATGTGTACGCTCGGACAGGTGGGAGAATTGATGGATGCCGGCGTGGACTCGTTTAAGATCGAAGGCCGCATGAAAAAGTTAGAATATGCCGCCATGACAGCAAGATTATACCGTATGTATGCGGATGCGCATGAGGCGGGAATCCGGCCAAATGATAAAGAATTGGAAAAAGATGTAAAAAATCTGATGGATCTGTATAATCGGGGCGGATTCTGCAAAGGCTATTTATTTGAAAAGGACAAAAAAGATATTATCTATAAAGAAAAAAACGGACATTATGGCGTGGAAGTGGGAATCGTTCTCCGTGTCAAAAAAGGAGAGGCGGTGTACCGGCTGACAGAGGAGATCTCTTATCAGGATGTCCTTGAATTCCGTGATGAAAATGGCGAAAAAGTGTACGAATATACGGTAAAAAATGGCTGCCTGCCACCGGCTGAGATAACTGCGAGATATCAAAAAGGCTGCGTGATACAACCGGGGCAGAAGGTATTCCGCACAAAAAATGCAGCCCTTTTACAGGAAATTGATGCAGCAGTAGAACATGAAAAGAAGGAAGATAAACTGCCGCTGCGGGGACATTTTCAGGCAGAAATTGGAAAAGAAATAACACTGCGGCTCTGCTATGGAACGATTTCCTGTGAAGTAACAGGAATTTGTGTGGAACCGGCAAAAGGAAAAGCGGTTTCTCCGGAAGATGTGCGCAAACGCCTTCAAAAGACCGGAGAAAGTGAATTTACATTTTCTATGCTGGATGTCTCGGTGGAAGACGGAGCATTTCTGCCGCTCGGACAGATTGCGGCACTGCGCCGCGAAGGATTTGCTCAGATCGGACAAAAAATCAAAGATGAGCAGTTAAAAAAACGCCGGCGGGTTCCGGCAAAACGGCCACACAGGCCGGAGTCAGAGAAAAAAACAAAAAAAGAACATTTGTTTGTAAATGTGACAGATTTTCGACAAATTTATGAGGTAAAATCAGTCATAAAAGAAGGAAACGCAAAGATTATACCGGTATTTCCGCTGGAATGGTTTTCTGGAAAATGCTGGAAAGATCTGGTATCCGGGATGGAAGGACTTCCCTTTATGATCTCGCTTCCGGTGATCTTAGATCTGCCGGCAAGGAAACACTTTTTACAGACCTGGAAACACTATGGTCAGGAACTGCAAAACGGAAATCTGGCGGGAATTCTAATCCAGTCATTGGAACATCTGCCGATGTTAAAACAACTGGAGATTGATCACCTTCCGCGGATCGCCGGTCCGCGTCTGTATCAGTGGAATGAGCGGACGAGACAGGTGTATGAGACATTCGGGATGAAAGAACATGCCGGTCTGGCTGCCGGAAGACTGGCTGTGATGGTGACGAAAGGATGTGTAAACCAGCAGACCGGAAATTGTCTCCGAACCGGAGGAAAGCCGGTACCGTTGGAAATTACGACACCGAAAAAAGATGGTTTCATTTCTGTACCAGTCTGTGAATACTGCTATAATTTCTGCTATGAGAAAGAAGGCGGGGTACAGGAATTACAATGTGAGGATGATCTGCCGTTTGCTGAACTTGCACTGGTAGATCCTCATGAGATTAGAAAGGTTTTGAAGCAATGGAACTTTTTATCGTAGAGATGGCGCGTTATGTGATCATTTTGCTGTTTGCGCTTTATACGTTTTACTCTTTCCGGGCATTTGCCGGACATAATAAACAAAAGCAAAACCGTGTCTTTGCTGCACAGAGAACTCTTACGCTGCTTTTGCATGCGGCGATGAGTGCGATTTTGATCATGGAAAATAAGGATATCATTTATGTCGGATTGTGGGCGGCGGAATTTGCATTTTATCTTGTTTTCATTAAAGTGTATCAGGCTTGTTATAAGGGATTGTCAAAACTGGTACTGAATAATATGATGATGTGCATGATGGTTGGTTTTGTCATTTTAGGAAGACTGGCATCCGATTATGCGGTTCACCAGATTATTCTGGCAGCTGCGGCGATGGTGCTTTGTATCTTTGTCCCGCTGATCATAGAGAAATTTCGGATTTTAGAGAAAATGGGATGGTATTATGCGATATTAGGTATCTTATTTCTGATGCTTGTTTTTGTAATCGGAGTGGAAAAATACGGATCAAGAAACTGGATCAGTGTCGGCGGTATCGCAATTCAGCCATCCGAATTTGTAAAGATATTATATGTGTTTTTTATGGCATCCCTGTTGTCTCAGACGACAAAATTTAAGCATATTGTCATTATTTCGGCAGTTGCGGCGTTACATGTCGTGATTCTGGTGGCAGAAAAGGATCTGGGAGCTGCGTTGATCTATTTTGTGACGTATATTTTTGTTTTATATGTAGCAACGACAAAAGTACAGTATCTGGGAGCCGGACTTGCCGGTGGTACACTGGCTTCGGTTGTGGCATATCATTTGTTTTCGCATGTGCGGACCCGTGTGCAGGCATGGCATGATCCCTGGGCAGAAATCCGCGGAGGGGGCTATCAGGTGGCGCAGTCTCTGTTTGCTATCGGAACCGGTGGTTTTATCGGCATGGGCTTAGGGAAAGGGCTGCCGGGAAGTGTTCCCGTTGTAGAAAGCGATTTTGTGTTTTCGGCGATTTCAGAGGAACTTGGCGGCGTGTTTGCCATCTGCCTCATTATGGTATATTTAAGCAGTTACATCATGTTTGTAAACATTGCCATGAAGATGAAAAAACAGTTTTATAAACTGACTGCATTTGGACTGAGTGTGGTATTTATCTTTCAGGTGTTTTTATGTGTCGGTGGTGTCACAAAATTTATTCCATCCACCGGAGTAACACTTCCTCTGATTAGTTACGGAGGAAGTTCCATTGTAACGACGATCATTATATTCAGTGTCATACAGGGTATGTATGTGTTAAACGGAAAAGAGGAGGAGAGCCTTGAAGAAGAGACAGAAAAAGAACCTTCCAAACGAAAATCCAGAGGATAAGAAAAAACATAAAAGAATGAACCGGGAGATGGCGACGGTAACGTATCTTGTCATGGCACTTTTTGTCTTTATGGCAGGGTATGTGATCTGGTTTTTGTCAGGAGATACGGACCGGATCCTCAATAATAGTTATAATAAGCGGCAGGATCTGATGGCAGAGCGGGTGACGAAAGGGAGTATCCTTTCGGATACCGGAGCAGTTCTTGCCAAAACGCAGAAAACCGGAAGCGGTAATGAAGTAAGAGTCTATCCGTATGATGGGTTGTTTGCTCATGTGGTTGGACGCGCAACACATGGTAAGACCGGATTGGAGGCATCGGAAAGTTATACGATGCTTACCTCCGGCATCAATCAGATGACAGCGCTGATCAATGAATTGAGAGGAAAGAAAAATCCCGGAAATGATGTGGTGACGACGCTCAATCTGAAAATGTCACAGACTGCCAGTGAAGCGCTGGGCAGCCACCGTGGGGCAGTTGTGGTCATAGAACCGGATACGGGAAAGATTTTATGTATGGTGTCAAAACCAACGTATGATCCAAATCAGCTGGAAGCTAACTGGGAGAGACTGACACAGGCGTCTTCGGACAATTCTTCGCTGTATAACCGTGCGACACAGGGACTGTATCCACCGGGGTCAACGTTTAAATTGTATACCTTGCTGGAATATATACGTGAAAATAAGGAGTTTAACAAATTTTCGTATCGTTGTACCGGAAAGATCGGAACCGGAGACGGCAGTATTCGTTGTTATGGCAACGAAGTACATGGAAATGTGAATCTCAAACAGGCATTTGCCGAATCCTGTAATGCCGCATTTGCCCAGATTGGAAGTGGATTAAATACGAAATCCTGGACAAAACTCTGTGAACAGTTTTATTATAATACGACGCTGCCAATCAAAGAACTGGAGCAGAAGTCTTCTCAGTTTACTCTTGAAAAGGCAGCGACCGGAGATATTATGCAGGCGGCAATCGGACAGGGAACGGTTCTGACGACACCATTGCAAAATAGTTTTCTGGTATGTGCGGCTTTAAATGATGGAGTTTTGATGAAACCGTATCTCGTTGACCGTATTCAGACCCATGATGGTGATGTGGTTACACAGAATGAACCGGAGCAGGCAAAACAGCTGCTGTCTACCGAAGAAGCGGCTGTCTTGAGAAAATATATGAGGGAAACGGTAACGAGTGGAACGGCGACAGCACTTTCTACCAGTAATTATAAGGCTGGGGGGAAGACCGGATCGGCGCAGTATAAGGCGGGTTCCAGCGATTCCCATGCCTGGTTTGTCGGTTATGCAGTAAAAGGAGAGAAAAAACTGGTTGTCAGCATTGTCGTAGAAGGTGCAGGTACAGGAAGTGCTTATGCGGTGCCGATTGCCAGAAAGATTTTTGATCAATATTTCTAGTTTTTGGAAATGGAGGTAAGTGGGAATGAAAAAAGGGATCTGTAAGTTGATTTTATTCTGTGCATTGCTCGTTCTGACAGGACTGATCCCGGAACGGCAGACCAATGCAGCAGAAGAATATACGTATTATATTACCTTTAACCAGATATATCAATATGAAATTACGAAAGAGCAGTTTGAGAGTATTCGGGGAAATTGGAATTCTCTGACACCGGAAGGTGTTTTGGAGATTGCACGGCAGATTGTTCCGGAAGATCAGATTCCCTCTCATCTTACCAATATTGGCATTCGGGCAGTGCCAAAAAATAGTTCGGAAGGGGAACTTCCGGCGTATCCATCCGATAAAACAGAGAACCTTGTTCCGGACAATGGTTTTGTTGTTTCGCAGGGAGTCCTTTTGCGCTATGAGGGAAAAGAGGAAGTCGTAACGATTCCTGATACTGTTACGTCGATTTATCAGGGAGCGTTTATGCAGAATGCAGCGGTAAAAAAAGTGATCATTCCTTCCAGTGTAAAAAATATTTCCAATGCGGCTTTTTATCAGTGTCCAAATCTGCAATTTATTGTTTGTGCAGGAAAAGCAGCTTCAGTAGGAGAATATATGGTTTATCAATGTGAATCCATTGTGAATATGGTAGCACCGAAAAGTTCGAAAGAGTATGCCTATGCAAAAGGACACGACATTCCGGTAGTAACAAGCGAAAAGACAGTGCTGGAGGCAAAAACACTTCATCTTCTCAAAGGAGATAAACAGACAGTAAAATTGTATAATGCACTGGGAACCATTCGGTGGAAATCCTCCGCGCCTGCCGTGGTATCTGTTGATGCCAGAGGAAAACTGCTGGCAAAAAGGGCGGGAAAAGCAAAAATCACAGCGCAGTTTGGCGGAAAGAAATATACACTCACGGTACAGGTTCAGACAAAGTCAGAAGACAAAAGGGTCGATCAGGTTATAAAAACCGTGATCAAAAAAGGAATGTCTGCGAGAGAAAAAGTGAAAGCCGTACATAACTGGCTGATTCGGAATGTTAAGTATGATTATCACAATTATCTTCGCGGCACGGTTCCCCATGTGTCGCATACTTCAAAAGGGGCGCTGGTGCGGGGACTGGCAGTATGCGATGGGTACTCAAAGGCGTTTATGAAGATTATGAAAAAATTAAAGATTCCATGTAAGATGATCGCCGGTGTTTCAGAAGGCGGCGGACATGCATGGAATCTTGTAAAAGTAGGCGGAAAATGGCTTCACGTTGACGTGACGTTTGATGATCCCATCGTAAATGGTAAAAATACAAATACCAGACCACGATATACCTATTTTCTGAAGACGGATGCGCAGATGCGGAAAGACCACGCTTGGTGATCATTTGCAAAAATGAGCAAAGTCTTTGGGAGACATATTTTCACTTTTTAAGAAAGCCCGGTAAAAGGTAGAGTAATCACTAAAACCGGTCTCCAGATAAACCTTCGACGGAAGCGCGCCGGAGGTTATTTTTTGTTTTGCCATACTGATTCGCTTTAAGAGAATGTAATTGTGTATCGTAAGTGATGTCTGTTTTTTAAACAGCTTTGTCATCGTAAACTTATTGATATAAAAACGTGCAGCCAGATCTTCCAAAGAGAGAGGACTGGCATAATTGTCGTTGATATAAGAAAGGATCTTATCAATGACCGGATTGACATGAGTTACTTTTTTGGGCCCCATATCCATAAAAATATGTTTGTTGATCAATGTCACAAGTTTTGTAATGCCGGATCGGTTCATCATTTCTTTTTCAAAAATTTCCTGATTTTTATTTTTATAAATCGCAAACATCGCTTCATATATTTGTTCATAATCAGATTCGTCTGCAATATGAAAATGAAAACGCTTTTCTTCCATTGCCATTTGAAGCGGCTTTAGAAGAGAGTGTTCGTTAAATTGGAATGATTTCAGGCATGGCTCTGAAATATACATATAAATGCGGTCGTAAATCTGATCCAGATTTTCC
>ERZ779762.101-NODE-101-length-49354-cov-3.508083_pt1 | contig 49354 bp, 42 predicted proteins | sample MGYA00511887_ERZ779762 | MGnify/ENA primary metagenome ERZ779762 (study PRJEB29588, sample SAMEA2163052) | human gut metagenome | biome: human gut; feature: human-associated habitat; material: faeces | place: Denmark | collected 2008/2010 ...
TGTACAATGAGGACGACGCAAGGCTGACGCCTTGCTAGGACGAATTGTGCAAGATTACGAAAAAGATGCAAGCAAGACACGTGCAAAATCCAATATATGGTCTTTGTGCGGTGTTGCCTAAGAACGCTTAAAAACAGAAACATGGAATGGTGACTAAATATGAAATCGATCTCCTCCCTCTCCGACATCTATAATCTCGTTGTTGAAAATTATATGCAGGAGTATAATACTTCCACCTCCGCAAGAGAGATATGGCTGGATACACTGAAGCCCGTCGAGATGAACGGAAACATCGTGGTGCTCGCGACCGATATTGATTTCAAGCTGAATACGCTCAACGATTTCTACCGCGCGCGCCTTGAGGAGCAGTTCGAAAACGTCATCGGCTATCCGATAAACATTCAGTTCATCGTGCAGAGCGACGCGCCTGCCGGGGAAATTCCCGCAAGCCCCGCAAAAACTGAGGAAGTCACCAGCCAGATAGACAACCTGGTAAACGACAACAAGGTTACATATACCTTCGACAACTTCATCGTCGGCCCGTCGAATAACCTCGCATTCGCAGCGGCCAAGGCAGTTTCGCAGAAGCAGCACGAAAAATACAACCCGCTGTTCATCTACGGTGATTCCGGTCTGGGCAAAACGCACCTCCTATCCGCTATACAGAACGAGATGGAAAAGAAATACCCCGGCATCAACATCATCTATATCTCTGCGGAGACCTTTACAAACGAGTTCCTGCATTCGATCACCGCAAACAACACCGAGCTTTTTGACGAAAAATACCGCAACGCAGACGCGCTGCTCATCGACGATATACAGTTCATCGCCGGCAAGGAACAGACCGAGGAAAAGTTCTTCCACATCTTCAACGAACTTTATAAGCTCAACAAGGCAATAGTGCTCACGTCAGATAGACCCGCAAAGGAAATAAAATCCATCTCCGACCGACTGAAAACAAGGTTCTCCTCCGGTCTTGCAGCGGACGTGCGCGCGCCTGAATACGAGACAAGGCTCGCGATAATCCAGCGCAAGGCTGAGATACTCAACTTCAAGATACCCGATGACGTTGTTGATTTCATCGCGACAAAGCTGAAATCCAATATCCGTCAGATCGAGGGCGTAGTCACCAAGATGAACGCCTTATATATGGTTTCCCAGATAAAGCCCTCCATCGTCGGCGCACAGAACGTCATCAAGGATATCGTTTCCGATCACCAGCCGGTGCCGGTGACTGTTGACAAGATAATCAGCGAGGCTGCGAAGATCTACAACGTCGATCCAGATGAGATACGTTCGCAGAAGCGCAACGCGCCTGTTTCCTCCGCGAGAAAGGTCGCAATTTACGCTATCCAGGAGATCACCGGGCTGCCCTATGAAACCATAGGCAAGGAGTTCAGCGGAAGGGATCATTCCACCGTCGTTTATGCAATCAAGAACGTAAAGGAAACGATGGTAAAGGACAGCAGCTTCCGTTCCGTCGTTGAGGACCTCATCAAGAACATCAAGGCAAATCAGTGATCTTTATCGGGCAGTTTCGGGAGTTTTTGCAGTGTTTTTCAACATGTTTTCAGAACTATTCAACGGATTGTTGAACAAAAAATACTCCACCTGAATTGTACAGATTTTCAACAGCGCCCGCGAAAAAACTCACAGCTGTTGAAACAAGTATGCAAAACGCTTCGCGGAGTTTTAAACTTTTGAACAGCCCTTATTATTATTATTAAAAAAAGAAGAAATAATTTTGTTCTGACCCCCTTCGGGGGATTGAGAGAAAGGAAGATAATATGAAGTTCAGCTGTGCCAAGGAAGTTATCCTTTCCGCCGTTCAGACTACCTCAAAGGCAGCCGCAGGCAAATCCAGCATCCCTGCCCTCGAAGGCGTACTTATGGAACTCGAGGGCAACACCCTCACAGTCACCGGTTACGACCTTGAGATAGGAATCAAGACTTCCATAGAGGTAAACGGCATTGAAAGCGGAAATATCGTCATCAACGCGAGAATGGCAGGCGACATCATCAGAAAGATGCCTTCCGGCGATATCATCTTTGAGTGCGGTGGAAATAACATCGCCGAGATATCCGGCAGGGATACCAACTTCTCTATCATGTGCATGAGCGCCGACGATTACCCCAACGTTCCCCAGGTGAACCCCGAAACAAGCTTCACCATGCCGCAGAAACTGCTGAAAAGCATGATAGTTCAGACCAAGTTCGCGGTTGCCGTGGTTGACAGCAAACCCGCGCTCATGGGCTGTAAATTTGAGCTGGAGGACAATGTACTCAGCGTTGCCGCTGTTGACGGCGTGCGCATCGCGCTCAGACAGGAACCGCTGACGTACAATAACATGAGCTTCATCGTCCCCGCAAAGACGCTGGAGGAGCTCACGCACATTCTCTCCGACGACAACGACAAGAACGTTATCGTCAGCGTTGACAGGAACCAGATAAGCTTCACCGTTGACGGCTACATCATGATATCCCGCCTGCTGGACGGCGATTTTATCCCGTACAAGACTTACCTGAAGAACACTTCCGATGTGTATGCTGAGGTGAACTGCCGCGAAATGACAGACATGCTCGAGCGTACCATGCTTATAATAAACGAAAAGAACAAGAACCCTATCCGCTGCGAGATAAAGGACAACTATATCTCCATGAGCTGCACCACGTCTATCGGCAAGGTGAACGATAAGATCGCCGTTAAGTACAACGGTGAGCCTATCGTTGTCGGCTTCAATGCAAAATACATGCTCGACGCATTCAAGGCGTGCGACTCCGACACCGTCAAGATGTGCGTGACTTCCTCGGTTGCCCCGATACTCATTCTGCCGATGGAGGGCACCTCGTTCACTTATCTCGTTCTGCCTATGCGCCTGAAATGAATCGAACGGTGGGAAAGAGCCGCTGCCGCAGCCCGCGGTGACGGGATTCCCTCCATAAATCTAATAGGCTTGTGTGATAAAACTGCTTCCGTCTGAGCGCGGCAGCGGTTTTTTCATGTCGATGTCCCCCTTGACTGTCAGCAATACGGCAGGAAAGGCGTGCTTATGCACGTAACGGGCTTATATAGTACTGCAAAGAAACAGAAAGGAAACTAGACAATGGAAGAAATCAAAATCGTGACCCCCTTTATCAAGCTCGATCAGCTTATAAAGTTCGCAGGGCTGGCTGAGACCGGCGCAAAGGCTAAGATACTTGTGGAGCTGGGAGAATTCAACGTAAACGGTGAACTCTGCACCAAGCGCGGCAAGAAGATAAAGCCCGGTGATACAATAGAATTCAAGGGAAAGAAATACAAGATAGTTCTGGACGAAAATGCGGTGATCTCTGATCCTGCTGCTGAATAATGATAATCACCAGGCTGTATATCCGCAATTTCCGCAATATCCGCGAGGCTGAGCTGGATTTTGACAGCAGCCTCAACGTTTTCATCGGCAAGAACGCACAGGGAAAAACCAACCTCATGGAGGCTATTTCAGTCTGTCTGGGGGGAAGTTTCCGGCATGTGCGTTTTTCGCAGTATATTCCGGTGGGCGACAGCGGCGCAGAGGTGTTTATTCGGCTCTGCTTCCGCGATGATAATAATACAGGACGTGAAAATGCTGTTGAATATACCATCTGTAATAACAAACCGCAGGTGAAATATAACGGGCTGAATGTCAGCGACGCCGCGAAGCTTTACGGCGTGCTGAAATACGTCGTTTTCGTGCCGGAACATCTCAACCTGATAAAAGGCGCCCCGGAACTCCGGCGCGCTTATCTCGACGATGTAGCGGTAATGCAGACCCACACCCATCTGAAAAAGCTGTCCAGTTATAACAGAGGGTTGAAACAGCGCAATAATATACTCGCTTTTGCCCGTAAGGACATCAGCGAACAGGAACTTTCCGCACAGCTTGCGCCCTGGAACGAGGTGCTTGCGGGGGAAGGGATAAACGTCACTTACGGCAGGCTGAAGTACTTCGCGTTTCTGCAGGAATATGCAGCGGAGATATATTCGCGGCTGACCGAGGGGGCTGAGTCCCTTAAAATGGAATATTACAGCTCAATTTTCAAAACCAACAGTATAAATTTTGATGATGTAAACGCCCTGTTTAGAAATTACGTCGCCGAACTTGACAATAATATACAAAGCGAAATGAAGCTGCGCTACACCATTGCGGGAGTTCACCGCGACGATGTGAACTTTTTCATCAACGGAATGCCCGCGCGGGATTTCGCTTCGCAGGGGCAGCTTCGCAGCGCTGCACTTTCCCTGAAGCTGTCGGAGGCCGAGATGATACGCCGCCGCAACAAGACCTGTCCGGTGGTTATCCTTGACGATATCCTAAGCGAACTTGACCAGGTGCGCAGGGGATTCGTAATAAACAATATCGATAAAAGTCAGGTGTTTATTACCTGCTGTAATATGGACGACCTTTCCGCGCTGAACGGCGGAAAGACCTGGCGCACGGAAAACGGCGTTTTCACGGAGGTGCGGTGATGTATCTGTTCCTTGGGGGGAATTCCACGGTGAAAAAGGATGATGTTATTGGCATTTTCGACATTGAAGAATGCTCCGCGAGCCGTATCACCGCTGACTTCCTGAATGCGTGCCAGAAGCGCGGCGATGTCGTCAGCGTTTCCGACGATATGCCGAAAGCCTTCGTCGTCTGCACGGAACACACCTATATCACCAACGTTTCCAACATCACGCTGAACAAGCGATGCGGTGAGAAATTCACGTAAAGCTGTTGACTTACTGTGTTTTTACACGAAAAATATACGTTGAGTATATAAAATTGGCATGAAAAAAAGGACTGCTTCATCGCAGCCCTTTATTTTTATGTACTCAGGTGTGAAATATAGGGATACGCTGATTAAAGTGCAGCGTATCAAATTCAGCCGCGTGAGTATGCGCGTTTGAGCGAGGCGAATTTGATTTAATCAGCGTTTCCCTAGTTTACTCCGGGAGGTCGATGTTTTCTTCATCTACCTGGTGGCTGCGGCAGCAGAAGCTGTCTGCAGTCAGCTTGATGAGCACCATTCCGTTGAGCGCCTGCTCGCTGAATTTGTGCTCCTGTCTGACCTCGTCGTACTTGCTGATGATCGAGGTGAGCCCGGTGAGCTTTTCTATGCCGTTGATTATTTCCACAAAGCCGGTGCCGGTGATGCACTCATACATCGCGGTGACGCTGCAGCGGCTCTCGTCCTTGACTACGCCGGTAAGGCAGTCTATCTCAAAGCCGGCAAGGTTGTTCTTCTTTATCAGGTCTATCTTGTGCCCGGTGGGGGCGCTGTGGAAGTACAGCTCCAGCTGACCGCCGTCAAGCTTGTAACCGAAGCACATCGGGATTATGTACGGATATTCTCCGTTCATCAGCGCAAGGCGGCATACCTTGGCTTCCTTTAAAATTCGCTCGATTTCTGTGATGTCCGTTATTTCCTTGTTTACGCCTGCCATGTTTATTCCCCCTTTATCTTCTCTTTACGACATTTTAACCCATATAAAACGATCACCCACACGCTTTCGCCTGTGGGTGTTGTTTTGCTCTTGTTCAAGAATTAAGCAGAAGCGTTTGCCTTCTTAGCCAGCTGGGACTTCAGACGAGCAGCCTTATTCTTGTGGATAAGACCCTTGCCAGCAGCCTTGTCTACGCTTACAACTGCGGTCTTGATAACAGCAGCGTCAGCACCCTCAGCGCGTGCCTTCTTGATAACTGTCTTGAGTGCAGTCTTGGAAGCCTTGTTAGCCTCTGTTCTCTCCTTAGCGATGAGAACTCTCTTCTTTGCAGACTTGATGTTCGGCATTTAATTTCACCTCCGTAGCTATTCGATCGGAACAGCGCGTGCGCGGCTCTCGATTTATTATCTTATTGGGTATCCAGAGGTTTTTCTATAATTACTCATTCTGAACACCATAATAATATATTTTATTATAGCATATTATTTTCCGAATTTCAAGGGGGTAACCGCAATTTTTTTCGGATTTTTTTTAACAGACAGTAATTTAAACGCCGTTTTTTAAGAAATCACACTGCCGTAACGGCTTCGCTGCCGCCAAGTTCCCATATCACGGGGGGATCCGGTTCCTCTTTGACGAGCGAGAACCACCATCTTTCCGCGGTTAGGACGTCGGTTTTGTAGACGTATGTGTAATAATTCCTGCGGTGGCAGCCATCCGTGTAGCTGTCTGCCAGCGGGTGGCTTTTTTCGTAGCTTTCCACCCGGGCAAGCAGATCGTTCCGGGTTTCCACGTCATATACCGCAGAAAGCGCCTTGTTGGAACGCTTTATCCTGCCCTTTTCGCCCGGGGTGAGAGTATAGCGGTAGTTCGTCTGAATTCTGCCGGCGCAGTAATACGCTTCTATTTTCGATTTTCCGGCGTTGCGGACGGTCATATATAAAGAATACTCACTCAGGCTGAAACGGCTGTCGTAGCGGCGCACAGAGTTAAATGCGGGGGTCAGGCGGCGCCCCTTGCATGTTATTTCCCCGGAATTGTAGATGTTTCCGCTGGGGTAGGAACTGAAAGTCCCCGAAGAAATATTCAGTGCGCCGTCTTTTTCAATGATAATCGTGCCGCAGTTTTCAAATGCGGCGCTGTAAAAGTCAAGCTTTCCGTCGGCTATAAGCAGGGTGCCGCCCTCTTCAATAAAAATGTCGGCGCTTTTCAGGGTCAATTCCGCGCCGTTGGTTATATGCAGCGTGGAGTTACTTTCGACCACCAGAGAATTGCTGATTGTCGTGTTTTCAGATATCGTGACATTGTCGGTTATAGATACATTTTGTGAATTCGGGCATTCTGCCGGATCTGTCCACGGAGTTCCGTGGAGTTCGGCAAGTTCGGCTGCGCTGACGTTCACATTGAAAATAACAGAAGCTGCGAAAAGTGCTGAAAACAGTTTTTTCATATCGGTTTCCTCCTTGATATATAGTGATTTTATAATTAAAACCATGCACGTAAATAAAAGGTTGCAAATAATGTGAAACAGAAAATTATCTCTGCAAAATCACGCAAAATGCTTGCAATTTGGGCGGTTTTGTGGTATACTATATATAATATATGCGTTATGCAGATATGCAGGGCTGGCAGGTTCTGCGGCTTTACTGAGATGGCTCAGTATGATATGGAGGGCAAGGTTTTTTATGGCTGAAAATGAAAATGTTCAGAACCAGAACATGAGTTACGGCGCTGATGATATCCAGATACTAAAAGGTCTGGAGGCGGTAAGAAAGCGCCCCGGCATGTACGTCGGCTCGTCCGGTGAGGGCGGTCTGCACCACCTCGTTTATGAGATTGTCGATAATTCCATCGACGAGGCTCTTGCAGGCTACTGCACCGAGATAAACGTTTCGATACTCCCGGATAACATTATCCGCGTCGTTGATAACGGTCGTGGTATCCCCACCGCGATAAACCACGCAGAGGGCATCTCTGCTGCCACCGTTGTATTTACGGTGCTCCATGCCGGCGGTAAGTTCGGCGGCGGCGGATACAAGGTTGCAGGCGGTCTGCACGGCGTTGGCGCTTCCGTTGTAAACGCGCTTTCCGAGTGGCTCGAAGTTGAGATACACGACGGCAAGAACATTCATTTCCAGCGTTTTGAGCGCGGTGAATACAGCGAACCGATAAAGATCATCGGCACCACAGACCGCACCGGTACCACTGTTACATTCAAGCCGGACGGGCAGATATTCCACACCACGGAGTTCAACTACGCGACCCTGCAGGACAGGCTGCGTGAAAAGGCGTTCCTCAACGGTGGACTGAAGATAACGCTTTCCGACACCCGCGACCCTGAAAATCCCGTATATGAAGAGATGATGTACGAGGGCGGCATCAAGAGCTACATCGAGTGGCTCAACAAGAAGCGCGGCGCGGACGTTCTCCACCCGGACGTTATCTACCTCACGGGGGATATGAACGGCATTAACGTTGAGATTGCGTTCCAGTACACCACCGATTTCAATTCGGAGATATTCCGTTCCTTTGCGAATGATATCCACACAGGCGAGGGCGGAACCCACGAGCTTGGCTTCAAAAAGGCGCTCAGCAAGGTGGTCAACGACTACGCGAAGGCTTATAAGGAAGCCCAGGAAAAGAACAAGCCCAAAAAGAAATCCGCGAAGAAGGGCGAGGAAGAAAAGCCGTTCACCGGTTACAGCGGCGAGGCTATCAGAGAAGCCATCAACGCGATAATTTCCGTAAAACTGCCGGAATGCGAGTTTGAGGGTCAGACCAAGAGCAAGCTCGGAAACCCCGAGGTTCAGCCGGTGGTATATAAAATCGCTGTCGAGCAGCTGACATACTATTTCGAAGAGCACCCCGAGACCGCTATGATCATCATGAACAAGGCGATGAACTCTCAGGCTGCCCGCGACGCCGCAAAGAAGGCTATGGAAGCAAAGCGCAAATCCGTTATGGACAGCAACGGTCTGCCCGGAAAGCTTGCCGACTGCTCCGAGACCGACCCCTCCATCACCGAGATCTACATCGTCGAGGGTGACTCTGCGGGCGGCTCTGCGAAGAGCGGGCGCGACAGGCGCTTCCAGGCTATTCTGGCTCTGTGGGGAAAGATGCTCAACGTTGAAAAGGCGCGTGCGGACAAGGTTTACAACAACGACAAGCTTTCACCAGTGGTCAAGGCGCTTGGCACCGGTATCGCTGAGGACTTCGACATAACAAAGCTGAGATACGGGCGCGTTATCATCATGGCAGATGCCGATGTCGATGGTGCGCATATATCCACGCTGATGCTTACGTTCTTCTTCCGCTTCATGAGACCGCTTATCGAGCAGGGACATGTTTATATCGCGCAGCCTCCGCTTTTCAAGGTGTCGAAGGGCAAGAACGTGCGCTATGCGTTCTCTGATGATGAACGCGACAAGTATATCCGCGAGCTTTCCGGCGACAGCGGCGCTAAGGTCGATGTACAGCGCTACAAAGGTCTTGGTGAGATGGACCCCGAGCAGCTCTGGGAAACTACCATGAACCCCGAGACCCGCACCATGGTCCGCATCACCGTTGAGGACGCCGCAAAGGCTGACGAGATAATGACGATACTCATGGGCGACAAGGTCGAGCCGAGAAGAGAATTTATCGAACAGAATGCAACTCTTGTCCAGAATCTCGATTTCTGATTACAGAGAGTATAAAATGTAAAATATATAACAAATATTGTGTGTTCAGAGGGAAGTGATCTGTATTTCTAACGGACTTTTACCGGACCTTAACGGTGGGGAAATGAACGGGCTGAATGAAGAAACGGTGAAGAACGACGAGCCGATAATAAAATTCAGCTACGACAATACCCTTGATGAGATAGACGGGGCAATGAAGGCTTTCCAGACCCGGTTCAAGAGCAAGAGAAACATATTCACCATTGTGGCGTATTCGCTGCTGACGGTGGCTGTCCTTGTTGCGATAATCATGAACCCGGAGTCTTTCTTTGCGTATGCGGCGCTGATGTTCTGCCTGATGGGACTTGCCTACAGCCTTACCGACAGAAAGCGCGCACGCAAAAAGACGCTGGAAGCACTCAGCGACATGAACCCCGAGGATTATCAGGCGGCGTTCTATGAGGACAGGATAGAGATAGAAACGATAGTCAAGCCCAAAGAGAACGAAGTACATGTGAAAATTGACGAGGAAGCGGACGATGAGATAATATCACCGCTCAAGACAACGTTCGTTCTTGGCGCAGACCTGCTTGAATTCGTCGAGAATGACGAGTCGCTGATGCTGATATGGAACAGACAGCAGATATACTGCTTCCCGAAGAGGTGCCTTTCTGTGGATCAGGAGAGCGCCGTCAGGGATTATCTTTCTGAAAGACTGTCCGGGAACTGATCACAGGGACCTGATTTGGAGGAAAAATGGATATTGATTTCAGCTTGGAAAAGCTACTGAATGTTGACCTTGAGAAAACGATGAAAACCTCTTTCATCACCTACTCGATGTCAGTTATCACCGCGAGAGCGCTGCCGGACGTCAGAGACGGACTCAAGCCGGTACATCGCCGTATAATCTACACCATGAACGACGCGGGCAATACCGCGGACAAGCCGTTCAGAAAATGCGCCTATACCGTCGGCGAGGTTCTCGGTAAGTATCACCCCCACGGCGACGCTTCCGTTTACGACGCGTTGGTGCGCCTGGCGCAGGACTTCTCGCTGAGATACCCACTTATCGACGGTCACGGCAACTTCGGCTCAGTGGACGGCGACCCCGCAGCGGCTTACCGTTATACAGAGGCAAGGCTCGCGAAAATCTCCAACGAAATGGTGCAGGATATCAACAAGAAAGTCGTTGATTTCACCACCAACTACGATGACAAGCTGCAGGAGCCTGTCGTGCTCCCGTCGCGCTTCCCGAACCTGCTGGTAAACGGCAGTAACGGTATCGCGGTAGGTATGGCGACGAATATTCCCCCGCACAACCTCGGTGAAGTAATCGACGCGCTCATGCTGATGATTGACAACCCCGACGTCACCATTGAGGAGCTCATGACCCAGATACAGGGTCCAGATTTCCCGACGGGCGGCATAATCATGGGCTACAGCGGCATTCGCTCCGCTTATTACACCGGTCGCGGAAAGATAATCCTCCGCGGCCGCGCAAATATCGTTGAGGAAAACAACCACACCCGCATAATCATCGACGAGATTCCCTACATGGTAAACAAGGCGCGCCTGCTTATGAGCATCGGCGACCTTGTACGCGACAAGCGCATCGAGGGCATAAGCGTGGTGCGCGATGAGTCCGACCGCAACGGTATGCGCATCGTTATCGAGCTTAAGCGCGACGCAAACGCGAATGTCGTGCTCAACAAGCTGTATTCATTCACACAGCTGCAGGATACCGTCGGCGTTATCATGCTGGCTCTTGTAAACGGCCAGCCTAAGATACTCACGCTGAAAGAGTGCCTGGAGTATTACCTTGATTTCCAGGTGGACGTTATCACGCGCCGCACCAAATTCGACCTTGAAAAGGCTCTTGAAAGGGCGCATATCCTCGAGGGCTTCCTCATCGCTATCGATTTCATCGACGAGGTCATTGCGATACTCCGCGCCAGCAGCACCATTCAGGAGGGCAAGGAGCGCCTGATAGAGCGCTTTAAGGATATCGACGTTTCTTCTACCGGCTTCTTTGACAAGGGTACCTATTCCCTGACGGAAGCGCAGGCAGACGCCATCGTGCAGATGAGACTCGGCGCACTCACCGGCATGGAGAAATCCAAGGTTATCGACGAGCTGCAGGAAAAGCGCGCTATGATACAGGAAATGCGGGAAATCCTCGCAGACCACAACAAGCTTCTGCGCGTTATCGGCGATGAGCTTTCCGCTATCAAGAAGAAGTACAACGACGCAAGACGCACTAAAATCGAACCCGTCAGCGGTGAAGTCGATATTGAGGACCTTATCCCCGAAGAGGACTGCGTTGTCACCTACACCAACATCGGCTACATCAAGCGCCAGCCCGTTGAACTCTACAATATCCAGAAGCGCGGCGGCAAGGGCGTTTCCGGCATGAAGCAGAGGGACGAGGATTTCGTTGAGAACATGTTCATCTCGTCCAGCCACGAGAATATTCTGTTCATCACCAACCAGGGCAATATGTACCGCATGAAGTGCTACGAAATTCCCGAGGGAAGCAAGCAGGCGCGCGGCATGAATATCGTAAACCTCCTCCAGCTGAACGAGGGCGAGAGAGTGGCTGCGATGATGACTACCCACGATTTCGCGGACAACAAGTACTTCATCTGCGTGACAAAGAACGGCACTGTAAAGCGCACGAATCTTTCTGAATACAAGAACGTCCGTAAGAAGGGACTGCGCGCGATAACCCTCGCAGAGGGCGACGAGATTGCGTCTGCATTCCTCACCGAGGGCGACTGCAGAATTCTCACAGCTACAAGAAACGGCTCTGCTATCTGCTTTGACGAGAACGACTGCCGTCCGCTCAGCAGACAGGCACGCGGCGTAAAGGCAATCAAGCTGCGCGATAATGATTACGTTGTCGGCGCGACCAAGGTATTTGACGATAACGCGACTATTCTCACCGTCACCGATATGGGTATGGGCAGAAGGTGCGCGGTTTCCAGCTACCGTCTGCAGAAGCGCGGCGGTTTCGGCATGAAGAACTACAAGGTCAGCGACGAAAAGGGCTATGTATGCGGAATTCGCACGCTGGGTCCGGACGATGACGTTATCCTCATCAGCACGGACGGCGTAATAATCCGCTTCCGCGCGAACGATATGAGAGTTATGGGCAGGTCTGCTACCGGCGTGCGTGTAATGCGCCTTTCCGACGAAAGCAGAGTTGCTTCGTTCACGAGAACTGCGCATGACGACAGCGAGAACACCGAGGAGATAGAAAATGTCTCCGACGAGGAGATACAGGCTTCTCTCAGCGAGGACGCTGCAGAGGTCGTTGAGCCGGATGTAACCCCGGACGACGAGGATACCTCTGATAATGAGAGTGCAGAGAACTCCGACAACAAGACAGAAGAATAAATCAAGCTGATAAAATTCGCCCGAATTATGTGATCCGGGCGAATTTTTGAATGTTCCACATGGAACATTATGTCGAACAATTACAACTGAAAGGAACAGAACATGTCATATACTCTTGAAGAATATGATGTTGCGGTGATCGGCGCGGGCCATGCCGGCTGTGAAGCTGCTCTTGCGGCTGCGCGCCTGGGGCTTAAAACCGCGATATTCACGCTCTCGCTGGACTGCATCGCGAATATGCCCTGCAATCCGTGCATCGGCGGCTCGGCTAAGGGGCAGATAGTCTGCGAGATAGATTCCCTTGGCGGCGAGATGGGAAAGGCAGCGGACGCTACATTTATACAGTCCCGCATACTAAACCGGGGCAAAGGTCCCGCAGTGCACAGCCTGAGAGTTCAGAGCGACCGTGTGAAATACCACACCTACATGAAACAGACCCTGGAGAACACCCCGAACCTCTTCATCAAGCAGGCGGAAGTCACCGCTGTTGACGTGGCGGCCGGAAAAGTCACCGCAGTGCGCACGAAACTTGGCGCAGTTCACCCGGTGAAAGCTGCGATAATCACCACGGGAACCTATCTCAATGGTAAGATACACATCGGTGAGCTGAGTTATAGTTCCGGTCCGGACAACCTGCTTCCGTCAAGCGGGCTTACTGACTGCCTGAAAGCGCTCGGAGTTTCCATGCGCAGATTCAAGACCGGCACGCCCGCGCGGGTGCATAAGCGTTCCATTGATTTTTCGGTAATGGAGGTGCAGTCCGGGGACGAGCAGATAATGCCGTTTTCGTTCGACAATGAGCGCGAAATGAAGAACATCGCGGATTGCTACGTGACCTACACCAACGCTGAAACGCATAAAGTCATTCTTGATAATCTCGACCGTTCGCCACTTTATTCCGGCAGAATCGAGGGCATAGGTCCGCGTTACTGCCCGAGTATTGAGGACAAGATAGTGCGCTTTAAGGATAAGGAACGTCACCAGCTTTTTGTGGAGCCGATGGGGCTTGACACTGATGAGTACTATCTTCAGGGAATGTCGTCGTCGCTGCCCGAGGACGTGCAGGTGAAATTCCTGCGCACGATAAAGGGACTGGAGCACGTTGAAATAATGCGCCCGGCTTACGCGATAGAGTACGACTGCTGCGACCCGCTGGAACTCCTGCCAACGCTGGAATTCAAGCGCATTTCCGGACTTTACGGCGCGGGTCAGTTCAACTGCACCAGCGGCTATGAGGAAGCCGCGGCGCAGGGAATCGTCGCCGGAATAAACGCAGCGCTGAAGATACAGGGCAGGGAACCGATGATACTCGACCGCGCTTCCAGCTACATCGGCACGCTGGTGGACGACCTCGTGACAAAGGGCTGCTCTGAGCCTTACCGCATGATGACGTCCCGCAGCGAGTACCGGCTGATTCTCCGGCAGGATAACGCGGCAGACAGACTGCTGCCCGTGGGGCATAAAGTGGGGCTGGTTTCCGATGAGAGATTTCAGAAGTTCCTGGACGAAAAGAAAATATGCGAGCAGGAACTTGAGCGCATAAAATCTGTGACGATTCACCCGTCCGATGCCGTGAACAGGCTCCTCACCGAAAAGGGTACATCTGAAATCACTGCAGGCGTGCGCATGATAGAGCTGCTGAAGCGCCCGCAGATAGAATACACCGACCTTGCGGAATTCGACCCGGGGCGTCCCGCGCTGAAATATTCGCTGGTGAACAAGCTTGAAATTGAGCTGAAATACTCCGGTTACATTAAAATTCAGCAGGAACAGATAGAAAAAATGCGCCGTCTGGAGGAAAAGAAACTCCCCGCAGATGTGGATTATAAGTCGATAAAGGGACTCCGGCTGGAGGCGCAGGAGAAACTGAACAAGTTCCGTCCGCTGAACGTAGGGCAGGCCGGACGAATTTCCGGCGTTAACCCCGCGGACGTTTCGGTGCTTCTCATCTGGCTTGCTTCGCTGGAAAAGGGGGAACAGAATGGATAATTCACAGAGAATTCAGTACACAATTGACCGCTTTGAGGCGGCTGACATTAAAATCACCGATGAAATGAGTGAAAAGCTCGTCCGGCTGTGCGATTTCATGGTGGAATACAACGAAAATGTAAATCTCACTTCCATAACGGAATTCACCGAGGTGGTGGACAAGCATTTTGTGGACAGCGTGCTTCCGTTTTTTATGGTTGATATTCCGGAGGGAAGTTCGTTCATCGACGTGGGCACGGGTGCTGGATTTCCCGCGCTGCCGCTGCTTATCGTGCGCCCCGACCTGAAAGGCACCCTATGCGACAGCCTGAACAAGCGATGTGTTTATCTTGAAAAGGCGTGCGAACTCGTAGGAATTTCCGCTGAGACAATTCACGCGCGCAGCGAAGAACTCGGACGAAAGCGCCGCGAATGCTTTGATTTCGCGACTGCAAGGGCTGTTGCGGCAATGCCGGTGCTTTCGGAATACTGCGTTCCGTTCGTTAAGGTGGGGGGAAAATTCATCGCACTGAAATCCGTCAATGAGGATATCCGCGCGGCCGCAGCAGCTGTAAGGAAGCTGGGTGGAGAGATCGCGCAGGTGACAGATTACGAGATACCCAACGGCGACAAACGCAGGCTCGCGGTGGTAAATAAAATATCGCAGACTCCGACACAATATCCCAGAAGTTCCGCTAATATTTCTAAAAAGCCGCTTTGAAGCGGCTTTTTTTAGTGGGGCAAGTATGAAAATGTCGGGAAATGCGATATTTTATTGTGGATATTGTTTCCAGCGCATGGTATAATGGACTTAACCTAAATGGAAATCACGCGAAAGGAAGTTTACCATGAACGGAATATTCAAATCCAAGGAAAAAACTCTGCAGAAAGTCGTTGCGATAGACGTCGGGCTGCTGATACCAAACCGTTCCCAGCCGAGAATTGATTTCGACGAGGGGGAACTTGCGGCACTTTCTGAAAGCATTGCCGCAAACGGAATTCTCCAGCCGATAAATGTACGGCGCTGCGGTGTGAATTACGAGATAGTCAGCGGGGAGCGCAGATTTCGCGCGGCTAAGCTGTGCGGTCTGGAAGAAGTTCCGTGCATAATTATCGACGCGGACGATGAAAAATCTGCGGTGCTGGCGCTTATTGAGAACATTCAGCGGCGTGATTTGAGCTACTTTGAGGAAGCGCTGGCAATCGAGAAGCTGATACGATATTACGGGCTCACTCAGGAAGAAGCTGCAACGCGGCTGGGAAAGGCGCAGTCCACGATAGCAAACAAACTGCGTCTGCTGAAATTCAGCGACGCTGAACGAAATCTGCTCATAAAAGGGAACGTGACCGAACGCGCTGCCCGGGCACTCATCAGGATCGACGACCAGAAGCTGCGAATTCACGCCATGGGCAACATGATAATCAACAAACTGAACATCGAACAGACCGAGAGCATGGTAGAGGGAATTCTCCACGGAATAATCCCCGAAAAGAAGCCGGAAGCTTCCGCACACGAGCCAAAACATGCAAAGAAGAAATTCAATTTTCCGGTGCCGCGGCTTTACATAAACAGCATCAACAAGATAGTCCGCAGCATGAAGGAGGCTAACATCGACTGCGAAACTGCGATGAACCGTGTGGGCGAATATTACGAGTACACGATAAAGATACATTCTGCGGCAGAGATCTGAATTCGACATTGTTCCACATGGAACATTTCGACACAATTATCCATTGTTCTACGTGGAACACGTGAGAAAAAGTCGAAATATTGCTCCATGTGGAACATTTTTTATAAAAAGGTCTTTACTCTTGTTAAAGAGTATGGTATAATATATAAGTAAGATGAAAAACGGCGTTCTGCCGCAGAAAAATGAAGGGGGAGAATGAATTTGGGCGTTGTTATCGGCGTTGTAAATCAAAAAGGCGGCGTCGGCAAGAGCACAACATCAATAAATGTGTCTGCCGGTCTCGGCGCGCTTGGAAAGAAAGTCCTGCTGATAGATTTTGACCCACAGGGGAACTCCACCACCGGGTTTGGCATCAAGAAAAAAACGCTTGATGTGTCCATTTATGAGATAATCATGGGGGAGGCCCGTCCACAGGAGGGTATCATCAAGACAAGATATAAGAATGTCGATATCATTCCGGCTACAAGCATGTTCTCAGAGGCAGAACTGCAGCTCGCGGACGTGGAACAGCGTAACTACCAGCTGAGAAAGGTGATACTCCAGGTCAGGGACGATTATGATGTTATCATCGTGGATTGCCTGCCGTCACTTGGCGTGCTTGCAGTCAACGCGCTGGTGGCGTGCGACAGGATCATCGTGCCGATGGTGTGCGAACCGTTCGCGCTGGAGGGACTTGCGCAGCTCATGCAGACGGTCAAAAAGGTCAAGAGAGCCGCAAACAAGGATCTGCAGCTGATGGGTATCGTGTTCACAATGCTGGACAGACGGCTTCTTGCAAGTAACGAGATCATGCGCGATATAAAGAGAACGTTCCCGTCGGACGTGATATTCAAGACGGAAATCCCGCGTAACGTCAGAATAACCGAGGCGCAGAGCCACGGCGAGCCTATAATCTTCTACGACAAGAGTTCAAAGGGCGCGGATACATACAAGCGGCTTTCAAAGGAAGTGCTTGAAAAGGTACGCGAAATGGAGAGAAAGAATGAGCAATAAGAGAATTGGCGGGGATTTCAGCAGCCTTTTTGACGACAACAGCATGGAAGAGTCCGACGGGCTGAGAACGCTGCGCATCTCTGAGATAGAGCCGAACAAGGGGCAGCCGCGTAAGGTTTTCGACAAGGAAGCCATGGAACAGCTTGCCGCTTCCATTCAGCAGAACGGCGTGTTGCAGCCGCTGCTGGTGCGTCCACTTGCCACAGGTAACTATCAGATAATTGCCGGAGAAAGGCGCTGGAGAGCCGCAAAAATCGCGGGGCTGAGCGAAGTTCCTGTCGTGATACGTGACGACCTCTCAGAAGAACAGGTGATGCAGGTGGCGCTCATCGAAAACCTGCAGCGCGAAAATCTCAATCCCATTGAGGAAGCGCAGGGCTACCGCGAACTCATCGATAACTACAAAATGACCCAGGATCAGCTTGCAAAGGCGCTGGGCAAGGCGCGTTCCTCCATTGCGAACAGTCTTGGACTGTTGACGCTGCCGATAGGCGTGCGCGACCTCCTCATTGACGGCAGGCTGTCGATGGGACACTGCAAGGCGCTGAAAGCGATAAAGGACCCTGCGCTCATGACTGAGATCGCAGTCCGTGCGGCCGAGGGAGAACTCAGCGTGCGCAGCATAGAAGCGATAGCCAAGCGTGAAGCAAAGCGCGACGAGGAGCAGAAACTCATCAAACCGAGAATGGCGTATTACACTGAGGTCGAAATGAGCCTCACCGAGGCGCTGGGAACCAAGGTGCGTATCTGCGAGGGCAAAAAGACGAACACCCTGCAGATAGCATTCGAGGATAAAGAGCAGCTTGAGGGAATACTCAGGCTGATGGACGTAAAATAACAAATTACAGGCTAACACCTGATAAAAAGAAAGGCAAAGAACATGATAGACATTAAGTTTTTAAGAGAAAACCCCGACGCAGTAAAGGAAAACATCAAGAAGAAGTTCCAGGACAGCAAGCTTCCGCTGGTTGACGAGGTAATCGAACTGGACGCTCACCTGCGTAAGGCTCAGCAGCGCGGCGACTCCCTGAGAGCAGACAGAAACCGCATTTCCAAGGAGATAGGCGGTTTTATGGCAAAGGGTCAGAAGGAAGAGGCTGAAAAGGCAAAGGCTCAGGTAAAGGAGTTCTCCGATGAACTCGCAGAGCTGGAGAAGCAGGAAGAGGAGCTCTCCGAAAAGGTAAAGAAGATCATGATGACCATTCCGAACATCATCGATCCCTCTGTTCCGATCGGCAAGGACGACAGCGAGAACGTTGAGATAAAGCGTTACGGTGAGCCTGTGGTTCCGGATTTCGAAATTCCTTACCACAGCGAGATAATGGAGCGCCTGAACGGCATTGACCTCGACAGCGCAAGACGCGTTGCAGGAAACGGCTTCTATTACCTCATGGGCGATATTGCAAGACTGCATTCCGCAGTGCTGGCATATGCAAGGGATTTCATGATCGACCGCGGCTTCACATACTGCATTCCCCCGTATATGATCAGATCCAACGTTGTTACCGGCGTTATGAGCTTCGCTGAGATGGACGCCATGATGTACAAGATAGAGGGCGAGGATCTGTATCTTATCGGTACTTCCGAGCATTCCATGATCGGTAAGTTCATCGACAATATTCTTGAAGAGGACACACTGCCGAGAACCCTCACCAGCTATTCTCCCTGCTTCCGTAAGGAAAAGGGCGCGCATGGTATCGAGGAACGCGGCGTTTACAGAATTCACCAGTTTGAGAAGCAGGAAATGATAGTTGTCTGCAAGCCCGAGGACTCCAAAATGTGGTTCGACAAGCTGTGGCAGAACACCGTTGACCTGTTCCGCAGCATGGATATTCCGGTAAGAACCATCGAGTGCTGCTCCGGCGACCTGGCAGACCTGAAGGTAAAGAGCTACGACGTTGAGGCATGGTCTCCCAGACAGAAGAAGTACTTCGAAGTCGGCAGCTGCTCCAACCTCGGCGACGCACAGGCACGCAGACTGAAGATACGCGTAAACGGCGCAGACGGCAAGAAGTATTTCGCGCACACACTGAACAACACCGTTGTCGCACCTCCCAGAATGCTCATCGCGTTCCTGGAGAACAACCTGAATGCAGACGGAACAGTCAACATTCCCGAGGTACTGAGACCGTACATGGGTGGCAAGTCCAAAATTGGCTGATAGGTATGGTTAAGAAAGAATGAAAAGGGGGCAGGGAAAACCGGCGTGCTGCGTCGGTATTTCCTGCCTGCTTGTATATCGGATATGCTGAATAGGGAAGGGCTGCGGCTCTGCTGAATTGAGCAGTTCCAGCAACATAATGTGGCCTCTAAAAAAACTCGTTTGAGTGAAAATGTGTATAGCACACCGACTGTTTCGGAAACCATCCCCGCATTCGGCGCACTCTACCCATTTCTCCTTTTCAAACCGGTTTTTAGAGGTTCCCATAAAAGAAATGGAGAAAAACAATGGCTTTCGTGACACTTGAAAACGTATATAAGCGCTACCATATGGGCGAAGTGACGATAAACGCCGCCGACGGCATGACATTCGACATAGATAGGGGCGAATTCGCGATAATCGTGGGACCCAGCGGTTCCGGCAAGACTACCGTGCTTAACATGCTGGGTGGAATGGACAGCTGCGACGAGGGAATAATCAGCGTTGACGGCGCGCGGGTGGACAGTTTCAACCGCAGGCAGCTGACGAATTACCGCAGGTATGACGTGGGGTTCATATTCCAGTTCTACAACCTCATGCCTAACCTCACCGCAAAGGAGAATGTCGAGCTTGCCGCGCAGACTACCAGAGATTTCATTCCCGCGGTGGAGATACTGAACAAGGTCGGTCTGGGGGAAAGACTGGATAACTTCCCCGCGCAGTTATCAGGAGGGGAGCAGCAGCGCGTTTCCATCGCGAGGGCGCTAAGCAAGAAGCCGAAACTGATGCTCTGCGACGAGCCCACCGGCGCGCTGGATTACAACACCGGCAAGGTGATACTGAAACTACTGCAGGACACCTGCCGCGTTGATGGAATGACGGTAATTCTCGTCACGCACAACTCCGCGATAGCGCCGATGGCTGACAGAGTGATAAAGATAAAGAACAGCCGCGTAGAGGATATCATCAGAAACGACCACCCCACGCCGGTGGAAGAGATCGAGTGGTAAGGAGTGTTAAGGTGAAAGCAGTAACCAGGAACATTTTCAGAGAAATAGCCAAGACAAAGAGCCGTTTCTTCTCCATATTCACGATATGCGCCATCGGAGTGGGCTTTTTCAGCGGCGTACGCGCTACTCCCGGCGACATGACAATAACCGCGGATAACTATTACGACGACCACGACCTGTTTGACCTGCGTGTAATGTCCACATTCGGGCTGACTGACGGTGATCTGCAGGCACTGAGGGATATTGACGGCATTGATAATGTGTCGGCTTCCAAGTATACAGACTTAACTCTGAGTTATGACAGCAGAGATTATAACACCAGGGTATATTCTATAAACGAGAACAGCGGAATGAACCGCGTAGACATCCTTGACGGAAGAATGCCGCAGTCCGACGATGAGTGCATTCTCAATTCAAGCAAGCTCAGGCAGGGAATGAACATAGGCGACAAGGTGTGCCTTTCAGACGGCACGGGCGCGGACGAATTCCCGCTGAAGCATACGGAATACACCATCGTGGGGACCTTTGACACGCCGATGTACGTTTCCTCGACCCAGCGTGGCAGCACGACCATAGGCAACGGCTCGCTGCAGGCGTTTCTGTATGTGGGCGAGGGGGAATTCACCCAGGAGGTCTACACGGAGATATACGTGCAGTCTGCGGAGATGAAAGCGGCTTCCAGCTATTCCGACGAGTATAAAAACATGCGCGACCAGCTGAAAAACAAGCTTGAGGAACTCGGAAAGGAGCGCAGCGAGATACGCTACGACGAGGTCATCGGTGAAGCGCAGCAGGAGATAGCGGACGGTGAAAAATCCCTTGAAGAGGCAAAAACCGACGGCCAGAAAGAACTTGACGAAGCCAGGCAGAAGCTTGACGACGCAGCGCAGCAGATATCCGACGGCGAAAAGGAACTCGCAGAAGCTAAGGCGCAGATAGACGACGGTCAGGAGCAGATAGACGAAGCCCGTCAGTCCCTCGCGGACGCCAGGGCAGAGATAGACAAGGGCTGGCAGGAAATAAACGAAAACCAGCAGAAGCTTGACGATGCGGAAAAGACCCTTGACGAAAGCCGCAGGCAGCTTTCCGACGCGAAAAAGCAGCTGGACGAGGCTAAAACAACACTTGACGAGAGCAAGAAGCAGCTTGACGACGGTCAGGCAGAAATAGACAGCAGCCGACAGACGATAGAGGACGGAAAGGCGCAGCTTGAAGCGGGGAAGCAGCAGCTTACCCAGGGGCAGGCGCAGTACGACGCGGGTCTTGCGGAATACAACAGCAGACTCAGCCAGTATGAGCAGGCTATGGAGCAATATGAGCAGGGAGCCGCTGCGGTGGCTCAGCTGGAGTTGCTTCTTGGCAGCGACAACGAGCAGGTCGTTCAGCAGAAAGCCGCGCTTGCAGCCGCGAAATCCCAGCTGGACGAGGCAAAACCGCAGCTTGACGCAGCAAAGGTACAGCTAGACGCGGCAAAGGCGCAGCTGGACGAGAATTCCGCGCTGATAAGCGAAAAGGAGCAGCAGCTTGCCGACGGTGAGGCGCAGCTTGAACAGGCGCAGAAGCAGCTCGACGAGGGCAGGGCACAGTACGATGACGGGCTTGCGCAGTACAGCGAGAATTACGCAAAGTATGAGGACGGCGTCAGACAGTACAACGACGGCTACGCTGAGTTCTCGGACGGGCTGAAGCAGCTGAGCGACGGCAGGAACAAGCTGACCAGCGCCGAGCGCGAATATAACGACGGTCTTGCGGAATTCACCGAAAAGGAGCAGGAGTTCCTTGACGGAAAGCAGGAGTACGAGGACGGCGTAAAGGAACTCGCGGACGCGCGGCAGCAGTACGCCGACGGTCTGAAAGAATACAACGACGGCGTTGAAACATTCAACACCGAGATAGCCGACGCGGAAAGGAAGATATCCGATGCCAGGCAGAAAATCGCGGACGCCGGAGAGGCAAAGTGGTATATTTTCACCCGCGACGACAACCCGGGCTACGCGGAGTACCAGAGCAATTCCGAGCGTATCGGCAGGATAGCCGAGATATTCCCGGTGTTCTTTCTGCTGGTGGCGGCGCTGGTGTGCCTCACCACCATGTCGAGAATGGTCGAGGAACAGCGCATGCAGATAGGCACGCTGAAATCCCTGGGCTACTCGAACGCTATAATAATGCGGCAGTACATGGCGTATGCGGTCATCGCTGCGGCTTCGGGAAGCCTTGTGGGCGCGTTCATCGGCATGTTCCTGTTCCCGTATATCATCATGTTCGCATATAGCATGATGTATATTATGAAGAATTTCTACTTTGAGTTAAGTCCCGCGAATATCCTTATCTCTGCGGGAAGCATGGTTGCCGCTATCGCGCTCACGGTTTTCTTCACCGCGAGAAAGGCTCTTGCGGAGTGCCCCGCGGAACTCATGCGCCCCAGGGCGCCCAAGGCAGGCAAGCGCGTCCTGCTGGAGAAAGTGGGCTTCGTGTGGAACCGCCTGTCGTTCTTCGGCAAGGTTTCCGGCAGAAATCTGTTCCGCTATAAGCGCAGAATGTTCATGACGATAATCGGCATAGCTGGCTGCACCGCGCTCTCGCTCACCGGCTTCGGGCTTAAGGATTCCATCAGCGACATAGTAGACTTACAGTATAATGATATCAATAATTACAGTGGGTATATTGCATACGACAGCGGAACGGACGCCGACGGCATTCAGAAGATATACGACGCCCTGCTGGATTACAACCCCGACACCGAATACACCCGCGCGCTGATAAAGCAGTATACACTGTCCTCGGACAGCGGAAATGCGCAGTGCTACGTCACCGCAGTTGAGGACACGGGTATTTTCGAGAACATGATAGACTTCCGCGACAGAAAAACCGGCGCGAAGCTGAGCTTTGAAACCGCGCAGGACGGCACCATAGTCACAGAGAAGCTGACAAAGCTGCTGGACGTAAAGCAGGGGGACAAGGTGACGCTGAAAATAAGCGACAGCAAGTCCTGCGAGGTGACTGTGGGGGCGATAACGGAGCATTATGCGAGTCACTATCTGTATATTTCACAGGAAAAATACGCAGAGTTATTCGGCGAGCAGCCGGAATTCAACATCGTGTACTTCAGCAATGGCATAACCGACGACGAGGCGCAGCAGGACGCATTCACCGCGAAAATGCTGGAGGTGGACGGAGTTCTCAGCGTGCAGATGAACGCGGGGGCTTCCAAAACGTTCCGGAACATGCTGAAGATAATGGATCTTGTAGTGGTGGTTCTGATAGTTTCCGCGGGCGCGCTGGCGTTCGTGGTGCTGTATAACCTCACCAACGTCAATATTACGGAGCGTATACGCGAGATAGCCACCCTGAAAGTGCTTGGCTTCTACGATAAGGAGGTATCAAGCTACGTGTTCCGGGAGAATAATATACTGTCGGTAATGGGCGCTGTGATTGGTCTGGGGCTGGGCGTGGCGCTGTGCCAGTTCATCATTCAGACTGCGGAGATAGACGAGGTGATGTTCGGCAGGAATATCCACCCTCTGTCATTCCTGTGGGCGTTTGGTATTACGGTGGCATTCTCGCTCATCGTCAACCTCATCATGCGCAGGGACCTCAGGAAGATAAGCATGGTGGAGTCGCTGAAATCAGTAGAGTAATTCTGTAATATAATCGTACAAATTTACAAATAGTATTTTGGGGGTAATGGTCATGATAGAAACGCTGGTATCCGTGGGGCTTCCCACAGACGAAGTACTGACTATAAAGAAAAACAGCCTCAAAGGCGTTGGCTGCGAGGGCGGAAAGCGCGTGGCAGTCGTCACGGGAATACACGGCGACGAGCTGGAGGGGCAGTACGTCTGCTATGAGCTGGTGAAGAAAATAACCGCGAATATGGCGTATCTGAAAGGCACAGTGGATATCTACCCGTCGATAAATCCGCTGGGAATGGAGTCGGTCAGCCGTGCGGTGCCAATGTCCGGGCTGGATATGAACAAGGTATTCCCGGGGAGCGAAAAGGGCACCGTCGCCGAGAATGTCGCCGCGAAACTCCTCGCGGATATAAAGGGTGCGGATATCTGCGTCGATATCCACGCGAGCAACATATTTATCCGCGAAATTCCGCAGGTGCGCATACCCAGCGACGACAGCGGGCAGCTGCTGAAATACGCGAAGATGCTCAACACGGATTTCGTGTGGGTGCATGATTCCAACGCGGTGGGCGAAGGCTCCATTGCGTATTCTCTCCGGCAGGAGGGCGTGCCTACTCTCGTCATAGAAATGGGCGTGGGTCAGCGTATCACAAAGGCTTACTGCCAGCAGCTGCTCATCGGAATATTCAACCTCATGTCGAAAATCGGCGTGTGGGAGGGTCCCGTTGAGAAGATATCGCACCCGATGGTCAGCACGGACGGCGCAGTGCATGTTATACATTCCGTTGAAGGTGGAATATTTATACCCAAAGTTGAGCACAACATGTGGGTGCAGAAGGGCACAGTCATCGGTGACATCGTGACCCCCATAACCGGCACGGTGGAAGAAGAGGTCACAGCGCCGGAGGACGGGCTGATATTCTCGCTGAGGGAATACCCGATAGTTTACGAGGGCAGCGTTATCGCGCGCCTGCTGAGCATGAGAAACGGTGAAATGTGAAAAACTCCTTGACTTGATTTGATAAATATGGTATCATATTATTGATGAATGCTTATGCATTTTTTGATGATAATGTACTGGAAAGGGCATATTATGAAGGGAAGAATACTTGAATCCGGTGAGGATTATCTTGAAACGATACTGATACTGCAGAACCGCAACGGAGAAGTGCGCTCTGTGGATATCGCAACGGAAATGGATTTTTCCAAGCCCAGCGTGAGCGTTGCGATGAAAAACCTCAGGGAGCAGGAGTGCATAACCGTTGACAAGAACGGCTACATCACACTGACTGAAAAGGGCAGGGGTATTGCAGAAAAGGTGTACGAGCGCCACATCCTGTTCACCAACTGGCTCACTTCAATGGGTGTGCCCGAGGAGATAGCCGCTGCTGACGCCTGCAGGATAGAACACTGCCTGAGCGCTGAGAGCTTTGCGGCAATAAAGAGGCATGTCAAGGGGGAATGAGTTGTTGAGACTCATCTGTCTGATCGAAAACACCGCGGTGGACGACAAGCTGTATTCCGAGAACGGGCTGTCGTTCTATGTGGAATTTGGCGGGAAAAATTACCTGATAGACGCAGGTCTGACAGGCAAGGCGATGGAAAATGCGCGCCGCATGAACCTGTCGGCGGATTCACTGGACGCGGTGGTCATCACGCATGATCACAATGCGCATATCGGTGGTATCGACGCCGTTATGCGGCAAAATCCGGGGACGGAGATATATCTGCGCGCCGGCGCTAAGACGGAGCGTTTCCGCAAGACAGGGCTTTTCAAGGAGCAGGTCGGCGCGGGCAGCGGTTTTTTCAGGAAGTACGCAGAACAGCTGGTGCTTTTCAACAGGTTTTCAGAGGTAGCGGAGGGGTTCTATCTGGTTTCATGCGACGTCATGGACGAAAAGAACATCAACCCCGACAGGAGCTATTTCGCGCTGGACGGCAGAAAGCAGCTTCCATATGATATGTCGGACGAGTGCTTTGCGGTGATATTCCCGAAGAAGCGCAAGGCTGACGGGCTGGTGATAATCGGCGGCTGTTTCCACTGCGGCATTCAGAATGTGCTTGATACGGTCCGGGAGAACTGGGCTGGCATTCCGATACTCGCGGTGATCGGGGGCTTTCATTTTATGGGCTCCAACCCGAAGAACCTCGGCTGTTCCGCGGATTATGTCACATCTCAGGCGCGGGCGCTGAAAATGAGCGGTGCGGAGAAAATATACGCCTGTCACTGCACTGGTTTCAAGGGCTTTGATATCATGGATGAGATCCTCGGCGACAGGCTGATGTACATCGGCGCTGGGGAAGAAGTCGATATTTAACGACAGACTGAGCACGGGGCACTATAGTTCCGTGCTTTTCTATTTTACGCTGGAAGAAAGGAACGAAATGGATTTCTCAAAATTAGAAAAGAACATCTGCGATGTTATCTATGAAGCGCAGCTGAAAATCGGCTACGGCAGCCATTCAATGAGCATGAACTACCCGCTGGACAGCCTTGACCGCATGCTTGGCGTGAACGCCGGCGCTGAAGAGATGAAGAAGCTGCTGTCGGATTTTGCCGACTATGCCGAGGAACGTCTTGGCAGGATAGGCTTTTCAATGCAGCACGCGAATTCTGAGCACAACGCCGACCTGGTGCGCATAGATATCCCGGCACAGGGTGTGGAATACATTCATGAGCATGCGGATAAATGCGGCTTCCTGCCGGAACTGGTCGAGCTGATGAAGAAGAACACGACAAAGTTCGACGATATCACGGCGCTGTTCGGGAAATATTCTGATAAGGTGCACGTTGAAAAGTCGTCCGGCGACGAGTTTGATTATCTTGTGTATTTCGAGGACGGAAAGCCCGACGAGTACTATTACTGCTTCGCTGACGAGGGCGTGCGAATGACGTATCACCGCTTCACCCGTGAGGACTACGAGGCGTTCGGTTTTTGAGATGATATAGAATAACAGGGCGAGAGAACGTCGAAAAAGTCACTAAAGTGACTTTTCCGACGAAACATCCCAGCTGCGCGCACGTCTTGGCGGCTTTGCCGCCAACCCGCACACTTGCTGGGATAGAAGTGTTTTTTGCCTCGGCAGAGCTGAGGCAAAAAACGGATTTCAAAAGCCCGCTTCGCGGGCAAAATCGATTTTTTCGACAGACTGAACAGGGCGAGAGTTTTCTCTCGCCCTGTAGTGTTCCTGAATATTACTTGTACATTGCGCCGTAAGCCGCGCAAGCCCTGTAGTCTGCGCCCTCGAGGTCGGTGGTGCCGAATGCGCTCCATGCGTGCGGACGGAACAGGCGCTCGTCCGAAAGGTTGTGCAGCGAAACGGGAATTCTCAGCATGCTCGCCATCGTCACGAGGTCCTCGCCGATGTGACCGTATACGAAGCAGCCGTGGTTTGCTCCCCAGTTTGCCATGACGTTGTACACGTCTGAAACCGCAACCTTGCCCGGAACCGTGATAGGCGCGAACCATGTGGAGGGCCATGTCGGGTCGGTGCGTCCCAGCAGGGTCTTGTTGACTTCCTCTGGGAGTTCAACGGTGTAGCCCTCGATTATCTGTATCGTCGGACCGAGGTGCTTTATGTAGTTCACGCGGGCGAATGTGCAGGGCATAACTCCCTGTGTGGAATAGCTGGATGAGAAACCGCCGCCGCGGAAGTAGCCGAGATTTGCGCAGGGCCATGTGGTGGCTTTAAGGCAGGCGTCGATGTCCTTGTCGGTCATGTCCCACCAGGGCTTCATCACGCTCTCGCCTTTCTCGTCCTTGACGGCGCCGGTGCCGTCAAGCGCAGCCGCACCGGAGTTTATCAGGTGGATAAATCCCTTTTCGGCTTTTCCGTCGGGGGTCCAGCCGGTCACGCGCTTTACGGAGTCGGGGGACCAGTAGGTGCGCACGTCAGCGAAAACCGCAGCGCGTCCCGTCAGCATGTGCAGGAACATCAGCGTCGTGCCGTTGAGCGTGTCGTTTTCAGTCGCAAAGGGGATAGGCTCCCGGGCGCCGTTCCAGTCGAACGTTGTGTTGAGTATCGCTTCGGTGAAGTCAGCGTTGGGCATGAAGTCGGTCCACATTCTCTGCCCCTGGAATCCGCCAAGTATCGCGTTCCTGCCCTTTGCTTCCTCAAGCCAGCCCATCTCTGCAAGCTTTGGGTTCCCCTTGAGAATATCGCGGATTATGCAGGTCATTTTTGCGATGAATTCCCAGTTCTCATCCTTTTCCTTTGCGGAGAGGACGGGGCGCATGTAGGTCATGCCCGGTGTGGGGTTGATGTCAACGCCCTCGGGGCACTTTTCCTTTATCCACGCGAGAGCCTTTTTGTATTCAGCCTCGTCGTAGATACCAAGCTTTTCGCGGCGGATTATCTCAGTCATATCTACCCATTCGGGGTGAATGCCGAGGTAGTCCCGGAAGAAATCCTCGTTGCAGTAAGCGCCTGCAATACCCATCGCCTGTGAACCGATGTTGACATAGCTCTTGTTCTTCATATCTCCGACAGCGGCTGCGCAGCGTGCAAAGCGGAGTATCTTTTCCTCCACGTCAGCGGGGATAACTGCGTCGTCGGCGTCCTTGACGTCGTGGCCGTAAATCGAGAAGCAGGGCATGCCTATCTGCGCATACGCGGAATTAGCGGCGGCAAGGAACACCGCACCGGGGCGCTCGGTTCCGTTGAAGCCCCATACCGCCTTGATGGTGTTCGGGTTTTCGTCTATCACCTGAGTTACGTAGCACCAGCAGGGGGTAACAGTCAGGGTGGCTACAATGTTTTCGGTCGCGAATTTGTCGGCGCATGCGGCGCTCTCTGCGATACCGCCGATGGTGGTGTCGGCAATGACGCATTCCATTGGCTCTCCGCTGGCGTGGCGCACCTTTGATGAGATGAGCTCTGCCGCCGCTTTTGCCATGTTCATGGTCTGCACTTCAAGGCTCTCGCGGATACCAAACTGTCTGCCGTCGATGACTGGTCGAATTCCGATTTTTGATAACATAGGGTACTTCCTTTCAGATATATTACTTTGATCTCACCGTTTGGGGGTAAAATCGTTTACATTCCGCTGTATACAATTATACCAAATTTCCTTCCGGAATTCAATAGTTTTTGGAGATTTTAATAAACAAGAACAGGGCAAAATAATCTGCCCTGTTTGAAGTATTATGCCAGATGAAGAACCTGCAGAAGCAGCAGCCAGCTCAGCCCGTAGTAGGTGACTACCGCCACGAGGTCGTTGACCGTAGTGATGAGCGGACCGGAAGCCACAGCCGGGTCTATCTTTATCTTCTTGAAGAACAGCGGGATAAGCGTGCCGACGCCGCTGGAGATAAGCATAGCCAGCATAAGCGCCGCGCCTATGCACGCGGAAACCGCGAACGAGAACCCAGCGTCATACCCCTTGAACAGCATGATGTAAAGTCCCACGAAAGCGACGGAGAGAACGCCCAGTATCAGCCCGCTGAAAAGCCCGACGCGCATTTCCTTTGCGACCAGCTTCAGCTTCTTGCCGATGGTGAGTTCCTCGTCCATAAGCACGCGGATAGTCACCGCAAGGGACTGTGTGCCGACGTTTCCTGCCATGTCGAGTATCAGCGACTGGAACGCCATTATCAGCGTCAGCTGCGAAACCACCTTTTCAAACGCTCCCACCACGCTGGAAACCAGCATTCCCAGCACCAGGAGTATCAGCAGCCACGGCATGCGCTTTTTAAGGCTTGCGAAAAGCGGCTCGTTGAGGTCCTCTTCTGCGGAAAGACCACCCAGCTTTGCGTAGTCCTCGCCCATTTCGTCGTCTACTGCTTCCAGCAGGTTTTCGAGGGTGATCACGCCCAGAATGCGATTGTCGTTATCCAGCACCGGCACGCTGCTTTCGGAGTAGCTTTTCAGCCTTTCGATGCAGCTGTCTACCTCCTCGCTGCCGTAAACGTACGGGAATGCCGTCTGTATCAGCGGTTTTATTGCGGAGTGCTTCTCCGCTATGAGAAGCTCCCGCAGACCTACCGCGCCGCAGAAGCAGCCGTCTGCCGCGGTGACGAACACCGTCTGGATATTGTCGTTTTCCCGCGCCTGGTTCATCAGCGCGCGGGTCGCCTCTGCAGCGGTCATTTCAGAATTGATGGAGATGTAGTTTGTGCTCATTCTGCTGCCTATCTCGCCCTCGTCAAAGGATACGATAAGCTCCAGCTTTCTTCTGAAATCGCCGTCCAGCAGGTCAACGACCTGGTTCCGCATTCCTTTCGGGAATTCACGCAGCACGTCTGCAGCCGCGTCGGTTTCCATTTTGCCTATCAGCAGAACGGTTTTGCGCAGGTCGGTTTCGCGGAGGTATTCCGCAGCGTTTTCCGGCTCGATGTATTCGAACACGTCCGCGAGGGAGTCCGGCTCCAGCGTGCGGAAAAGCTTTGTGCGCTCGGCGGGGGTGAGAAGCTCCGCTGCCTTTGCGATATCTCCTGCGTGGAATTCCTCCAGCCGCACCTGCAGCGCCTTGGGTGAGAGATCTCCCCTGATGAGATCCGCGATATCTGCTGCATGGTCCCTGATGATGATCTCGTTGTTTGCCATAATAGTACCCTTACCTTTCGATCAAATTTTGCTGCATCTGACAGAAAGTGACCCGGGCACAGTATGCGCCGAATTAAGCTATATTATAACGGCGGGCAGAGCCGACCGTATTTTTCCGGGCGCGATACTGTGTACTTCGCCCGTGACTGTCACCGTTTTTCAACTCTGCTCACCTCTCTTTATGGTATTTTTGCAACATGATAATTATAGCACCATAATTAATTGTTTGTCAACCTGCGCTGCAAATTTTTCACGTTATTTTCAGAAACGTTCTACAGCTTGTACTGCATGAAATTCCCGTTTTTAACGAACCCGAAATCCGTATAAAGCAGCACGCCCATATCCGAAGCGGTTATCTGCACGGTGCCGCAGCCGTAATTGCGGGCTTCTTCAACGACAAGCGAAAGCAGCTTTCTGGCAATTCCGCGCCTGCGGTATTGCGGGTCGGTGAACATACTCGACAGAAGCCCCATTTTTCCGCTGGGACAGCCGAAATAAGGCGGCTTTTCGACAAACGACATTCCGGAGGTGCCCACTATCTTTCCGCCGTCCACTGCCAGCCAGGACACAAACGTCCCGTCTGCCATGTGCCGGGTGTAATGATCAAGGAGCGCCGGGCGCAGGTCGGTTTCGTCTTTTGCGCCCTCCTCGCGGAGCTGATTTATGCGCATGCTGATGAATATGTCAAGGTCATCTGGTGTAAGTCTGCGGTATTCCATACTGCCCTCCTGATACATCCGGTATTTTACATTATATATTATACTTTAGGTAATCGGCATTTGAAAGCCGCTTATATAACAATTAGTATATTGCTCGTGTAAAACAACTTATAAGCAAATATACAAAATCACGCTGATATACCATAAGTAATACCAGCGTGAAATTATTCAGTTAGTCAATAAATCAGAGCTTCTCGATCCAGCCCATGTCGTCCGGGATCTTGCCGTACTGCATGCCGGTCATGGTGTCGTAAAGCTTCTGGGTAACAGGGCCTATCTTGCCGCCGCCGATCTCCATGACCTTATCGCCCCACTTGAGGTGGCCGACAGGGGAAACAACAGCCGCGGTACCGGTGCCGAATACCTCGTCAAGCTTGCCTGCGTCGTAAGCGTCGGCAACTTCCTGAATGGTGATGCGGCGCTCGGAAACCTTCATGCCCCACTTTCTGCAGAGTTCCAGCGCGGACTTTCTGGTGATACCGGAAAGTATGCTGCCCTGCAGGGACGGAGTAACTACCTCGCCGTCGATAACGAACATGATGTTCATTGCGCCGACTTCCTCTATGTACTTGCGCTCAACGCCGTCGAGCCACAGTACCTGGGAGTAATTCTGCTTGTGAGCCTCGTCCTGACCTGCCAGGGAAGCTGCGTAGTTACCACCGGTCTTGGTGAAGCCCATACCGCCTCTTACGGCGCGGACGTAGTTGGTCTCAACGTAGATGTTTACGGGGTTGATGCCGGTGCTGTAGTAAGCGCCGGAGGGGCTCATGATTATCATGAAGTAGTACTTGTCGCCGGGGCGTACGCCGAGGAACGGGTCAGCAGCGAAGATGAACGGACGGATATACAGGGAAGCACCGTCGATGTGCGGAACCCAGTCCTTATCGATCTCGACCAGCTTGTGGAGCGCCTCGAGCGCGTCCTTTTCGTTGATCTGCGGAATGACCAGACGCTCAGCGGAAACGTTCATTCTCTTGAAGTTCTCCTCAGGACGGAAGAACTGAATGTCGCCGGAAGGAGTTCTGTAAGCCTTGAGACCCTCGAAGATCTCCTGACCATAATGCAGAACCATTGCGGAAGGCGCAAGCTCGATAGGACCGTAGGGGACTATGCGTGCGTCGTGCCAGCCCATGCCGGTGTCATATTCCATGACGAACATGTGGTCGGTGAAGATATGTCCGAAGCCGAGTTTGGTTTCGTCGGCAGGCTTCTGCTTGGGGTTCTTGGTTTTTTCAATTCTGATATCCATGGTAGTGTATCCTTTCCTGTGTGCGTGGACAGCACACGATTTATATACATACTTATTATATCACTATTCTGCCGGCTTGTAAATAATATTTTTGGATTTTTTACGAATTATGCAATTTTTGCATAGTCATTCTGGCAAAATACACATAGCGCCCTGATCTATTGCAAAAAACAAAGGGTGGAAAATAACTTCCGCCCTTTGTGATTCTGTTGAGATAAAGTCCTGCGAAGCAGGACGCAATAATTCCGGATTAAGAATTCAGAATTACTTTACGATGTACTTGCTGATCTGATCGAGGAAATCTGCGCAGTCGTCGCTGTGGATATTCAGGGTCAGCTCCTTGGAGAGGTCGAGACTGAAGATACCCATGATGGACTTTGCGTCGATGGCATATCTGCCGGATACGATATCCACGTCATAATCGCAGCGGGATACGATGGTAACGAAATCCTTAACGTCGTTGATGGTATTGATGTTGATCTTAACTGTTTTCATAATAAATACTTCCTTTCCGTGATGTGTGAATGTGTGGTCGAGAAATCACTCTGCTCTGAACTTTGTCACTGCGTCGAGCAGTTCGTCAGCCTCTTTGGTTTCGCTGTGGACGACGAACTCAAGCGGCTTTGCAAGGTCAAGGCTGAAAATACCCATGATGGACTTTGCGTCTACCGCATATCTTCCGGATACCAGGTCGCTTTCGACAGAGTAGCTGTTGGTCAGCGCTACGAATTCCTTAACGTCCTCTATGGAACCGAGCATAACTTTCATTTTCTTCATAAAACAGCCGCCGCCTTTCTGTAGATATATTCCGAGGAATCAACTTCCTCTGATAATAAGTATAGCCGCAAACTGAAAAATAGTCAATAGCTTATTGCAAATTTCGGAATAATCAAGTATAATATTGTTATATCAAGTTTTTGTTTTGGCTAAAATTACAAACGCCGCTGAAACACCTGCTGCAAAACGTCGGACATCGGTGGCATATCCTGTCGGAAAGAGGTTCCGTATGACATTCAGTATAACAACTTTCGGCTGCAAGGTGAATTCCTGCGAGAGCGCCGCGATACACGAAGCTTTCATTGCTGCGGGGTATTCCCCGGTGGAGGACGGCGCCCCAGCGGACGTCTGTATCATAAATTCCTGCGCGGTGACGGGCGCCGGGGTGAAAAAGGCGCGCCAGGCAGTCTCGCACTTCCGCACCCTGAACCCGGACTGTATAACGGTGCTGTGCGGGTGCTATCCCCAGGCTTACCCGGACGAAGCAGCCCGGGACAGCGGCGCGGATATAATCACCGGAAACGCCGATAAACCAAGGCTCCCGCAGCTGGTGGAGCAATTCGTTGCTGAAAAGCAGCCGCTTGTCTGCGTTTCGCAGATGACGAGGGAATTCGACGAGAATTCCTCGGCCGCCGACCTCGACCGCACCCGCGCGTTCATCAAGATAGAGGACGGCTGCGACAGGTTCTGCACCTACTGCATAATCCCTACCGCGAGGGGGCGCGTGCGCTCCCGCAGACCCGGGGAGATAGCGCGTCAGGCGCAGCAGGCAGCCGCTGCGGGGAACAGCGAGATAGTCCTCACGGGAATAAACATCGGCTGCTATGGGGAAGATATAGGCTGCACCCCCGCAGACGCAGTCATGGCAGCGCAGGTCGATTGCATCGAGCGTGTACGGCTGGGTTCCCTTGAAGCGGACACCCTCACCGACGATGAGATACAGCGCCTGAAAGCCTGTGATAAGCTGTGCAGGCACTTCCACCTTTCGCTGCAGTCCGGCAGCGACGCGGTGCTGAAACGAATGAAGCGCCGCTACACCACGGACGAGTATTACGCGCTGGTGCAGAAGCTGCGGGAAGCGTTCCCGGGGTGCGCGATAACAACTGATATCATGGTGGGCTTCCCGGGGGAGACCGACGAGGAATTTGCGGAGAGCATGGCGTTTGCGGAAAAGGTCGGGTTCGCGAAGATACACGTGTTCCCGTATTCCATACGCCGCGGGACTGTCGCAGCGATGCGCACCAATCAGGTGGTGCCGCAGGTGAAATCCGCAAGGGCAAAGGAAATGAACCAGCTTGCACAGCGGCTGGAGCAGCAGTTCCTTGAGGCGCAGAAAGGCACCGTGCAGACCGTGCTCATCGAAAAGAGGACGTCGCCGGATTTCTGCAACGGGTTTACTGACAGTTATATTCCTGTGCACATTTACGGCGAGGATATACCGCGCCATACGCTGGCGAGGGTGAAAATAACCGGCGCAGAGGGCGACCACTGCACCGGTACCACGAAATTCTGAGGAGAAAGATATGACGAGCAGTATAAAACAGCTCCTGGCACTGGGGGCGATTCCTGCGGACGCGGAGATGTCCGACGAGTTATTTGAGAAATACGACAGGCTGCTGGATTTCGGTCAGCCGCTTTCGTTCGAGGACGCGGCTTCGATAGCCGGGCTGTTCTCACCGGATTGCGACGGGCTCAACTGGGCGCTTTTCCGCGCGCTGGAGGAAGCCTGCGACACCCCCGCGGAGCTGCTTGAAATGGCAGGGAAATGCAGCAGCGCCGAATACGCGGAACTCCTGCGCAGCCGTGCAGAGAATAAATAACCAAATTAATCGCGCCGGAGCCGCTATATTTCAGCAGCCCGGTGTATTGATTTTATATTCGTTAAGTAGTATAATATAGTTGAATATTTTGCAGTTTAAAGCTGCAACTCTATTTTTTCTACGAACTAATAAAACGTTGGAGGAAAAACGATGGTTTACCGAATTTATGTGGAAAAGAAGCCGCAGTTCGCAGTTGACGGGGGCGCAGTCCTCGCTGACCTGAACGTGGCTCTCGGCATCACTTCTGTCGAGAATGTACGCATTATCAACCGCTATGACTGCGAGAAGCTGCCCGAAGAGAATTTCAAGGCAGCTATCCCGACGGTGTTCTCCGAGCCGCCTGTTGACGAGGTGTTCTACGACCTGCCCGAAACTGCCGCAGACGAGAGAATGTTCGCGGTCGAGTTCCTGCCGGGTCAGTTCGACCAGCGCGCGGATTCCGCTGCACAGTGCATTCAGATGCTCTGCCCGGGCGAGCGCCCTGTTGTAAAGTACGCTAAGATCTACGTCCTCAGGGGAAAGATAACCGATGATGAGTTCGCGCGCATCAAGCACTATCTCATCAACGCCGTTGAATCCCGCGAGTGCGGTTTCGACAAGTACGACACCCTGGAAGTAAAGTACACTATCCCCACCACCGTTGAAACGCTCACGGGCTTCATCAGCAAGACTGACGCAGAGCTTGCGGATTTTGTCGTAAAGTACGGCCTTGCGATGGACAACGACGATATCAAGTTCTGCCAGGAATACTTCAAGAGCGAGCACCGCGACCCGACTATCACCGAGATACGCATGATAGACACATACTGGTCCGACCACTGCCGTCACACCACATTCGGCACCATCATCGACAACGCTGATATCAAGCCCTCCTACATTGCTGATACATACGCTGAATACAAGGCGGACCGTCACGAACTCGGCAGGGACAACAAGCCCCTCTGCCTGATGGATATTGCCACCCTCGCTGCGAAGAAGCTCAAAAAGGACGGTATCCTGAAGGATCTCGACGAGAGCGAGGAGATAAACGCATGCTCCGTGCGCATCAAGGTGGACGTTGACGGCAGGGACGAGGACTGGCTGCTGATGTTCAAGAACGAAACTCACAACCACCCCACTGAGATAGAGCCTTTCGGCGGCGCTGCTACATGCCTCGGCGGTGCGATCCGCGACCCGCTTTCCGGACGTTCCTACGTTTATCAGGCAATGCGCGTTACCGGCGCTTCCGCCCCGCTGCTGCCGGTTGAAAAGACCATCAAGGGCAAGCTTCCCCCGAGAAAGATAACCACCACCGCTGCCGCTGGTTATTCCAGCTACGGCAACCAGATAGGTCTGGCAACAGGTCACGTTGCCGAGATATATCACCCCGGCTACATGGCTAAGCGCATGGAGATCGGCGCAGTCATCGGCGCGGCTCCCGCTGAGAACGTACGCAGAGAGCGCCCGGCTCCCGGCGATATCATCATCCTGCTGGGCGGCCGTACGGGACGCGACGGCTGCGGCGGCGCTACCGGTTCTTCCAAGGCGCACAGCGTGCAGTCCCTGGACACCTGCGGCGCAGAGGTGCAGAAAGGTAACGCACCCGAGGAGAGAAAGCTCCAGCGCCTGTTCAGGAACCCCGAGGCGACCAGGCTCATCAAGCGCTGCAACGACTTCGGCGCAGGCGGCGTTTCCGTTGCCATCGGCGAACTTGCAGACGGCCTGGAGATCGACCTGAACGCAGTTCCCAAGAAGTACGACGGTCTTGACGGCACCGAGCTTGCAATTTCCGAGTCCCAGGAGAGAATGGCAGTTGTTGTCGCCCCCGAGGACGCCGACAAGTTCCGTGCGCTGGCTTCCAGTGAGAACCTGGAGTCCACCCCTGTTGCAGTCGTAAAGGCAGAGCCCAGGCTCCGCATGAGCTGGAACGGAAAGACCATCGTTGATATCTCCCGCGAGTTCCTGAACTCCAACGGCGCTGAGAAGCACACCGACGTTGCAGTTCCGGACGTAAAGGTGACATATTCCACCGGCAGAAAGAACACCGCTGCCGACTGGGAGGGCATGGTGACCGACCTCAACATCTGCTCGCAGAGAGGTCTGGTACAGCGCTTCGACAGCACCATCGGCGGCGCGACCGTGCTCATGCCGTTCTCCGGAAAGACCCAGCAGACGCCTGTTCAGGCTATGGCTGCGAAGCTCCCGGTGCTGAACGCAAAGACAAACACCGCCTCCATCATGGCATGGGGCTTCGACCCGGCTGTTTCCACGCAGTCCCCGTATCACGGCGCTGTGTGCGCAGTAGTCGAGAGTATCGCAAAGGTAGTCGCAGCAGGCGGCACATATGAGCACTGCTGGCTGACATTCCAGGAATATTTCGAGAGGACCCAGGGCAAGCCCGAGAGATGGGGCAAGCCTTTCGCAGCGCTGCTGGGCGCTTACCGCGCACAGCTGGAGATGGGCTGCGGCGCTATCGGCGGCAAGGACAGCATGAGCGGCACATTCGAGCACATCGACGTTCCCCCGACGCTGGTTTCCTTCGCAGTTTCCACAGCTAAGGCGCAGGACGTTATCTCTGCGGAATTCAAGGCTGCTGGTCACAAGATAGGCTACATCGCTCCGAAATACGACGAAAACGGCCTGCCGGTATTCGACAGCGTTAAGGAAGTATTCCGCACCGTTGAGAAGCTCATCAAGGACAAGAAGGCTGTTTCGGTATGGAGCGTTGCACACGGCGGCGTTGCCGAGGGTATCTTCAAGATGTCCCTGGGTAACCGGATAGGCGCCAAGCTGGACAAGCTTTCCGACGAGGAACTGTTCACACCGGTTTACGGCGCGTTCATTCTTGAACTCACCGGCGACGCTGACGGCGTAAAGACCATCGGTGAAACGGTTGCAGAATACGCCATCACCTCCGGAGATGTGAAGCTTGACGTTGCTTCCCTCGAAAAGAAGTGGGACGATGTTCTGGAGCCTGTATTCAAGGCGCAGCTTCCTGAGAAGCCCGCACCCGAGAAGATTGCTTACACCGGCGGCTGCGAACTGAAGCACAGCTCCGTCAAGGCAGCAAAGCCCCGCGTTCTTATCCCCGTGTTCCCGGGAACCAACTGCGAATACGACATGGCTAACGCGTTCAACACCTACGGCGGCGACAGCGATATCTTCGTTATCCGCAACCTTTCCGCAAAGGACATGGAGGACAGCGTTAACGAGTTCGCAAAGCACATTCAGAATTCACAGATGATCGCTATCCCCGGCGGCTTCTCCGGCGGCGACGAGCCGGAGGGTTCCGCGAAGTTCATCAACGCGTTCTTCCGCAACCCGAAGATAAAGGACGCCGTAGAGGAGATGCTCTATACCCGCGACGGTCTGATGATAGGTATCTGCAACGGCTTCCAGGCGCTCATCAAGCTGGGTCTGGTTCCGTTCGGCAGGATAGTTCCGCTGACTGCTGAAAGCCCGACGCTGACTTACAACACCATCGGCCGTCACCAGTCGCAGCTGACGCTGACGAGAATATGCACCAACAAGTCCCCGTGGCTGAGCTGCTGCAATGTCGGCGATATCCACAATATCCCGATATCCCACGGAGAGGGCCGCTTTGTTGCTCCCGAGAGCGTAATAAAGCAGCTTATCGCAAACGGTCAGGTGGCTACACAGTACGTTGACCTCAACGGCAACCCCACCATGGACGTTGCATTCAACCCGAACAGCTCCATGTACGCTATCGAGGGTATCATCTCCCCGGACGGCAGAGTCCTGGGTAAGATGGGTCACACCGAGCGTCTGACTGACAACGTTGCAAAGAACGTTGCAGGCAACAAGGAACAGCTGCTGTTCAAGGGCGGCGTTGAGTACTTCGCTTAATTCACGGTATATAAAGTGGCGCACCCGAAAGGGTGCGCCATTTGCGTTATGTGAGAGTTCAGAGCGTTTCTCCGGAATAGGTATAGGTGTTTTCCAGCTTGCTTATGCTGCCGTCGGAATTGTACTGATACCCGGTGTAGGCGCCCTTTTCCACGGCGAAGTCGTAGTTAAGCACCAGCATGGTGTAATCCTCGTCGTTGTCGCCGAATTTATACCACGTTACCGGGGTGAAGTCCTGCAGGCTGCTCCACGCTGTGTAGTCCTCCAGGCAGTTTTCGGCGTATTCCTCGCGGCTGAGCGAGATGTTGTCGGAGTGCTCTTCATAATCGGAAGCAATCTCGCTTTCTATGTCGTAGTTGCACAGCTCTATCTGCCCGTTTTCGATGTGGATATAGCTTTCGTCGTTGTCGGACAGGTAGTATCCGTCTTTCAGCTCAAGTTCAGGAATGAACGTTTCTCCGCGCTCCATCGCGTCGCCTGCATTGGCGGCGACGGAGCAGCCCGCAGCAGTCAGCGTGGCAAGGATCGCTGCGACAGCAAGTAATTTACGCATGGTATGACCTCCTTATGATGTTGCTTATGCTTTCGGTGTATGTAATTATAACACAAAACAGTTGACAAAGCAAGAGCCTTGATCTACAAAAAACAGGCATTCAATATGTGCAATATTACATGCTGATAAAGAAATTCCCCCGGTCGTCAGACCGGGGGAAGCGGCAGGGGGAATGCCGTCACAGTTCCGCGAGGAAATTCTCTACAAGGTCGAAGATATGGGTGGGGGAAGCCTCATACCTGTTCAGCGCGTCGGTGAATTTCTCAATCGCTGAATGACTGGGGGTAATGTCATCAACGGAACACTCGCCGTAACAGACGCCGTAGCTTGTATAGGTGCTGCCGTCCTCCGCGGAATACTGCTTTTCTGTGATCTTCCACATCTGGTTTCTCCTTTTTACATTTAGTGGGTATAACATTTGGGGAATATCTTTGCTTTGTATACTAAAAGTATATCACTAAATATGTTTGATGTCAATGCTTTTAGTGTTAAGTATTCGCTAAGAGTTTATACAGACGTAATTTCTACAAAAAGTAATATCAAATTTCTGCGAATTATGTCGAAAAAAGGGAATACAGCGAAAATTCACATACAAAAAACTACTGTTGTTGACATGGAGTTTTGCATTTGATATAATAAAGTAAACAATAGTGCAGAGAAATTTTTACAGCGAGGTAATACCATGAGCAAGGAAACTGAAAAAGCCGACCAGATAGCCAAGACTATACACAAGGATATAAAGCAGCGGCGCAGCGGCTTCCGGCAGTTTGTCAGCGACATGCTGAACATGCACGACGGCATGATGAGCTACGAGGAAATAGATGCGATGATGCTGGAAAACACCGTTATTCACGGGCCGAATATGTGGATACTGTGCCTGGCTGCGCTGATAGCCTCCATCGGGCTTAACATGAATTCACCGGCGGTTATCATCGGCGCGATGCTTATTTCACCGCTGATGAGCGGCATCATGACTATGGGCTATTCCCTCGCGGTGAGGGACCTGCGCCTGTTGCGACGGGCGCTGGTGCGGTTCGGTACGCAGGTGATCATCAGCCTGCTGAGTTCCACGGTGTACTTCCTGATAACGCCCATCGACACCCCTACTGCAGAGATGATAGCCCGCACCAGTCCCACCATATGGGACGTTCTCATCGCGCTGTTCGGTGGAATTGCCGGCGCGATAGGAAATACTCGTGAGAAAAAGGGCAACGTCATTCCCGGCGTGGCTATCGCGACTGCGCTCATGCCACCGCTGTGCACCGCAGGCTACGGCATTGCTTCGGGGCAGCCGTCGTTCTTCCTCGGGGCGTTTTATCTGTTCCTTATCAATACGCTGTTCATCTCGCTCTCGACAATGATAGTCACGATGATGCTGCGCGTTCCGTATCACCGCAATGTCAGCGACAAAAAGCAGAAGAAAATAAACCGCGCCATCGCGGCAATAACGATAGTTGCAGCGGTGCCCAGCGTGTTCTTCGGGGCTTCTACGGTTTACAGTTCCGTTATGGATAAGAATATTTCAAGCTACCTCAGCAGCGAGTTCATTTTCTCGGGGACTACGGTGGTGAAATCCAGCGCGGATAAGAACGCGCGCACCATTTCCGTTTCCCTTGTGGGAACGCCGATATCCGACGACGTGATAAACATGCTGCAGCAGGAAATGCCGAAATACGGGCTTGACGGCTACACGCTGAACGTCACGCAGAACAGCATTATAGACATGCCCGACGACGAGGACAGCACCGATAAGATAACGATAGCCCTGCAGGAGAACCGCATAGACGAGCTGGAGGCGCAGATTTCCGAGCAGGAACAGCAGCTGAGCGACCTGCGCGCCGAGAATTCCACCCTGAAAGAAACCACCGACCATGCCGCGCTGACGGCAAAGGCAGCGAAGATCTTCACGGAACTTGAGAACATACGCTGCGGAAGTATGACGGACGCTTCCGGCGAATATGAAGTACTCATCGCGGAGGTATCCGAGCCGCTGGGTGAAACGGAGCAGCAGTATATAAAGAGCTGGCTTTCCGCTGAAACGAACGCAGCGCGCTGCGAGGTGTACATAACCGTGAATACCCCGGAAGCTACTGTGGAAACAGCGGAAACCCTTGAAACGTCTGATAATATACTTGACGAGGGGTAACATGAAAAGCGTTATTGAACTGATAAATAAAGCGCAATATTATGAGGCTAAAGTGCTGTTTGACAAGCTTTCCGAAGCCAAGCAAAGAGATCTGCTTATCGAAGAAGCAAGCCTGACTGACAACATATGTGTGTTAGGTTTCGTAGAATTTCTTATATCTTTGGATAATACAAGTTATAACCACATGCTTGCAGCCGAAGTGCTGATACAGATGTGCTGGCTGACGGGTGCGTACGACATCGCATTTTATCATGCAAGAGAAATGTATCGTATAAATCCGGATATAGACGCAGAAAAGTTTTTGTTGTTTTTCTATGACCTGCCTGAAGCGATCATGACGGAGGAATACGCCTTAGAAATTGCAAAAAACATTCTCCGCACAGACCCCGACTATGGACCAGCTAAAAAAATAATACAAAATTGCAAATAGCAAAAGGGCTGCGATATCGCAGCCCTTTTGCTATTTATCAGCCGCTGTAAGCGGCGTCATAATTCCGAATGATCAGCCGTTGCCCTCTTCAAGCACGTATATATCCACCTGGACAGCGCCCCATGCGCAGCTGTCATAGTAGTGATCCTCCATGTTGCCGAAGTAGAGATCGATCGCAACGGTGCCGTCCATCAGCGCGATACCGGTGTCCGCAGCCACTGCGTAACCGTATACCTTCTTGCCGTTCTGACCGACGATGTACAGCTTGCTTCCGTAGGGAATAACGTTCGGGTTGACCGCGCAGGTGCCTATCTCAGCCACTCTGCCGCTTGCGGTGTAGGCTCCGCGGCGCGCGGTATATGCAGTCGCCTTGCCGGAGATAACGCGGGTGTATTCCGTGGGGATACCGTCCACCAGAGTTAGCTCCGTGGGGTCGTCCATCTTGGAATAGGGAACAGCAAGCGCCGTTCCGCGTTCTATTACCTCGGTGACGGGCTGCTCGGTCACTTCGTCGCTGATAAGCTCCTGACCGGTGAGCACGCCGTCAACGTACTTTTCCTTTACGGTGTAGACCCTCTTGCCGGGTACGCCGGCGGTGACGATATTCTCTGTGCCGATGGCGCGGTTTGTGTTGTCGATATATTCAGTTTCGTAGGCTATTTCGGAGGAATTCTCCCTTGTGACGTACTCAACGCGGGTGACGGTGATCTCCATTCCCTCGCTTACGCTGTCTGTAAGGGGACATGACACTTCGTCGTATTCGCCCAGCGTTACGCCTGCCTTTTCCAGCACCTCGCCGACTGTGCCGTCGATAACGGCGATGGTCTTTGTGCCGCCGTCCACGGTGATATTAACGTCAAACGCGCGGTAGATGGTGATGTATGCGGTGTTGCTGCTGGTCTCCTCGTAGGATACCTTGTCGTTGGTGCCAAGCTGGTAGCTTGCCTGCCTGAGTATCGCATAGACATCGGTCTCAGATGTCATCAGCTCTCTTGTTACGCCATTGTCGGTGATGTAGACGCGGTCCCTGAGATAAATGGAACCAGTCATCAGCGCCACCATGAATATCGTAGCGGTGAATATTGCTGCCTTGACGAGCTTGCCCTTGAATATAAGGCGGTTCATCTTGGCGTTGATTATCTGCGGTTTCATATTTGCCTCCTGAGCAGTTACCCATGCCGTCCCGGCAATCCTCCCCGTATGACGGGTGTAACTTCCGTACAGTATCAGCTTTGGGGAAAGCCGATACTGGAGCAAACGCACTGTCCCCAACAGAGCATTGCATGTTCCACAGCCGCTGTTTATATCTATGCGGCCTCGTGATAATTGTGCGCACAGCAAAGCTGTCACTGTCACTTCCTGCAACAGTGCTTGTATTATATCGCTTTTCTTCGTTAATGTCAAACGAACCAAATCGCGCATTTTTGTGAACATTTCACAAATCCCTTTTGTAACCATTTTGTAATCATTCTAATATGCGTCCCATTTATGTAATTTACTGTAAATTAAACGATTTCTTTTTGTAATAATCACTAAAAATCAAACTTTAAATATCGCCGTCATTCTGCACGAAATTTAACAGCGTTTTTCAAGACCTGATTGTTGATATTCTACATAGCGAATAATGTAACATGTTTTCACAACATGCGCATTTTACATACGAATGCGCCCTCGCGAATAAAAAGGGGTGACAAAAGCGACTATATATGTTATAATAGAATGGTACGATAATTCCGTAAATCATAGATATATATTTATATAGTATTAAGAGGAAAGGAAAAAACGGGGCATGAATCATGAAAAATCCTGCGGCGCGGTGGTTTACCGCAAGCGCCACGGGAATACTGAGATACTGCTGATAAAGCATGTCAGGTCGGGCTGCTGGTCATTCCCGAAAGGACATATGGAGCCTGGTGAAACGGAGCTGCAGACCGCGGTAAGGGAAATAAAGGAGGAAACCAACATCGACGTTTCGGTGGACGATCCTTCTTTCCGCGAGGTGGTGGTGTTCAACCCGCGGCGCGATATCACCAAGGAAGTGGTGTACTTCCTTGCCCGCGCGACTTCATTCGACTGCGAAAAGCAGGAAAGCGAGATAGCGGAGGCGCGCTGGGTGGAGATAGGGCAGGCGCTCAGTCTGCTTGCTTATGACAACGACCGCGTGCTGGTCAACAAAGCAAAATCATTCCTTGCGATGACAAAAATATAAGATCACCTTTAAAAAATTTTGAAATTTCTGCAACCTTTCTTTGGTGTGTGCGGTTTTAATTACAGAACGCCGGAAAACAGACAGTGAACTTCACCGGCGCATAACCGACGCAATAAAGGAGGTAAATATCATGAAAAAGGCGATAGCACTTTCAATGGCAGCAGTCACGGCGCTGACTTCCGTCAGCGTGGTAGCATTCGCGGACAACGAGAACAGCGAGGCGCTTGCGGCTGCGATAACCACAGTCAAGCAGCGCGTGACATTCCCGAGGAACTGAGCGAATTCAGCTACAGGGTCTCAAAGGGAAATCTCAAGGAAACATTCAACCTGACCTGGAGCACACCCGGTACCAACAGTAAATATGAGTATATCGAGGTACAGGTCTGCGGTGGACTTATCCTTAACTATTATTCCAGCGACTGCTGGCAGCGCGCTGACAGAAAGCTCGCGAAGCTTTCCGGCGACCAGCTTTACAAAAAGGCAGTCGCTCAGGTGAAGAAGCTCAACCCCACGATAAGCTCCGTGCTGAGAGTTGACCGCGACAGCCTGAGCATTTCCACCTACAACAACACGGCATGGTTCGACTTGGTGAGAATGAAGAACGGCGTCCCGGTGAAGAACGACGAAGGCCGCATCACCGTTGACAAGGACACCGGCGCACTGCTGAGCTTTGACCTGAACTGGCATGTTAACGCTTCCTTCAAGGACAGCAAGTCCGCGCTTTCCGAGGACAAGGCAAAGGAAAAGTACGCGGATATGATCGGTATTTATCCGCAGTATGAGTTTGAATACGACTACGAGACCAGGTCGGTGGTACCGCGCCTGGTTTATACCCAGTCGGATTACGGCGAGATAAACGCGTTCACCGGCGAAAAGAGCGATTTCGACAGCGACGGGTATTACGATGATGAAATCGCGGACGACACAGAAGAAGCGGGTGACACCAACGCCAAGGGCAACCCCTCTACCGGCGGCGGTAGTTTCACCCCAGAGGAACAGCTCGAGATAAGCAAGAAGCTTCCCTATGGCAGCAAGGCCGCTATCGTTAAGCTGCTCAAGGACAACCAGTGGCTCACATATGTGGACGGCATGGAGGTGCGCTCCTCTGATCTGTATAAAGTCACCACAAACGGCAAGAACGTGTACGTTTATTCCGCTGACCTGACCGACGAGCAGTGGAGCGAGATCGAAGAAGATACGTTCACCGTCGATGAATGCGGCTCCATGGAAGCCTATGATGACGTGAGCGCTAATGAAAGCGCCGGAAATGAGAGTGCAGGCAGCACATGGCACAACGTAAGTATTTCCGTCAACGCGGAGACCGGTGAGATACTCAGCTACAGCTACTCTCAGAGCGGCAACAACGTGCGTTACTACGGCGACAGCTATGATATGAACAAGGCTGACGAGCTGGCGGCGACTATCGCGGCTTCCTTTGCGGGGGACAGGTTCAGCGAATATAAGGACTATGCGAGCGAAGAGAACAGCTGGACGGATAACAACAAGACCCGCTATTCCGGCAGCGACCACAGCTGGTACAGATACGCGAACGATATCCTGGTTTCCGGCGACCGCATAAGGATATGCTTTGACAAGGACATGAAGCTGACGCAGTACAGGATAAACTATACTGACGTCGTGCTCCCCAAGCCCACAGGAATGCTCACAGCGACACAGGCGATGAAGAAGTTCTGGGAGACCAGCGACCTTGACATGTACTATCTTGCTAAGGTATACAAGAAAAAGACCCAGACCGTGCTGGTATACGGCTGCTCAAACAGCGTGAATATCGACGCATTCACCGGCGAGCCGATCTATAGCTGGTATACCCGCAAGGGCAAGAACGACCTTTCCGGCATAAAGGACAAGAAGATACTCAAGATGGCCCAGAAGCTGGACGACCACGGCGTGCTTATCTCCGAGAACAAGTTCAGCGAGAACGACACGGTTACCTACGGCATTCTGTACGACCTTTTCGGCGGCACGGCTTATGTTGACGAGGCAGACCGCAAGATCACACGCAGCGCGGCTCTCATTGCATTCACGCGTTCCGTTACCAGCGATGAGGTGGCTAAGATAAAGGGTATCTACAAGTCGCCGTTCAGCGATATCAGCGACGATAACCCGCGCGTTGGTTATTACGCTATCGCATATGGCATGGGCGCATTCACAGAGAAAAAGCTGGATCCTACAGCGTACTTCACCTACGGGGATATGATCAGGATGGTGTACGCGCTTTATTCAGCTGAAAATAATTGAGGTTTTATATACGCTGTCGGGGCAGAAATGCCCCGACAGTTTTTACATTTGTTTGTGGTCGATTTGCACAGAAATGAAACTTGTGGTTTAGATATATTTACCAAAATTGACCCGATGTGTGAAAAAAATCGAAAAAGCTATTAACAAACCATCATTTTTATGGTAAAATATCTGTGTGCAACAACTTGCAGATAACATTCCGGGTGGTTTGGCATATATCCGGAACATACCATGGAGGTAATAATATGGACGATAATTCAAGAATCAGCCTGACAAAGCCCACTGACGGCAATGATACCCAGGGTTGGCGCGATCCTTCTACGGGAGAGGTTTATCCCCAGGCTCCCCAGGCTTCGCAGACTGCTCAGCCTCAGCAGAGCGTTCCTTATCAGCCCGCAGGGCAGCCCTACCAGGCGCCCCAGAGCGCACCTGTTCAGGGTGGATATCAGCCTCAGTATCAGCAGGCTCCCCAGGGCTATCAGCCCCAGTATCAGCAGCCGTATCAGCCCCAGCAGGGTGGCTATCAGCCCTACCAGCCCCAGATGCAGCAGCCCATTCAGGGTCCGACCAAGTTCTGCAAGCACTGCGGTCAGCCAATTCCTGAAAAGGCAGTTATCTGCACACACTGCGGCTGCCAGGTTGAGGAAGTCGGCAATGCGGCTAACAATCAGCCTATCATCATCAACAATAATAATAACAACAATAATGGCGGCGGTGCTGTTTACCTCGGCAGACCCAAGAATAAGTGGGTCGCACTCATTCTCTGCTTCTTCCTTGGCGTGTTTGGCGTACACCGCTTCTACGAGGGCAAGATCGGTACAGGTCTTATTTGGCTGTTCACCGGTGGTTTATTCGGGGTAGGCGTACTGATAGACTTCATTATCCTGCTCTTCAAGCACAACCCTTATTACGTCTGATTTCGTCGGATACATAAAAAAACCGCTCCTTTCCGGAGCGGTTTTTCTGTTATTCCAGCGTATCTATCCTTTTTCTGCGTATCCCTTTCATGAGCGCCAGCGCGATGACTGCGGAAACGCCCTCGGCGATGAGGAACGTCAGCCATACCAGCCACATCATATCCGTCCCCTGGTTTTTCACCACCTGCGAAAATCCCCACGCCACCGGCAGCACGAAAACAAACTGCCTGCACACCGATATAACCAGCGACTGTATCCCGGCTTCGAGCGCCTGGAATATTCCCTGGAACGCAACGTTCGCACCGGCAAATATGAAGCTCAGCGAGACTATGCGCATGGCGCCGGTACACATCTGCCGCGTTTCCCCGGAAAGCCCGAACAGCTCCGGGAACGGCTCCGCAAGAATTTCCATGAGTATCACGCCCACAGCCATGATACCCAGAGTGTACAGCATGCCGAATTTTATTCCCTGCCTTACGCGGGTGCGGCTGCCCATGCCGTAATTGAACGACACCACCGGGGTTATTGCGTCCCTGAGGCCGAACGCCGCAAACAGAATGAACTGCTGTATCTTGTAATAAAGTCCGTAGGCGGTGACGGCATTCTCGCTTATCTGCCCGAGGATAATATTGAGCCCGTAGGTCATGACGGACATCAGCGCCTGCGCGATAACTGCGGGCAGTCCTATGGAATAAATCTTGCCTATAACGGAAGCGGACGGCTTCATGAAGCGCCAGCCGTTGTCTATCTCCTTTATCATTCTCAGGTGGAATATGAGCGCCAGCCCGCAGGAAACCACCTGCCCGATAACAGTCGCCAGCGCCGCTCCCACAACGCCCATCTCCGGAAGCCCCAGCCAGCCGTAGATCAGCACAGGGTCCAGAATGATATTGGTGACTGCGCCGGCTATCTGCGCTATCGTTGAAAAAAGCGACCGTCCGGAAGCCTGCAGCGTTTTTTCAAACACCGAAAAGAATATCATGCCGAAGCTCAGGGTGCAGCATATCCTGATGTATTCCTCTGCCATCCTGACTATCTCCGGGTTGCTGCTCTGGGAATGCACGTACATTCCCGTGCCGAATACGCCGAACAGCAGGAACACCACATATATCACAGCCGAAAGGAATATCGTGTTGCCTACCGCGCGGCTTGCCATCTGTCTGTCACCCTGACCCAGGCTGCGGGACATGAGCGCGTTCATTCCCACGCCGGTGCCTATGGATACCGCGACCATCAGCATCTGCACCGGGAAAGCGAGCGTCAGCGCATTGAGCGCCTGTTCCCCTCCCACGGGCATGTTTGCCACGAATGCGCTGTCCACGATGTTGTAGACTGCCTGCAGCATCATAGAAAGTATCATCGGAATTCCCATGCCGAGCATGAGACGCCCCACCGGGGCTGTCGCCATTTTGTTCTTTTCCATGTTTCCTCCCATAAAAAAAGTGTGGCAGCTGCGTTCTATCTGGATTTACGCAACTGCCACACGATATTTTACTTTATTTTGTTCTATGGTCTTATTGTACCACAAATTTCCCGTCGGGTCAAAGGGGATTTTGCATAAATTTCCCGCGATGGGAATAGTTTTTTCCGTCAGATGTCGCCGGAGATAACGCCGTCGGCGCCCATTACAGTCACCCTTGTGCCGTTGAACACGGGCACTGCGGAGCCGGGCGCCACCTGCTTTTCCTGCCCGTTGGGGAGAACGCAGTCCCACGCCTCGTCGGACAGGTTTTTCAGTCCCCACAGCGACGGGTTGAGTTTGTTGCGGACTACCTCGCCGGTGACGCGGACATTCTCGTCAAACAGCCTTGCGCCGTCGAACAGCAGGATTCGCTGCCTGCCGAGGTGCAGCGCCAGCGGAGGAGCGTAGTGTTCCCCGCAGGGACAGATCACGCGCCCTTCATCGTCGTGCTCGCTGCCCGTGATAAATCCCTGGGCGCCGCGGCTG
>ERZ779762.103-NODE-103-length-49107-cov-2.893032_pt1 | contig 49107 bp, 38 predicted proteins | sample MGYA00511887_ERZ779762 | MGnify/ENA primary metagenome ERZ779762 (study PRJEB29588, sample SAMEA2163052) | human gut metagenome | biome: human gut; feature: human-associated habitat; material: faeces | place: Denmark | collected 2008/2010 ...
CGGTTTAAGAATCTCCGCCGGCTTTACCGGACGAACGACACTCTGTGAAAGAATCTCTGCTTTCTTCAATTCCTCAATCAATTCTGCTTTACGTAATGCGGAAATTCCGCTAAGGCCTTTTTCCTTCGCCATCTCACGAAGTTCTTTTAATGATAATTTTGTAAAATCCATTCCATCGTCCTTTCTAAAATCTTATCCCTAAAATACAATTCCATTTTTTTTCATTAATTCTCTGGCACTTTCCAGAGAATCCACTCCGGTTGCATTTTTAATCGGCGCAAATTCTTTTTCTCTCTCCACTTCAAAGGAAAGACAGTTGTCCATCATATGAATCATGTCAAGAACCAGCGTCTCAAACTTGTATCCATTTGGTTTATCCGGCTTAATCTGATTTCCTTCTGCATCCATATAGGGAATTTTCTTTTCTACAATATGGGTAGGGAGATTTTCATTCATGATCTTCTCAAGTGTCGCTACAGAGAAAAGATAATTTAGTATTACACCATAATTATACAACAATTTTCCCTGTTTGTCACGCAAATGTATCATTTCTTCTGTCATTTCATAATATTCCACGATAGAAGGTCTGCCGTCTTCGAGACAGAGCACTCCTACTTTTTCATAAGGATCGGCTTTTGCAACCACTTTCGAACCGCATACACAGCCATGTTTGAGCACGGCTCCGACAAATACCGGATCCGCAATCTTCTGTAACACATTGTCCACAGAAAATACATTAAGCCATTCCACGCCAAGTTTTTTTACCGTATCCAGAAGTCCGGCGCGCACCATCGAAATAAACCATCCACCATTTCCATTTGGCGATGCGGAGATACGGCCCTTTTCTTCCATATAAATCTTTCCGTCGTAACTAACCGACGGTGCCATCTGCTGAACAAAGAAAAATACATATTCTTCGTTATAGCCAAAAAATTTCTTCTCTTTAAAAAATTCAACGGTATCTTTGTTATTTTTTTCACTTGTCATAATGAAAAGTGGAACCCAGACTCCGGTTTCCCTGACAACATCCATAATATTGTGGATCAACTGCTCGAACAAATATAATTCTTTATGTACCCCTACATTGAGCATTCCCTTTGGTTTATCCAGTCCAAGACGGGTTCCCTGGCCTCCTGCCAAAAGAACAGCTCCTACTTTGCCGGCGCGGATTGCTTCGCACCCCATCTTTCGATATTCGTCTTTTTCTTTTTGAATTTCTTCCAGAGTTACCGCACCAAGTGGTTCCAGTTTCCCCTTTTCCACTTCCGTGGTATCTTTCTTCAGCAGATCCAACAGGGTAAGATCCATTCTCTCAATCTGCGCCAGAAGATTCTCCTGATTTTCCTTCGTGAGCTCGTCATAATATGCCAGCAGATGCTGCTGTCCCGCCTGCTCACATTTCCGCTTTGCCTCTTCTAAAGTCATAGTCTGCTCCATTCTTTCCTTCTATTGGGATTTATTCCGAATCCCACCCCTGATTACAGATACTTATTCTTATTGTACCATTTTTTTGAAAATACACAACCCTTTAAATCATTTTAATTCCATTTCTGTTGTTTTTCAAGCCAAAAAGTGATAATATAAATATGTATGCGAAAAAACGAACAGGGATTTTCCCACAAAGAACGGAGGATTACAATGACAAACAGTGAAAAAGCACTGGCTTTACACAAAGAATGGAATGGAAAAATCGAAACAACCCCAAAATGCGAAGTAAAATCAAGAGAAGATCTGGCACTTGCCTATACTCCGGGTGTCGCTGAACCTTGTAAAGTGATTGCCGAAGATAAGGAAGCTGCTTATCAATATACGATCAAATCCAACACCGTAGCTGTCGTTTCTGACGGAAGTGCCGTACTGGGCCTCGGAAACATCGGTGCTGCTGCCGCTATGCCGGTCATGGAAGGAAAAGCGGTATTATTTAAGGAATTTGGAAATGTCAATGCGTTTCCAATCTGCTTAGACACACAGGATACCGAAGAAATCATCAAAACGGTAGTAAATATCGCCCCCGCTTTTGGTGGCATTAATCTGGAAGATATTTCTGCTCCACGCTGCTTTGAGATAGAAAGCCGTTTGAAAGAGCTTTTGGATATCCCGGTATTCCACGACGACCAGCATGGAACTGCCATCGTCGTTCTTGCCGGCATCATCAACGCCCTGAAAGTTACGGGCAAAAAGAAAGAAGACTGTAAAATTGTGGTAAACGGTGCCGGTTCCGCGGGGATTGCGATCAGCAAACTCCTTCTCCGCTATGGTTTTCCACACCTTACCCTCTGTGATAAATCGGGAATCTTAAACAAAAATTCCAAAGATCTGAACTGGATGCAGAAAGAAATGATGGAAGTAACAAATCTGGAAGGCAGATCCGGCACACTGGCAGATGCTTTTGTCGGCGCTGACATATTTGTCGGCGTATCTGCCCCTAATATTGTCAGCGAAGAAATGGTAGCTTCGATGAATAAAGATGCCATTCTTTTTGCGATGGCAAATCCTACACCTGAAATTATGCCGGATCTCGCAAAGAAAGCCGGTGCAAAAGTAGTTGGTACCGGTCGTTCAGATTTTCCAAATCAGGTAAATAACGTTGTTGCCTTCCCTGGTATCTTCAAAGGTGCTCTGGAAGGACGCGCCACCCGGATCACAGAAGAGATGAAACTGGCTGCTGCCCTTGCTCTGGCTTCCCTTGTACCGGAAGAAGAGTTAAACGAAGACAATATTCTTCCGGAAGCCTTTGATCCCCGCGTAGCAGATGTTGTAAGTGCTGCCGTAAAAGAACATATCCATGAATAGCCGGAAAATGTGGGGAGAAAAGCCCTATCATTCTTTGGATTATGAAATGAAACACCGCTTCGGGGAGAAAGTTTATAAAATCTCCCTCGACGGCGGTATGACTTGTCCCAACCGCGACGGCACACTGGATACACGTGGCTGTATCTTTTGCAGTGGAAATGGTTCCGGTGATTTTGCCGCTCCCCGCTGTTCTTCTGTCACAGAACAGATCACACAGGGAATTGAGGGAATCAAAAAGAGAAAACAGGTAGGTCATAAATTCATCGCCTATTTCCAGTCTTTTACAAACACGTACGCACCGGTCTCCTATTTGGAGCCACTTTATAAAGAAGCTCTCGCTCATCCGGATGTGGTCATGCTTTCCATCGCCACCAGACCGGACTGTCTGCCGTCAGAAGTGCTTGAACTGCTCGAAGAATGCAATCGTATCAAACCTGTGATCGTAGAACTGGGACTTCAGACAAGCAGGGAATCCACCGCGCAGTTTATCCGCCGTGGATATCCGCTTTCTGTATACGACAAAGCCATCTCACAATTAAAGGCTCTTGGCATAGAAGTCGTCACTCATGTGATTGCCGGACTCCCCGGCGAGAACAGCCGGGATTTTTTCAACACACTGGAACATGTGGCGGTCTGCCATAGCGATGGCATAAAAATTCAATTGCTGCATATTCTAAATGGGACAGACCTCGCAGCTCTTTATGAATCCGGTCAGTGTCCGGTACTCACGCAGAACGAATACATTGATCTCGTCTTACAGGCAATTGCTCTTCTGCCACCTGAAATGACGATTCACCGTCTTACCGGAGATGGACCGAAAGAACTTCTGCTCGCCCCTTTGTGGAGCAGCCGCAAACGTGAAGTATTAAACGAAATCCATAAACAATTAAAACAGCAGGACATCTGGCAAGGAAAGGAGTACAGGAATCATGAATGAAGCATTTACTATTTATAAACTGATTATTTTATATACACTCAATGAAATCGAATCCCCTTTGACCTTCGGACTGATCTCAGATTATCTTACCGGACATGAATACACAAATTACTTCAATGTCCAGAATGCCTTTGCAGAATTACTGGACGCGGATTTGATCCGTTGTTCCAACACTTACAATACTGCATACTATGAGATCACACCTGCCGGCAGGGAGACGCTGGAATTATTTGGAAATACTTTATCCAGAGAAATCCGTCAGGAAATTGATGATTATTTGCAGGAAAACAATCATGAAATCGTACAGAGGGTTACCCTGATCAGTGATTATTCAAAAAATATCAACGGGGAATATACTGCTACATGCAGTCTGATGGAAAAAAATGTTCCGATCTTTGAACTGAAATTATCCGTTCCGGATGAAGAAGACGCCCTCCGTATCTGCAATAACTGGCAGGCAAGCAGTGACGACCTGTATGCTGCCGCTGTTAAAAATTTACTCCGTCCCACAGAGGAGACGGAGTAATCCGTTTACCGTTTATCGATAAGTAAGATATTTCATTGGGTTAAACTGTTTGTATGTATATTTATCAAGAAAATCATAACTGTTATAATTTTCTGAAAATGCCGGTCCTTTTCGAAGTTCCAGATGAAGATGTGTTCCATACGCAGCCCCGGTCGCTCCCATCGTGGAGATGACATCGCCTTTTTCTACCTTATCTCCGGCTTTGCATCGCAGCGTATTACAATGCGCATAATACGAATAAATTCCATTTCCATGATATACAATCACTAATTTTCCAAAGGAAGCACGTTTTGCTGCACTGTGATATTTTGCATAAACTACGGTGCCATCTGCAATTGCTTTGATCGCCGTTCCCTTGGAAACTCCTTTTACATCAACGCCAAGATGACGCCCCCTATGTACCGAGCACCCACAATGGAATCCGTCTCCTTTTACACCGCCTTCTACCGGCCATGCCCAGGTCGTCTCTTTGACTTTAAAATCTTTCTGTAACGCCACCCGCTCATTTCCATACGTATCGGAAACTTTCACTTCATAGGTGTAGGTTCCGGCATCCAGTTTTGAAAAAGGAATATCATTATCAATCTTACTCAGATCAAAATTTTTACTTTTCGCCTTTTTCTTTATTGCCACAGCATCTTTTCCCTGATCGTCAATAATACTTGCCTCAACCTTCTGAATTTTATGATTCGCCTTCAACGTACCTTTTAATGTAAATTGCTGACCCTCATAAATTTTCTTTGGATAAGAACATTTTTTCTTTTTTACCACAAGTGTATTTTGTGGGGCAGCTGTTGGTTCTGCCGTCGGCTCTACCGTCGCTTCCGGCTGTGGCTCTGTGGTTGGTACTGCCACCTCCGCACTGATCCCTGCCGGGGATACCTGCTGTTCTTCAGCATACACCTCTGTTTTTGGTGTTCCGGATGACACAGCCATCACAAAAATCATCATTACAGCAAGCACACGTTTTCCATGCCTGCCAGATTCACTTACTTCTCTCACGTTTTCCTCCATTTCATTTAATATCGTTGTAATATTCTCGCATAATAACTTTATAATTTTGTAACATCTTTTACAGTATACACTAATTTTTTTCATTCTACAAGTGTAATTTCAAACATTTTCACTAAAAAAAGTAAAAAAATTTGCTTTTTATGCAAAAATTCGATACAATAAATATAAACAAATTGTAACTGTTCAGGATCCATGTATGGAAATCAATGTGTGAGAGGGGAGCCTAAATCGTTACACAAAATTTTGAAAGGCGGGATATCTATGAAAGATCAAACTTTTTTAACACTTCCGGATGACGACGGTCATCAGTCATGTCCAAACTGCGGTTCTCATATGCGTTATAAATATGCCGGTATTTTCGTATGCGATAAGTGTGGTACAGAATCCACAAATGATTATGGAAAGATCAAAAAGTATCTGGATGAACATGGTCCAACCAACGCCATTGACCTTGCTCAGCAGACTGGCGTTTCTTCTTCCAAAATTTCCGCATACCTCCGAGAAGGAAAGCTGGAAATCCCGGAAAATTCCACGGTCTTTTTACACTGTAAGGGATGTGGCACACCGATCCGTTTCGGAGAATATTGTTCCCGATGTGCCAAATCCACCGACATCAAAGGTGCTTATATCGGCGACATCCCGAAAAGCCATGAAGCCAAAGTCCGCTTTATGAATGACAAACATTAATGGCTTTTTACTTGTCTGCACGCACTCCACGATCCATAGATTCGTTTTTTTCCTTTCATTTGGAAGGCTCGGATTTTTACATAACACTTTCCGATGCCATTCCAAGGTAAGGATAATTTTGTCTTTGAAGTAACTTTTACCATTCTTGTTTTTCCCTTTTTTCGTTTCATAAAGATTACCTGATACCCTTTCGCTCTTTTTACTTTCTTCCAGCTAAGGCAGATTTTCTTATTACGGTATTGATTCTTTTTAAACTTGACTTTTCCTGTCTTTATGCTTTGCGTTTTTACTCCAAACAGCGTTCTCTCGTCATTTTTTACCGTTTTTACGGTCTGTACTGCTGTTTCCTTTTTTATGGTATTTGGTTTTGCCGCCCTGGCCGGTGCCGTCTCGGCTTTTTTCTTTACACTTACCGTAATCTCGCCTTCCCACTGCAAATAATTCTTTTCATCTTCCGGTACAAATACAACCGTCACCAGATGCTCTCCTTCCCCAAGCGGTTGATCCGGATTTTTCCAATACCAGCCCATCGGAAGGTCAATTTCCTTTAGACAGATGGTTTCTTTTTCCAATTGTGCCTGCACGAAAGGGTGCTCTGGCTCTGGCAGCGATTTTTCCACCATAAGCGGAATCTGCTCATATATCGTCTGATAATGTTCTGTATCTTCCGGTGTAAAACATGCCTCATACCTTTCCCTTCCTGCTTCCGGCACAATCTTCGGATTGCTCCATTTCCATCCGGATGGCAGCGGAATCTGTTCTAATGTCTGCGCCGGCGCGTATCTGACAGAAGCCAGAACCGGAATAACATAATCCGGTTTCTTCTTTAAGACAACCACTTCAATCTCTCTTTCTGTGCTTTCGCCGCGATACAAAATCTGTATCGTTTGCGGACCTGTTTTATCCGGCACAACCGTATCATCCGGCCACCGATATTTCACATTCGGATTGGTTCCTGTAAACGCCTTACTTCCCAGTGAATTGCCATATACAATCTCAACCGGTTCCGGATATGGCACAACATCGACCTTCTGCTGAATTTGGAACATATTCCAGTCAAGTTCTTTTCGATTCAAATAACTCCAGTCATAATTCCTTATATCTCTCGGTTGAAAAACAAGTGTATACTCGGATTTCTTTCCCGTCACTTTTTCTTCCGGCTTTGCCCAGACAAATTCTCCCACATCCGGCTCGGACGATCGAATCTGTGACTGCTCCAGCAGATCCCCTTCTGCCAGAAAACCAACGGAAAGTTCCGGCAGTTCTCCCTTTCTTCTTAGAATCGTAAACGTAACATTACGCATAACATTTCCACTGCTGCTGTCATACCCCTGCACCTGCGTATAGTCATAATTCTTCTTGTCCGCCGGCTCATAAATCATCAACGCCTCCGTTTCATCTACTGTCGGAATCCGGTCAGGATCTTTCCAGTAAAATGTTCCCAGCGAGTCTTCCATCCCGCTTGTCATCATCTCATACAAATTTGTACCATATACCATCTCCCGGGTCGTCGGAAAGATCACATCGGTAATCTCCTTCTTTTTAATCTCGACCTGCTGTTTTCCCACAACCTTCTCATATCCTGTTTTAGTTATCTCATAATAGATAGTATATACCCCGGCATCCTTGAATGTCGGGCATTCTACACTTGTATACTGCCCTTCTTTCATGCCATACCGTATCTGCGCTCCCGGTATCTCTTCTATCGTAATTCCATGAAATTGTCCATCATAGATCCCCTGATACGATTTTGCAATAATCCCTGTCAGTGTGGCTTTCCGAATGGTATAAAAGATTGTCTTGGATCCCGTATAATTCCCCATTCCGGTAATTATAACTGCCGCCGTTCCCGGATTGATATTGTTGTCATACGAAAGGGTATAGTCTGCGCCCTCTGTCAATTGTACACTTCCGTAAAAAATTTTCGGGACCGGACAGATGGGTTTTCCCGTATACGTCACCGCAGCGAGAGGATTTGCTGTACAGTCTGCCACCGTCTGTTCCTTTCTCTCTCCCACCTTTAAATTTCCCCATTGTCCGGCAAATTCCAGGTTTCCGCAATTCCATCCTGCCGATAAATATTTGCGGATCAAATGTGCGTTCCCGGCAATGTAATCGACCGATAACCCGCCTCCGGCAGCTCCCAGAAATTCACCATTTTCAGAAGAATCACACAGCCCGGTCACCGCTGCAAACTGATCATATTCTGCCGCTTCATTGATTATTGTATAAATCGTAAAAGCACCTTTGGCGCGAATGCATTGGGCATAACACCGCGCCATACTTTTTACGGACGGAGGAATATCTGCCAATTCACTTAAATTTCTGCACCCATAAAACATTTCACTGATATTCTCTATCGTTTTTGGTAATTTCGGTGCTTTTGTCAGCGCTTCACACTCGTAAAAACAGTTTGCCGCCTGTGTAATTCCCTGAGGAAGCACCGGCGCACTTGTCAGACTCTTACACTGTGCAAACGTTCCCGAAATATCGGTAACTCCATAAGGGATCGTAATCGGCTGTGTAATTGCCGTTCCCTGCAAAAGATTCGAATAATCTTTTACCTGTGTCGTCTCTATTACCGGCACTCTGGTAAGAGCGCTGCATCCTTGAAATGCTCCCTTTATATTTTTTACATTTTTTGGAATTTTTATTGTTTGATTCAAACTCGTACAACGTTCAAACGTCCTTTCCATCGTCTCAACAGAATCGGGAATCTTTCCCACCTGACGAAGGGAACGACAGCGTTCAAACGTCTGCGTAAGATTTCTCACTCCTGCCGGCAGATCACTGACACTTTGCAGATTTGTACAATTCACAAAATAATTTGTCATATCACCATCGGAAACATTATTGATTTCAAAGGTTACTGCTTTAATTTTACTGGCATAATCCAGCCAGGGAATACAATCCGGTTCAAGAAGAGGAAATTTTCCGGAACCTCGAAACAATAACGTTCCCTGTGCATCCAATTCCCAGTGGATTGACCCAATCGCCCCCGACGCCGTATCCGCCGCATACACCATAATATCCTGTGCGACAAAATTTCCCAGCACAAGTCCTGCGACTAAAACCAAAGCCACCAAACGTTTTCTTAATTTTTTAACCATAGAATCCTCCCTTTGCATTTTTATTTTCATGAAGCCTCCTGAGTCCATGGACATTGTATCCTCATGGAGTCTTAGATTCTTAGAATCTGAGATTGAGTATGATTATATATTGGTTTCTAAGAAAATGCAATAGCTCTGACGGGCGGAAAACGGACGATATGTCCCCTATACGAAAAAAGACCTGTTTTCCTCTATCTTTCCGGGAAAACAGGTCTTTATATTTTTTATTGTTCGGAATTCAGCATATATTCTGTCGTGATCATATCGACATGCAGATTATTTACGAGATCATATGCTTTTTCAACACTATTAACGGTCCAGACATTCACCTGTCTGCCAGACATCTGGAGACGTTAAACATCGGAAGCTGCCACAAGCGTATACCGGCTGTCAAGATCAATCTGATTTGCAATACACCACTGTATCACTGCCGAGCTGACTGGTGTACTTTTATTTGCCTCTTCCGTACCATAGATATATTGCAGCTGTGTCGTATTTACTCCACCAATCTGTTTCAGTGTCAAAAGATTGCTCTGATGCATGCTGATAAAATAGGTTTCATTTAAAAGTCCCTGATCTTTTACCTGCTTTACAAGTTTACGCAGATCTGCTTCATTTAATTTTTCCTTAATTTCAATAAACGGATGAATGTTTGAGGCTTTTTTCATTACTTGCAGATATTCATCCAAGGTCGGCATCGTCAGATTCTCATAGGAATCCACCTTACTTCCATTGATCATAAAATACTTTTTAATCTGCTCTGCCGTCAACGCGGAAATTTGAAAATCATACCCGAACATCCGTTTAAGACTGCTGTCATGAGATACCATAAACTCGCCATCTAACGACTTCCAGATATCACATTCTATTCCATAAAAATTCTTCGCTGCCGCTTTTTGAAATGCCGGAATCGAATTTTCCGGTGCTTCCGAAGAAAGTCCCCGGTGAGCGATCAGTTTTTGATTGGCAATTTCCACACAAAACACCTCCACATTTATGCTTGCCGTCGAGTGTCCATCTGCCGCATCGGCACGGATAACCGCTGTTCCGGGCTGTACTCCCGTGACCGTTCCATTGGCAGACACCGTTGCAACCGCCGGGTCTGAACTTGTATACCTCAATGCTTTATTGGAAGCATTTGCCGGCTGAACCGACGCAGATAACCCAAAGCTCTTTCCTTTTTCCAATTTTTTACCGGATGCCCCTCCATTGAGGGTGATACTCTTTGTCATGACTTTCGTCTGAACCACATATCTGCCTGACTTCCGTGTGCCATCCTTACTTTTGGCCGTGATGACTGCCTCGCCTTTTCCCTTTGCTGTCACAATTCCCCGGGAAGAAACTGTTACAACCGACGGATTCGAGGAAGTATAGGTCAGTTTTTTATCTGTCGCATTTCCCGGTAAAACCTGTGCCTGCGTCTGCGCCCTCTGTCCAACTTCCATTTCCTGTTTTTTCACCGAAAAACGGACGCTGGTTACCTTTCTTCCAACCTGCACTTTAATCTTTGCCTTTTTCCCGGATCCATCTGTCGTTTTCAGCCAGATATTGGTTTTTCCATAACGTTTTCCACGAAGTACTCCTTTTTTCGAAATGACAGCAACTTTTTTATTCGAAGAAGTCCATTTCACTTTATTTTTTAAGGCTTTTGGTTTGACTTTTGCCTTTAACTGTACTTTTTCTTTTTTATTGATCAGTAATGTTTTTCCTACGTTCTTAATCTCAACTTTTTTGACCTGCTCTGCTTTGATCGTTTCCGGCTTTGCACCTGTCAGAAAAACCGCCCCTGCCACTACCGCAGCTGCGAAAAACGCTTTATATATCGTATGTTTCATCTTTGACACATCTCCTAATCTCCGTTTTTCCTTTTTTCATATTATATCTGCCATCTGTTGCATTTTCATGGCAAAACATACAATATTTATTGTCTCACGTTCCTTTCCAAAAGTCAATACAGAAAAGTCACAAACCGGTTCGATGCTGGTGATCGTGATGGATTTCAAGGCAGCCGGTGCCTTTGTTTCTGTTACTCCTGTGTTCGGTGTCTGCGCTGGTGTTGTCTCCTCCTGTGCCGCTTTTACCGTCACTTTACAAGTCAGTTTTTTTCTTGCCTGATTTTGCTGTCACTACGGCTTTACCGGCTTTCTTTCCGGTAATAACCACACTTGCTTTTTTCTTCTTTGTCAATTTGATGACTTTTTTCCTTTTGTTACCGACCATTTTACTTTTTTGGTAACTTTCTTCCCTTTCAATGTTGCCTTCTCACCCTGTGCAATTGTAATTTTTTTCTTGCTCAGCATCATTTTTGATGCGGCATCCGCTCCCGGTGATACCATACTTACCACCATCGATCCGATTTGTTATAATATGCCATAAAAATTATATTTTACGAAAATAAGATTTGGTCTCTGCCGGCAGCCCTTTCTTTTCCAATCTGCGATGGCTCCATCTTTTTACCGTTTTGTACAAAACCGAAAAAATCGGAACCGCGCAGATCATACCAAGCAGTCCAAACAAGGCACCAAATACCAGGATGGAAAACAGGATCCAAAAGCTTTCCAGCCCAACTGATTCTCCGATGATCTTGGGACCAATGATATTGCCGTCCACCTGCTGAATGATAATAATAAGTACAAGGAAGATCACTCCCTTAAAAGGCGAGGCCAGAAAGACAAGCAGCGCACTTGGAATCGCCCCGATGTATGGTCCAAAAAACGGGATAATGTTAGTAACTCCCACAAGCACACTGATCAATGCCGTATACGGAATGTTGGCAATGCTCAGAGCAATAAAAGTGATGATCGCTACAATGACAGAGTCAATGATCTTTCCACTGAAAAATTTTGCAAAAGACCAGTTGATATCTTTTCCAAAGGATAAGATCCGATTGGCACGTTTCTCTGAAAAAATGGTGTACAAAAGACGTTTTGCCTGAGCACAGAACCGTTCTTTTCCTGCCATCAGATAAATGGATACAATAATTCCGATAACAACATTCAGCAGCATCCCCAACGCACTGAGCAGTCCATCGGACACCGTACCGAGAATTTCCGTGCTCGCCGGCAAAAGATCATTCTGCACCCAGTTCCGGACCTGCGTATATACGGTATCGGTACTTTCTTTCATATACTGCGCCACTTCCGGGTGTTTTTTTCCAATGTCATTTGCCACCTGAATCGTATTGCGGTAATATTCCGGCAGATTATTTGCAAGATTAGTAATACTGTTAACCACTTCCGGCACAACGAGCATTGTCAGCCAAAAGAGCACGGCGATGGAAAGCACCAGTACAAGTACGATTGAGATTCCTCTGGCGAAACCTCTGACTCTCTTATCCGTCTTATTGATCTTTCGAAACAGCGGAATAAAGATGACTCTCTCCATGCCATTGACCATCGGACTCAAAAGATAGGCAATCACCAATCCGATATAAATAGGCATCAGTGCCGAGTTTAATTTGCCAAACGCCGCAGCTACGGTATCAAAATTTAAAAAGATAAATCCACAGACCAAAACCGCCATTAACACACAAAATGCTGTAATCCCCGCATAAACATATTTATTTTCCAATCTTTTCATAAATACCCTCCATTCCAAATTTTCCCATACAAAAAAGGCTAGTGACTGTCACTAACCTCATTATACTTTGTTTTTCCATATTTCGCAATAATTTAATCCTTTATCCTTTCATTTTCGGCTTAAATACCAGCGAAGCCAGAAAACTGATGACAAGGGCCCCGGATATGCCGACTGCCGCCCGTTCCATACCGCCGTAAAAGATACCGATGAAGCCTCTTTTATCTACGGCTTCTTTTACACCCTCAAACAAAAGATGTCCAAATCCGATCAAAGGCACCGTCGCACCGGCTTTTGCCCAGTCAGCAAATGGTTCATACAGATGCAGCGCGCTTAATACAGCTCCCAGGCATACCAGAATCACCATAATCCTTCCGGGTAACAATTTCGTATTGTCCATAAACAGCTGCACTACTGCGCAGATTGCTCCTCCAATCAAAAAAGAAATCAAATATTCCATCTCATCATCTCCTTTCACACACATTCCAGCATGACACCATGCGCGATTCCCGGCACCGAATTTCCTTCATTAAAACTGACTGTAGATAAAAGCGCCCCCGTCGGCACAAACAACACTCTCCGCCACGCGTGTTTCCGCATCTTTTTCAAAATGTATCCTGTCAGTGTGATTGCGCTGCATCCGCAGCCACTTCCTCCGGCATGCGTATCCTGTTCTTCGTTATAATAAATTTCCGTTCCGCAGTCCATATGCTGCTTGCTGATATCATACCCGTAACCCAACAGCATATCCTTTAAAATGCGCTGTCCGATCGTCCCGAGATCCCCTGTAATGATTTTGTCATAATAGTCCGGTTCTACCCCAAAATCTTTAAAATTGTTTAAAATACAATCGCACGCCGCGGGCGCCATACAGGCGCCCATATTCATGCTGTCCTTGATGCCGTAATCCGTGATAACACCGGTTGTAATCCCACGGATACAAACATAATCGGTCTCTTTCCTTTTCCATTTTCCGTCTCCCCGTCCAATCACAACGGCTCCGCTTCCTGTCACCGTCCACGTTGCCGAATATGGGCGCTGGTTCCCATAGGCAAGCGGGAAACGAAACTGCTTTTCCGCGCTGGCAAAATGGCTGGATGTCATGGCAACAATGTATTCTGCAAAGCCACCCTCCACAAGCATGGAACCGATCGCCATAGATTCTCCCATTGTAGAGCAGGCACCATAAACGCCAAACATCGGTATATTCAGATTCATAATTCCAAACGAAGTCGCGATCAACTGCCCAAGCAGATCCCCTGCCACGATATACCGGATATCTTCCGATTGGAGTCCGGCATTGCGGATCGCAATATCCGCCGCCATATGCTGCATCTTGCTTTCCGCCTCTTCCCATGTTTTACCACCAAAAAGGGGATCCTCTTCCACGATATCAAAATATTTTCCAAATTTGCCGGCTCCCTCTTTTTCTCCGGCTACGGAAGCGGCTCCGATAATGCACGGCGGCACTTCAAACTGCACGCTCCGCTTTCCAATCATTTTGTCCATAATTCCTCCAACAACCGTGCACACCCAAGCAGACTTATGCTGCAAAAAAGCGGCTGCACATACTATTTTTATGTAGTATGCACAACCGCTTTCATTTTATTCATCAAAGGTAACTATTCCGATTTTTATGAATTATTTCTTTTTGTTACCGGCTTTTTTCGCTTTGGCTTTCTTCTGAGCACTGCGATTCATAAAGTACCAAATAGTACCTGCCAGACATACAGAAGAATAGCATCCGGAAATGATACCTGCCATCATCGGTACCGCAAACTGGCGGATGGAATCCACACCAAGAACGGCAAGACAAAGTACCATTACCAACGTTGTGATTGAAGTATTAAAGCTTCGGCTCAACGTCTCTGTAATACTTGTGTTTACAATTTCTGCCAAGTCCGTGTTACCCAGTTTCTTACGGTTTTCACGCACACGGTCGAATACTACGATCGTCGCGTTGATCGAGTAACCTACGATCGTCAGCATACAGGCGATAAATGTACTTCCGACAGTAATGGACGCACTTCCGATCGCATAAACCATAAGCACTACCATAACATCATGAAGAAGTGCGATAACAGAACTTGCACCAAAGGCAAGATTCTTGAATCGGATCCAAATGTAAATCAGCATACCCACCGCAGCGATAAGTACAGCTACAATCGCATCCATACGCATTTCATTACTTACAGAAGCGGAAATCGTCTCTACTTCAATGCTCTTATCATTCACACCATATTTTTCCTCTACCGCAGCAATTACTTTCTTCTGCTGGTCTTCGGTAAAGGCTGTTGTACGAACGATCAAAGTCTTCTCACCGGATACGTCGGAAAGTTCTGCTTCGGATACACCCGCTGCGGATTTTACAACATCCGTCACTTCATTTTTGAAGTCTGCGCTGGCATTACCGGAAGCATCAAATCCTTCGCCCTTGTAATCCGTAAAGGTAATGGATGTGGAAGAACCACCTAAGAACTCAAGGCTGTAGTTAAGAGGCTGTCCCATTTTTACCATATTCATAACCAGTCCGCCGATGCACAAAAGAAGAAGGCAGCCGGAAATGATTGCATATTTCTTAATATTTCCAACAAAGTTGATCGGTTTTCTTGCTTTCTGTATTCCGTAGAACTTCACATCGTCAAAACCAAGTCCCACAAATGCATACAAGATCCATCTTGTTACGAAGATTGCCGTAAACATAGAAAGGATAATACCAATTGCCAGTGTCTGGGCAAATCCCATAACAGTACCGGATCCTTTGATATAAAGAACAACGGCAGCGATCAATGTCGTAACGTTACCATCGATGATCGCGGACAACGCTTTCTCAAATCCGATCTTGATCGCAGAACGAACCGTCTTTCCTGTCGCCAGTTCCTCTCGGATACGGGTAAAGATAATACAGTTCGCATCCACCGCCATACCGATTGCAAGAATAACTCCGGCGATACCCGGCAGGGTCAACGTGACATCCAGACCGTTAATGGCAAGCACGGATGCACCTACGTAGAACAACAGTGCAAGGGAGGCTGCTACACCGGGGATCCAATACATAACGATCATGAAGATAATAACCAGGGCAAGACCGATCGCACCGGCGATCAAACTTGTCTTAAGTGCATCTCCACCAAGTTTTGCTCCTACGATATTGGAACGGATATTTTTCAGTTCCAGTGGAAGCGCACCGATACGAAGAGTAGATGCCATATCCTCTGCTTTGGAAAACTCATCAAAACTTCCGGAGATAACGGCTTCTCCACCGTCAATTGCCTCACGGATAACCGGAGAGGATACGATCTCGCCATCGTAAATGATCGAGAACTGCTCACCTACGTGATCGGTTGTTACTTTTTTAAATTTCTTTGTTCCCTTTGCATTAAATGAAAGTTTTACAACATTTTCTGACTGTCCTGTCGTGGAATCCTGCTGTGTTGCTGCTTCTGCAGTCTTTAACATGGAACCGTCGATGATGACATCTTTCTTGTCATAAGTCGCCGTCTTTCCATCTTTTCCAACCGTTACATTGTTGTAAAGAACAAATTCCAACGCTCCCGCTTTTCCAAGCTTGTCCAATACTGCCTGTGGATCATCAACATCCGGAACGTCAACCGTTACACGGTTATTTCCTTCCTGATAAACAGAAGCTTCTGTACTTTCGTTCTGTACACGCATCTGCATTTTATACACAGTATCTTTCATTTCCTGAACAGTTGGATTTTCTTTTGTCGCTTCGTATGTAACGCTGACACCACCTGCCAAGTCAAGTCCTAAGCGGATGTTTTTTGCACTACCCCGCTTTGCTCCTCCAATTCCCGTGTATGCCACAACACAAACTGCGGCAGTTACAAGGAGAATGACAAGAAGCTGTAAAACGCCCTTTAACTTAGTATTCATTGTGAAAATCTCCTTTTCTAAAAATGTACCAAAATATTATAGCATAAACAAATGCTTTCTTCAAGTAGATTTCTTGCGTTTTAACCGAAGTTCTTTAAAAAAACCGCTCATCAGCCGGCTACATGGTTCTTCCAAAATCCCCCGCTCCACTTCTACCCGGTGGTTAAACCCCGGCATATCCAGCAGATTCAGGACGGAACCGGCACATCCCGCCTTCGGATTCATGCTTCCGATCACCACTTTGGGGATTCTTGCCTGCACGATCGCTCCGGCACACATCGGGCAGGGTTCCAGCGTGACATACATCGTGCATTCCTCCAGCCGCCAGTCCCCGAGAACCCGGCTTGCCTTATCGATCACAATGATCTCCGCATGTGCCAGTGTGTTTTTCTTTTTATTTCGTTTATTATACCCTCTGGCGATAATTTTCCCCTCATGGACCAGCACACAGCCGATTGGCGTTTCTTCCATGGCATAAGCTTTCTTCGCCTGCCGGATGGCTTCTTTCATATATTTTTCGTCTTCGCTCATTTTCTTTCTCATGCGCATCCTCTTTCTGCTAAACATTTCCAATTTACAGCAACAGCCGGGGCAGTGCATGTCTTTCGTCACACTCTGCTCCGGCCATGTATTTTTCATTCTTGCATTTTATTTCTTATGCCAATGCTGCGGTAATGATCGCCATGGAATATACTTCACTTGCATTGCATCCGCGGGAAAGGTCATTGATTGGTGCATTCAGTCCAAGAAGGATTGGGCCGTAAGCATCAAAGTTACCCATACGCTGTGCAATTTTGTAACCGATATTTCCTGCGTTGATATCAGGGAAAATAAAGGTGTTTGCATGTCCAGCCACTTCGGACTGCGGACATTTTGTACGAGCTACACGAGGTGCTACTGCAGCATCGAACTGAAGTTCGCCTTCGATCGGAAGGTTTGGTGCTGCTTTCTTTGTCTTCTCTGCGGCGTTACGCATCTTGTCTACATCTTCGCCTTTGCCGGATCCCAATGTAGAATAGCTGAGAAATGCAACCTGAGGATCGATTCCGAAAATCTTTGCACATTCGGAAGCCTCTAACGCGATCTCAACCAATTCATCTTCGGTCGGTTTGATATTGATTGCACAGTCTGCCATCGCAAGCACTTCATTTTCACCGGTTGCGGATGGACGAACCAAAATAAAGCAGGATGATACGATCGAATTGTTTGGCTTTGTCTTGATGATCTGCAATGCCGGACGAACCGTATCTGCGGTAGAATATGTTGCTCCACCTAACAAGGCATCTGCTTTTCCCATCTTCACAAGCATCGTTCCGAAATAATTTGCCTGAGACAAAATTCCACGAGCCTGCTCCGGTGTCATTCCTTTATTTTTACGGATCTCACAAAGCATGTCCACCATCTCATCAATTTCATCGTAATCCAATGGATCAATGATCTCAGCACCGCGGATATTAAAGCCGCTTTCCTCTGCTGCCTTTGCGATCTCCTCTTTGTTGCCAACTAATACAGGGGCAAGAAATGTACTTGCCAAAAGACGGGAAGATGCTTCCAGGATACGAGGATCGCTTCCCTCTGTAAAAACGATTTTTCTTGGGTGTTTTTTCAAAATGTCAATCAACTGACCAAAACCAAACATAGCAATATGCCTCCTAATATTTTTTCTCTACTTTCTATCATAGCATTTTTTTTGCTAAATACAAGAGAAATTTTATAAAAAAACAATTTAACTATTCAGTGTCAATGTGCAAAAAAAGGCTGGTCGTGCTTGCACGTAAAAGAAATTTTATCAATCCAATTCTACCGCGCCGGTATACAATTGGTAATATCTTCCTTTCTCAGCAAGGAGCTGCTCATGCGTTCCACGTTCAATGATCTCTCCCTGCTCAAGAACCATGATACAATCCGCATTGCGCACGGTAGAAAGACGGTGCGCGATAACAAATGTCGTACGGTTCTTCATCAAGCGCTCCATACCGTGGTCAATGTGCATCTCCGTTCTCGTATCGACTGAACTTGTCGCCTCATCGAGTACAAGGATTGGTGCTTTTGATACGGCCGCCCTGGCAATATTTAACAACTGTCGCTGTCCCTGGCTCAGATTGATACCATCGCCTTCCAGCATCGTATCGTACCCATTTTCGAGACGCATGATAAACGAATGTGCACTGGCGGTCTTTGCTGCCTGCTCCACTTCCTCATCCGTCGCATCCGGGCGTCCATAGCGGATATTTTCACGAACCGTTCCGGTAAACAGGTGTGTATCCTGCAATACCATGGCGATATGGCTTCGCAGACTCTTTCTTGCATAGTCTTTAATATCTCTGCCATCAATCGTGATCTTTCCTTCCTGAATGTCATAAAAACGATTCAAAAGGTTGGTAATCGTCGTTTTTCCGGCGCCGGTCGAACCGACAAATGCCACTTTCTGGCCGGCATGCGCATACAAATTGATGTGCTTCAAGATTACTTTATCCGGATTGTAACCAAAGGAAACATCTTCCATAATTACTTCACCTTTGACATTGGCCATCTCTACCGCATCCGGTTTATCCGCCTCTTCCGGCTCTTCATCCATGACTTTGAAGACACGCTCCGCACCGGCAAGCGCGGAAAAGATCGTATTGATCTGCATAGAGATCTCGTTGATCGGACGGCTGAACTGGCGGGAGTAGTTTACAAATACTGTCAATTCCCCAAGACTGAGCCGTCCGGCAAGACAAAACAAACCACCGACACACGCTGTGATACCGTAACTGACCTGTCCGATATTTCCCATGACCGGTCCCATGATACCGCCAAAGAACTGCGCTTTGACCTGTTTCTTACGAAGATCATTGTTCAGATCCGTAAATTCTTCCACCGCTTTTTCCTCGTGACAGAATACTTTTACTACTTTCTGGCCGGTTACTGTCTCTTCGATGTAACCATTTAATTTACCAAGCGCCGACTGCTGCTGACGGTAATATCGGGAACTGCGCTTTGCGATCGAACCACCGGCTTTCAGCATAAGCGGCACAAGCAGGATCGTAAGAAGGGCAAGCCATACGTTCATATAAAGCATAATACTTACCGTACCCACGATACTGATAAATCCCTGAATCAACTGAATCACCGTATTGTTGAGCATTTCACCGACGACATCGACATCGTTTGTAAAACGGCTCATGATATCTCCGGTCGCATTGGTGTCAAAATAACGCACCGGCAAAGTCTGGATATGATCAAACAAATCTTTACGAAGTGTCTTTAACGCACGCTGCGAAACACCGATCATGATTCGTTGCTGTAAATACATGGAAATCACACCAATTCCATAAATCGCAAGCATCAAAAGGATACCAAGTCCTAATGTTTTCAATCCTTCATTGATAATGACACCGGCATCGCCGGCTGCTTTGGATGCCTTATCGTATGTTTCTGTAATTCCGTTGATGATCGGCGACAGCATATAGGATCCTGCCAATGTCGATAAACTGGAAATCACTACACACACCAGTGCAATGATCACGTGTTTCTTATCTTTTCCAAGATAACCGAGAAGGCGTTTTATCGTCTGTTTGGTTTCTTTCGGCTTGCCGCCCATCGCTCTGGCGTGTCTGCCTCCCGGACCATGGCCCGGTCCTCCCATTGGCGGGCCTCCGGCTGGTTTATTTGGCTTTCCGCTCATGCTGACACCTCCTCATTCTTGTCTTTCTGCGAATAATAGATTTCCTGATAAGCTTCACAGGATTTCATCAGTTCCTCATGCGTTCCCTGTCCGACGATCTCGCCCTCATCCATTACGATAATCCGGTCTGCATGTTCTACAGACGAAATTCGCTGCGCAATGATCAACTTTGTCGCGTCTTTCAAAGACGTTGAGAAACTCTTTCGAATCTCTGCTTCTGTCGCAGTATCTACGGCACTTGTACTATCGTCTAAAATCAAGATTTTCGGCTTTTTCAAAAGAGCTCTTGCGATACAGAGACGCTGTTTTTGTCCACCGGACACATTGACACCGCCCTGTCCCAGTTCCATGTCATATCCATCGGAAAAACTGCGGACAAAACCGTCTGCCTGTGCATAACGTGCCATCTCGTAAACTTCTTCGTCCGTCGCATTTTCGTCTCCCCAGCGGAGATTTTCCATAATGCTTCCGGAGAACAATGTATTTTTCTGAAGCACCATTGCCACGCCGTTTCGCAGATGTTCCAGCGAATAATCTTTGACATTGATGCCATCCACGAGCACTTCTCCCTCGTCGACATCGTACAGACGTGGGATCAGCTGCACGAGCGAACTCTTTCCGGACCCTGTCGAACCGATGATTCCAACCACTTCGCCAGGATTGGCTTTGAAAGAAATGTGTTTCAATACATTGTTATGATTCTTCTTATAATAACGGAATCCGACATTGCGAAATTCAATCGCACCATTTTCCACTTCTTTGTCTTTGCATTTTGCTTCGTTGTCATTGAGGTCGATTTCTGTCATAAGAACCTCTTTGATACGTTTCGAAGAAGCCAGAGCACGAGATCCCTGAATCATGATCATTCCAACCATCATCAGCGACATAAGAATCTGTACGATATACGTCGTAAATGCGGTCAAGTCACCGACCGGCATATCGCCGACGATGATCTGGCGTCCACCAAACCATACGACCGCCATCGTCGTAATGTTCATTGCGAGAGTCATGATCGGCATCGTCAAAATAACGATCTTCATCGCTGACAAACTCTTTTCCTTCAAATCTTCATTTGCTTTGTTAAAGGTTTCTTTTTCAAAGTCATCACGAACAAAGGATTTCACCACGCGTGTATTTGTGATATTTTCCTGAATTCTTGAGTTCAGGCTGTCGATTTTGGTCTGCATGATGTTAAATCTCGGAAATGCTTTCCCGATTACGATAACCAGCGATACGATCAAAATCGGGATTACCACTCCGAGAATGATTGCCAGTCTCGCATTCATCATGATCGCCATGATCAATCCACCGATCAGCATCCCCGGTGCTCGAAGGAGCATTCGAAGTGCCATTGAAATAACATTCTGCAAGTTCGTAATATCGTTGGTCAATCTCGTTACCAGCGAACCGGTTGAGAATTTTTCGATATTCGCGAAGGAAAACTGCTGCACTTTCGCAAAAATATCTTTTCTCAGATCACCGGCGAAATTTACCGATGCCTTAACAGCAAAATAGGCACCAAGCACACCGCCGCCCATCATACACAATGCAAGAAGCACCATAATGATGCCGTGTGTTATGATATAACCACTTCCGGCGCCTCCCTTAATACCCTCATTGATGATCAATGACACCATCTTCGGAAGAAGCACTTCTCCGATCACTTCCACGATCATAAAAATCGGTCCTAAAATAAATGCTGACAGATAGGGAGTGACATATTTTTTATAAATACCCATGTTCTGTTCTCCTTTTACTCTATATTCTTCGCATTGCGGTACATCTGCCCCAATAAGCTTTGAAGCACCTCCAGCTGCTCTTTGTCAAATCCTTCCAGAAGTTTTGCATCCATCTGATGAAAGATTTCTTTGCTCTCTTCAACGACGCCGCGTCCCTTTTCCGTCAATTCGACAAATCGCACGCGGGAATCCTGTTCCTGCTGAGTTTTCTGAATGTATCCGCCTTTTTCCAGTTTTTTCAATGAAACTGCCACCGTCGCCGCCGACACTTCCAGTATATTCGCCAGTTCAACCTGTGATGTAACCGGACAATCCGATAACGTCATCAGCATTCTGTGCTGTGCCCTGTGAAGCCCGGTTCCATCCAACAGTTTTTCAATCTTGCGCCGGTGGATCTGATTGATAAACATAATTAGCTTCACCGGATTCGCTTCCCGGATCACCGTCTCCGCATCCATGCGCATATGGCATCTTCCTCTTGGTTCCACACATAAGCCTCCCTTCGTTTTTCATTAACTTGTGTTCTTGTGATTTTAATTAGTATTTTAATAATTTATATGCTAATCATTAGCATATTAATGATATTATACTCTTTTGAATCCTTCTGTCAACAGAAATATTTGAATTTATGATTATTTTAGAATTCTTCTCTCATTCCTTATCTTGTTTTAAAGTCAGTTTAATTAGAAAAAGGAGCTTTTTTTCTCTTTCCGTGGGATTTCGGACACCGACGGTGCGCAGAGGGCGTCCTATGTCCTCCCGCACCGCTACGTGTGTCCGCTAAGTGCAAACGGTCCCGCGGGGAAGAAAGAAAAAGCTCCTTTTCTATCTAAACTCCTTTAAAACACCTCTTTAATACTATCATAATGAAGGAACACGCCTTCTTTTGCAAATGCTTCGATCTCTTCTTTGGTCGCAAGCATAAACCCATCCGTCTCGGCTTCCTGTGGGTGTACATCCTCTTCGGAAAATTCTCCGATAAATTTATATACATCCACAAAATAATTATCACCTTCGCCCGGATTTTCACGGTGATAGGTAAACTGGTATCCTCCCTCCCAGTTCGACACATCTAACCCGGTCTCTTCTTTCACTTCACGAAGAACCGCTTCTTTTGACTCCTCGCCTGCCATTGCAGCTCCACCGGATACTTCCCACCAGCCCGGCGCCCAGTTTTTCGTCATTACCCGTTTGGTGATCAAAAATCTTCCATCTTTATGTGCCACGACACCAAGCACCGTCAAATGGTACTCATCATCCTTTAAGCACCAGTCATTGCGCTTCATCTGTCTTCCGGTGCGCTGTTTATTTTTGTCATAAATGTCCCAATATTCCACTTTTTCCATTGTCTCTTTTCCTCCATCCTCATCGTTATGTTCCAGCAATGATTATATCGCAACTTTTTCTTTCATGCAATTACTTTTTTCCCCTTGATTCCTGCCGCGTTTTGATTTATTATAGTAATATAACTTGGAGAACATTATAAAAAACAGCATATCAATCAGACAATGTGCTGCATTACCTTTGATTAAACATATTTATACATCAGAACGGAGGACATTATGAAACCATTATTTAAAAAGAAAACAAAAGAAACTTCGGTTGAAAAAGCGCCTACTACCGTTGTAGAACAGACACCGGTATCCGATAATACCGAAGCAATTCTTCTTACCATTGACCATTTGAAATCAACAAATGAAGAACTCGTAACTCAGGGTCGGGAAACCTTTAAGGGCATTCAGGAAATCGAGGCAAGTATTCAGACACTTTCCGATGAAAATGAGGAGCTTTTGAGCCAGTGTCAGGCAATGAATACTTCTTTTGAGGGCATTGTTGCAGCAAGCGATGAATTTGCCACGGTACAGTCCGAGATTCAGGAATCCGTAAGTACCGCCCAAAATCAGGTGGAAGTTCTGAAAGAAAGTTCGAATACCGTTACAGAGCGTTTTGACGAAATGAATCAGACATTCGAAAAACTGCTGGAATCCGTTTCTGAGATCCGCAAATCCACCGATGGTATCACCGCGATCGCCAATCAGACAAATCTGCTGGCATTGAACGCTTCCATTGAAGCTGCCCGTGCCGGAGAACAGGGACGCGGATTTGCCGTTGTCGCCAATGAAGTACGTGAACTTGCCGATCAGATCAAGATTTTGATCAACGATGTACAGAACAGCATTGCTGATGCGGAAAAGAGCACCGCCAATCTGAACCAGTCTCTGGAGGATTCCAAGCAGGCGCTTCACAGCAGCATCGAAAATGTCGACAGTACACACAGCATCTTTAATGGCATTAGTGCGAAAGTAACCGGTATCGAGGACGTACACAATGCCATCGACTCCGCTGTCTCTGAAAGCAAGCAGGGTGTCAATGAAATGTTAAATCACATCAATAACAGCCGTACCAGTTATTCCCACGTCAGCAATCGTATTTCTGCGATCAATAAGTCTGACACAAAAGAGGGAACTTTGTTTGAGGACCTTGCTAACATGGTCGATCAGCTGCCTCATTTGATTAAAGACAAATAAAGATTTTTTAAAAAGTGTGGTCACACAAAAATGACCACACTTTTTTTATTGCGCATAACTGGCAAGCATTTCCCCGCATGCCACAATCACTTTTTCTCTCACTTCTTCCGGCTCGATTACTGTCACGCCGGTTCCTATCGCCATCAGCCATCCGATAAACTGCTGACTGACCGCCACTGTCACATTGACTTGAAAATACTCGTCATCCAATGGAATCAGCGGAACATTTTTCCCGAAACGATCAATCATAACCCCCACAAGAGAATTGCGGCATTTTAATTTTACCGCCGTCTCCGTTCCGTCATACATGCCAAATACTTTTTTCGAATAGGTTCCGGCATCGACTTTTTCAAAGGTTTCCTCGCCTTCACGCTCATGATCGCACATTTGGATGTCAAGCATTTTGTCCACACGAAAATGTTTGATATACCTCGCCTTGTGGTCAAATCCGATCAAATAATAATTTTCGTCATCCCACATGAGCTGCCACGGCGAAATTTCATACCGTTCACCCTCGTGCTTCAGTTCCATCTGTTTTTTTACATTCCATTGATAATACTGAAACGTGATCGAATGATTTCTTTCTATCGCATGATGAATCTTATCCACATTATAATAGATGCTCTCATTCATCGTCTTCACACGTCCCTGCACATACACCTGCCTCTGCAGATCCTGTGCCTGATACTTACTGGCAAAACTTTCCAGTTTCTTGATCAGTTCCCGGGATTTCTTTTCCGTGATAAATTTCGACGACTGAACCGCATCTACCAAAAGCTTCAATTCCGCAATTTCAAACAAACGGGAGGCGACATGATAGTACGTCGTTCTCCCGTTATTGTAAGAGAGAACATCCAGGCCATACCGCTGCAATTCTTCAATATCCCGATAGATACTTTTCCGCTCTGCCGAAACATCATAGCTTTCCAGCGATGAAATAATCTCATTCATCGTAATCCCATGATTTTCGTCCGTCTTTTCCAATAGAATATCCATGAGATATAGCAGTTTTAGTTTTTGATTTACTCCTTTGGCCATAGATCCGCTCCCCAAATTTTTTTCTATTATTATACTATATTCGAAAACGGATTACAACACACTTATTCGCGGTTTTTCAACACTTCTGCCGGAATCATTTTCTTCAGTCTGCCCACCAGAACACGGTTAATCGCAAAATAGCAGACAAAGATCAGAACGACAAGTACCACATACAGCCATGGTTCAAATGACAGATCCAGCGCAGTAGAAATTTCTGAATCTCGCTCTCAAAATTGTCCTCGGTCAACGTAACATCAAAACCATTTTCCTGCAACGACTTCTGTGCCTGTTCAAGGGCATTGTCAAAAATGGTCTTTGGTGCCATATTGAGATCCTCTTTATAGCGGTTTAATTTGCGAAGTCCCTGATACAGTTCCTCTGCACCCTTTTTCAAATCTTTGACTCCGCTCTGCATGTCATCCAGCTGTCCCACCGTGCAGTCCCAGTATTCCTGAAAATAGTCATCCTGAACCGCCTCTTCATCGATTTTAAAGGTTTTTAACAGCTCCCGCACTTTTTCATCCGTCATATCCTTTTTCAGGCGGTAGGCATACAGATATTCTTCCGACTGAGCAGCCTTTCCTGCTTTCTTCAATTCGTCATACGCTTCTTTTGTCACAAACACCGTTCCAAAATTTTTGCTGTCCACGATCTTATCGGACAGATTCTTATACGGCGCATCGTAGTCCGGCGAAGAGCCGATCCCTGCCACGGTAAAATTCTTGTCGCCTAACTTAACCTCATCGCCAAGAGACACTTCATTTTTAGCGGCATAACGTTTTTCTATCACCAGTTCAATTTCCTCCATTTCATCACATAACACTGTTATGTTTATCTCCTTTTTTTAGGCTTTATTCTTATCAATAAAGCCTACTTTTCTGATAGATCTACACCAAAAAGTGCAAACCATCCGGTTACCAGATAGGTCATCGCCTGCCTGCCAAAGACCAATGCCTGTTCTTCTGTCTCAATATGCTTTAACATATACAAAAACATATCGATCTGATTGTGTGACATCCAATGAACCAGGTTTTCTTCCAGCATCGGAATGCCGAGTTCCTGACACGTCGCCCGGGCGAGGTGCAGATTGTGTGCATCCATCTCATCGATGATCCGGTCTACTGCATTTTCCAGTGAAGACCCCTGCGCACCATTTACGAGCAAAAGCATCTCATCACGATTCTGATACATCTCATGCACGAGCACCTCCACCAGAATCCTCTCGCTTTCCATGTCATGGTTTCTGGAAAGGATTTCCTCTTTCGCCTCATTTTCTTCGAACTGCTGATGTTCTTTTATCAGTTCCATAATCCGCATCAGGCTGTCCGAAACGAGACTGCAGAACAGATCATCTTTGTCCTGAAAGAAAAAATACAACGCACCCGTCGTAACTCCGGCCTCTTTGCAGATAGAACGCAAAGAAGCTTTGGAATATCCTTTTTCCATAAATTCTTTTTTCGCACACTGCAGTAACAGCTGCCGAGTTTCTCCATTTTTCACTTCTTTTGCCAATTCCATCCCTGCTTTCTTTTTGTTTCACATAACACTGTTATGTTGCCATGAGAACCCCTTTTTGTCAAGAGGACTTCCATATTTTATTATTCTATTTCTCATCGTTACTCAGCCGTTCCCGCTGTCATTTCTGCCGACACGGTATCCGGTGCTCCCACCGGGGCTTCGGCGGAATCTGCCACTTCGTTCGGATCCTGTGTCTCTTTGTCCTCTTCGTCCTCCCAGAGGGAATCGTATTCTTCGCGTTTATCCTTCTGCACCATAGCACCAATACTTTTTGCCACCTGATACAAACCACTGTCAAATTTCATCAGTTTCATCTCATCCGCCTGCGGGACTTTTGCCCCTTTCATGAGCCGTCTCGCCACTTCGAGAATCTTCATCTGTTCCTCCGTCGCTTCTTTCATGGAATCGGTCTGCTGCTCTGTCGATATCATCATCTCAACATTGGTCCATTTATCCATGAGTTTTTCCATGTAATCCTGATATTCATTCTGCTTTTTCTCGACTGCATTTAATGACAGTTCCAAAGAAACCGCTTCATTTTCATAAACCACCTTTCCGTTCGGTGTTTCCTTGATCTTCTGTTCCAGTTCCTTTTGCTTTTGTCTCAATTCGGAAGCCGTTTTCTGATACGATTTGATCTGGCTTTGATAAATTCCTCTTGCTTCCTTGATCTGCATACAATCCCCTCTTTCTGTGCATCCGCTGTGTGAATGCTGTCTATTGCTATGTACTATATCGTCACAATGATGTTTGAAGATAACTTTATGCACTGTCATTTTCAAACTTTTATCCTCTTTTCCCCTCATTTTTTCAGGATAAATACACCAATAATACAAAGTAATTCCAGCAAAAATATAACCGGAACGCCGATATAAAATTTCGGTTTGTGTGTCTTATGATGAAACAAATACATTCCTATAAAAGCACCAAACACACCGAAAACAGCAGACAACATCAATGTGGACTCCGGTATTCTCCATCTGTGATGCACGGCTTTCCACTTGTCGATCCCATATAAAATACAGACAAGAATATTGATCAATAGATAAAGTAATAACCCTTTTTCCACCATTTTTACAGCTCTCCTTTTCTCGCATAACGCATCTTCGTCGAACGGGCTCGCCCATTTTGTGCACATTCTTTTGCCGAAGGTCGTATGACATCTTTGGAATACTCACTGTAAATACCCGCTTTGTAGCCTTCTTTTAATGCCTTTTTCACAAGTCTGTCCTCGCCCGAATGAAATGTAAGAATCGCGACACGTCCTCCCGGCTTAAGCGCCTCCGGCAGTTTTTCCATAAATTCATACAACACTTCAAACTCGTGGTTTACATCGATACGGAGTGCCTGAAACGTACGCTGGCACGTCTTTTTTATCGTCTCTTTTTTCTCTTTCTCCGGCAGAAAATCCAACGCCTTTTCAATGATCTCCCGCAGTTTTGTCGTTGTATCAATGGCATGGCCTCTCCGGATCTCATCCGTGATGGCTTTGGCTATCTCTTCACAATACGGTTCATCCGAATTTTCATACAACATTCCTGCCAGTTCACCCCTTCCAATATTTGCCAACCTTTCTGCTGCACTGATTCCCTCTTTCTGATTCAGCCTCAGATCAAGCGGACCATCCACTTTAAAGGAAAATCCGCGCTTGGGATTGTCAATCTGCATCGAGGAAACACCGAGATCGGCAAGGATAAAATCAAATCCCCCGACTTCTTTCGCAATCTCATCAATGGTGCAAAAATTCTGCAAACGGATCGATAAGATGTCTTCGCCATACCCCAGGGTCTTCAAACGTTCTTTGGTCTTTGCGGATTCCTCCGGGTCTACATCTGTAGCATAAATATGTCCCTGTCCGTTCAGGCAGCCAAGCATGGCTTTCGTATGTCCTCCATAACCAAGTGTCGCATCAAAACCGATCTCCCCCGGCTGGATTTTCAGATAATCAAGGATTTCCTCCACCATAATGGAGATGTGCATTCCCGCCGGCGTATTTCCTTTGCGGATAACATGTGCGATCGTATCCTGATATTTTTCCGGCTGCAATTCTTTATATTTTTCCTCAAATTTTTTGGGATATTTTCCCGAGTAACGTACTCTTCGTTTATGTGGTTTTTGTTGTTCGTCCATTTTATTTTCCCCTTACTAACAATAGTTACTCTTAGCATATCACAGTTTTCCGCTCCTCACAACAAAAAAATCACCCTCTGTTCCTGATGCAGAGAGTGACTTTCTTCTTATTTGTATTGATATCTTTTACTGCTCACTGTTTTTCTTGCTGTTGACATAACTCTTCATCGAGTTAATGACAATCGTAAGTCCAAGAACGATAAGCAATACGGCAATGATCAGCTGCAATCCATTGGCAATAAATACTTCGCCCCAGGATGTGGCACCTGCCGGAATTGTCGTGGAAGCTGCTTCTCCAATGGCTTTTACCATAGCAATCAGTCTCTGTACCAAAGCGGTAAATGTTACACAGAGCATGATGATCAAAGGTGGGAAGAGCATTTTGTTGCTTCGTCCCGTCACCTTCGTAAATACGCAGAGTGTCAGAAGAACCAATGCACTTAACAACTGGTTTGCGGAACCAAACAATGGCCAGATGTTTGCATAACCAATTTTTGTAAGTACAAATCCACATACCAACGTAACGATCGTAGCGAAATACGTATTGCAGAACAATTTTCTCCAAGGAGCAGCATGTTCCATATCATCCACACTGAAAAGTTCCTGAAAACTCATTCGTCCGATACGGGCTACGGCATCAAGACTGGTAAGAGCCAATGCCGATACACACATTGTCATAAATACGGTTGCTACATATACAGGAACGCCAAACATTTCAAAGAAACCGGCTACGCCCTGGCTGAAGATCTGGAATGGAGTTCCGACTGCCGGTGTTCCATCCGCACTTGCCGCAGCGCCTGCGACACAAAGTGCCAGTACGGCAAGCAGGCTCTCAAGTACCATCGCGCCATATCCGACTTTCAGCATATCTTTTTCGTTTTCAACGGTTTTCGACGATGTTCCGGACGAAACCAGACTATGGAATCCGGAAACCGCACCACAGGCAACGGTAACAAACAGGATTGGGAACATCGTACCGAGTGTCTCATTATTGAATCCCGTATAAACCGGAAGATTCATGCTCGGATGAGCAACAAACAAGCCAACCACTGCACCGGCGATCATTCCGATAAACATAAATGTTGTCATGTAATCACGCGGCTGTTTCAAAAGCCACATTGGAAGTACCGCTGCAAAGAAGATATATACAAATGTGATGTAACTCCAAGTATCTTTGCTAAATTCCAATGGACAATTCATACCGATCACAAAAGAAAGAACGATACACACGATACCAAATACTGCCTCTTTCCAGCCGGACAAATTAAATTTTTTCTGAATCAGTCCGAAAATAACGGCAAATACCATAAACATAATGGATACCATACCTGCTGCTCCATTTGTCGCAGCAGCTTTGGCTAATGTTCCCGGCTGTTCTACCGAATACGCATTGAATGTTCCGGCAACCATGTCGGCAAATGCTGCCGTTACGATCAAAGTAAACAGCCAGCAGAAAAGCAGGAAAATTTTTCGGCCAAATTTACCTATGTATTTTTCAATTACCATTCCCATGGATTTTCCCTGATTTTTTACGGATACATACAGGGCTCCAAAATCGGTAACCGCACCAAAGAATACACCACCGATCAATACCCAGAGCAAAACCGGAAGCCATCCAAAAGCTGCTGCCTGAATCGCACCCGTAACCGGTCCCGCACCGGCGATGGATGAAAACTGGTGGCTGAACACGGTCCATCCATTGGTAGGTACATAATCTTTTCCATCATTGAACTTTACCGCAGGTGTCTCGGCTTTCGGGTCAATGCCCCATTTGTTTGCCAGCCAGCGTCCATATAAAACGTAGGCAGCAAATAAAACAACCGCTGCGATCAATACGATAACTAATGTATTCATAATATCCTCCAATCCGGAGCGTCATATAAAAGCGCTCCTCTTTCTAAATGTATTTTCACCGGTGCCATGCTATGCAAAAGAAAAAGCCTCCTTCTTTGCACGATAAACCTAATAAGATTTACCCTGCAAAGACGAAGGCTAAAAATGTATCCATATCACTTCCGCGTTACCACTCTGCTTGCCGGCATTCTGCTGCCGACCTCTCAACTGCCACCAAACCGTTTCTCACAAAAACGATCCGAAGACTCCCCTATGTAACGGTAAGGTCCCGGCTCGGACTACTCGGTACGATATTACGATACTCTGTACCTTTCCCCTGAGCAGCTCGCAGGTGAGGGCTTTCCCGTTCCTTGTTACTGTCTCTCACAAATAACAGCTTTCTGTAAGCGGTGATACGAGAAGTCATATCCTGTTCAAAGCATTTATCCGATGAATTGACTATATCTTAGACCCAATTTTTTTATTTGTCAAGAGAAAATTACCAGAAAATTTTAATTTTTTCATCTATTGACAGAATCTTCCATGGATGCTATGCTAAAATCAGAATAACGATTCAGGAGCTAACGTACGGGGATTTTCTGAATTAATTGTTACAGATTAGAAAAAGCACGGAGGATATCTTTATGAAACAAAAACAAACTCTGACAGTCCTTATTCTGATGATGTGTCTGGGAATTACATCCTGTGGACAGCCAGCTCAAACTACGCAGTCCCAAGCACCGGCGTCTACCGCCACGCAGACTCCCGCCTCTCCTTCAGCGACAAGAATCCCATCCGAACCAACGCCGGATCCTTCGTCCATGGATACAATTGATCTGTACGAGTATGACAGCATTGATCCAGCAAAAGGGGATACCCTTGCAGGAGATGATTTTTTAAAGAAATGTTCAGACGGAGATTGTCTGGTTGTTAATGAAAATGTCAAAAAAATCCTCCCCGCCACCCCGAAACAAAGTCCGGAGGAATCCGATTCCAATATGGTAGATCTTCTCCTTCTCCGTACCAGTGATCTGGATGTTGAGAGCATTGTCAACCTGTTGGATTTTGCGTCGCCGGATGACATCGTATGGTTTGATCACGGCAAGCGCAAATATTACTCCATTTTAGATGACAAACTTGGTGACTTTTTTAAAGACTATCTTCCGGATTTTAAACCCAAAAACGGATTTCTGATCTATAAAGGGACTTTATTATATTATTATGGGAAAGCGAAAGATATTGTTATTCCAAATTCTGTAAAAAAAATTGCTGAAAATGCTTTTTCAAAAAACGAGGATAAGGTAAAACTAAATCGTATTGTCATTCCGGATTCGGTAAAAGAAATCAAATCTTTTGCCTTTTCGGGACGCCGTGTCAAAACCATGATTTTTGGAAAAGGCATCCGGAAAATAGAAGAATGTTCTCTCTGTGACACCATCGACACACTGATCTTTCAGGGAAAAACCGACAAGATCCTGAAAAATGGATTTGACGAACTTTTTTCCGAGGATTTTGATGACGATACCACGTTGGAATTTCCCAATGATTTTTCCGAAAGTTTTACCCTCTGTTATGCAGACGTCACCCCTTCCGGTTCGAAAAAAAATCCGGAATACCGTTTTGATGTTGAATGGGCTCATGTAAAAGGTGCTGATGGCTATGAAATAAAAACCGAAGGGATCACCCAAAATGTGGAAAACGGAAAAAACCATGGTAAACTCCACATACCTTCTAAGAATGCAGCTGATGAAGATGCGGATTATTATGGTTCTATTTCCATCCGTCCTTTCCGCTATGTTAATGGCAGAAAACAGTACGGAAGAACATACCGGACCTACTGCGAATACGAAACCGGCTGCTAAGTTTATCATTCCTCAAAGCTATGGTTTATAATAATTTATATCTATTTGCTATGCAGTATATTGTGTTTTATAATAGATTATCAATGAAAAATTAAGAGAAAAAGAGGAACTTTTTATGAGCAATACCGAAAAACGTCCTAAATTAGATATGTTAAATGGAAGTATCTGGAATAAAATCCCACAATATGCACTTCCGGTTGCTGCAACCGGAATATTAGAACAATTATTTAATGCCTCCGATATTGCTATCGTAGGTAATTTTACCGGTTCCCAGAGTACCGCCTCTGTTGCTGCCGTCGGAGCAAACAGCCCGGTCATCGGTCTGATCCTGAATCTGTTTATCGGCATCGCCCTTGGTGCCAATGTCGTCATCGCCAATGCAGTCGGCAGAAAAGATAAAAAGCAAATTCATGATGCGGTACATACTTCGATCGTAGCTGCGCTTCTCGGAGGTGTACTGATTGCCATCCTGGGAGAATTACTGGTTTCCACTATTTTACAGCACCTCAATGTACCTGCTGAAGTTTTTCCTTTGGCACTTCGTTACATGCGCATCTACCTGATCGGAATGCCCGCCATCCTTTTATACAACTTTGAATCAGCGGTCTTCCGAAGTGTCGGAGAAACCAAAATGCCTCTGATTGCCTTGGCTTTTTCCGGTGTATTAAATGTATTGTTAAATCTGTTTTTTGTAATCGTATGTCACAGAAATGTAGATGGCGTCGCTATTGCTACCGTAATTTCCAATGTGGTGAGTTCCTGTTTTCTATTTTATAAACTGCTGAAAACAGATAAATTTATCCATGTCGATATCAAAGATCTGCGAATTGAAATGGATACCTTCGGGAAAATCTTAAAAATAGGACTTCCTGCCGGCATCCAGAGTGCCGTTTTTGCCATCGCAAACATCGTGATCCAGGCTGCTATTAACAGTCTTGGAACCATCGTAATTGCTGCATCGAGCGCAGCCTTTAATATTGAAATCTTTGCCTATTACATCATGAATTCTTTCAGTCAGGCATGTACCACTTTTGTCGGACAAAATTACGGCGCAAGACAGATGAAACGTTGCAAAAAAACCCTTGCCTTATGTCTGATTGAAGATGCCATTGCTTCCGCTGCTGCCATCCTCATAATCCTATTTGTGGGCAGACAGCTCCTTGCCATTTTCAATCACGATCCACAAGTCATCGAACTCGGCTACACAAGACTTCTTCTTGTATTTACTGCCTACATTTTCAGTATGATGTATGAGTTGATGTCCGGTTATCTCCGTGGTTTTGGTATTTCACTGGTTCCTGCCCTGCTTACGATCCTCGGTGTATGCGGAGTCCGAATCGCATGGGTATATGGTGTATTTCCATCCAGCCGCACCTTCCACACTCTTATGATGGCTTATCCGATCAGTCTTTCCGTTACGGCAGTCCTGATCTTTATCGCATTGATCGTTTACCGGCCTTCAAAGAAACTACTCTCTTAAGGTAATCCCATATTTTTCCAAATCCACCCGTCCATTTTCGACGGGTATACCGTCTTCTTCCAACAGTCTGGTCTGCCCGCCTTCCCCGCCAAAGGCAAATTCGCCGGCGAGTTCTCCTTTCCCGTTGACTACCCGGAAGCAGGGAATGTGCTCGGGGTCCGGATTTTTGTGGAGAGCATTTCCGACCGCACGTGCCATCTTCGGATTTCCTGCCATCTGCGCAACCTGTCCATAAGTTGCCACATGCCCTTTCGGAATCTTTTTTACTGCCTCGTAAATCCGTTTTGTCGGACTATCGGTAACAAGGTCATAACTTTCTGCGATCATCTGCCGGACTTCTTTTTCCGGTATCGTTCCATCCAAAATAATTGTATTCCAGTATTCTTTATTTTGATGCCAGCCCGGTATAACGGCGTCATAAGCCGCCCGCCAAAAATCTCTCGTCTCCGGATTCACCTTCACATTAAGCCAGATTTTTCCCTCTTTTTCATATGTCCACAAAAACGCCTTTTTTGACTTTTTTACTCGCACTAACTGCCAGTTCTGATCCCGGAATGGGGCATCCTGATAAGTCTCCGCAAAAGACAGCGCGTAATTCAATGCTTCCTCTCTTGTTTTCATGCTTTTCTCCTAATATTTCAATCTTTTATACAAAACAAATGCCACTGCACTTGCGGTCGTTTCTGCAATCCAAAAACAGTTCCAGACAGCTGAACCACCTAACATGATTCCCAGCAGATAAGCCGCCGGAATAATGACGATAATATAACGCAGCAATGAAATCACAAGGGACTGGCCCCCTTTTCCGAGTGCCTCCAGCATTCCACTTACCGTAACCGAAAGAGACGAAATAATAAATCCCATACAAATGATACGGATTGCCGCAGCTCCCTCAGCAATTGTCTGTGAATTGGTCGTAAAAAGCCCCATGAGATTTTTTGAAAATCCAAGGCAGATTCCCATTCCGGCTGCCATAATTGCAGCAATCATAATTAATGCCGTACGGAAAATACGTTTCACTCTTTGGGATTCCCCTGCTCCATAATTATAACTAATGATTGGGCGGATCCCCTGAACGATCCCGTTAGCAGAAAGATAAATAAAAGTCTGTAGTTTATAATAAATTCCCAGTACCAGCACATACGTTTCAGAATAAACAGCAAGAATCCCATTCAATGCGGTAATCATAAAAGATGGCAACGCGAGATTTAATGTCGCCGGAATTCCAACTCCATACATCTGCCGGCACAACCGTTTCCGTATCAGGTTTTTATGACAGGTCATCCGGAATGCCATCGGTCTCTTAATAAATATAATAATATATACTATCAAAGGTATTACCTGTCCGATCCCGGTTGCCAGTGCTGCCCCGGCTATACCCATTTTCGGGAAAAAGCCAATTCCAAAGATCAGCATCGGATCCAGAATAATATTGACAACACACCCACAAAGCATACTGATCATAGATACTTTCATTCGCCCTTCTGCCTGAAAAATCTTTTCAAATGTAATCGCCACTACATTCGGAATGGTAAACGCAAAGACGATCCACGCATATTTTACAGCATCTTCCAGTATCAGCTGATGGTCGGTAAACATCCCGACAAAATAACGTGCTGAGCCGATACTAAACAGGGTAAGAAGGATTCCGTGTACAATACTGAGCAACGTTCCGGAAGTTACTACATCATTGGCGTTTTTCCGTTCTCCGGCTCCCAGATAAAAGGCGGCTGCCGCATTGATGCCAATCCCAAATCCTACGGCGATCGCCGTTTCCAATAACTGAAGCGGATATACCAGCGACAATGCTGTCATCGCCTGTTCACTGATCTGTGCAACAAAATAACTGTCAACAATATTGTAAAGAGAATTGACTAGCATCGACAACATCATCGGCAATGACATCGACAATACCAGCGGCAGAATTTTCTTCTCCTTCATAAATGTTTGTTCCATGGTACAACTTCCTCCTGATTTCTTCGTTTCGTGAATCTTGTGAAACAACGAGACACCATCCGAACAGCCTCCAGATGATGTGACGAAAAGTAAACATATTTGTTTAGAAAAATTCACATAAGTTTTAGGAGACCATTGTACTATAATTTGTAATATCATTTCTTACGATCTGAAATGGCATAAGATTCCCCCTCGTAAGATTTTTGTATTTGTAGTATATACAATAATCAAAAATAATACAAGACATTTTTGTTGATATCCATTTTTTACTGTAAATTATTGTAATAACTATTGAATTATGATAAAATGAAGCATGCTGATACCTGCGCAGCCATCCGGCTTCACTTGGTGACATAGTATAATAACCCAAACACATAATATTAGGAGGGAACTTTATGAAACAATACTTTCAACTACTTGCACTTACACTTATTTTCTGTACCGGGTGTGGGGCACAACAGCCATCTACAAACACTTTAACAGACGCCGTTTCGCCTTCTGCCATTGTATCAGGAGCCGCCATTACCCCGGAAGCACTCACTGCCGCAAGTCCGTCAGTCTTTCCTGAAAATACCGAAAATTCTTCTGCATCAATAGGAAAAAACCATACAAAAAATGGTTATGAAAACACCATTTTTACTACCAAAAATTATGTCTATTCTACCGATGGAGAAGGTATTCTTCAGGCACCTATTGTAAAATCAAAAACCGGCGCTTTTTCTTATCCGAAGAAAGGGAACCATTACGTGATAAAACCGGACACGAACACGAGTATGACCATCGAAGACATGTATGTTACAGCCTCTTACCTTTTTCTTGTAGAATATAATATGGACGGCACCAATCTATGGCGCATCCCTTTCCGCAGATCCGGGAAAAATGAAACCTTGCGCTGGGAAGACCGCGTGAAAATATGTAATTTGGACAATGTTGACAAAAAGGATTCTCTCTCGATTGACTGGGAAGATTTTCTTTATGCCGAAGATGATAAAATAATATTTTCCTCTGAAAACAATTGCATTTATGCAATCAACTTGGACTCCGGAAAAATTTCGAGACCTTTCAAGGACGTCGGTTCTTACATTGTTGTAGACGAATATGGTGTGCCGCGAAAATATGACGACACAATTTTTCTTCTTTGCAACAAAGACCTTTATCGTATGTCGGTAAATGACTTTTCTGTAAAAAAAGTCTGTAAAAAAGTAACCCGCCTCTTTTATTATGCGCCGGAAGAAGAGGTTCCTGTCTTCCTTTTTCCGACTACTGTTCACAAAAACACATTGTATTTTCTAAAAAAAGATGGAATTTACGGTTACAATATGAAAACAGAAAAAACAGCACAAATTGTTTCCGTGACAGCCATTGAAACCCTTTTATCGGGAAAGCGAAACGGCTTCCAAAAAGACATCATTGAAACTTGGAATGTTTATCAATTCTTTGCATTGAAAGGCCGCATTTATGCGATACTTAACGCAAATCAACTCACTTATTCGTCCAGAGATGACGAAAATTACGTCTATGATGATGATTTTGATGAGGATTACAAAACCTATGACTATAAATTATCTGTCGTAAGTTTTCGTGCCTCTGATGGAAACGATCTACGCTACGAAACACAAATGAATACGTTTCTTCAGGAAAAATTAGCCAAACCTTATGAATGCACCGACTACGATCGGCTTAATTATTGGACCGTCGATACCGGTACCCCACTGTGTCCGGTTGGGAAAAGCCAATGGATCATCGAATTTCCTACACAGTTTCAAGAAGAGGATAAACGGTACAAAAGTGACTATTATCTCTATGATGTTCTTACAGGAAACTCTACGAAAATAGAAAGCCGTGAAGGGCAGCAAATGAAAGAATATAAAGTACGTTTCAAATCTTACAATGGTTTTTGCTAAAAAACAAGTCCCCTTCAGAGGGCTCGATCTCTGAAGGGGACTTGTTGAATGATTATCCTTCAATTGCGATATAATTTTTACCAGCAACTGCTTTGTCTGTCTTTTTCGGAATCTTCAACTGCAAGATACCATTTTCATACTTCGCCGAAATCTCATCCTGGGTAATTCCCTCACCGATGTAAAAGCTTCGGCTCATGCTGCCGGCATAACGTTCTTTACGAATGTACTTACCGGTCTTTTTATCTTTTTCATCTTTGTCCAAACCTTTTGCTGCCGAAATGGTGATATAACCATCATTCAGTTCAGCGGTTACTTCATCTTTCTTGAAGCCAGGCAGATCAATGTCAACCTCATACGCATCATCTGTCTCGCGGACATCTGTCTTCATCATGTTCTTTGCATGTTTTCCATAAAGAGGATCTTTTGCCGGAAACATAGCCTTCTCAAATTCCTTACCAAATGGAAAATCATCCATCCAATCATCAAACAAACTCTCTCCAAAAATACTAGGTCTTAACATAAGTCATTTCTCCTTTCCTTCTTGTAACAAGTGTCGGAAATATGGGTTCCTGCAAAACACCATAGGCACTTAGACTTTTGTATTATTAGCACCATCAGAGAAATCTGAAGTGTCGATTGTTAAATTTCGATTCGGATCCGGGTTCCTTTTCGTAACCCCTTTCCTTATCTTTAACTATGTTATACCACCAATTGTTAGCACTGTCAAGAGGTGAGTGCTATTTTTTTTGTGTTTTTTTTGTGTCCTTTTATAAATGCCGAAATTTCGGGGTGCTCACATTACATTACTTTCAAAGTAACCGATCTCTTGCAATATAGCATCTAGTATTTTTGCATTTTTAATCGAAAAATCAGCTGTCACAACAGGGGTCTCGCCTTCGATTATGCATCTTCCCAACTGCTCTATTTCTAATTGATAATTATGTGGGCAGTATACATTTCGAATCTGCTCTTTTCCTTCAATAATCAACGTATAGGAAGCATTTCCCTCTTGGTTAAATTCCGTATCGGATTTGATGTCGCCTTTTGTTCCGTGAATATACAATCTATCATAACGATGCGGCTTATCTTTTTCAAAAATCATCCCGCATGTTATCGATGCACGTACATCATTTTCATAATTTAACAATGCAGCTGTATATACATCAACGCCATTTTCATCATACTGTGCCATTGCTTTTACCCGGGATGGCATATCTTCCAAAAGTTTTAACAGCATACTTGTATTATAACAGCCAAGATCATAAACTGCACCCCCATAATTTTCTTTGTGCAGACGAATGTTGCTCTTATCATAATATGAAGTCAAAAACTGAGATTCAATATAACGGATTTCTCCAATTGTTCCTTCTTCAATTTCTTTTTTAAGTGCTGTAACAAAAGGACTGTGAAGGTAGGCATATGCTTCCATTAAAAATACCCCCTTCTCTTTTGCTGCCTCAAAAAGTTCTACTGTTTGTTTGGGTGTCGGCGCCAATGGTTTTTCGCACAGCACATGCTTTCCTGCTGCAATAGCTTTTTTTACCCATTCATAATGAAGATTATTTGGAAGCGGAATATAAACTGCCTGCACTTTGGGGTCTGACAAAAGTGCTTCATACCCTTCGTATGCTTTTTCAAACCCAAACATATCTTTATAATTTTCTGCTTTTTTCAAGCTGCGCCCTGCAATTCCATACCGTTCACAATTTTCTGCCTTCTGCATTCCCGGTATGCTGCAATCTCTAGCAATTCCTGCTGTTCCTAAAACTCCCCATCTTATCTTTTCCATTTTTTTCCTCCTTGGCATTTCAATCCTGCTTTTTTCAGCCATTTTCGATAGCTTTTCATTTTTCCGGCCGGCACATGAACCGATGCTTTTCTCGGAATTCCACGAAAAGCATTCTTCCCAATATTCTTTTTCTTGAGATACATACTCTGAATCTTTACCGTTTTTACTTTGCGGCAGCCGGCAAACGCGTTCTTGCCGATTCCCGTGACACGATAATGGATTCCTTTGTATTTTACATAATTTGGCACTGTTATTTTTTTGATCTTCTTTGAGTTGCTGCCCATGCAGGTGACATCAATGATGCCCTTTTTCGCATTGACGGCATTGACCCGGTAACGAAGTCCTTTTGCCTTAAATAAAGAACCTTTTAACAGATACGAATACGTTATCTTTCTACCATATTCTGTGTCCTCATTCTCATTGGAACCTTCATAATAAAGATTCTCCTGTTCCGAATTACCGGCACTGCTGCTATTGTCATTGGAACTATTCTTTTCATCTTCCAGCGAATATTTTACGATGCGGGAACGTTCTCCACACCGACGGCAATGAATGGACTTTTCGCCCGGTGTCGTCGCCGTCGCCGGGATATCAATTCTGAAATCGGATTCCCAATCATGTCCCAGTGGCTGCAAATAAGTTTCTGTGAGCAAAATACATTCTTTGCCATCCTCATCTGCATACACCTTGTCACAGTCCCGGCAAATGTAATATTCGATAGTTCCCGGCTGAGTACATGTCGGTGCCTTTGCTTCAAATTTCTGCATATCGTGTTCATGTTCTGCATCCGTTTCCGGACGAACTGTCGCTCCGGATATTTTTTCAATGTTGTAATAATCCCTCGCATTTTTCGGAGTTAGTATCGTGAAATCTTCGGTTCCAGCTCCCTCCCAAGCGTCCTCTGCTGCCTCTGGTGCTATCTTTGCCTTAAATTTCATTCCTTCCAGGGCGGTACAGCCAGCAAATGCTTTGTTTCCAATATTGGTAATTGTTTTTGGCAATGTCACATAGGTAAGTTCTGTCTGATCAGCAAATGCATTGGCGTCAATAACCGTAACTGTATAAGCCATATCTCCCATCGCAACCTCTGCCGGAATGTTCACTTTACCGGAAATCTTCTCCCCCGGTTTCGCACAAACATGTATCGTCACATTGCCGGAAAGGTCTTCTTCCTTTGTATAACGCACTCCATCTATTTCGATATAAAGAATGTCTCCGCACCTTTTGCACGTTCCTCCGGCATACTGATGTCCCATCGCCGGAATGACTGTCTGTTCCTCCAGCACCTCACCACACTTCGAGCAATGACTTCCCTCTGTCACACCGTCTCTGGTACAAGTAGCTGCAACTGCTTCATCAATGACCACCTCATGGATGTGGGATTCTTCTCCTGTTTTCTGAATCGTAAAATCTTTTCGAATCGTACCATGGAAAAGCCCCTTACCGGAAATTACAGCTGTCGCCGTTCCGGCATTGACATTCTTTTCATAGGAAATCGTATAATCAATACCCTGCTCCAGCACCGTGTCTTTTCGGTAAGATACTGTCACTTCCGGCTTACAGGCATTTCCATCATAGATAAAGGTGTCTTTTGACAAGCTGACATCCATATCCGAAATGTCCTGACTTCCTTCGTCGCCGACACGCAGCATAACCGTCTGCTTAATGCGCGGATTGTACTTTGGATATACACTCAATTTCGTGATTCCTTCCGCTAAAATCTCAAAATGGTCATATGGTGCATTATTGCTCGCCTTTTCCGGTGCTGCCGCCACTTCTTCATTTGTCGATTCCATTACCATATCCTGATAGTCTGCGTCTCCAACACTCGCCTTAATCCAACAGTATAACAGGGATCCTACCGGGTTGCTCGTCGGAAAAACCGTCAAATAACTGGAGATAGAACTTGTGCTGTTTCGCCAATACAATTTCATATTTGTCGGCGGAGCAATATGTATCGTATCGCCGCACACGGAACATTTTCCGGTGCTTTTTCCCTCGGAATCTGCCTCTCCATAAACATAATCATGTGCTTTTTTCGCCACGACTTCTTCTATCGTATTCTGGCAAGTGGCACAATAATATTGTTTTTTTCCTTCTTTCGTACATGTAGATTCCGTATACAATGTCATTTTTCTCGGATGATTACATTTTACTGTGATTTCTTTTTGCGCTACGATCGTGTCCCCGGATTTTGCCGTAATGGTAACCGTTCCATTGGTAATTCCTGTCACCAAACCATCCTGCGTCACCGTCGCCACCGCCGGATCCGATGAAGTATAGGTAACATCTTCCATTGACCACAAATTACGAATTGCATTGTTTCTTCGAAGTTTCACACGCGGCGTCACCGTCGTCGTTCCATCTGTAAAAATCTGGTTATCCCCGTCCAGATACGTTTCCTGTATATAGTCATTTGATACTTCGATCTTCTGCATCACATCTTCCGGTGCTTCCATCATTGTCTCATCCAAATCCGATTTTGCGGAAAACTCTCCTGCCATTGTTGCCGGATACGGAGCAGCTTCTGAATAAAAACCGCCAAAACCAACATGGGTATACTTCGGGTTGATCATACTTGTATAATGACCGGTTTCCTCACTGAAATCCTGTTTTACCCAATATTGTTTTTCACTGTACCAAAGCAAAACTCCTTCAATCATATCCTTTACATAATAATAAGCAAGATCTTCAGAAGAAGAAGTTATCCCATTACTGCCAATGGAAAAAGTACCCTTTTCATTCAAACGGTCATGTCCGGAATCCATAAACCGGAATGCAATTCCCGCTTCTGCCGCACGGATACGTGCAATATACTCCAAATCACTCGACCATTTCAAGGGAACATAATCCGATGGCTGAAGATATCTGCCGGAATTTCTCGGATCCCGTATATTTCCTGCTTCACATGCTTCTTTTCGAATTTCATTGATCTTAGCAAGTGCTTCCTCCGCCTGTGCAAAATAGGATCCATATACACCAACCAGTGTACATCCTTCCGATGCCTCTGTCACATTTGTTTCCAATACTGTCTGTGTTTTCGCTCCTGCCACATTTGCCGGCACAATAAGTGCAAATGCCAGCAATCCGGCAAGAATCCTCTTCTTAATTGTTTTCTTTTTCATTTTCATCACTCCATTCATATGTACTAGTTCTGTTCCTTGTCTCCCAGCACTTGCATGATGTCTTCTAAAAACTCTGTCTGGTCACGCCATCTTTGAATGTCTCTGGCAACCACAAAGGCAATCCCAAAAACTATTGCGAGAATGGCAATTCCCGCTTCCTCTATTGAAAATTTTTCTTTCCATGGTACCATTTCAAAATATGCCGTCGCCACCAGCACCACAAGCGGTATGGAAATTATTTCCACTTGTTTTTTCAGATTTTCAATGTCTCTCTTCTTTTGAACCAGAAAATGACAGAAATCCTCGTTTTCTTTCTGCTGCTCATAGTTTTTCTGAATCCTTGCCTTCCAATCCGAATACTCCGTCACATAGAGGATTCCATCGTCTTTCGCATCCTGTTTTCTCATCTTTTTATAAATATTGTATTCTGCCAGATAGTCAAATCCATACGCGTTATTCTTTGTTTCCATGCGCTTCTGATAAATTTTATTTACTATTTTACTAAAAATGGCAAATAGAATTACTCCCACTGCACATACTACACAAAAAATCAAAACCTTGAAAAGTGCGGCGCGGTAAATGCCAATCAAAAAACCGGCAACGCCCCCCACGGCACACCATACATATTTTGAATTTTTATACGATTTAATCTTATTTAAAGTATCTTGATTCATAGGCACCTCCTTTATTCCCACGTCTTCCACACATCCGGCTGATATCCCAGTGTCGCCTGTCTGCCATTGCCACCGATCGGAATTCGCCTTTGCTTAGTGTCTTTTCCCGCAGATCAATGTATTGAAACCGGATTCCCCGTTCCTTGAAAAAACGCTGTGCCTTTTTCGTGTCATTGTCTTTTTTGCTGCCAAAGATTTGGATGTTCATACCTACCTCCTATATCGAATTATTTCACGATAACAATAACTGTCTTCATTATTCCATAACACTTTACTTTTATTTTTGTCTGCCCCTTCTTCATGCCTTTTAGCATTCCCTTTTTGGTAACTGCTGCAATCTTTTTATTCGCGGAAGCAAACACAACTTTCGTTGATGGGCGGACTTTAACAATAATACGAGCCTTTTTTCCTTTTTTGACCTTTATCATCTTTTTCGCCACTTTAAATGTTGGTTTCTTTACAACAATCCTGCACATGCTCTGATAACCATCTGCACTCGCAGTAATCAAAGCAGTTCCTGCTTTTTTTGCTGTTACCCGGCCATTTTCATCTACAACTGCCACTTTTTCATTGTCAGATGTATATTTCACTACACTTTCTGTATCAGCACTAAGCTGTATGATTTTTTTCCCTTTTGTATACAATGTGACAGATGTCTTGTTCAATGTAAATGCCCGCGGTTCACTAGTTGGCGGCAATGGTGTTACCGTTGGTAGCGTTGGAAGTATTACAGGTGTGGCATCGGGTGTTGAACTTGGTACTTCTGTCGCAGCCGGAGTTGGAACCGTCGGCGCAGTTGGCGTTGTTGTTGGCGCTACGGTTGGCGTTGCCGTCGGCGTTGGAGTCATGGTTGGGGTTACTGTCGGAATCGGCTGTTCTTCACCCACCAAAAGCACTCGCGATATACTCTTGCCGGTTTTCGAATGGGTCAGCGTCAATGTCAGTTCCCCCTTACAGTTCTCCCAGTCGTATATACATACAATCACCTGATTATATTGGCTTTGCTCCTCGTTAATACACTCCTCATCCCAACTGCAGCAAGCCGCTTCCTCTAAATCAACCGCTTCCCCGTTTCCCTTTGTCAATGCCAAATCGTAATCATAAAAAAGTTCCTCAAACGTTGGCTTATAAACCGTACCATCTGCCTTTTTAAATTCAACCGGATAATAATATTCTTTTCCCTGCTGACTGATCACAGATTTTTTATCTGCATCTCCAATCCAATAAAAGTCATCTGCGTCCTCATTTTCCAGTTTTCCAATAATCCAGGAATATATTTCTTCGGTTTTCTTTTTATTTAATTGAAAATTTGTATACTGCGTGCCCTCAATTGTAAAATCCCCACTCGAAGAGGCCTTTGCCTGTATATAACAATGATTCTCCACAAATCTCGCCATATATTCTGAGCCATTTACGTTTAATTTTGTTAGACCATAGACTTCTCCTTTTATCTCAAGTGTAGTATCATTTCCAACCAAAACGGAGCCACATGTTTGATCCTCGCCGGATACCGTTACACCGGTAAAATTGTTTGCAACACTCGGATTCGTTGACATTTGTCTGAGATCAAGCACTGCATTTTTCTCACAAAAGACGTTCTTTACGTTAAAATCCGCCTCCTTAGGAAGCGTGATCCGCGACTTTTCTGCCATCGTGAGATTATTGATATCGGAAAATGACAAGGTATCAATATGAGCCCCCGCTTTCACATTAACATTCAACTCACCTATCAGATCCGTCTTGTCAAAATCCGTTACATTACTATTTTTTCCCAGTGTAACATTTACATTTCCTGTCAATGTATGACCATCAGCACCCGCTGCGTGAATCTCCGTGTCTACCAATTTGGAATCCAGTTCTATATCCACTTTGTCTTGTTCGGAATCGCGATAATAATCTCCTGCATAAATTGCGGCTATCTTAGTCTGGGATATGGGATTGACCACTTTAATCGTTGTGTGGCTTCCCCTCTTTCCTTCCTCTCCTTGGTACGCGCCACCGCTGATCAATGGCCTCGCATCGTCCTGCAATGTACTGGTTCCTACTCTCGTATCTACCGCATCCAACACCAGCGTATGTCCCGCCGCATAAATTGTTGTCCCACGTGCATTCCCTGCCTGCGGCACCATTTGCAGACACATATCACGAAACGTAACATCCGCTCCCAGCTGAATCATACCGCGTATTTTCAAACCTGCTGACGTATCTGAACCAACAATCGTGATATCTTTATCAATAAATAATGGTTTCGGAGATCCGTCTTCGTACGTCTCGTATTTGGTATAAGAGACTTCACCCACAAGTACAAGTGTCTGTCCCGTCTGAATCTGCTTCAAGGCCGTACGTATATTTTGATACGGTCTTTGGGCGGTTCCGTCACCTTCCGTAAGACTGCCTTCTCCATTTTCCACATAAACCTTAACTTCATCTGCTGCATCCGCCGCCTTAATGCCCATTGGAGCAGCTTGGTTCATAATTAACACTAAAATCAATAATAATACACTTAATTTTTTTCTCATATCACACTTCCTTTTCTGGGGTTATAAATTTACTTTGCTTCAATGTATCAATCAACAGCACATCCGCAGGCAGCCAATCAACAGAATCCAATTCTTCTTTTGTCAGCCATCTTGCCGCCTCATGCTCTTTCAACACCAAGTTCCCTGACTCAATTTCTGCCAAAAAACAATCCATCGACAAATGGAACGTAGGATAATCATATTCTATCGTATCAATAAGACTTCCCACCTTGATTTTGGTATCAAGTTCTTCCTGTATTTCTCGTTTGAGTGCCTCTTGCGGCGTTTCTCCCGGCTCAATTTTTCCACCGGGGAATTCCCAGCCGCCTTTCATATCTCCGTACCCTCTTTGGGTAGCAAAAAGTATTTCTTTTCCTTGTTCATCGACAGCTTCTATAACCGCCGCCACTACACGTATCGTCTTCATATCGTACCTCTATTCATTCACAAAATACTGATAAATATCTTCTCTCACCGGATGACTCATTTGAAGTTGAAAATTCATAATGGGAAGAAATCTTCCTTTGTCATCCTGAATCCGGGTCTGCTCCCAAGCAGCCGGTGTCACTTGTCCCATATAATAGAAATCCGTTCCTTCTCCATCGCTTTTCTTGATGAACAAAAGAACTTTCAGGCCACTTTCCGCAGCATGAATCAATTTTTGTGATTCTACACTATCCAATGACACACGGCTCCGAGTCATCCAGCTAAAAATCTGATTATTTACAAATGCATCTTCATACATTGTACTCTTTGCAATATCTTCTTTTTTGTGATACGTCACAAAAATCGGACATGTATCATATTTAATCTTATAACCATAAACAGTCGAACTTTCATCCTTTTCCCAATTCAACAAACGGCATATGTCCTTACGTGAATATTTTTGATACAATGACAGTCCAAGATCATCCATCTCTTTTTGGTATACTTCACTATATCTTCGAATTCCAAGTTCTACTATATCTTTCATTTGCCGGATAAATTCGGATCCCCGGATTCTCACATAATATAAAAATGTCCGAGAGATAAATTGATCTTTTTCTTCTGTCAGTATATCTAATTGACTGTATTTTTTTCGTTCAGACTGCGTATTAATAAATTCTCCTTCAAGAACATGAACAGCAGACTCAAACGATTTTTCAGACATTTCCATATTATAATCCTGCCGTAATTTTATCTCCATCTGTTTCTTATTAAATCTTCCCTCTTGCAATAATTGCTGCAGCATAATAAGTTCATAAATACGTTTTCCATTTGCCAGATTCTGGGATACAAATTCCAGACAGGCTTCTTCCCTGTCCGTCATTTCTCCGCTATACTCCTTATCAATCATTTTCAAAAAATGATAATAATTTCCTGCGTATTGAATCAAAAGTAAAGGATCGACTTCCCCCTGCGTATAAAAATCGACTATACTTGGGATTTTCCCAAGTCGGTCTTTTACCTCAAAATATTTTGCAGACAACATTTTCTTTGTCGTCCTTAAGCCATCGATGGATTCATATATTTTCTTTCTGCTGATCTCATCAAAATGAATCGTACTTGCACCGGGAATAACGCGGCCGCCTTCCCTCAAATATCTTCGGATATTATCTTTATTATAGCTTCTGTCTCCGGATAGTGCAATTGGAATCATGAAATTATTTTTATAATTTCCAATAAAATCGAGAATTACAACATATTCCTTCCCCTCTGCTTTTCGGAGGCCACGCCCCAACTGCTGAATAAATACGATCGGCGATTGAGTTGGGCGAAGCATAATTACTTGATTTACTTCAACAATATCGGTTCCTTCCGAAAAAATATCAACGGTAATCAAATAATCAAGGTAGTCATCGTCTTCCGACTGCACATCCATCGTCAAGCGTTCAATCGCACGTGCTCTCTCCTCTTCGGAATCCGCCCCGCTTAATGCCATCGTTCTCCAGCCATGTTCATTAAATTTGCGGGACAGTTCCCTTGCCTCTTCAATACGGCTGCAAAAGATCAAGCCTTTCACACGTTCTCCGGAATATCCAAAATATTTTGCCTGATCCATAACATACTTAACACGCTCATCGCTTGTAAGATATCGGAAGTTTTCCAACTGTTCTTCCTTGGTTTTCCCCTCATCCGAAATCATATGAAGATCGGTAATTCCAAAATAATGAAACGGACAAAGCAAATCCTCCTCCATCGCTTGCTGCAAACGAATTTCGTAAGCTATATTATGATTAAATATCTCATAAATATTTCTTCCTTCTACATTGTCATCCCGCTTATCCGGCGTCGCAGTCATTCCCAATGTAAATTTCGGGGTAAAATAGTCCATCACCCGCTTAAAACTCTCCGCACTTGTATGATGTGCTTCATCATAAATACATGCTTCAAAATATTCTTTTGGAAACTTTTGTAAATTTTCCATCTTGCTCAACGTCTGAACCGTAGCAAATACAAAATCCGCTTCGTAATCATGCTGATTACCGGAAACAATCCCGGCCCGTATTTTGCTTCCAAACACCTTTTCAAAAGAATTCTTAGCCTGCTTTGCAATTTGATTTCTATGTACTAAAAATAAAACTCTTTTAAAGCCAAGTTCTCGCATCGCAAATGCAGAAGCATAGGTTTTTCCGGTTCCGGTGGCAGAGATCAAAAGTGCCCTGTCATTTCCCTGTTTTATAAGTTTCAGCAATTCATAAATAAACGCCCGCTGCATAGAATTTGGTTTTAAAGAATAGGCTTCAATAGACGGAACCGATTCCCTTTTCGCAATTTCTTTTTGCTCGGAAACCATCTTTTCGAACAATTTTTTCTCTTCGA